>Ga0335072_10017441_pt1 | contig 10156 bp, 8 predicted proteins | sample Lox_Sample_21_FD_206725 | JGI IMG/M metagenome (GOLD analysis project Ga0335072, IMG submission 206725) | Soil microbial communities from Loxahatchee National Wildlife Refuge, Florida, United States - Lox_Sample_2.1 | ecosystem: Environmental > Terrestrial > Soil > Wetlands | place: USA: Florida...
CGTCATGTTGGCAGGCAATCCTGTGACAAGTGTGCTTGCAAGGACGGTCGTGGCATTAGCAGAAATGCCATTAGGCTGAAACCATAGAAGTGGTAAAGTGAGAAGGGTACGGAATAGATTTGTGACGAAGGATGGAGCACCTGCCATGATGTACGTGTTGAAGTAATTTTCGGTCCATAGAATGAAATCGTAAACAGTTTGTTCGATGGGTTGAGATGAATTGATTGGTGAGGCGCCAAAAAACGCTTCCATCGTAGTAAAAAGATCCACATTGGATATATTTCATAGTTGTGCTGAAGAGAAATTTTGTGCTTCAAGAAGAACATTGGTAGATCTTGAGTAGGTGGTGGGAGGCAATAATTTTGATATCCTCTAACAAATATGGTAACCTAATTACAAAGGAAAATGGTATCCAATTGCCTATTAATGTACCTAGCTAAGTTTACATACAACCATTAATGGCCATTAATGGAGAATTTTCTCCTTGTATCGGCTCAAATTATAAAATCGATGGCTTCTACTGGTACCCACTCATCATCACCAATTTACTTCAATTTGTCTTCTTGCTTGCCGAGTCCTTGGAATATGATTCAACACGAATGAAATAGAAAATACTATGTAAAAATGTGTTATATGCTCGCTTACGGTAACAATCAAAAACAGTATTTGAGACTCGACACTGGTACCAAGTGGTTTCCAACACGGCAATGCCGATTGTTGTCTTCGACGTCGATGCCGGTTGAACTCCGACGCCGGAAGTACATTTGACATCGAGAGAGCATCGACCGATCGAAACGACCATTGCAGTTAGCATACATATCTACAAGTATATAAAGGAGTTTTCACCCCAACTTAGAAATCAAGTTTTTGTCAAGTCCTGTCTACACCTAGAACCTCAAACCTTGAACCCAGAATATAGGAAACGAGCTAGCCCAGCTTCTTACAAAATGGACCCAGCATTGTAGAGAATTGACGATATCGAAGATATTAACATCAGCTCCATGCTAATTGGGCTTGGTGTAGCAATTTACTTAGGTTTCATTTTTGGCAAACTGTAAAGAAACGTGTGGTCAATGAAGTAAAAATGAGAATATGTCAATATATATATTGAAGTATGAATGAATGAACTACGAGATGCTACGATCTGCCTGATCTAATACTCGAGTTAGTAGGTTCCACCACACAAACTAACTTTGCTAAACTTTGATCGTTAATAACGCAACTGGCAGTTTCCAACCAATGTTGGCATTCTGTCGGTTCAGGGCCGGGTTTGAAGCCTTGTCCGAGCCGCTCCGATGATGAAGTGACGCTCAGACGCACTGTTATATCTCAAATCACTCCAAGACCAACGATTATGTCTTTGTATCCCTCGATCATACGTAGCTGATTTTCTTTACAGCAGCCATGACAAAGCCAAACACACTGGTTTTGAACGCGCTTACGCTCGTCTTCACGAGAATTATTACATTCACAAATTACCTAAAGTTCTATGCAAATACATCGAAAGTTGTCTTTCATGCCAACAGAACAGACCTATCAACTACAAACCATACAGCAAGCTCAAGCCAATTACCACTCCTATTATTCCTTTCAAATGCGTCAGTATGGATATCATCGTCAAATTACCTCTAGCCAAATTTGAAGGCCAATTGTACGATTCTTTTATGACCGTCACACACAAATTATGCAAAATTGTTACTCTTATCTTGGAACGAGAAACTTGGACAACAGAACAATGGGCTACTGCCTTTCTTTCTCCACGGCTACTACAAGAACTGGGGCATCCCCAATCGAATCATATTCGATCGCGGAAAAGTCTTTATGTCTCAATTTTGGACCTCTTTATTCAGAATGCTATGCACCAAACTTCTTGTCACTACCGCATATCATCCACAGACAGACGGTCAATTCGAAAGAACCAACCAAATAGTAGAAGTCGCTCTCTGTCACCTCGTCGCCTCACATCAACACAACTGGCCTATATACCTATCCGAAATACAATTTATGATAAATAACACTTGGAATAAGACTCTCAATTGCGCTCCAATGCAATTTCTTTCAAGTGGCATCGACCAACGCAATGAGATAGACTGGGTATCCATGAACCTCGTCATCGAACCATCCAACGATCCTACCACAAAAGAATTTGTACGTCTCCGTGAAAAGTACCGCAACGATGCCTTCAACACAATCATTTTCGTGCAAGCCAAGATAGAACATTATTACAATTCCAAACATCAAGAAATGTCATTCAAAGTCAGCGACAAGGTTTATATCAAGTTAGCATATGGATCGGATCCAGGCTACTACCGACTCCCTGGCAGCAACGCAAAATTATCAGTCCGCCGAATTGGTCCATTTCCTATCATCGAAGTCATTGGCGAACTCGCATACAAATTACAGCTACTACCTGACAAGTGGAATCATATCCATCCAGTTATTTCTATCGCATATTTGGAAAAACATATCGATAACATGTATCTACGAGAAATACCACTACCTCTCGACTTGGTCGAGGACGAAGATGGAGAACATTTTGAGTATGAAGTCGAGAGCATCGTGGCTAAGAGATATAACAAACGGAGGAAAAAACATGAGTAGTTAGTCAAATGAAAGAACTGGGGTATCGAACACAATACTTGGCACCTTAAAAAAAATTTGGAAAACTGTCAAGAGCTCGTACAGGAATTCGAGAATACGCAAACTGAAGTCATATCAACTCTCATCTTACCCAGTTTTCCACCTCCGGCTCGATTCACACTGCCACACAGCATATACTTCAAACCTCATTTAATTCCAAGATACCTCAGAATGGTCTTGCTTTCATGTATTTCTATCAATCGCATCTTGTATATCATATCAAAACTCTATACGAGTTCATTTTTTGTAGTTGAGGAGTGTCATAGTCTGACGATGATCGACATATTTAGGTAAACTCGCTAACATACATAGAATTCATCATCTTGTCATCCTCACGTCTTTTCTATATTATGGTTTAGTTGCTAACAAAGTTGGATACAGAAAAGTAAAAGCGATTCTTTTCTGTTGCTCACCAATAGACATATCAGACTGTGAACTTCTTTCTACAATTACAAAAATAAGTCAAAAAAATTCAGCCTACTTAAAGTTAGATATTATGTCTGCTAGTAGTGTACAATGTGCTGCTAATTCCTGTGTGGGAGAAGTCTTTAAACAATTGCAATATAATTAAGATGCAGCAGTTATTTCAAAAGAGAAAGGATTCGAGCCTAGATGAAACCTCAGTCAAGCAACTATTAGCAGTCTTCGAAAAAGAGAAGTGCCACTAGATCGAACCAAACAAAGAGTTGGCTCTTTGGAATACAACTAGTACCCAAAGGCCTCCACTCCTACAAGCAGACGGGACATTTGGATATGACGTCATTCTGATTACTGCTAGCACATTAACACGAAGCACTGGAGACTGGCAGGGCAGCAATATTGAGATCGCATCCCAGTTGCATTTATTTTTAAGCTTGGAAAATCGTGGTGACAAGTTCGAGCGAAGTTTAAAACGAGATCAGCCGAGTTCGTGCCATGCCGATACATACCTCAAATTAAAGCATATGACATCGATTCCAACCAAAAACTCAGTGATGACTCAGAATGATTCCATCCATGAGGAGATTAATGGACGACCAAAGAAAAGAGCTAATGGAAACTTATGTCATATTCTAAAAAATGTACAAGTTGCATCCACTGTTGAAGAAATAGAAAAAGCATTATGAGAAGTAGAGACAAAAACTAAAAAGAAAAAGAAAGTTGTTAAAAGTAAAGGAAAACTGGCCAAGAAACCAGTTGAGTCAAGTGAAAATGAGATGGACAGCAGTACAGATGATAGTTTAGACATTCAAAGACCTCGTTTCTCAAGGATGTTAGACTGTATTGAAGTAACGGCTAGAAAATCCTAATTTCTTGGTGATCAACGTCTCATTATGTACTACGTCTCATTATGTACCGACTGACCCTATAGCAGTCACAACCTTCAACAAGAAAAAACTGTCTTGCTAGCCCCCCTTTCACTTAACAACTTTTGAAAACCCTCCTCCATCGATTCCGTCCTGCCCTCCACCACCTCCCCCCTTGATACTCAAGGCATCGAGTTTTTTGGTCAAACTCTTTACCGACGCATCTTCGTACTTCGTCACACCATCGAGGTGGCAGCATGGGAGCTTCTTAAAGCCTTTGCGAAGTCCGAGGCTTCGCTGAAGGGACTTAAGAGCATCAAGCGCAGATGGCCGATAACGGAGTTCTTCCTGCAGCAGATCATATTAGACGGTGTCACAGAGCTTCCCAAGGCCGTTGTTGTTTTCAATGTTGCTCAACACAAATCGAATGACTCCAAGGTTGTGACAAAAGCACATGTGGTTCGATCGGTGGCAGGTTTTTGGCCCATGTTATGCCAGGAATTGGTTGAAATGTGGTTTCGAGATGTTATTTCCCAGTGCCAGCAGGTCAACTACGACGCATGCCATGGAAAAGACGTCAGCTTTCCGCCCATAATGGCCTCCACTCTGTTGTTCCGGCGCTTTATACAATTCTGTGCCGCTAACAGTGGCGGTTTCGTCCATAGCTGTCTCGCTGATCTTAGAAAGACCAAAATCACCAATGTATACAAGGTCTCCTTCTACCAAGATATTCTCTGGTTTGAGATCGCGATAGATAATGTCTTGATCATGGAGGTAGGTGGGCGGAGAACAGGTCAAGGATCCAGTTGAGTAATAGATTCCCCGAGACTACCATATCTTTCTGATAAAGGATGTCTTTGAGGCTCTGATTCGCAAAAGGTTGAAAGAGGATGAAGAACGTTCGCTGATAAGTATACGTTCCCCAGAGTCGAAGGAGGCAGACATGGCCGGCCGAGTCGAGCGGAATCGAGACTCGACGAGACGAGCCGAGTAATTGCGAGTCGAGCCTAGTAGATTTCTAAATCAATGCTCAACTCGAAGCTCGATAATTAAACTCGAAGCTCGGCTTGATCGAGTCGAGCTTTAAGGTAAGCTCGAAAAGTCGAGTCGAGTTAGGAGTCAAGTTCGACTCGACTCGATTCGGCTCGGCTCGATAAGCTCGATAAGTATTGTATAGCATACAAAACAAAGGTTTTACATACTAAAACATTCATTATGTACGCTACAAAAAAAGAAAAAACCGTGATATAATCAAATAATCTCTGTTATATTACTGTAGCGTACAAAATAGTGTTTTAGCACCCTAAAAAATCGATTTTGTACGCTACAAAAAAGAAAAAACCGTGATATAATCAAATAATCTTTGTTATATTACTGTAGCGTACAAAATAGCGTTTTGGCATCCTAAAAAATCGATTTTGTACGCTACAAAGAAGTTGCTATCGATGCAAGCATAAAATTAAACTAAAACTTGCAGTTTATATAAATTCATTGCTGTAGCGTACAAAATCGAGTTTTTACTGTCTAATTGTACTATTTTGTACGCTACATCAGAGTTTTAACAGTGCAGGATGATAAAAAACTAATAATTATGTGTAGCCTCATACAATTTAGTTAAAGAGTTATACATACCTGCTATTAGCTTACTAATCTTCAAGCTTGTCGAGTCGAGTTTCAAAAACTGAGCTCGAAACTCGAACTCGATCAAGTCGAGCTCAACAGTAAGCTCGACAAATCGAGTCGAGCCTACTCTTAGGCTCGACTCGAGCTCGCAATTGAGCTCGAAACTCGACTCGATTCGACTCGGAGCCATGTCTGGAAGGAGGTGCGGATGATCCAACTTCTTGAGAGTTTCTACTTCCTTTTGAATTCTCTTGTCTAATTCCGATTTGTCATAGTTGGCAAATATCTCTTTCCTTGCTAATACCGTGTGAGGTTGGCTTGGCGCATATGCTTTATCTACTCTCTCGAAGGAGTCAGTCTTTGGAAATCCGTCTACGTAGATCTGCTGGTATGGGACTAATTCATTCGAATGGTAATCGATATATTGACCACGCTCAACAATACACGAGAAATATTTGCTGTGAAGGATGCAGTATTGCTGGAGAAGGGTTTTCTTTGGGAGGGACAGCTTCTGTCGTTGGCAATATGCACGAAAGGAGCCTTCGTCAGCAGGTTTGACAAAAAGTGCAAAATGCACCTTCATCGGTCGGGATATTTGGGTGGTCAGAGGAGAGAGCGAGAGCGAGGTTTTGGATCAATGTGTTTTGATGAGCGTTGAGAAACAACTCTTCCACGAAGAGTTTGACTGTTGGGTTGACGAGGCCGATTACCTTCTTTTGCGATGGATGTTTGGGTGCCATGATTGTCGGGGTAAAATAAGGTTTTGATAATAGATTAAGGTTATCGCGTCGAACGCTTGGGCCTCGGAGCTTAAAATCGATGTGGATGGAACGTGACGCGTCAACAATGAACAAAAGTAAACAAAAACAACAATCAACAAAAGTAAACAAACACAAGTCGTCAAATCAACCGCCCAAATCAGAATATGATGTGGGCAGAAAAGAATTTTGCTGGGATATAAAATCGACCAGATTCCTAGAAATCCTGCAACCCAAAACCAACGCCTCAAGCAACATGCACATCATAACCAAGACCTTCCATCGTTATCAAGGGAGTCATGCTCATCCCTCCATCACAGAGAAGCGTGTCATAGAGCTCTCTAATCTCTTTCCGCGTCTTCTTCCTGTCCTGTTTGCAACGTTTCCGGAAAACCGCGAAATATCGTATCACATTGCCTCCGGTTTACAAAGCATCGACTTTTTGGAAAGATTATTTCCGTGTAATCCCGCCAACTTTAAGTCGTTATGCGAAACATTCGGTTATCCTTGTGACGATACTCGACTCACGGTATACGTGGAAGCCCAAAAGGAGTGGTTTGCCAGAAAAGTGCCCGCCGGCGAACATCTGGATTATCAAGATGATGAACGATGTCCGTATGATTGTCCAACTGCGATAAGTGACATCATCCTAGGACAGCGCTATCAGGTCAGGGCTTTCCGCTCCAAAAGAGTCAATTACTGCGAGAGTTTCTGGGATGAGCGTCGTATCATCTCGAAAATCCATCATCCGCACGTGCACGAATTTTGTGGTTCGTTTTCTCAACACGACTACGCAGACTATTTCTTCCTATATGCACCCTACGACCAGACGCTGCATCAGTACCTTACCTCGTACCGGCAAGAAATTAACTTGGTCTCCCCCTTCGCATCCCACCAACCCGTTGGTTTCGTTAGCTTCGTTACTTGGATGGTCGACCTCCTATCGGCGCTCACTTATTTCCATTCCTTAGGCGTGCTCCACAAACACATCGATTCGCACAACATCCTCCTCCGCAATTCTGTCATATATCTTTCAGGATTGAATTTTTACGGGGAAGACGTGGAAATTGTACCAGGTTCTCCATACCACGCACCGGAAATATATCGGTCTCCCGCGACTCGGCGAGCGGATATATACTCTCTGGGTCGAGTTTTTCTCGACTTCATGTTTTGCTATTTCCGTATCGAACCACCCGTCAATGATAGTGAGCTACGGAAATACGAATCGAAAGAACTCCACGATGGTTTCCTCGGCACGTGCAGCGATATCCTTCACTCCGCCGGTTGCGCTAGTCATCATCCATTGTCGCAGGTCCTGCAACTTGTTCTGAGAAAGATGATGGATTGGTCTCCAGGCCAACGCTCTTCAGCAATCCTTCTAAAGCAGAAATTATCATCCGTCTTGAAAGAGATTCCCGACGTCGGAGATCGAATAATTGAGGAAATGACGCTGAAGTATCCCGACATGTCAAAGGAAAGCGTTGATCTAAGGTTTTGGATTATGCAATCGAATATGGAACGGAGGGAGGGTGCCGTAATTCTCGACCAGATCCTTGAAGATCTTTTAGAAGGTGCTGAAGAATTAGCTTTTGATGCACATGGCAGCCTGGATAACCTCACGAAATCTGGGCGTTATGGAAGGTGCATTTTTGTAGATCAGGAGGAACGGCTCGACGTGGGTACTTGTGAGACGTCGCTTTGATGAAAAATCCTAGTGTGAGTTAATTGGGAATATCGCGTGGCTGTAGAGAGACAATTTGGTTGGATCTCTCACGAGTCTATGCTTGACGCCGGCAAGTTTTTGGATTACATGGCGAAACGTATTAAAATATTGGTACGTAGTAGTGCTAGTTGGATTCGTTTCCTGCTGCAAATTGTTGGAAGTCCACGATGATGTTGTATGGGAAGTTCAAAAATCGATAAGTTTCTTTATTTGGTTGCACATTGAAGTCTGAATTATGGTCATCAGTTGTCAAAATTCTATTTTGCCTCTGCAACTTGTAATTGTATTATATTTGCCGATTGCGGCTGATCAGCCTTGAAGCTCATCCTATTTCGTCGGAATTACTGGCACTTCAGACCATCCACGTTACCTTCGAGAAAAGTATTTACTTGTAGGGATCGCGAGGCTAGATGCTAGCACAGCTAGGTTGTATAAGTTGTATGTAGTATGATTGATGATTCTAGCTAGCGATCTACAATAGCTATATACCGACGCCACACTTCCTCTCGTTGAAGAAGACAGTACAACTTGAACACGAACACACAGATAAAACTAGTAGCGGAAGTCCAGATAGATATACAGTAGCGAGTCCAACGATAGAGCAATTAGCGAAAATGATTCTCAGCGTACAAGTGTGCGAACAATGATCTTTTGTTGTGGAACTGAGAATCGCATAGTCGACAACGAAGCGAGGTAGCAGGAGTATATAACATGGTGATAAGATCTGGTTGTGACTGCGACGAACCTTCACCGACTTTCTTGTGACATCTGGATCGTGACTTTAAGGGAAAGTGTTCGATAGTAGCTGATTCTGGATAGTCTGCGATAAATTTGAGCAGGAGTTGTTGAGAATTTTCGAGGTGCTCTGGAGGTTCCCATGATGTCTCATCTTCGGAGTAGCCTTTCCAGCGAACCAAATACTCTTTCTTCTCTTTGACCAAGCGATGATCCAATATTTCTTCAACCTCCCATTCTTTTTTGCCTTCAACACTCTCAATGACAGGCAATAGTCTAATGTTCCCATCGTCTTTACCATATCTCTGAAGATGAATGATCACGCTCACGACATCGTGCATTTGGGAGCCAGCAAGTAAGGCGAGCTTCAAGTAGCCTGAGGTAAGGGGAGATAACTTTTTGACGATCCTGAGTGGAGTGGAAGTTGGTCCAATCTTGGTGCGATGTTCTTTAGAAGGGAAGTAGCGTGACCGATAATTTAGGTATAAATGCACCGAATCGAATCGAGATCGGCCATTTTATTAACCGAATCGATCGATTAATATGGTTTGAGATTAAATCAAGGCTCGGGATTAAACGATACCCGATATTTCGGTCCAATCTTGGGTCGATCCCGGTTTTGGAGCGATCGAAAGCCAACACTGGTATCTTAAATACGAGTCGTGCCTGTGCTCAAACTATATCTTATTAGAAACCTTGATACAGCGACTTTTGACATCGATCTTGAACTTGGATTTGGGCTTTTTAGGACAGAAAGAGCGAGATTGAAAGAGCAAGAGATTTACAGTGAGCCTACCGTCTTGATGTACATACATTGCTAGGCGAGTTTAAGACCTAAAGTATATCTTCAATAGATCTGGCAATCGGCAAACAATTGGCGAAAATCAGCTGATTGCCACTTTCAAGTTTTTGAGCAATCAATCAGATTGCAAGAAATTAAGTTTGGAGGCAATCAAAAACAATCGGCTAAGGAGAGGTAAGTTTCAGTCGAAGAATCAGCGAATGCGGAATCCTAGTGAGAAGAAAAACTAAAGTGAGCGGCCCAAATTTGTCATGGTCTCATTTCAATTCATGCTTCGAGAATTACCCATCGCAATTTCAGGCTCAAGGACGTGCTTTTAAATAAGAACCGAAATGCCAAAATCCTAGATATTGTCCAAAGTCATAGATAGGAGTCGAATGGATATTACTTCACCAAGCAGTTTTCAAATGAGTCGTTATACCATCTGAAATGGGATGTTTTTTCTTTCGAGGTAACCCTACAGTGGCAAGTAGTAAATGACGGGAAGAACTACATCAAAGCAGGTAAATTAGAATTTGGAATATATGAGGATGTTGAAAACCTTCCTGAAGCAGGACGGAAATTGGTTGATATCATGACACAATGTTTG
>Ga0335072_10017442_pt1 | contig 10156 bp, 8 predicted proteins | sample Lox_Sample_21_FD_206725 | JGI IMG/M metagenome (GOLD analysis project Ga0335072, IMG submission 206725) | Soil microbial communities from Loxahatchee National Wildlife Refuge, Florida, United States - Lox_Sample_2.1 | ecosystem: Environmental > Terrestrial > Soil > Wetlands | place: USA: Florida...
CACCGGCGAACTCAATCTCATCGCCGGCGCCATCAACGGCGAGAACGACGCGCCCAAGCCCGATGGACGGGGCGATGAGCGCACTTCGGCCTCGCGCCTCGAACACGAGCTGCGAGCGGTGGTGAGCGGCACCGAGCAGGCAACGCAAAAAATCCTCGCCGCGGCCGAGGCCATCGATTCGACGGCGAACACGCTTTCGGCCGCGCTCGGCGGCAAGCTCGAGCAGGGTTTGGCGCAGGACATCCAGGACCTCGTCCTGCAGATCTTCGAGGCCTGCAATTTTCAGGATCTGATCGGCCAGCGCGTTGGCAAGATTCTGACCGCGCTCAAGTTCGTCGAAGACCACATCGCGCGCGTGCTCGAGGAGATAAAGACCGCCTCGGCGGCCGCGCGCAACGTCGACGGCCACGATCTGCACGGCCCGCGGCTCGACGGCGATGCCGGCCACGCCTCACAGCGCGACGTCGACGCCATGTTCGCGGGTAGCGCCTAAATTTCGCGCGTAACGCCTAAACCGGCCGGCGTATCAGAACGAAGCAGGTCAGCGCAGCGGCGGCAAACGCGGCGGCCAGCATGAGCCCGGCCGCGTCCGAAGCGCTTTCCGCCACGTAGGACATGCACACCGGCGCCACCGCCTGCACCGCCAGGAAGGGTCCGCCGATGCGCCCGACCAGCCGCCCATAGCCTTTGGCGCCGAACAGCGACAACGGCACCGTGCCGCGCGCAATCGTCATCAAGCCATTGGCCATGCCGTACATCACTGCGAAACCCGCAGCGAGCGCCGCGGAAAATGGCAACAGCAGAAGCAGCGCAAATGCAGCGACCAGAAGCCCGATGGCCCCTCGCGCGATCGATAGCGGATGGGCATGGCGCGCAAACGAGAGCTCGCAAATGCGCGCCAGCACTTGCGCCGGTCCAAACAGCATGCCGATGGCGACCACGGTTTGCGGCGTCAGCCCAAATCGCTCGAAAATGGCGAGGAGCTGCGCCGAGAGCGCGGAAGGAACGAACGCGTAGGCCGAGAACGCCGTCGCCACCAGCACGAAGGCAACGCCGTGAGACGGCAACAGGGAGGCGGGCTTTGTCGCGGCGGCGACACTGGCTTGCTCGCCGGCGGCCTCGCTTGCGTTTTGCGGCGCGCGCTCGCGCGGCAGCGCGAAAGCGTGCAGCGGAGCGGCGACCAAGGCCAACAGCGCAGCGTACACCAGATACGCGCCGCGCCAGCCGACATGATCGATGAGGATTTGCGTCGCCGGCCAGCTCACGGTCGAGGCAAAGCCGCCGGCGAGCGTCAGCGTCGTGATCGGCGACCGTGCGTTTCGGCCGAAAATCCGTCCCAGCGTCGCGAACGCGGGATCGTAGAGCGAAGCCGCCATGGCGACGCCGACCACCATCCACCCCGCATAGTAGGAAACGGCATTGGGCGCGCCGGCGAGTGCGACGAGGCCGGCCGCACCGAGTAACGACCCGAATGGCATCACCACGTGGCCACCATAGCGGTCGATGAGCGCGCCGACATGACGCGAGACCAGCCCGCCGACCAACAATCCCAGCGAAAAGCCGCCCATGGCAAATGCATTAGACCAGCCATGGTCGGCGGCGATCAGCGGTACGGTGAGCACCGGCGGATAAAACAGCGCGCCCCAGGACAAAATCTCGGTGACGCCGAACACGCTCACGGCGCGCCAGCGGCCAACAAAAAATTCGCGGGGCGAAGGCATGCTCGACCGTATCGGCGCGCCCTGGCGGCGACAATCCGAAACGACGGATTATCCTATTGCTGCTGCGGCGGCGGCGGAGGCGGCGGGGTTCGCGGCGGAGGCCGCCGCGCGACACGCGCCGCCGTACCCTCGGGCGCGCAACGCACGTAGACGCCGATGCCATAGCGGCCGGCAACTTCCGGATCGATCCACTTGAGCACCATGGTGCGGCCGTCGAACGACACGATCTCGCGATCCTGCATGCCGCCGGACGGACCGGGCGGACCGATATAGTTCTGTCCGCTGGGGCTGCCCTTGAGTTGCAGCTCCTGCAATTGGGCGCTGTCGGCGAGATACATCATGACCCCGCCGTTGGGACCGCGATCGATGACCACCGGGTCGCCGCACTGGGCGCGAGCCGCGGCCTCGGTGCGGGTCAAATCCTCGGGGCGGTGATAGGAGCCATAGCCCCAGCGCCCGACGACTTCCTCGGGCCGGATCGATGCCGGTATTTCCGGCATAGGTGCCACTGCCGGCGTCGGCGTCTCGATAGCCGACCGGTTGGTGGCGCAGCCGCCGATCGCCAGCACGCACAAAGCGGAAACCGCCGCCAGCCAGCGGAAATCGCGCAGCCACACACGCATGAAGACTCTCCTCGAAGACACTTGCTGGGGCCGCGATCCCCGTCCGGACTTGACGTTCGAATTCGTCGCAGCCTCTCCGGCCCGCCTGCCGGTCCGCCGCCAGATTTGGCCGTAAACTTGGCCAATTCTGCGGAGAGAGCGGCAGGGAACCCGATAATCTGCGTTTTACCCGCTCCTCCTTTCGACTTTGTTAGCCATATCAGCGAGGTCACCAGGCTGGCCCGGCCTTGACAGCGCAGGGAGCAGCCCTTATGTCCGCGGCGGCTTCCTGGCACTCCCTGCTTAAGAGTGCTAAGTTGCTGATTGAACAACGAATTCGTCCAACGAAGCGGCCACTTTCCACAAGCGGCCCAGAGGGTGATCATGGCAAAATCGAAATTTCGTCCGCTGCATGACCGGGTAGTCGTCAAGCGCATCGAGGCCGAGGCGAAGAGCAAGGGCGGCATCATCATCCCCGACACGGCAAAGGAAAAGCCGCAGGAGGGTGAAATCGTTGCCGTCGGACCAGGCGGCCGCGACGAGACCGGCAAGCTCATCACGATGGACGTGAAAGCCGGCGACCGCGTGCTGTTCGGCAAGTGGTCGGGCACCGAGGTCAAGCTCGACGGCGAGGAACTCCTGATCATGAAGGAGTCCGACATCATGGGCGTGATCGCCTGAACCCACACATCGTCATGGCCGGGATCAACCCGGCCATCCATGGGGCCGGTCGGGTTGCATGGATCAAAGGGTCAAGGCCCGCCGATGACGAGCTGAAAAAACCAGGAGCAAACAGACAATGGCCGCTAAAGACGTAAGATTTTCCACCGAGGCGCGCGATCGCATGCTGCACGGCGTCGAGGTGCTCGCCAATGCCGTGAAAGTGACGCTCGGCCCCAAGGGCCGCAACGTCGTGCTCGACAAGTCGTTCGGCGCTCCCCGCATCACCAAGGACGGCGTCACCGTCGCCAAGGAGATCGAGCTCGAAGACAAGTTCGAGAACATGGGCGCGCAGATGGTGCGCGAGGTGGCGCAGAAGACCAACGACCAGGCCGGCGACGGCACCACGACCGCGACTGTGCTGGCGCATGCCATCGTCAAGGAAGGCGCCAAGGCGGTTGCCGCCGGCATGAACCCGATGGATCTCAAGCGCGGCATCGATCTGGCGGTGAAGGCCGTGGTCGAAGACATCAAGAAGCGCGCGAAGAAAGTCGGTTCCTCCGCCGAGGTCGCCCAGGTTGGCACCATCTCGGCCAACGGCGACAAGCAGGTCGGCAAGATGATCGCCGACGCCATGCAGAAAGTCGGCAATGAGGGCGTGATTACGGTCGAGGAAGCCAAGGCGCTCGATACCGAAGTCGAGATCGTCGAGGGCATGCAATTCGACCGCGGCTATCTGTCGCCCTATTTCATCACCAACGCCGAGAAGATGGTGGCCGAGCTGGAAGACGCCTACGTGCTGCTGCACGAGAAGAAGCTCTCCGGCCTGCAGCCGCTGTTGCCGGTGCTCGAGGCGGTGGTGCAGTCGGGCAAGCCGCTGATCATCGTCGCCGAGGATATCGAGGGCGAGGCACTCGCCACGCTCGTGGTCAACAAGCTGCGCGGTGGGCTCAAAGTCGCCGCCGTGAAGGCGCCTGGCTTCGGCGACCGCCGCAAGGCCATGCTCGAAGACATCGCCATCCTCACCGGCGGCCAGCTCATTGCCGAGGACCTCGGCATCAAGCTTGAGAACGTCAATGTCGGCATGCTCGGCCGCGCCAAGAAGGTGCTGATCGAGAAGGAGAAGACCACCATCGTCGATGGCGCCGGCAAGAAGAAGGACATCGAAGCCCGCGTCGGCCAGATCAAGGCGCAGATCGAGGAGACCACCTCGGACTACGACCGCGAGAAGCTGCAGGAGCGGCTTGCCAAGCTCGCCGGCGGCGTCGCGGTGATCCGCGTCGGCGGCGCCACCGAGATCGAGGTGAAAGAGAAGAAGGACCGCGTCGAGGACGCGCTCAACGCCACCCGAGCCGCGGTCGAGGAAGGCATCGTGCCGGGCGGCGGCGTCGCGCTGATCCGCGCCAAGAAGGCGGTCGGCAAGCTCTCCAACAGCAATGCCGACGTGCAGGCCGGCATCAACATCGTGCTCAAGGCGGTCGAGCAGCCGCTGCGCCAGATCGCCGAAAACTCCGGCGTCGAAGGCTCGATCGTGGTCAACAAGATCCTCGAAAACAAGTCGGAGACGTTCGGCTTCGACGCGCAGAACGAGGACTATGTCGACATGGTCGAGAAGGGCATCGTCGACCCGGCCAAGGTGGTGCGCGCCGCGCTCCAGGACGCGGCCTCGGTCGCCGGTCTTCTGGTGACCACCGAAGCGATGATCGCCGAACTGCCGAAGGACACCCCCGCCATGCCGGCGATGCCGGGCGGCGGCATGGGCGGCATGATGTAAGCTGCCCGCGCAACGCGGAAACATCGAGGGCGCGGCGCAAGCCGCGCCCTTTTTGCTGTGGGCTCAGTCGCGAGCAGAGAAACCCATCCCGGGTGCAACGGACCTATGGGTTAGAGATCAACCCATTCGTGCCTGCTCGTCCGCCCCGCCAGCCGCAACTTCAAGATCAAGTTTCCCGATGACAAACGCCATCGAGCAGAATGTAGTGCGTCGGACATGTGATAGTCGTCGGCGCCGGCGTCTGGCTGCCGCCGTTGGACGTCGATTCAAATCCGTCGTTCCAATTGGGCGGATCGTCTTCGCGGTGGCGCCGGATCAGCGTCTTGTCCTTCTCTCCAAAATAGAAGCGCAAGCCGCCCCAAACACCGTGATCGGATCCCTCCCCGATCCTCGCCTCGACAAACGGCGCGGCCATGACGCCGTGGTTCATCGGTATGCCCCATTCGCCGCCGAGCGCGAGCGCATTCCTGCCGTCGAGATAGCGGTGACCGGCGTAAATTTCCAAATTGTCTTGCGGATAAAAGGCAAGATTGACCTGATCGAAGAACCGCGTCGGAACGCTGTAGGTTTGAATGATCGAACCGACGGTGCCGGATGCGGTGTTGCCGAATTCAACCCCGGCGACGCCCTCGAGCGTCCATTGGCCATGGTACCACTCAGCCTCGGGGCCGAGATGCGCCGCGCGCACGCCGCCAAATTCGTCCCATTGGCTGAGGTCGCCGTAGGCACCAATCAAACCTTCGGCCGGATTACGCCAAAACAAATGTCCCGCAAGCGTGCCGATGAAGCGATCGTCGAAACTGCCGCCCATCGCATCAACCTGCGCGCCGAATTCGCAGCCCAGCGGAACAGAAAGAGAGCCCTCGCCGGCGGCCGTCGTTTTATCGGCAAATGAGCCGCCGAAGCCGGCGATGTCGCCATTCACTCCGTCCACGGCCTGGATGCAGCTCGCAGACGGCGCCTTGGTGATCAAGTCGGCGCTACGTGCGGTGCCGGAAATAAGCCCAATGGCACCGGCGGCCATAACAACCGTAAGTGTACGCAACATCATCCGTTCCACCCGGCGTACAGTTACCATCGTCATTGATCGTCGCAGACGCGCAGGATGAAGGGAATACCACCTGTGGAAATCCGCCAATTCATAAAGTCCATAAACAGAGATAATGACGCGGTGTGGCTTTGACGTCACAGCCGCGATCTCGATGAAGGAGCGCCTATCGCCGACTTCGTCATTGGGGCCAGAGCAATCACTTGCAGCAACAAAAAAGGAGGCGCGGCATAAGCCGCGCCCTTTTCCATACGGTAGATTCTATGCCGCTGATCTTACCGCATCTTCAAACTATTGCCCTTCGTGACTCCTCATCGCCGCGTCGATCTTTGCCTTGACGGCAGCGAGATTGAACGAGGCCGGCGACTGCATTGGCGGATAGTTGACGGCTGTCTCGGCCAAAGCCGCGACCGTTTGCTGGACCTGGACGAAACGCCAGAACTCCCGCGCCAGGAAGTCGTTTCCGTATCCGGCGGCACCATTGTTCCAGCTCTCGCCGCGAATCGACGGCGTCCGCTCGAAGGGGTCCTGGCGAAGGTTCACGATTGTCGGCATATCGGTCGAGACCTTTTCGCCCGGCCAACCCCATGGTTGCTGGATGAACTGGAACTTGAAGTCGTCGATGCGGATGGCGCCAAGTTGCGCCTCGGCGAAATAAAAAAGCTCGTGTCGCGCCGAAGGTCCTTTGCCGGTCAGGAGATCCAACTGGTCGTAGCCGTCGAGATGGTTCTTGTAGCTGCGATCGCCGAGCTGCACGCCGCGCAGCAATTGCTCGGTGATATTTGGATTGCCCGCCGCAGCGACCAGCGTCGGGAACCAGTCCAGCCCGGAAAAGATTCCGTTCTGCACCGTGCCCGGCTTGATCTTGCCCGGCCAGCGGGCGATGCAGGGCACGCGGAAGCCACCTTCAAATGACGTTCCCTTGGTGGCGCGGAACGGTGTCATGCCGCCGTCCGGCCAAGTGAACACCTCGGCGCCGTTGTCGGTGGTGAAGATGACGATGGTGTTGTCGGCAACGCCGATATCGTCGAGGTGCTTCATCAAATCGCCGACAGCGTCGTCCATCTGCGCCATGCCGGCTTCTTCCAGGCCAAAATTGCTCTGGTAGTTCATTTTCGCCTGATACTCCGGCGGCAGGAAAGTGAAGACGTGCATGCGCGTGGTGTTGTGCCAGACGAAGAACGGCTTGCCGGCCTGCTTGGCCTGATCCATGAAGCGCTTGGTGTTTTCAACCAACACGCCGTCGAAGGTTTCCATGTCGTATTTGGCGTCGCGGCCCTTCTGCCACAGCTGATGATCGGCACCCATGTCCTTGAACGGCTTGAGCGGCCCCTCATCGACGATCCGCTGCTTGCCGACCCTGCCCCAGCGCGGCATGTCGGTCGGATCGTCGGCGTCGGTGGCATAGGAATGCACCAGATTGCGCGGGCCGTATTTATCGATCCAGTCCTGCGGATAGCTGTACCAGTACGGATCGGACATCGCGTCGAGATGGTACAAGTAGCCGAAGAATTCATCGAAGCCGTGCACCGTCGGCAGGTATTTGTTCAGATCGCCGAGGTGGTTCTTGCCGAATTGCCCGGTCGCATAACCCTGCGCCTTGAGCGCGGTCGCGATGGTGCAAGCCTCGGCCGGGAGGCCGACATCGGCCCCCGCCTGTCCGACCGTCGTCAACCCCGTACGCAGCGGGAGCTCTCCGGTGATGAAATTGGCGCGGCCGGCGGTGCAGCTCGCCTCCGCATAATAGTCGGTGAAGAGCATGCCTTCGGCGGCGAGCTTGTCGAGGTTCGGCGTTTTGCCCGACATGATGCCGCGGTGATAGGCGCCGATGTTGAACCAGCCGATGTCGTCACCCATGATGACGAGAATGTTCGGCTTGGCGCCCGACGGAGCCGACTGCTGCGCCTGCGCGATTGCCTTTTCTACGCCGGCAGCGGAGCCCAGAGCCGATGCGGCAGCAAGCGTCGTGCTGCCAAGCAAGATTTTACGGCGATTGAGTGCGCTCTTGTTGACGTTCGACTTTCCTCCTTGATCGACGTTAGACATTACTCACTCCTGCTCTGAGGATGCACCTGAATCCCAAGTGGCTGGTGGACGTATCGACCGCTTCCGCATGACGTGCGGCCGGGCGATAGCGGCGGCAGTAATTCGGCGCGCACAGATGCGAACCGCCTTTGATGACCTTGCGGGGAATCTTGATCCGCGGCTGGCAGGGGTCGTAGCTCGCATGCTCCGGGCCGCCGCGCGGATTTTCCGGAATGCAGCACGCCTTCGCCGCGTCCGGTTCGTGCTTGGCCGACCACCAATCGGCGGTCCATTCCCAGACATTGCCGATCATGTCGTAGATGCCGTAGCCGTTGGCTGGGAACGCCATGACGGGCGAAGTCCGCTCGAAGCCGTCCTCGCGAAGATTCTCGTTGGGGAAATTGCCCTGCCAGGTATTGGCGCGATGTTGCCCGCCGGGTTTGAACTCGTCGCCCCAGGCGAACTCGGCGCCGTCGAGGCCGCCGCGCGCCGCGTATTCCCATTGCGCTTCGGTCGGCAGTTCCTTGCCGGCCCATTGCGCGTAGGCGAGCGCGTCCGCATAGGCGACGTGCACGACCGGATGATTGTCGAGCGCGTTGATGTTGCTTTTCGGCCCGCAGGGACGGCGCCAATTTGCGCCCTTGAGAAATCGCCACCACTCGCCCCAGTTTTTCAGATCGACCGGCCGCCCGGGCGGCGTGAACACCAGCGAGCCGGCATAGAGCATGTGCGGCAGCGCGCCGGGATAGTCCTTCGGGTCTGGCGGAATTTCGGCGACGGTGACGTGGCCGGTAGCGCGGACAAACTCCTTGAATTGCCGATTGGTGACTGGGGTGCGATCGATCCAGAAGCCGTCGACGGTGGCGCGATGCGCCGGCGCCTCTTCGGGATAATGCTTATCCGATCCCATGCGGAACGTGCCGCCGGGGACGAATATCATATTCGCCGAAATCGATTTTTCGCTGACGACGGCGGGTGCGACGGCAATTCTGCTCACAGGTCTCAGCCTCTCGCCTACTCGACGGTTTCAGCAAAGCACCTCCCCTGCGCGTCCTCTATTGTACGCTGATCCAATAAACGTAGCCCTCACTCTGATGGGCTAATACGAGAGTATATTTGATGGGAACCAAGAGGCGACGTTGAGGCGACGTTCGGTTTCGACATGCCGAATGAGGATTACCTCGACATCACCTCGACATTAGAATTTCTGCCGCGTGAACCGCGCTTGCGCTTGGTGCGGCCGACACTGCCGCATTTTTGCCGGCTGCCGTCGGGCGACGCCGCACAAGGGCCGCTACGCCTCGGCTCACGAGCGCGCCGTAGAGAGACCGGCAACGGCTTCCGTAACGTCTCTCTGGCTGGCATAGCGGCGCGCGAGCGACGCGCAGACCATCAGCTGAATCTGATGGAATAGCATCAGCGGTATGATCACGAGCCCGACATGGCCGGCGAACAGCACCGTTGCGATCGATATTCCGGTGGCCAGGCTTTTCTTTGAGCCGCAGAAGACGATCGTGATCTCGTCGGCTCGCGAAAAGCGGAGCCGGCGGCTGGCGAAGGTCAGGATCGTCATGACGGTTGCCAGCAGCGCCGCGTTCATTAGAGCAAGCCGCAGCAACTGCGCCGCGTCGACCTGATGCCAGATGCCGTTCACGACGCCCTCGCTGAAGGCGGTGTATACGATCAAAAGTATCGAACCATAGTCGACGCATTTCAGAAGAATGCGATGACGGGTTATGAACGCGCCGATCAATGGCCGCAGCAGTTGGCCGGCCAAGAACGGCACCAGAAGCTGCAGCACGACGGCGAGCATCGAATCGACCGACAATGGCGCGCTGCTCGCGAGCAGCATGCCGGCGATCAGTGGCGCGAGCACCGTGCCGATCAGGTTCGAGGCAGACGCGCTGCATAAAGCTGCCGACACGTTGCCACCGGCGATCGACGTAAAGGCGATTGAAGCCTGGATCGTCGACGGAAGAGCGCTCAGCAAAATCAATCCGGTCCATAGCGGCGGTGTCAGCAGCGCCGGCGCCAACAGGTGACAGGTGACGACCAGCAGTGGAAAGAGCGCGAATGTGCTCAGGAACACCACGGCGTGCAGCCGCCAATGGCGCGCCCCGGCCAATGCGGCTTCGGGTGACAGCCGGGCTCCGTGCAAGAAGAACAGGAGCATGATGGCGGCGCCGGTCAGCCGAGACGCCACGGCCGCCGCCTCGCCGCGGGCCGGCAGAACGGATGCAAGAGCCACCGTGAGCAGAATGGCCGCGAGAAAGCGGTCGATGCGGGAGAGCGCGCGAGGAAGAGACATATGGAGACTCGATCTTGC
>Ga0335072_10017443_pt1 | contig 10156 bp, 3 predicted proteins | sample Lox_Sample_21_FD_206725 | JGI IMG/M metagenome (GOLD analysis project Ga0335072, IMG submission 206725) | Soil microbial communities from Loxahatchee National Wildlife Refuge, Florida, United States - Lox_Sample_2.1 | ecosystem: Environmental > Terrestrial > Soil > Wetlands | place: USA: Florida...
GGACCGACCTCGGTGCCCATCAGAAGGTTGAAGATGTCCGCGGCGGCCGACGCGTCCTCGATGCGGATGCGCCGCAGTGTACGGTGCCGCGGGTCCATGGTGGTCTCGGCCAGCTGGTTGGCGTCCATCTCGCCGAGGCCCTTGTAGCGCTGGACCGGGTCCTTCCAGCGCTGGCCCTTGCTCTCCAGTTGCAGGAGGATACGGCGGAGCTCGGGGTCGGAGTACGTGTAGTGGTACTTCTCCTGGCCCTTGCGCGGGTTCGTCAGCTCGATGCGGTGCAGCGGCGGCACGGCCGCGAACACGCGCCCGGCATCGAGCATTGGCCTCATGTAGCGGTGGAAGAGCGTGAGCAGGAGGGTCCTGATGTGCGCGCCGTCAACGTCAGCGTCGGCCATCAAGATGATGCGCTGATAGCGAGCCGAGTCCAGGTCGAAGGTACTTCCCGACCCCGCGCCGATCACCTGGATGATGGAGGCGCACTCGGCGTTCTTCAGCATGTCGGCGAGGCTTGACTTCTGGACGTTGAGGATCTTGCCGCGGATCGGCAGTAGCGCCTGGAACTCTGAGTTCCTGGCCAGCTTCGCGGTGCCCAGCGCCGAGTCACCTTCAACGATGAACAGCTCGCTGCGGTCGTCGGCCACCCGGCAGTCCACGAGCTTCGTTGGCAGGCTCGAACTGGCCAGCGCGGTCTTGCGGCGCTGGTTCTCACGGTGCTCGCGAGCGGCGATCCGCGTCTTGGCGGCGGCGGCGATCTTGTCAAGCACTGCCTTAGCCTGCTGCTTGGCACCACGCGGCGGGTTCTCGAAGTAGTCCTTGAGCCGGGCGCTGACGACCTGCTGAACGATCCTGGAAGCCGCCGGGGTGCCGAGCACCTCCTTGGTCTGGCCCTCAAACTGCGGCTCGGGCACCCGCACCGAGACGACCGCGGTCATGCCCTCCAGCACGTCTTCCTTGATGACCGGCTCGTCGCTGCTCTTGAGGATCTTGCTCGCCTTGAGCTGCTCGTTGACCGTGCGCAGGAGGGCCCGGTCGAAGCCGGTGACGTGAGTACCGTGGTGCGGGGTGGCGATGACGTTCACGAACGACTTGGTGATGGTGTCGTAGTTGTTCGACCACTGAACCGCGACATCGACGTCCAGGGTGCGCTCGACGTCGGTCGGGGTCATGTGGCCGCGCTCGTCGAGCACCGGGACGGTCTCGGTGAAGTTACCCTGCCCGGTGATCCGGATAACGTCGCTGACCGGCTCGCCTTGCGCTAGGTGCTGGCAGAATTCGCTGATCCCGCCGACGAAGCGGAACTCGGCCTCGGACGGCTCGTCCTGGGCGGTCATTCCCGGGGCGCCGGCCTCGGCCCGAACCACGATGGCCAGGCCCGGCACCAGATACGCCGTCTGTCGCGCCCGGTCCACCAGCGCCGGGTAGCCGAAGGTGGCGTCGCGCAGGAAGACCTGCCGGTCCGGCCAGAACCGGATGCGGGTGCCCGTCTTGCGCGGCCCGATCGCGGCGATCTTCTGCAGGCCGGAGCGCTTGGTGAAGCTAGCGGACGGCCCCTCGGCGGCGAACTCGCCCGCGACACCGCGGCGGAAGCTGGCCGCCCAGGTGTGCCCCTCGCGATCCACCTCGATGTCCAGCCGGGCGCTGAGGGCGTTGACGACCGACGCGCCGACTCCGTGCAAGCCGCCCGAGGCGGTGTAGGAGCCGCCGCCGAACTTCCCGCCCGCGTGCAGCCGCGTGAGCACGAGCTCCACGCCGCTCAGCCTGGTCTTGCGCTCGGTGTCGACCGGGATGCCACGACCGTTGTCGCGCACCTCAGCGGACCCGTCGGCGTGCAGGATGACCTCGATCCTCGTGCAATGGCCGCCGAGCGCCTCATCGACAGAATTATCGAAAATCTCCCAGAGGCAGTGCTGCAGGCCACGCCCATCGGTTGACCCGATATACATGCCGGGGCGTTTCCTGACCGCCTCCAGGCCCTCAAGCACCGACAGGTGACTGGCGGTGTACGCAGTGCTGTCAGTGCCGGCTGCACTAGCCGAACTGCTGGCCGAGCGCGGCGATCTCGCCGAGGTAGCTGGCCCCTCGGCCGTCCGTTCGGCCGCCCTAGTGGCGGCGGTGACCGAAGACACGGGCGGCGCGCCCTCCTCTCGAAAGCGTATGCGACACTAAAGGTCTCGCGACAGGGTATCCCCCCCAGGCCGCTTGTGCTCCCGGCAGCGCCGCCTTTACGAGATTAACCGAGCTTACGGGCGGATTCCCGGCGACCCGCCAGCGCGGCGAAAGCAGTCGGCCTGATTTGCCCCGCCCACCACCCCAGGCATCAGCCCACTTGCGGCAAATGTGTCATCGCGACGCTCCCCGGGTAGAACATCAGCAACCGCACGGGTATCTCACCGGTGACTACCCGCACGGCCGTGTCGTCACCGGGTGTCGCCTCCGGTCAGTCGTCGTTGCCTCTTGCCAGGCAGCTCGGCGGTGCTGGTCAGGGGCGTCCAGTGCGGTTTTCGCTTGTGGCGTACACATCTCGGTCCAGGGAAGCCTGACACCGGGACAGGTGTTGTGCTCTGCTGTAAGAAGCAGACAGCTAGTCGGCGCCTCTGGTCCGAGCCGGAGGCACTGAGAAGAGGAAGGCGACGTTGACCGGAGCTATAGCCCCCACAAAGCCGCTGACCGCCCTGGATCTGTGCGATCGCTGCGGTGCCCAGGCGTACGTCCGCGTCCTGCTCCCGAACTCCGGAGAGCTTCTCTTCTGCGCGCATCACGGCAGGGAACACGCCGCTGCGCTGGCGAAGGTAGCCGTAGACATCCAGGACGAGTCGCAGCGACTTACCACTACTACTAAGCCCGAGTAAGGAAGCGGAGCGGGCGGGGTGGCCGCTCCGCTACCTCCTTCAGCTGCCCGTTGCCGGCATCGGCGCGCAAAAGGCGTGCCGGTGCCGGCAATGGTGGTCTGTGGGCCCGCAAGCGGCAACGGGTGCGGTTCCGCACCACCAGCTCCGGTAGTACAAGCTATGGAGTAAGCACGAAGCCCCGCCGGGCGCGGCCCGGCGGGGCTTCGTCGTGCTTGCTTAGTCCAGGTAGTCGCGCAGGACCTGGGACCTGGACGGGTGGCGGAGCTTGGACATCGTCTTGGACTCGATCTGCCGGATCCGCTCCCGCGTTACTCCGTAGACCTTGCCGATCTCGTCAAGGGTCTTCGGCTGCCCGTCGGTCAGCCCGAACCGCATCGAGACGACGCCCGCCTCACGCTCGGACAGCGTGTCGAGCACCGAGTGCAGTTGCTCCTGCAGCAGCGTGAACGACACGGCCTCGCCCGGCTGGATGGCCTCCGAGTCCTCGATCAGGTCGCCGAACTCGCTGTCCCCGTCCTCGCCAAGCGGTGTGTGCAGCGAGATCGGCTCACGGCCGTACTTCTGCACCTCCACCACTTTCTCGGGCGTCATGTCAAGCTCGACAGCGAGTTCCTCGGGCGTGGGCTCGCGCCCGAGATCCTGCAGCATCTGGCGCTGCACGCGGGCGAGCTTGTTGATGACCTCGACCATGTGCACGGGGATGCGGATCGTCCGCGCCTGGTCGGCCATGGCCCGGGTGATCGCCTGCCGAATCCACCAGGTGGCGTACGTGGAGAACTTGTAGCCCTTGGTGTAGTCGAACTTCTCGACGGCCCGGATGAGGCCGAGGTTGCCTTCCTGGATCAGGTCGAGGAAGAGCATCCCACGGCCGGTGTAGCGCTTGGCAAGTGACACCACGAGCCGCAGGTTGGCCTCGAGCAGGTGGTTCTTCGCCCGGCGGCCGTCCTCGGCGATCCACTCAAGGTCGCTGCGCTGGTCGCCGGTCAGGCCCCTGCCCTCAGCCAGCTTCTCCTCGGCGAACAGGCCCGCCTCAATGCGCTTGGCCAGCTCTACTTCCTGCTCAGCGTTGAGGAGCGGTACCTTGCCGATCTGCTTGAGGTAGTCCTTGACCGGGTCAGCCGTTGCGCCGGCCACCGCGACTTGCGCGGCCGGGAGGTCGTCGTCATCGTCACCGAAGACGAAGATCTCCTCCTCGGCGCCCTCCGCCTTGCCCTCAGGCTTGGCCGCGCCGGCCTCGGTCCCCTCCTCCGCGTCGGCCGGCTCGCCGTCGGCGGTCTCATCGGGTGCCTCAGCGATCTCAAGGTCAACCGCGAGATCGTCCTCCGAGAGGTCGTCGGCGAGATCGTCCTCGGCGAGGTCATCCTCGCCGAGATCGTCTTCCGAGAGGTCGTCGAAGTTCTCCAGGTCGTCCTCTGAGTCACCCAGGTCGTCTCCTGAGCCCCGCGGGCCAGCACCCTCGCCGAGATCCTCACCGTCAGCCAGGGCACCGTCGTCTTCGCCGACGACCGTCAGGTCGGGGCCGGCCAGCCCGTCACCGGAGACCGCCGCCAACTCGTCATTAACCTTGCCTGCTCGACGACCAGCGCCCTTCGGCGCCTGCGCCGGCGACTGCTCGGGCACGACTTCTGGCACCCGCTCGGTTCCCCGCGAGTCCCGGCCCGTGGATCCGGACGGCCGGGAGCGCTTGCGCGCCGCGGAGTTGGCAGCGCTCACTACCACGGTCACCTCTTCCTTCGCTGGGTTGCTTGGCTGTGCAACATACGCATAGCGATAATGTGGCCCTCCCGCGAGGGATTCGACGCACGGACTGCGCGGGGAAGCAGGCATCCCCAAGGTTCCTCAGACATCGATGCCAACCCGCCCGCCACCTCCCTCTCACAACCATAGGTGCCACCTGGGAGTGCCTTGTACGCAGCAACAGGGCTCATCCCGGCGGCTCCGGTACGGCGCCTTGGCCACCCACGATCGCAGTACCCATTCCGGTCGCTCCGATGTGCATGACCAGGACCGTCACGTCGTCGTCCTGCTCATGGCCCGCTAGCACGTGGTCGAGCAGGTACTGCAGCAGCCGTCCGGGCGTGCCGAGCACGTCTGGCGAGGCCCCCGAGGCCACCCTGAGGAGATCCTCAAGCCCGGCGTCCAGGCCGCGCATCCGGTTCTCCACAAGCCCGTCGGAGTAGAACACGGCCGTGCTGCCGGGCGGCATGCGGAACGCGTGCTGCTTGCGCGGGCTCGGCCAGCCAAGAGGCGTCCCCGCCTCGGCAGGATCCAGGATCACCTTGCCGTCCGGCGCGATCAGGAGTGTTGGCAGGTGCCCGGCATTGCCGGCCAGCCCCTCGCCTGTCGCCGGGTCGATCACCAGGTAGCTGACGGTGGTGACCTGCTCAGCCTGCTCGGTGGCGGTGAACAGGCGGTCAAGCCCGGTGAGCACGGCGATCGGCCGTGAGTCCGTGAGCGCGAGCGCGCGCAGCGCGTTACGGACCCGCCCCATGCCGGCCGCCGCGGTCAGGCCCTTGCCCATGACGTCGCCGACGGTGACCGCCATCCGCCCCTCCGGGAGCCGGAAGACGTCGTACCAGTCGCCGCCGATCTCCATGTTCCTGGTGACTGGCAGGTACCGGGCGGCCAGCGTCAGGCCGGGGACTGTCGGCAGCTGGTCAGGCAGCAGGCTGCGCTGCAGCGTCATGGCGGTGGCGTGCTCCCGCTCGTACATCTCGGCCCGCTCGACCGCCAGCGAGCACTGCCCGGCTAGGGCCTCAAGGAAGACCCGTTCCTCCTCGGTGATCCGCCGGATGGTGCCGAATGAGAACCGCAGGGCTCCTAGCGGCTGCCCCGCCGCCAGGAGCGGCAGGCCAACCCAGGACTTCTCATCGCCGGTATCGGTGACGCCTGAGGCGCCCTCGAACTGCCTGCGCAGGTCCTCGGGGTCGCTGATGAGCACCGGTCGTCTCGTGGCGATCGCCCGCGTCATCACGCTCGGCGTGTCCATGGTGAGCCGCTGCCCGGCCGCGTCAGGGCCGACGGCGGCGAGTCCCTCCACATTGACCACGCGCAGCTGCAGCGTCTCGGGCTCGAGCAGCGCCACGGCCGACCGCAGGGCGCCGATCGCGGTCCGGCCGACCTCGGTGATGACCTCGACGACCTGCTCCACGGTGAGCGCCTCGGCCAGCATCGACGTCGCCTGCTGTAGCCGCGCGGTGCGCAGCGCCGCCGCCGACAGCTGCTCGGTCAGCCGGCCGCGCATCTCCTCTGCCTCGCGCTGGCTGGTCACGTCCGTGCAGGCCCCAACCCACTCGGCGATCCTGCCGTCTCGCTCGACCGGCACCGCGTGCACGTCATAGTGCCGGTATCCGCCGCCGCGGGTGCGGACCCGGCAGCGGTCCTCAAAGATCCTGCCGGAGCGCAGGCACTCCCGCCAGTCACGCTCCACCCGGTCCCGGTCCTCCGGGTGGACCGGCTCCAGCCAGCCGCCGCTGAAGAACTCCGCCTCGCCCTGGCCGGTAATCATCCGCCAGTCAGAGGCGTCCTCCAGCATCCCGCCATCGGGCGCGGCCACCCAGATGACCTGCGCGCCCCCCTGGACGAGCGCCCGGTACCGCTCCTCGCTGCGACGCAGCGCCTCCTCAGCGGGCGACGCCGGGGCACCCTCAGCCACGATGAGGCCCGCGCCAATGACGTGCCCGTCGCTTTCATGAACTGGGAACCAGTAGAAAATACAGCCTGCCGCGCTGCTCCTGACCCCCGTCACGAACCTCTCAGTGGCTGGCTTGTCCTCGCTGACCACCCGCCGCAGCACGGCCTCGGCAAGCGTCCCGTCCGGATGCGGCCATGCATCGGCTAGCCTGCGCCCAGGGAAAGCGTCCTCGTCCCGCCCGAACAGCCGGGCAAGTGCCGGGTTGACCCAGGAAAAGCGAAGGTCCGTGCCAAAGAAGGCGACCCCGGCTGGCGAGTCGCGCATCACCGCGTCCGGAAGCCCGGCATCGGATGTGCCCAACCCGGCCTCCCACTGCTCAGGCACGGATGTGTCCGCGCTCATCCTGCGCACCTGCCGTGCTCCAAACTATGCCTCAAGCCTTCCACGCAGGTGCCTGCCACTGGCGGCTCCTTCCAGCTCCCGCCATGCCAACGCTACCCGCGTGCCCAAGGACGTCCGCCAGGCATCGCGACCACGCCCGCACAGCAGTCATTCAGATTAAGCGTGCCATAAACCGGATACCCGCGCTGCCAGCTACGCGCAAGGCTTCCAAGCTAATTACGTGATGATGACGCAGCGGTGTTGGCCGCAGCGACGTGACAACATGGGTAGATTCTCCTATAGCGGATGAGGTAGTAGCCGGCTGCCCGATTCCAACAGCAGCAGGCCGTAGCGTAGCGATCACATGTACAGATCTGAGAGGCTATCAGGGTGAGTCCGCACAGCCGACGCAGCCAGCCCGCGAGCGGGAGCTCACCTGGCGCGGTGCCGAACGCGCTCTTCCGTGAGCTGCTGCGCGCGGCACGGGAACTCCTGGCCGTCCGCAGCCCGCTTGACGCCGAGCTCATGGTTAGTGAGCTCCTCGGCACCTGGTGGGACCAGCGGCACCAGACACCGGACGTGGAGCGGATTGTCGGCGAGGGCCTCGTCGAGTTCGCCGCCACCCAGCCCAGCCCGGTCGCGCTCGCCCTGCTCTCCGGCATCGCCTGCCTCGGCACGCCCCGGCAGGCGGTCGCCGCCGAGCGGGCCGCCATCTCCATGATGGACAGTGGCGTCAAGGCGCCGGCCTGGGCGGATCATCTAGGCGCGGTCACCTCCGCCGAGTGCTATGTGAACCCTGACAAGTGGGGCGACCAGGACGAGATCATCTGCGTCTTCAGCTATGCGGGCGAGGAGCCGCACGCCCTGGTGTCCGTCATCGACCACAACGCTGAGGGCATGATCCGTGACGGATGGGTCACGTCCAAGGTCGATAAGCTGCTTGACCATTGTCATCTCAAGGCCGGGATCGAGTGCGCGGGTGGCGCCAACCCGGAGGACGTCTTCCGGCAGGTAGAGCCGTCTCAGGCGCGCATGGCCCTGGAACAGGCGCTCGCCGCCACGGACGGAGCCACCAACCCCCCGGTCAGCGACACCTTCGCGTCCAGGCACGCGCTGATCAGGTCCCGCATCCGCGCGCTGCCGCCGGCCGCGGGCCGCGCCCTGCGACCGAAGCGCCCCTGGTCGAAGGACCGGCGTGCGCTGCTCGCCGCCGACTTCCTCTCCTCCGACGAGGCCGAGGACCTGTCGGACAGGCAGGCGGCTAGCCGGTGCGCCGACCACATCATCGACTTCGGCTGCGATCAGGACGCTGGCCGGCCCCTCCGGACGAGCCCGGCGAAGGTGCGCAAGTTCCTCCTGGAATGGGTGCCCCGCCGGGTCATGCTGTCATCGGCCGACCGGGAGGCGATCCCGCTCGTGCTGGCCGCGTGGGTACGCTTCGGCGGCCGCCAGCGGGGCTGGCACCAGTCCGATATCAGTGAGGTCCTTGAGGTCGTCTTCGACTCGATGAGCACGTTCGCGCGGGTCTACCACGACCCGGCCGACTACGGCCTTGACGACAACCTGGTGCGCCGCCTGCTGCCGGACTCCGACCTGGAGGCACTGCCGCGACGCGCCTTCATCTTCCCCATCCTGGAAGGACGGCACGGCGGGGTCGACCTGTCGAAGCTCGACCCGGCCAACCCAACCGACCGCCGGCTGCTGCTGGCCGCCGACCACGACACTCGCACCGGCAGCCCGAGCGCCGCCGGGGTTGGCAGGCACATCGAGCGCCATCTCGCCATCGCCGACCGGCTCTGGCGCGGCGACCCTCCGCAGCTGTGGACCGCCGCGCAGCGCCTGCTCGATACCGGCGAGGACCGCCACCTCGTGCTGCACGCGCTCATGGACGTGCTGGACGCCGCTGGCGATGACATGGAGGTGCTCGCCTCCCTGCTGCGCGACCTCACCAGCGGCCTAGACGACCTGGACAGCTTCCCCGGAAGCTGAGCGGAGGTCCCGCGCAGCCGGCGGCCCGCCAGGCATGGCCGTTGGGCCTGTCACACCAGCCTCAGGATTTTGCTTGGCCTGCGGGACGAGGGCTGGAAGCCCTGATTCGGGCCGAAAAAGCCCTCCGTCCACATGCCAAGCCAACACCAGTGACTCCTGGTGCAGATTGTTGCCCGAAGCCGATGGGGTGCCCGAGGCGGGTGGTATAACGCGGTGCTGTGATGTTGGGGTGGTTCGGCGGATCCGTACCCTCCGCCGCCGGGGGTCTGGATGACGAACACGTCGCCCGCCTCGAGCCGGGCGCAGTCGCAGCCGCTCATTGAGGTGACCGTTCCGTCCCCGCGCTCCACCCAGTGCTGGCCAAGCGCCCCGGGAGATCCGCCAGCCAGCCCGAACGCGGGGATCTGGCGGTGCCCGGATAGTGTCGTCACGGTCATCGGCGCGAGGAAGCGCAGCCGCCGCGTACCCCCGTCGCCGCCGCGCCACCGGCCCGCCCCGCCACTGCCGCGCCTGATCGCAAAGGATTCCAGCCGGACCGGGTACCGCCACTCCAGCACCTCGGGGTCGGTGAGCCGCGAGTTCGTCATCTTGGTCTGGACGACGTCGGTGCCGGCGAAGCCGCCACCTGCGCCGGAGGCACTGCCCGCCCCCGAGCCGCTCGCCACGGTCTCGTAGTACTGGTGACTCTCGTTGCCGAACGTCACGTTATTCATCGTTCCCGAGCCCTCGGCCTGGACGCCCAGTGCGGCGTACAGCGCGCCAGTGACGGCCTGGGAGGTCTCCACGTTGCCGGCCGCGACAGCGGCCGGGTAGGAAGGCGACAGCATCGTCCCGGCCGGGATGATGACCCGCAGCGGCCGCAGGCACCCGGCGTTCAACGGGATGTCGGTGCCCACCAGCGTCCGGAAGACATACAAGACGGCAGCCATCGCCACGCTCGACGGCGCGTTGAAGTTACCCGGGAGCTGCGGTGAGGTGCCCGTGAAGTCGATCGTCGCCGTGCGGGCTACCTGGTCAACGCGCACGGCCACCCGGATGCGGGCACCGTTGTCCATCTCGTAGTCGAACTCACCGTCAGCCAGCGTCGTGATCACCCCGGCGACCACGTCAGCCGCATTGTCCTGCACGTGCCGCATGTACGCCCGCACGACATCGAGGCCGAACTCATCCACCATCCGGTGCAGTTCCTGGCGGCCGCGCTCGTTGGCGGCCACCTGCGCCCGCAGGTCCGCCAGGTTGACCTGCGGGGCGCGGGACGGATACTCCGCCCCGGTGAGCAGCGCGATCGTCTCCTCTTCGCGCA
>Ga0335072_10017444_pt1 | contig 10156 bp, 17 predicted proteins | sample Lox_Sample_21_FD_206725 | JGI IMG/M metagenome (GOLD analysis project Ga0335072, IMG submission 206725) | Soil microbial communities from Loxahatchee National Wildlife Refuge, Florida, United States - Lox_Sample_2.1 | ecosystem: Environmental > Terrestrial > Soil > Wetlands | place: USA...
CGATGCGCGGCCGTCGGACGCGATTGCCCTGGCTCTGCGCGCTGACTGCCCGATCTACGTGGCCGAGCACGTGATGCAGAGCGCCAAGCTGAGCACCTCCGGCACAGGCGACGGCCCGACCGCCGAACAGCTCAGGAACTGGCTCGAAGGCTTGAACGACGAGGATCTGGGCCGCTACAAGATGTAATCGAGCCAGCTGTTCCAGAAGGCTTTCGCGGCCTCTTCCAGTCGAGGCGCGTGTTCCGCTCCCGCCGCCCGCAGTTCGGGAACGGAGATTCCGCGCTTTCCCAGCTCAACCGTATGGCCCACATACCAGCGCTCCAGGCCCTTTGCCGTCACTTCGGGGTGAAATTGCAGGGCGAGCGCGAAGCTTTCCATCATAAATGCCTGATTATTATAAAGTTGTGTTCTGGCCAGCGGTTTTGCGCCGTCGGGCAGGTCGAAGGTATCGCCATGCCAATGGAAAAGTGATAAGTTGTCTGCAATGAGCGGCGTGAACCAATCCGGCGGCTGGCCGGAACCTGAAAATTCAACCGGAAGCCAGCCGATCTCAGCTCCGTTGGAACCGGGGTAGACCCTGGCTCCGAGGGCGGCAGCCATCAGCTGCGCACCCAGGCAGATTCCGAGCGTGGGCCGGCCGGCCTCAACGCGCTGCCGGATAAAGTCGATCTCGCCGGTAAGGAATGGGTAGGCCTGGGTTTCGTAGACGCCGATCGGGCCGCCAAGTACGATGAGGAGGTCGCATGCGGGCTCGGGAGCCAATGGAAATTCGGCCGTCGCCGCGTCCAATGTCTGGATCGCAAACCCTCGCTCTTCAAGACGCGGCTGCAGGGAACCGAGATCTTCAAACCGGACATGGCTCAACACCAAAGCCCGTAACTCGCGTGTTGCCATGAGAATAGGATAGCGCGACTGGGTAAGCTTTCGACTATACAGAATATACGTTATCGGACATTAAGAGTCCGGAACGGCAAGGGGAGCAGGACCGAAGAGGTCAAGCTTGCTTCAGGCCGTTCCACATCAGCTCTTGCTTTTCCCGGTCCACTCGGGGCATAATTGGCACCCCTCCCCCCTACAGGGCTCCGGGTTGCGCAGTCAGCGTTCGGGTCGCCAATGGATCGACTCGATCTGCGCTTATTGCCTCTGGCGAGCCGGCGAACCTTGGCGTCAATTGTCGGATCGAAATCAGCGTAACGACGCTGAACGATGGGACTATCTAGAGGCGGCGCGCTTAATCCGGCGCGCGTTCTATGCCCTGGAGGAACCGAAGGGGCTTCACCTTGCTCAGCCGGTTTTGAATGCAGCACCGGCCCGCTCCCTCTCAGACCTGAAGCTGGCCGAGCTGCCCCGCAAGACGCTCGTGGAAGCGCTCCTGCGCGAGAATCCGGCGCTCACTGACAAAAACCGGCTCATGAAGCTGCGGCGAGAAAAGCTCGCCCGAATGCTCGCTGAGACTCGCATGGAAGCCCACAGAGCGCGGCCGGAAAGGTTGCGCGCATGAGCCTGATAGTTCACCGCCCTGATGAAATCCCCGATCGTCTCCCGCGCGCGCTTGAAAATGCACAGCTTCATTACTCTTGCGTCCGGGAGGTCCTCCACTATATCTGGCTGAATGGCGATGACATCGCGGCAGGCATTTTCGGGGACTCTGATATGGGCTGCTACGAATGGTTTGTTTGGGACAACGGACGACTTCTCCATTCTGATTCGGCGTTCGGCTGCATCGACAGTGCTTTTTGGATGTTGCTATCGCGGCCCGAAAGGCGGTGTGTATGACTGCCTTTCTTCTCTTCCTCCTGATTTTTGCGGTAGTGCCGCCTTGCTACGCTCTCGGGGCAACCCCCGATATTTTTGAGCTGGCGGCTGGTTTGGTTGCCAAGTTTCTTGAACAACGGCGCGGCGCGTCCGGAGGTAAAGTCGGTTCCTCCCCAGACGTCGCCGCGCCGTCTTTTTTGCGCGACTGACTTTTAGAGCTAGCGGCGGCCTAAGCAACCGCGCTAGGGGCGAGAGGGGTGGCCGCCGCGGCAGGCCGGCCGCCCCGCTCCGGAAAGGATGAAATGAAACGGATTCTCGAATCATATTTCCTGACCATCCATCGCGAAGCATCGTCCACTTTGAAGCTCGTGGCGTTGCTTCCCGTGGCGCTCGCCATTTGGGCCATTGAGCGCCTATCGAAGCTTTCAGAAGAAATGAGGGAGCGCGCCAGTCGCAGGCTGTTGAATGCTGCGCTGTGGATGCTGCCAAGTGGCAGCGGTCTGCGCGAGCAGGCGCTCGAGCTGCTGCGTGACTGGCGCAAATACGAGAGGTATGAGGGCTACTGTCTTTTCGCCGGCAGTAGCCCACTCTCGTTTGCTGACTGGCGCAAAGAGATGGCCCGCGTGGGCTGGCTCCAAAAGAAGATGCGAGCGGTGGCATGAAGCCGCGTCTCTGTCTCGCCCCGGGCTGCAACACGAGCATCACTCGCGGCCGCGTCGTTTGTCGTCATCACTGGCTTGCTCTCCCAGCCGAGTTGAAGGCCAAAATCAGCGGGCTCTTAATGAGCCACAATCTGGGCTCCGCGCAGATCGTTTTAGAAGATCACTATCGCGGCGCTTGAAGAAAGGCACGAATGATGAGCATGACCCCCGTGGATAAAATCGCAGTTTCGTTGCCGGCGCAAGCCTCAGCCCTGCTTACTCAGATTGCCGCGCGTATGTTCGATCACCTTGTTACAGGCGACCAGGTGATGCAGCTCACCACGGAAGCGTTTGAAGCGTGGCGGATGATCCGCGAATACGCGCACCTGTACGGCAATCACGGGATTGTGGTGCTGGAGATCGAAGAGGAATCCCGGCTTGTCGACGCGCTCAAGCTGGCTCACAGGGTTTTTCACCGCTACGAGTTCCCCATTCGAATTCCAGGTGCGTGCCATTGCGAGCTGGCGGTCAAGATGCGCGCCGTCGCGCCGCTCATCACCCGCGCCGGGCTGGAGGGCTGGTGAGAGAGGTCCGCTGCAACAAGTGCTACCGCGTGTTTCGCGGCCGGGGAGTGACGTGCGTGCGCTCGAAGCTCGTTTTCCATTTCTGCCCTGGGTGTTTGCAACGGCCGGAAGAATGTGAGTCGTTTGTCCGCTTGATCGCAGGCGTTGGGCCTGACTTTGACAGTGAGGAGACCGCGGAGACCAGAGCACAGGCAGCGCCGGCCACATCCGGCGCGTTGCCTGCTTCCCTTTCGCGCTGGATCGATGAGCTGGGCGCGGCCGCGCCGCAATCAACAGGCGAAGGTCCGTCTTTTGACGTCGATGATTCATTTCTCATCAGGACGGTTCGCGGAAAGGTGCATGCGGAATGAGCTATGTAGGCGGCAAGGGCGCTTCCGGCGTAGTGCAGACCATCATCAACCAACAGCCTCCGCATGACGTGTATGTCGAGCCTTTTCTCGGTGGCGGGGCCGTTATGCGTGCAAAACGGCCAGCAAAATTTAACTGCGGGATTGATCTTGATCCGGGCCCCATCTCCAGATTCAAAGAGCAGAACAGGCCGGGCTTCGTATTCTTGCACGCTGATTCCCTTCTCGCTCTTGATCCGGAATTCGCTAGTTTTCCAGAGGGTCGGACGCTCATCTACGCGGACCCTCCTTACCCTCTCTCCGCGCGCCGGCGAAATCGCCGGCTCTATCGGTGTGAGCTCACAGATCGAGACCACCGGGAACTTCTTGGCCTTCTCGTGCGGCAGGGTGCTCGTCACTACGTCCAGATCAGCAGCTATTGGAACCCGCTTTATGCGGAGATGCTCGAGGGCTGGCGTCTCATTCGTTTCATGGCGAACACTCGCGGCGGCTTGATGGAAGAGTGCTTATGGATGAACTACCCGGAGCCGCGGGTCTTGCATGATTACCGTTTTCTGGGTTCCAACTTCAGGCAGCGGGAGCGTATCCGCCGTAAGACGGCACGGTGGACAGCTCGCATCGCCGCTCTGCCGCAGCTCGAGCGCATGGCACTGCTTTCGGCGATGCAGGCCAGCACCGCTGATTTTGGCGGGCCAGGATCTCGCGCTGATTCCAACGATGGCCGCCGGCCGGGCGCTGCAGCATCGGCGATGCCGATGGTAGACGATCGCTCGTCGGAATTAGCGGGAGGATCTGCGCTATGACCATCCGCCTCTTCCCTTCGGTGCGTACCTGCGAAATCTGTGGCGACTCAGAACCGGTCGGCAACCGCTGGCACAAGCCTATACGCAAGGCCAGCGTGGTCGCTCTGAATGTGAGCATTTATCGCAAAGTGGGCACGGACCGCGGCCAGGTCGCCAGCGCTCTCGGAGTGCGTGTTTGCGAGAAATGCTTGGTACTGGCCAGCCGGCCAGGAAAAGAGTCTGAACAGCTCGGAATGTTGCTGGTTGCCGCCACATTATCACGCTATGGCGTGATGGCGGAGGAGATGCCGGGGTGAGCAGCCACTTTCCGTTCACGTTCGAACAGAGGGTAGCCCCCTCTCGCCCCTATCGCTTGGGGACCCGCCGAAGGAAACCCCGGCAAGGGGTTTCCGCTCTGCCGGAGGCGGGGGCCTCGCGCTCGCCGGAACGGCGAGCCCCTTCACTTGATACTGGAAATCATCTAGCAACAACTTGTCGAAACTGGCTGAAGGAGCAGGAGACAGATTTCGACAAATATCAGAATCGGGTGAGGTTATGGAGGCAATTACTCGGCACCGTTCATAAACTTTGGCAGGATGCGGCGGCCGCGCCGCGCAAGGATGACGAGCAGAGATGGTGGATCGCCTACGATGAGCAGCGTGCCTCGATCCGGGAGGGCGAAAACCGCGAGTATGACAAGTTCCTGCTGAAGCGCCGCCAGAAAGTGGCGGACGAGCCGGCGGCCTACATCACCGCTCTCTATCTTGAAGCATGGAAGAAAAGGAATCCTCCCCCCGGCCAGGCCGGCGAAGCGCTCCGCTGGGAAAAGCAATATTTCCAGCTCTTGAACTGTGAGGGCGAGTGGATTGGCAAGGCTGCAAAATGCTGCGGTGACAAGACACGCGCGGTCGCAATTCCCATCGGCTGCAATCATCGGCTGTGCCCGCTCTGCGCGTGGCGGCGCTCGGAAGGTGCGCAGCGCAAGACAAAGAAGCTTTTTGACCGGCTGACCCATCCGCAATTCATCACGCTCACCACGCCGAACCTCAAGAGCATCAGCAAGCGGTCATTCAATTTTTACCGTAAGAAAGTGACGCAATTCATCAAGGGCCATCCAGAGATGTTTCTCGGTGGCGTCTACGCGATTGAGACCACCTATAACCGCGTGGAGAAGACCTGGCATCTGCATGCACACGCGCTCGTGGACGGCACGTTTGCGCTACCCGCAAAAGAGCAGCGCATCGATTTCGCCGGCCGCAACATGCCAGCGTTCACTTACCTAAAGCTGGCGCTCGAATTCGACTGGTCGCGGATGTGGTGCAAGGCTCTGCCGAAGAAACCGCGGAAGAACGCCAACGTCGATACGCTCCTGGGCGAGCGCTTCGATTTCGAGACGTGGGTCCGGAGCTGCTTTGCCAACCGCCTCAAGGTCTGGAACGCGAAGCGCGGCGAGTGGATGCCGATTCAGGGCCTCTCGGCTGAAGAGATGCAGCGCCGCACGGACTGGAACGCTGCAAACCGCCGTGTGATGTGGATCAAGCCAGTCGATGACCGCGAACGCGCTGCAAAGGAAGTGCTCAAGTACATCACCAAATGCGCGGATTTTTGCGACGATTCGACCGCTGTCAAGCTCTTCTACGACGCCACGCGCGGCGCGCGTCTGATCCAGACGTTCGGGAGCTGGTACGGCGTGAACTTCGATACAGATTTCGACACGCGCCACATGGAAGATTGCGGGAAATTGGAGTGCGCGTGCGGAACCAATCACTGGGAGCGGGTCGGTATTTTCCGCTTCCGTGACGTTGAGCCAGGCGAAGCGGGCCGCTGGTATCTCAAGCGGACTATAGACCACAACCTGGGCGGCACAGTGCCGCGCCCAACCATCCGAGCGCTCGAAGCGCACAGAGAGGACCAAAGCTATGACGACAGCTACACAGGAAGGCAGGTATCCCAATCGAATGGCCCAAGTTGGCAGCACCGGTAAACCTCCGGAGACAAAGCCTCCGGTTATGAACTGGGAAGAGAGACCGGACCCGCGCAAATTCGAGTTCGGCGATGGAGTCGAGCTGGTCGGTATTTTGCTCGATGTGGAACGCAGGATGGTGAAGGACCCGCGCAGCGGTGCGCCTAAGCCAGCGATTCGCTACACCGTGCGCGAGCTGCAGGACCCGGCGACGATGACCTACAGCTCTGAGCCTGTGTTTTTTTACGGCACCTATCAGCTCGATTCGAAGTTGCGGCCGAGTGACGTCGGCCATTTCATTCGAATTCTCTGCCGTGGCGAAGACAAGAGCGTTGGACGCAATGGAAACAACATGAAGCTTTTCGACGTGAACGTCACCAAGGAGACCGCGCCGGGCTTCGCGAATGATGGGACGGAGATCACGGACGCTGATCTTCCTCCCATGGACGCCTACAACTGAAACCATGGGGCCGGCGCAGACCATCGCGCCGGCCCTGTGCGCGAGGGAGCATGAAAACCAAGAATTGCCCAGACTGCAAAACCGAAGTTAAGAAGTTCTGGATCAACCCGATTCGCAAAGATCAGTACGTGGGCCGCTGCCCCGCGTGCAGAAAGATGGTGAACCTTGGCAGTATCGAAGAAAAAGCCGGCGCGCAAAACAAAGAGAAACCCGCAACCAAAAACAGTGGCCAGCGAAAGGCCGCTCCCTCCACCAGTGCCCGTCGAAAGCGTAGCGCAGGAGACGGGGCAAAGCGACCCGTACAGTCTAGGCCCGATTCTGGCGAACAACAATCCGGAAAGCGTAGCGGCGTACGGCGCGCAATCGCCGATTTCTTCGGTCTCTGAGCCCGCGCCCGGCGAGCCGTTGAACGTGGAGTCTGAGCGCTTGCTCAGTGACATTCCGCAGACCATCGGCGATCAAGGCGGCGCGGCTGAGACGTTGAATGAAGAGGAATCGGCCGCGGCGTTGGGCGCGCTGGCCGGCATGGACCCCGCGTTTCTGCAAGGGCTGATCAGTTTCGATGAAAGCGACGTGCGGGCTGCGCTCGAAGAGGGATTCGATTTCCTCGCGGAGCGGTTTGACTCCGGACACTGGAAGCTTACGGAACGCCAGTCGCGAATGTTGGGGAGACCTACAGCTCAACTGCTCTCCACGCTGTGGACTAAGCTCTCGTTTCTATTGCCGGATCAACTCGCAAAATGGTGTGCTTCCACGCCTGGGCTCGCCGGCTTCGTTCTCACGAGCGCTATAGTCATCGGCCCCAAGGTTGCGCAACAGTGGTCTGTCTCGCGGCAGCGCCGTTCCCTACCCGAACAGCCGAAGCGCAACACTCCCGGCCCGGTGCCGGTCGCGCCGCGGCCGCAGGCCGGGCCTGTAGGTGCCATCAACGCCAATCCTCCCGAGATGATTCCAACGGATCACAACTTTGAATGAGAGGTTTTCGATGTGGACGTATGAGAGAGCAACCGGGCAGCTCCGCAACAATGGTGCGTTAATCGGCACCGGCTATTCCGGCCGCGGAGACGGCCTCAACAATCCGCAGCTCTCGAACGTGCCGGACGTGGGTCCTATCCCGGCCGGCACGTGGACCATCGGGCCTTTCGTCGACGATCCCGAGAAAGGTCCAATCGTCACCCATCTTGTTCCGTGCATGGGAACGGAGACGTTCGGCCGCAGCGGCTTTATGATCCATGGCGACAATCCGGAGATGAATCACAGCGCGTCGGAGGGCTGCATCATCCTCGGGCGGGATTTCCGAATCGCCATTCGCGACAGCGGCGATACGGCGCTGGAGGTCCAGTGACCCGCGGATTCATCGACGGCGAGTATCAGGACGGCGAGCTGCGCGGTCTCAATTTTCTTGTCGGCCGGCGCGGCTACGGCAAGACAACGGAGATGGCGCGGCTTCTCTCCACGTGTACAGGCGGCGTGCTCTTTTTCGATACGCTCTCGAAGCATGCGCCCGTGCTGCCCGGTTACGTAATCATCTGTGAGCCGGGTCCGTTGCTCGACTATTTGCGCGTGAATCGAGGACGGCGCTTTCGCGTTCTCTACCAGCCCCGCCAGGGCAACATGGATGAGCATTTCAAAGCGGTCTGCAAAATAGTCCGAGCCATCGGGTGGATGATCTTTGCAGTCGATGAAGTGGACAAGCTCTGCGGCTCGCGCCACGGGCCGAGCTGGATGCCGGTCGAGTTCTACGACCTTGTTAACTATGGCCGGCATTGCCGCGTGTCGATGATCGCCACGGCGCGACGGCCGCAGGGAGTGGCGGCCGGCTTCAAGGCCGAAAGCGAATATAGAGTCTTCCGATTGAAAGACCAGGCCGCGCTTGATGCGGTGGCGAACGACATAGGCGAAGAGAATATAAACAGGGTCAGAAATCTGCCCAAATACGTCTACCTGCACTGTATCGAAGACGAGGACCCAATCGAGCGCGGCGGCCCTCGGATCACGCCATAGCGTGATAGGTGTTTACTACTCACTGCGCAACTAGCCTCTTTTTTTTCGCTGGCCGCTCCGGCTGGCGCTGTCTCGTGGTTTCTTGAAGAAAAGCGCACGTTTTGCGCGGGAGGAACCATGAACAAGTTTTGGCACTGGATTGCAATCGTCGTTGTAGTCTTCGTGTGCATCGCGATCTACAACGCCGGCACGCTGGGAAGCCTGCCCGTTGTGGGCAAGTACGTTTCTTCCTAAGCGGTCGCCTCTTTCCTCTTCTCTGCCTGCCTCAACATTGAACCGCGCGGTGCGAGCTGCGCAGCCGAAGTAGAAATCGGCGGAAGGTGTCTCATGGCTTACGAAGATACGATGCAGCGGGCAGAGTTCCCTTTTACTCCAGGCGTCCCGGTCGTGTTCAACCTCAATCCCGGTGCCTGCATTGTTGAGGGAAAAGTCCAGATCGAAGCAACAGTCACAATCAGCGGCGGCACAACCAGCGGCACCCAGATCGGAGACGGCATCGTCAATCTGGTGCGGCGCATCCGCGTGCTCGCCAATAAGGCGGCCCCGAACGCAAACGGCGCATCGCGCTATCCCGATGGGGCGCTTGTCAACTGCTCACCGCAAACTCTCCTGCGCTACGCGACCATCGAGCATCAGGGCAAATACGTAGCGGAGCAGAGCGGCTCGAATCTGGGCAACGGCGCGGCCGGCGTCTATAACATTTTCCTGAGCATCCCGATTTATTTCGGCGATTCGGTTCTCCTGAACAACGTGCAGACGGCGCTCAACATGAATCCAACGGATTCGCAGGGCCGCCCGATCTACTCGGCTGTGCAGGTCCAGGTGGAGTTGGCAGCGGCGTTGTCCGAACTATTCTCGGGCAATGATCGTGAAATGGTAGTCGCCGGCATGGTGCGCTGGGATGACACGCGCCTGGCTCTTTCCACGGACACGATTCCTCTGAAGCAGGAAGATCACTACGCGCTGATCATGGCGGCGTATGAGGAGTTTGTGGACGCGGCGATGCCGAATGACGGCGCGTTTGAATCGTGGCTCATCCTCGCACAGCAGGGCTCTCCGGGGCTCCAGTTGAGCGACGGATTGATTAACCGCCTGAAGCTGCAGGGGTCGCAGTTGAACTATAAGCGGAACTGGCAGGCGATGCGGCAGGCCATGATCGATGACGGCTGGTACGATCCGGCGCAGACCATGACCGGTCAGTTTTTCATCGACTGGACGCATGGCCTGCTGGCGAATTCGAACGCCGCCGCCGCCTTGCAGCATCAGTTCTCAGTCAACAATCCCAGCGGTGCCGGTCTCGACCGTCTCCGCATCTACACGCGCCGCGTTTTTGGGCTCGCGTCGTAATCGAGGGAACGAATGTGGAGCTGCTGGTTGCGCTGTTTGTTGTGCTTGTGCTGCGTAATCTCCTTGCCGGCACGGGAGGGAACACAACAAACAGCCCCACACAGCAGCTCATCCCTCCGGGAAGCAATGCATCAGACTACGGCCCCGTCGACACGCTCACCGATGCGTGGGCACGCTTCGAGGGCTTCTATCAGCAGGGCAGCGTTGCGCAGCGATACAACAACCCGGACAACGTCAAGGGCGACTATCCAGGCGTCATCGGTAAGACAGCTT
>Ga0335072_10017445_pt1 | contig 10155 bp, 10 predicted proteins | sample Lox_Sample_21_FD_206725 | JGI IMG/M metagenome (GOLD analysis project Ga0335072, IMG submission 206725) | Soil microbial communities from Loxahatchee National Wildlife Refuge, Florida, United States - Lox_Sample_2.1 | ecosystem: Environmental > Terrestrial > Soil > Wetlands | place: USA...
TCAACGATCTGCAGCAGCGGTTGAACCGCAAGACGGCGACGCCAAAGATGCTGCGCGACTTCCCGGCCTGGGTGCGCCTTTACGACATCATCGAGGAGGCGGGCGAGGATTTGCGCGCGCTCCCGTTCGACGCACGGCGGGCGCGGCTCGAGGCCTGGTACCGGCGCGCGCCGCGCCCGCTTTTCGACCTGTCGCCGCTGCTGCCGTTTTCCGATTGGGACGAATTGGGGCGCCTGCGCGACGGCGCGCGCGAGCGCGGCATCGAAGGGATCATGCTGAAGCGTGGCGATTCGCCCTACCTCACCGGCCGGCCCAAGGGGCCGTGGTTCAAATGGAAGCGCGCCGCACTCGCCGTCGACGCCGTGCTCATGTATGCGCAGCGCGGTCACGGCAAACGCTCGTCGTTCTATTCGGACTATACATTCGGCGTCTGGCGCGAGGGCGAGCTGGTGCCGGTGGGAAAGGCCTATTTCGGCTTCACCGACGACGAGCTGCGCATGCTCGACCGCTGGATCCGCGCCCATACGATCGAGCGGTTCGGGCCGGTGCGGGCGGTCGAGCCGGCGCTGGTCCTCGAGATCGCGTTCGACAGCGTGCACCGTTCGACCCGCCACAAATCGGGCCTTGCGATGCGCTTTCCGCGCATCCATCGCATCCGTTGGGACAAGCCTGCCGCCGAGGCCGACACGGTGGAAGCGTTGACGCCCTTGGTGACGTGAGGCGCTTGCTACTCGCCGGTGCCGGCGAGGTAGCGGCGCACGACGCCCATGGGCACGATCAGGAACAGGACCATCGCCACCGCGACCGCGCTCGCGACCGGCCAGTCGCGGTTGGTGAAGAATTCGTCCCACAGGACCTTGCCGAGCATCAAGGTGCTGGGCCCGCCCAGAAGATCGGGGATCACGAACTCGCCGCACATCGGGATGAACACCAGCAGGAAGCCAGCGATCACGCCCGGCAGCGACAAGGGGAACGTCACGCGCCAGAACGCCGCCGACGGCCGACAGCCAAGATCGGACGCCGCCTCGAGCAGCACCGGATCGAGCCGCTCGAGCGCGGCGTAAAGCGGCAGCACCATGTAGGGCAGATAGGAATAGACCAGCCCGATCTGCACCGAGAACGGCGTGTTGAGAAGCGGCAGCGGCGCGTGGACGATCCCGAGCCGCAACAGAAGGGTGTTGATGAGCCCGTTATTCTGCAGCAGGCCGATCCAGGCATAGACCCGGATCAGAAAGCTGGTCCAGAACGGCAGGATCACCAGAAGGAGGAGCAGCCCGCGCCAGGATCGCGGCGCGCGCACGATCGCATAGGCCATCGGATACCCGATGAGGAGCGCGAGGAACGTGGCGCCGGCGGCGTAAAGGATCGACGACAGGAACGCCCGTGCGTAAAGCTCGTCGCTGACGAGCAGGGCGAAATTGTCGAGGCTCGCGTGAAGCTCGAGCCCCGACGGTCCGCGGACCAAGAGCGCCGTATAAGGCGGAATGCCGATCGCCTGCTCGGCGAGGCTGATGCCGAGCACGATGAGGAACGGCAGCAGAAAGAACAGCGTGAGCCAGGTGGCCGGCAGCGCCAGAACGGCGGCGCGGCGGCTTCGCTCGCTCACGCCTCGAGTACCAGCGCCGCATCGGCGCGCCAGGAAAGCGAGACGGCGTCGCCTGCCGCAAAGCCGCCGCCCGCGCGCCCGTGGTTCGGCATCGTCACCCGCACCAGCTTCCCGGCGGCGACCGCCACGCGATATGTCGACGCTTCGCCGCGATAGGAGACCGAATCGATCGTCCCCGCGAGGACGTTTTCGCCATCGGCCGGCGGTGCCGCCGCGATTTGGATTTTTTCCGGCCGCACCGCAACCGCGACCGCGCGTCCCGGCTCCAGCGAATGCTCATGCTCGACAACGAGCGTGGCGCCGGCCTCCGCGCTCGCGATGTGATGATATCGACCCTCGCACGCCGCAACCTGCCCGTCGAACAGGTTAACCGCGCCCAGGAAATCGGCGACGAAGCGGCTCGCGGGCGCTTCGTACACGTCGCGCGGCGTCCCGAACTGCGCAATGCGGCCCTCATGCATCACGGCGACGCGGCTCGCCATGCTCATCGCCTCTTCCTGGTCGTGCGTCACCATCAGGAAGGTGATGCCGACGCGTTCCTGGATGCGGACGAGCTCGTAGCGCGTCTCTTCGCGCAGCTTGCGGTCAAGCGCGGTCAGCGGCTCGTCGAGGAGCAGGAGCTTTGGCTCCTTGACGAGCGCGCGGGCCAAGGCGACGCGCTGCTGCTCGCCGCCCGAGAGCTGCTTGGGGCGTCGCTCCGCGAGCCGTGTGAGCTTGACGAGATCGAGCATCGCCTCGACGCGACGGGCGATCTCGTCGCGCGGGCACCGTTCCTGCTTGAGGCCAAAGGCCACGTTCTCCGCCACGCTCATGTGGGGGAAAAGGGCATAGGATTGGAACATCATGTTGACCGGCCGCCGATAGGGCGGAACCTCGGCCATGTCGGCGCCGGCGATCACGATGCGCCCCTGATCCGGCCGCTCGAACCCCGCCAAGAGCCGCAACAGCGTTGTCTTGCCGCAGCCCGACGGTCCCAGAAGCGCGAAGAACGCGCCCCCCGGCACGTCGAACGAGACGTCGGCGACCGCTGGCGCGGCACCCGGGGAGAACCGCTTCACCAACCGCTCGATCCTGAGATGCGGCGGCGCGGTCGCGTCATTCATTCGTCTTGACCCGGGTCCAGGCGCGGGTGCGAAGCCGCTCGTACTGAGGCGTCACCGGCATGTCGAAGAACAGCCGCTGGCGCACCTGGGGCGGCGGGTAGATGCCGGGATCGTCGCGGATCGCCGCATCGACAAGAGGCGTCGCGGCCTTGTTGGGATTGGCATAGGCGACCGTGTTGCTGATCGCGGCGATGGTTTGCGGGCGCAGCACGTAATTGATGAAGGCGAGCGCGTTTTCGGGATGCGGCGCGTCCTTCGGGATCGCCATCATGTCGATCCAGATCATCGCCCCTTCCTTGGGAATGGAATATTTGAGGTCGATCCCGTTCTTCGCGTCGGCGGCCCGGTTGCGCGCCTGGATCACGTCGCCCGAATAGCCCCAGGCGAGGCACAAATCGCCGTTCGCGAGGTCGTTGATATATTCCGAGGAGTGGAATTTGCGCACATAGGGACGAATCGCCATGACGACGCCGGCGGCACGTTCCAGGTCCGCGGGATCGCGGCTCAGCGGATTGCGGCCCAGATAGGCCAGCGCCGCCGGAAAGATCTCTTGCGCGCTGTCGAGGAGCGAGATGCCGCAGGACGCCAGCGCCTTGGCGTTGGCGGGATCGAACAGGAGGCGCGAGCTGTCGGTCGGCGCGCCGTCCCCCAGCGCCGCCTTCACCATCTTTGGATTGTAGCCCATGCCCGTGGTGCCCCAGAGATAGGGCACGCCGTATTGGTTGCCGGGGTCGGCCTTCGCGGCCGCCGCGAGGAGCTGAGGATCGAGATTGCCGTAGTTGGTGAGCTTCGACTTGTCGATCGGCTGATAGACATGCGCCTCGATCTGACGCGCGAGATAGGGCGATGCCGATGGGACGACGAGGTCATAGCCCGACGCGCCCGCCAAGAGCTTCGCTTCCAGCACCTCGTTGCTGTCATAGACGTCATAGTTCACGTGGATGCCGGTCTCGCGCTCGAAATTCGCGACCGTGTCGGGCGCGATATAGTCGGACCAGTTGTATATGTTGAGAAGCTTCTCCTCGGCCCGCGCCATCGAGGCGGCGAGCACAAGGCCGAGAACCAGCGCTACGAGACGGACGGCCATGACGGCCGCACACATAGCGCCACGCCTGACCATGTCAACGCTACTCGGCCTCCGACTCGGTGTCGAACGTCTCGTTGAAGACACGGTAATCGACCACCTGCGTCCCGTCCTCGGTCTCGCTCAGGATGTCCCGGAAGTCGCGCCCGAACAGAATGTCGTGCGCGCGATAGACGTGCCGCCCGTGCACTGTCTGGGACAGCGTCTCGTCGAGGCCGACGATCGTCACGATCAGCTCGTCACCATTGTCGACAAGATCTTGCTGGGTCGCGCCCAGGAGCGGGCTCGTCTCGTCGATCGTGTGCAGCACGGTCCAGCTCAGCGAGAACATCGGCGAATGGGTGCGCTCGACGCGGAGGCTGTAGAGGCGGCGAACGTCACGGCCTTCGGCGGTGACCACGTCGCGCGCCAGGGTGAGCGACACATGCGCGTCGAGGATGCGGTTGGTGCGCTGATTGGCGGTGCGCAACATCAAGGTGAGCTGCCCGTCATAGCGCGTCACCACCGCGACGCGGCTGAACAGGATCCGCGCGGTCGGGCGCGAGAAGCGGGCAAAGATCAAGCCGGTGCCCAGCGCGAACCCCAAGAGCCCCAGCAGCACCTCGACCGAGACCAGGATGTTCGCATAGGTCGTCACCGGGCGCATCTCGCCATAGCCGATCGTCGCCATGGTCTGCACGCTGAAGAAGAAGGCGTTGGCGAACGTGTTGTGCGATTCGGCGATGCTGTCGTCCTGCAGGCGGTAAAGTGCCGCGAAAAACAGGTTGAACACGAGATAGCTCACCGTCATGAGGCCGAAGAAGACGCTCCATGGGATGGTGAGGAACCGGTAATAGAGGTCGGTTGGCTCCAGAAGGCGTCGCAGGAGCGAGCGTTCCGGCGGCGCCTGGATGCGGCGCGTGCCCGGGCGCCGCCGTCGCGTCATCGCTGCCCGCCCCTCGGCCTTAGGGACGGACCGAAGCGCGCTGTGAGGATCGGGGGACGCGGACCCCCGCCGATCAGCGGCCAAAGAACGCCTTCATCATGCCGGCCACCTCGTCGGGTGCTTCCTCGGGCAGAAAGTGGCCGCATGGGATGGCCGCGCCTTCGACCGTGTCAGCCCAGCGCCGCCACGTGGCGAGCGGATCAGCCGCTGCCGTCCCGGCCGGGCGCCGCCCGCCCCAGAGCGCCAGCAGCGGACAGGCGATACGGCGGCCCGCCTCGCGGTCGGCGCGGTCGTTGTCGCAATCGATCGTGGCGCCCGCGCGGTAATCCTCGCAGGCCGCGTGAATGACCGACGGGTCGCGGAAGGCGCTTTTGTAAGCGGCCATCGCGTCGGGCGCCAGGAACGCCCCCGCGCCGGTCCAGCTTCCCAGCGTCCACTCGAGATAGAAGTCGGGATCGGCGCCGATGAGCCGCTCGGGCAGGTCGAATCGTTGCGCCAGGAACAGCCAATGATAGGCGGACAGCGCGCTCGCGGCGTTCATGCGCTCGAACGTCTCGAGCGTCGGCACTATGTCGAGCGTGGCGAGCTTCGCTACGCGTTCGCTATGGTCGAGCGCCAGCCGGTAGGCGACCCGGCCGCCGCGATCGTGTCCTGCGACGGAGAACCGGTCATGGCCCAGCGCCGCCATCATCTCGACCTGGTCCTGGGCCATCGCGCGCTTGGCGTGAACGGCGTGATCCGGCGTCTCCGGGACCGTCGCCCGGCTCGCCCCATAGCCGCGGAGATCCGGGCAGACGAGCGTGAAGTCGCCGGCGAGCAGCGGCGCCACGCGGTGCCAGCAATAATGCGTCTCGGGATAGCCGTGCAGCAGCAGGAGCGGCGGGCCGTTGCCGCCGATGGCGACATGGATGTCCGCGCCCGAGCTGGCGATCCGGCGCGACGCGAATCCCGGGATCACGGTCACTGGGGCCGCAGAGAGCGGTTGAAGGCGATCTGATCGGAGGTGAGCTGGAACCCGACGATGATCGTGTAGGAGTCGGCCTCCGCTTTCCGCAGCAGCGGCATATGAATGGTGATTTTCGCGGCCGGCATGCGGCGATAGGATTCCGCGGGGATGAAATCGATCTTCTCGGTGAATTGCTCCTGCGCCAGCACTTTCTCGTCGGAACTGACGAGCGCCACGAAATAGGGAAACGTGGCGTCGGTGATGCCGGGATTGGCCCGCTCCGCATAAAGCGAAATCTCGGCGTTCACATCGAATCCGACCTTGAGCGGCTCGCAACTGTCCGACAAGGACCAGAATCGGCCGCCGACCATGACGTCCTTCCGGTCGTGGCCGCCGGGCCCGAACAGCGCGATCGTGTCGGCGCCCGGCGCCGAAATGATGCGTGGGCACGCGAGCGGCCCGGACGTTTGGCTCGAACCGCAGCCGGAAAGCACCGCAAGGGCGAGCACGCATAGCGCCCTGACCGCGCGCACCCGTCCCATCTCTTGCTTCCCTGGCGGCAATGGCACAACCGAAAGTGACGCGGGACTTTATTGGACCGGCCAAGACCGCACAAGCGCCAGGGGCTTGTTGCCAAGCCAGCCTCGACTTTTTCAAGAACCCTGCTAAGGCTTGGCGTTCTCGCGGGCGTTTGAACGGAGCGGCGCCGGGACCGCATCATGGCCGTCTATACCGACGTTCCCGACGACGATCTGCGTGTCTTCGTCGCCGACTATGATCTCGGCGAGGTGGTCTCGTGCAAAGGGATCGCCGAAGGCGTCGAGAACTCGAACTACCTGCTCCGCACCGAGCGCGGGACCTTCATCCTGACGCTTTACGAGCGCCGCGTCGCGCCTGCGGATCTGCCGTTCTTCCTCGCGCTCATGGAGCACCTGGCGCGGAACGGCATCGCCTGTCCGACGCCGCTCCACGGGCGCGACGGCGTGGCGCTGCGGCGGCTTTGCGGCAAGCCGGCGGTGATCGTGACCTTCCTCGACGGCATGTGGCCGCGCCGCGTTCAGCCGTTTCATTGCGCCGCGCTGGGCGGCGCGCTGGCCCGGCTGCATCAGGCCGGTCGCGGCTTTGTCCTGCGGCGCGCGAACAGTCTCTCGGTCGCCGGGTGGCGCACCCTCTTCGAGGCCTGCCGGGCACGGGCGCACGAGGTTCACCCCGGCCTTGCCGAAGAGCTGGGCGCCGAGCTCGCGGCGCTCGAATCGGCGTGGCCGGCCCACCTGCCGGCGGGCGTGATCCATGCCGATCTTTTCCCGGACAATGTTTTCTTTCGCGGCGACAAGCTGTCGGGCGTGATCGATTTCTATTTCGCCTGCACCGATTTCCTCGCCTACGACATCGCGGTCTGCCTCAACGCCTGGTGCTTCGAGCCCGACGGCGACTTCAACGTGACGAAGGCGCGCCTGATGCTGGCCGCATACCGCGCCGTGCGGCCGCTCGAAGTGGACGAGTTCGCGCTCCTGCCTCTCTTGGCGCGCGGCTCGGCGCTGCGCTTTCTGCTGACCCGGCTTTACGACCTGCTGAACCATCCGCCGGGGGCCTTGGTGCGGCCCAAGGATCCGCTCGAATATCTGCGCAAGCTCCGCTTCCACCGCGACGTCGCGCGGCCCACGGAATATGGGCTCGAGCCATGAGCGAGGAGGTCGTCGACATTTTCTCCGACGGCGCGTGCAGCGGCAATCCGGGTCCCGGCGGCTGGGGCGCGGTGCTGCGCTACAAAGGCGTCGAGCGCGAGATGAGCGGCGGCGAGGCCGCCACCACCAATAATCGTATGGAATTGATGGCCGCGATCGCGGCGCTCGAGGCTTTGAAGCGGCCGAGCAAGGTTCGGCTTCATACCGACAGTCAGTATCTGCGCGACGGGATCACGCGCTGGCTGACGCAATGGCAGGCGCGCGGCTGGAAGACCGCGGACAAGAAGCCCGTCAAGAACATGGATCTATGGCAACGGCTCGACGCCGCACGGTCGCCGCACCACGTGGAGTTCCTGTGGGTGCGGGGCCATGCGGGCCATCCCGAGAACGAGCGGGCCGACGCGCTCGCGCGCGCCGGCATCGACTCGGTCCGAAGAGCGGCGTCCGGCTAAAGCGCCTTCAGGATCGATTCGGCGCTGGAGATGTCGAAAGCGCGCGGCGGCTCGACATTGAGCGTCTTGACCACGCCGTCCTCGACCACCATTGCATAACGCTGCGAGCGCATGCCGAGCCCGACCGCGCTCCCGTCCATCTCGAGGCCCAGCTCCTTGGTGAAGGTGCCGTTGCCATCGGACAGCATCAGCACCTTGCCGTCCGTGCCCTGGTCCTTGCCCCAGGCACCCATCACGAAGGCGTCGTTGACGGCGACGCAGGCGATCGTGTCGACGCCCTTCGCCTTGATCGCGGCCGCGTTCTGCACGAAGCCCGGAAGATGCTTTGCCGAGCAGGTCGGCGTGAAGGCGCCGGGCACCGCGAACAGCACGACCTTCTTGCCCTTGAAGATCTCGTCGGTGCCGATCTCTTTGGGTCCTTCGGCGGTCATCTGCCGCAGCTTCGCCGACGGAATCTTGTCGCCAACCTTGATCGTCATGTGCCTTCCCCTCTTGGAATTGAAGACGATTGGGGTTCCAGGATAGGGACTGGACCGGGAAAAATCACCCCCGCCCGTCGACGCTTTTGGCGGCGCGCGCGAGCGCGTCGCGCACCGCATCCGGCGTCAGGATCAGCGGCAGCGGCAGCCCGGCCGGCGCCCCCGGCCCATAGACCGCATTGAACGGTATGCCATAGCGGCCGAAGCGCTTCAGATAGGCGGCGATCGTTGGATCGGGCCGCGTCCAGTCCGCGCGCATGGCAACGACCTTCGGCGCGGTCAAAAGCTCGTGCGTACCGCTGCTGTCGAGCACCAGCCGTTCGTTCACTTTGCAGGTGAGGCACCAATCCGCGGTCACGTCGACGAACACGACATCCCCATCATGGACGAGCGGTCCGAGCGCGGCCGGATCAAACCGGCGCCACATCGCGTCGGCGGCCGGGGCGGCCGGTGCGCGCTCCACCATCGGCACGGCAAGCGCCGCAGCGCCAGGACGGCGACCATCGCGACGAGAAGCATCGCCAGCGCCGCCGCCGCTGCGGCGCCGCTTTCCGCCGCCAGCACCATCACGAGCCACACGGCCGTTCCGGCGAGCGCCACGCCCAGGATCGGGCGGACGAACCGCATCCACCGTCCCGGCCGCGGCAGAAGCCGAGCCAGGCGCGGCATCGCTGCGACCGCGAGATAGGGTGCGGCGAACCCGATGCCCAGAGCCAGGAAGATGGCAATCGTCGCGACCGGACCGGACGCCAGCGCGAACCCCACGGCGGTGCCAAGGAACGGCGCCGAGCAGGGCGTCGCCAGCAAGGTCACGAACGCGCCGGTCGCCACATTGCCAATGGCCGCACGGGCGCCCAGGTCGGTGACACCCTGAGGCAGCGCCACCTCGAAGAGCCCCCACAGATTGGCGGCGAAGAGTGTCACCACGGCGGCCATTGCCGCGAGGAAGAAGGGCTCCTGGAACTGTATGCCCCAGCCCGCCGCCAGTCCCGCCGCGGCCAGCGCAATCATCACGCCGGCAAGCGCCAGGAACGAGAGCAGGATCCCCGCCGACGTCGCAAGGAACCCCAGACGCACCGCGGCAAGCGGCCGATCCCGGTGCTCGATCGCCCCAAGCAGCTTCAGCGACAGCACCGGCAGGACGCACGGCATGACGTTGAGGACGAGCCCGCCCAGAAGCGCCAGCAGCAGCATCGGCAGAAGCCGCGCGAGATCGACGGCCGGCGCGCCCAGCGTGGGGGTGACCGTGCCGGTCATGGCGCGGTCGTCGTCGGTCAGGGTGACCTCGATCGGGTGTCCCGCAACCCGGTCCAGCGCGCCGGCTTGGCCATAGGCGGGCAGACGAAGCGTGACCGCGTCCGGCCCGTCGGCTTGCGGCGTGGGCGGTCCGAACGAGACGCCGTCGGCGCCCTCGATGAAGGCATCGGGCGCGGTCAGCGGCCGGTCGCTGCGGATGATGAGGTCGAGTTCCGCATCCTGCCCCGGCCGCATCACGGCGCCGCGCAGCGCCAGCCCCTCGGCGTGTCCGTCGCCCGGCACGCGCTCTTCCCAGCGTGCGATCAGCGGGCCGAAAGCGGCGCCCGGCTCGGGCGCGGCCGGCAGATCGAGCACGAGCTTTGCCTCATAGGGCACGCAGATCTCGGCGCAGGTCAGATAGTCGAGCGTCGTGCTCAGGTTGAGCGGCGCACCGGCATGTTCGACCCGTGCGTGGATCGGCAGCACCACGTCGCCCTCGTAGCCCATCGTCTCGAGGCCCAGCACCGAAAACCGCGTTGGCGCGGGCCAGGCGATCTCGGCCGAAGCCAGGTTCTGCGATCCGTCCCAATCGAGCCGCGGCGGGTAGCCGGCATCGCCCGGCGAGCGCCAATAGATTTT
>Ga0335072_10017446_pt1 | contig 10155 bp, 7 predicted proteins | sample Lox_Sample_21_FD_206725 | JGI IMG/M metagenome (GOLD analysis project Ga0335072, IMG submission 206725) | Soil microbial communities from Loxahatchee National Wildlife Refuge, Florida, United States - Lox_Sample_2.1 | ecosystem: Environmental > Terrestrial > Soil > Wetlands | place: USA: Florida...
ACAACGAGCGATGTTCCCCTTGTGCGTAGCCGTCCTTATCTTTAACACGCCGTCTCGAATCATGTTGACTTTTAAAAATAGGCGATGTATAGCTGAGATCTCATAGCTATATAGCACACCGTACCAAGATGTGGCCCCTTTCGGGATTTGCCGTACTCGCCAAAACAGACGGAGAAACGAATGAAGACCTTCCGGGGCAAGTTGGCCTTATTGGTGTTGGCAACCATAGTGTCGCCAGTGAGTTCGTATGCGCAACAGGTGACTGCCGGAATTACCGGTCTTGTCTCGGATCGCGGGAATGCCGTGCTTCCAGGCGCTCAAGTCGTGGCGCGCAATCTGGATACCGGCATTGAGTATCCGACGACAACGAATTCGGCTGGCCTTTACCGAATTGAGTTCCTGCCGCCGGGGCACTACCAGATGACCGTCAACATGGCCGGTTTCAAAACGGCAACCGTGCCGTCCTTTGTACTGGAAGCATTGCAGACGCCGACATTCAACGTAACCATGGAGGTCGGAAGCACTTCCACCACGGTCAATGTCACCAGCGCGGCCCCTATCCTGAACACCAGCGATCCTACTCTGGGTACAACTTTATCGGCGAATGCGATAGAAAACCAACCCCTGAACGGCCTTGATTACACCGCTCTCACCTTGTATGTTCCCGGGACCGTCAGCACTTACGGGACGTCCGGTACCACCGTGATTGAACGAAGTGCGAGCAATTCGGCGGTCTTCGACTCGCCCAACATAAACGGGAATCGCTCGCAGTCAAACAACTTCATCCTCGATGGCATCGACATCAATGAAACTTTTGGAAATTTTCCATCGTATAACCCGGCTCCAGAAGCATTGCAAGAAGTCAAAGTCCTGACATCGAACGCGCCGGCCGACTACGGCAATGTAAGTGGAGGAGGCGTGGTCGCCGTACTGAAGAGCGGAACGAATAGATTTCATGGTTCTGCCTATGGCTATCTTCAGGATGCCAAGACGAACGCCAACACCTGGACCAACAACCATCAGACTCCGATCATACCCATCAACCCTTTTACGCAGACGCAGTTCGGCGGTACCTTCGGCGGCCCGATTCGGCGCAACAAGCTTTTCTTCTTTGTCGACTACCTGGGCGCACGCTATCACCAGGGAGGCCTGGGCCAGGCGAGCGTTTTCTCCGGAGCGATGCGGAACGGTGATTTCTCATCTCTTCTGGCTTCCTCCAATCCCATTCAGCTCTACGACTCGCAAAACAGCTTTGCGCCTTATGTGAACAACACCGGCGTCCCGATTCTGAACCCGGTGGCGCAGTTCCTCTTTGCCCACCCTTCGCTGTATCCGCTGCCCAATGCGGCGCCTTCCGATGGCGTTACGCAGAACAATCTGCAGGGGCCGGTTCGTACTTACAGAGGTAACAATCAAGGGGACGTCAAGATTGAATATGACGCACGGCTCAACGACAAAATTACGGGGTTTTATTCGGCGTCGACGGGCTACGACGGGCAGACATCGGTGCTGCCAGTCACCTTCCCGGTGACCGACCGTTCGCCGACCAACGTTTTCGGCCTGGGCTGGGTGCATACTTTCTCTCCGGCATTGATCAACATGGCGCGTGTCGGCTTTACCCGCACCAATCTTCCTCCCAGCACGCCGACCGATCCCTCAGGCCAGTTTGGACTAACGGGAAACAGCAAAGTAGGGATTCCTTTCGGTGCGCAGCCCTCCCTGGGTTTCAGCCTTCAAGGTTTCGGGGCGACGGCCGGTTTTGGCGGCAGCGGTAGTTCCATCAACCTGACGAATGTGGGAACAGAGGGGCTCGGTCCCGCGGTGGTGGACAACACTTACAGTTACATTGACAACGTAACCTGGCAGCGGGGCCTGCATTTGTTAAGCATCGGGATTCAGGCGCTCCGTTATCAGAATAATTTTTCCCCGACCAATAACTATCAACCGTTGGGCGCCCTGCAGTATTCCGGAGCCTTTACCAGTAACCCGACGCTGGCGAATGCCGGAGGTTATCCGGGGGCGGACTTTGTGCTCGATCGCGTGTACGGCCTGGGTATCTCTTTGACCAGCATTCGTGTCGGGCAGCGTCAGTGGCGAGCAGCAGGATTTATCCAGGACGACTGGAAGATTCTCCCCAATCTGACCCTCAATCTCGGCTTACGTTATGAATATGACGAGCCGTGGATCGAACAAAACAACAAGAATGCAAACGTCGATCTCACCACGCAAACTTTGATTTACGCCGGCCAGGTTCCGGCCGGGGCGCCCGCGGGGTCTGGGGTTTGCTCAAACAGCGGCTGTTACCAGCCAAATTACCGGCAGATCATGCCTCGGCTCGGGTTCGCCTGGCAGCGATCCTCGCGGGTCGTAATCCGGGGCGGCTATGGCGCCACAAGCTACTTCGAAGGGAACTCTTACAATCAAAGGTTGTCCGCAAACCCGCCCTTCCTTCAGGCGGTGAGCCTAACCACGATTACGCCTACGGCGGCTTCGGGAAATACGCCGGCGAGCGGTGGGTCTCCCCGCACGGTGCAACAAGGGTTTTCCGTGCCCAGCACCAACGCGTCCGGCCCGGCGACCCAGATATGGCCGCAGAACATGCAGCCGGCGTACATTCAGGAGTGGAACCTGACCGGCGAATATGCTTTCACCCCCTCACTGGCCTTGCAGATTGGATACATCGGTGAGCAGGGACAACATATCGAGGACTACGGAAATCTGAACCAGTACCGGGTCAATGGTGATCCCACTTCAGCCCCTTTCTACAACAGCGTCAATCTCGGGTTGGGATCGAATATTGTCATGATCACCGAAGCCAGAGCCATGATGAATTACAACGCTCTACAGGCAACGCTGCGCCAGCATCTCAACCGCGGTCTGGAGTTTACGCTGAACTACACCTACAGCAAGGCCATGACGAACAGCCTCGGCATGTACTTCCTCAATGTGAATGGCTATAGCGGAGCCTTCCAGAACTATTACGACAGCTCCGCCGACTATGGTGCGGCAGGCTACGATGTAACCCACAATGTTTCAGGTATTGGTGTGTATGCTCTTCCCGTGGGCCGCGGGCAGACCTATCTTCCGCACGTAAGCCGGCTTGCGGATGAAGTCATTGGCGGATGGAAGCTTTCCATCTCCGGCGTTGCCTATTCCGGATTCCCCGACAGCATTACCGGGCCCAGCAACAACTCGAACAGCTACGGGGTTTCTCGCGCTAACCAGTATCGCAAGTTGAGGATCGTGCACCGTTCGATCAATAACTGGCTCGGTACCGATCCCTCCGCTATACCGTGCACGCAACCAGGAGTGGACAATGGGACGTGTGCGTTCGGCGCCCCCGCCAGCAACGCTTTCGGTAACTCGCGAAATGGCGTTATCCGCGGACCAGGATATCTGAACATCGACAGTTCAATGTTTAAGGATTTCCATATCACAGAGGGCCAGTCGATCGGGTTTCGATTTGACGCCTTCAATGTGTTCAATATCGCCAGCTACGGAAATCCGGATGTCGGTATTACGGATACCGAGTTTGGCAATATCTCGAACCAAAGTCCGGCGACGCGATCCCAGGAACGTCGCTTGCAATTCGCTCTGCGATATTCCTTCTGAATTTTTGAGAAGAAGAGGGGCAGCGGGCACCGCAGGGCTTCAGAGCTTTGGCTTTAGCAGGACAGACGCAATCCTATAACGAACCTGCTTCCGGATCTGTTCGCGCAACCCATTGCGGTCGAGCTTGCCTGCGAAGTTGCTCATCGGCATGCGATATTGCAATAGCAAGATGGCGTTCACGGACCCGCGTGACCAGCCCGCCAGTGCTCGCGAGATCGGCCAATACACACAAATTTCCGACGACTGGATTCGCGGCGAGCGGCAAAATTAATTGGGCGCTAAAATTCTCTTCTAGCCTATAAGCGCTGTTTTCTCGTACAGCGCAAAGAAGGGGCCATATGCCGGATGGTTTATCTCGCCGCAGATTTCTGCAGACAAGCGCCATTGCCGCAGGGGGATTGTTATCGCCGGAGGCCAAGGCGATCATGCTGGAACCGCAGGAGGCGCCGGCAACGGCAAATCCGGTGAGCGCCAATGACCGGATGCGCTTCGGCATTATCGGCGTGGGCATGGAAGGATCCGGGGTGCTTGCCAGCGCATTGGCGCTTCCGGGCGCCGAATGCGTCGCAGCGGCGGACCTCTATGACGGCCGTCACACGCTGGCCAAAGAGATCACCGGCAATCCCAATCTATTCACCACCAGGAATTATCAGGAGCTATTGGAGCGCAAAGACATTGATTGCATCCTGGCGGCCGTTCCCGATTTCTGGCATAAGCAAGTTGTCGTTGATGCCTGCAAGGCGGGCAAAGACGTCTATTGCGAGAAGCCGATGTCGCACACCATAGCGGAAGGGTTTGCCATGGTGGAGGCTGCGCAGAGCAACAACAGGATCGTACAGATCGGGGCGCAGCGAGTGAGCTCGGTGTTGTGCGCCAAGGCGCGGGAGATGTACCTGGGCGGAGCCATTGGGGATGTCACCTCGGTCGAGCTGACTTTGGGCCGCAACAGCCCCACGGGTGCGTGGGAGTATCCCCCACCGCTCGACCTCTCCCCGGAAAATCTGGCCTGGGACGTGTGGCTGAAAGACACTCCGAAAATTGCATTCAATCCCGACAGGTTTGCCCGCTGGCGGTGCTGGAGAGACTATGGCACGGGTGTAGCCGGAGACCTGATGGTTCACCTGGTCAGCGGCATGCTCTTTACCCTGAACTGGAATGAGCCTCCGCGTTCGGCTGTGTCTCTCGGGGGCATCTTCCGCTGGAAGGACGGCCGCGACATGCCGGACCTGCAGATGGTTCTTTTCGACTATCACGGCATTCCCGTCTATATCCGTTTGGGCCAGAGCACAGAGACACCGGAACGAGCCGTCTACATGGGGCCGAAGGGCATCCTGGAGACCTCGGCTTTTGGTATTCACTATTCCCCGCAGGCGGGCATCGATACCAAGCCGAGTTATTACGACAGCAGCTTCCCCCTGAAAATGCGGGAAGAGTACGTCCGGGAGTGGCACGAGAAGCACGATCCTGCGATCGGAAAGGAACCGCTCACCGAACAGACTATTTACTCCGGTGATAATTGGGACGATCTGAAGCCGCATATCTGGACGTTTTTCGAAGCAGTGAAGAGCCGGAAGCCGAATGTCGAGGACGCGGTGTTCGGCAACCACGCAGCCATCGCCTGCCACATGGCGAACCAGTCCTATTTCCGCAAGGAACAGGTTTTCTTTGACGATGCTACCCACAGCCTCAAGAGTTGACACCGCAGGCAGGCGAGACGCGAGGCGTTGCGCAATCTCCGCGCAAAGAAGAGTCTGCTGGTTCGCGGCCATATTCGCAGCCTGCCTGGGGATGGTCCTGGCGGGTGCCGCAGCCGCGATGGCGGCGGACGCTTCCGCTGCCAACGACAGCGCCAAGCCCTTTCTCGGGCGCTGGGATTTGACCTTGAAAACGCCGGTACGAGAATATCCGTCCTGGCTCGAGATCTACGAGGAAAAAGGAGAATTAAAGGCCAACATGGTGGGGCGTTGGGGAAACGCCCGTCCTCTTCCTAAGATCGAGATCCGTGATGACAGCGTGATATTCGTCTCTCCGAAAAGAGCAGAGGCTCGCAGCACCGATATGGTCTTTAAAGGAAAACTCGTTGCCGGAAAACTGGCCGGCACCACTACCGGCCCCGGTGGGGAAGCGTGGACCTGGGTGGGAGAGCGGGCGCCCTTGCTCGAACGGGCCGAAGCGCCCCGGTGGGGCAAGCCGGTTTCGTTGTTCAACGGCAGGAATCTCGATGGATGGCATGAGTACTCCGCCAATCCGTTTCCGGAGAGCGGCCATCACTGGACGGTGAGCGATGGGCTGCTGGTTTCACCGGGAAACGGGCCCGAGCTTGTCACCGACAGAAAATTTCAGGATTTCAAGCTTCATGTCGAGTTCAACTGTGGGTCCGCCTCCAACAGCGGCGTATATCTGCGCGGCCGCTATGAACTGCAGATTGAGAATGAATCCGCGGCGGAGCCGCCCAGCCACCATACCGGCGCGATCTACGGCTTCATTGTTCCCAGACCGGAACTACCGAGAACGGCGGGGAAGTGGCAGACCTTCGACGTTACCCTCATCGGGCGGCGCGTCACCGTGGTCCAGGATGGGCAGACGATCATCGCCAACCAGGAAATACCGGGAATCACCGGCGGAGCGATCGACAGCCACGAAGCGCTGCCCGGGCCGATTATTCTGCAGGGTAGCGAGAAGGGGCGCGTTTCCTTTAGAAACATTGTGATCACTCCGGCAGAAAACTGAACCACGACGAACTGCGCAGGATCCCCAAGGTCCGGTCCGGCAACGTCTTTGGTGAAGCGCGTTAGAATCCCTAGGACGGTAGATGCCGATTGGCTCGACAAACACAGTGAAAAGCATCGCGACCAGCACTCTCTCACAGCGTAGGATGTTACGCCTCTCATCCTTCTCTACTGGCGTCTGCAGACGAGGCCCTTGCTGCATTACTTTGCAACCGGCGGGAACCCCATGTCGCGGGAACTGACCGGCATTACCGGGCACAAGTTCTTTTTATTATTTCTTTTTCTGCTTGTTTATCTGCTTCTCTACCCAGCCATGGGTGAGACTGGCACGCGTTATCACGTGTTCCGGATAGCGAGTATCGCCGTCACGTTGATGAGTGTATACGCCGTAAGTTTCCGCAGAGGTCTCATTTTTGTCGCTGTCATTCTTGCTGGTCCCGCATTGATGGCGCATGCAATCGTCTTTCGGCCCAAAATGGTGCCTGCCGCCGTGGTCAGCGTCGTGCTCAGCTTCGCATTCGACGTTTTCATTATTGTCATTTTGTTTCGCCGCGTCTTTGCGCGCGAAAAGGCTACCGCGGAAACGCTTTTCGGCGCGGTTTGCATTTATCTCCTCACCGGATTTTCCTTTGCCCGCCTCTATGCTGTCATCGCCATCGTCCAGCCACATGCCTTCTACCTAGACCCAGCGATTTATTCGCACGCAGTTCCTCTGGGTTTCGATTTTATTTTTTTCAGCTTCGGAAGCATGACGACGGCCGGCGCGTCTGGGATTGCGGGCGCCTCGCCGGAAATTCGATCGGTGTCCATGCTCGAATCCATTCTGGCCGTGTTCTATCTTGCGGTGATCATTTCAAGGCTGATGGGCGCCTATCGACCAAACGACTCCGGGTCCGTCGAATCCTCATAAGGGACGGGACGATCCCAGAGCCGAGCACGGAAGTGCCGGGAAAGAGAATTAACATAATCCGAGTCCACTTCGGGGGACGGCATAATTCCACTTCACCACCAATCACCGCGAGTATTACGGGCCGGCATCTGAATTTCCCGGAAAGGCCCGGAATAGGTATATGCTTCCCCATATCTACCCCGAACGGGATCGAATGGCCTTCATGAGCGAGAAGCAAATCGACATTGCAGCCAGTGCGGCGGAGTCCTCCCCAATCACCGCAACGAGAGAATCGAAATCTCTCTTCACCCGGCGTGAGATGCTGGGAATCGCCGGAATGGCCGGAATGGCCGCGTTGACCGGCATTGCATCCGAGGCTGTTGCGCAGACAGCGCCGGCTCCGCAAAAGCGCCCGCGTATCGCCTGTCTCGTCAGCTATTGGGGTCTCCCCACTTCCCATGCGGACTGGATCGTCAACAAGCTGCTGGACGGTTATTGGTGGCACGGCGCCTACACTCCTTCGCGGGTCGATGTGGTCTCGGTGTACATCAACCAGTTCGACACAAGCTTGCTGGGCCAGAAAGTATGCAAAGCAAAAAACATTCCCATCTATAAAACGGTCGAGGAGGCGGTGACACTTGGGGGAAGTGAGCTAGCCGTAGATGGTGTGGTCATCGTCTGTGAACATGGAAATTATCCGACGGACCTCAAGGGACATTGGCTCTTGCCGCGCTGGTGGATTTACCAGCAGGTGATCCGCGTCTTTGAGCGGAGCCAACGGTCGGTGCCCGTCTTTAATGACAAGCATCTCTCCTACAATTGGGACGACGCCAAGTGGATGTTCGATAAATCCCGTGAACTTGGTTTTCCCCTCAGCGGTGGTTCCTCCATACCGGCCTACTTTCGCAAGCCCGAGATAGAACTTGCCATCGAAACGCCCATCAGGAACTCGATTGTGGTGGGAGACGCGGCGGTTGAAGGAGCCATCTTTCATTGTGTGGATACGCTCCAGGCCTTTGTCGATCGGCGCAAGGGCGGTGAGACCGGCGTGCGGTCCGTGCAGTCCATTCGCGGGCCTGAAGCATGGCAGTGGGTGGAACGCACCCCCTGGGCCGGCAACCTGCTCGAAGCGGTGCGGAAAAACTTTGACCTGAAGCCGGGATATTTTCAGGAGGGAAAGCAGTCGAACATCTGCATCGTGGAGTATAACGATGGGACCCGTGCAGCGGTGATTTCGGGCAAAGGTGTGGGCTGGACCTATGCCGGCGAAATCGATGGGCAGAAAGATCCGACGATCATCTCCATGCTTGGTTGGCCGGGCCCCATTTCGCAGTACCACGCTGCCAACGGCCATGAGCACTGGCTCATCGAGATGATGCTCACCCGCAAGGAACCGTTTAACGCCGAGAGGCTGCTTCTCTCCACCGGTATTGTGAACTACTACATGGATTCAAATTGGGAGGATGGCCGTTTCACCGCCGCCGGTCGCCGCATCGAGACACCGTACATGAACATGAGCTATCACTCGACGCACGGACCGCTCTTTGAGATGGGCCCGCGTCCGCCCAACACCCCCTATATTCGAGGATTCGCATCCTAGGCTCAGGGGGCGGGTCTCCCTCGCGAGTGGGATGGCGGGCTGGAGACAGGTAGTTCAACCTGTTGGCTGAAGGGGAAAAACCTGTGACCGACACATTGAATCAATCTGCCGCCCACCCCACACCGCCGAACCTGCCTCCGTCTGTATTGTTCTATTACCCCGACCTTCAAGAAGCCCTGAAGAAAAAGCAGACCATCGTTATCCACTCAACTGACAATCAGGGAAAGGTGACGACGGTGTTTCATACCGGATCGGTCCACGGGGCCTTCGAACTTGGAAGTGTCAATCATCCTCCCTCCAAGGAAGATGGACAGACCCTTCGACATTACATCCGCGAACAGAGAGGAACAGGCCGCCCCTTCTCTTTGTGCAATCGCTGATCACCCGTCTAAAAGGAATCGAAAGATAAGCCACTGCTGGGCCGATTTACGCGGACGAAGAAGCTTTTTATCGCTCCGTGGGTAAAGCTCATGCGGAGCGTTGGCGGTTAAAATAGGAGGTGATTCGCATGCGGAGGTCCGGAATGCGGGCTTCGATCCGCGGCTTCGATCTGCCTATGGCCAAATTGTGACCGGACCACAGTGAAGCTCACAGACCTACGCGCCATCCTCCAATATGTTCCGGAATTCCGCGAGAAGACGTTCATCATTGCAATGGATGGTGGCATTGTCACGGCTGAAAACTTTGTCAACATCCTCCTTGATATTGCGCTGTTGCGTTCCTTAAACATCCGGGTGGTGGTGGTGCACGGCGCCGCGGAGCAGATTCAGGCGCTGGCCCAGAAGCGGAATGTGCATCCTTCCAACATCGATGGCGCCGGAGTGACCGACGCCGCGACATTGGAGCCAAGATGATGCCGCTGTTTTCCGGCGTCACGCGGTCCTTGACAAAGGTGATGCCCTGTTCCATCCGTCATCCACCGTTCATATCCGGACAATCAACTTCACTTGTGGACAGACAATCGCAAGCCCGCTGCTCTAACCCCTGCCTTTTCAGTCCTCAGCCGGCTTCGATTACGGCGGCCCGCTTGCTCCTGCATCTGTCGAACAAGGTATGACCCATATGCTGAGTGATATGAAGTACGCATGGCGCCGTCTGCTGAAATCGCCGAGTTTCACCCTCACCGCGGTTCTGACTCTGGCTCTGGGAATCGGCGCCAACGCTGTCGTCTTCAGCGTTCTGAATGGATTGGTACTTCACACCCTCGATGTGCCCAATCCGCAAAGGTTCTACTCTATCGAAGAGCGCGATCAGTCCCTGAACTCCTATCCGGATGATCTCGATGTCCGCGACCGGAATCGCAGCTTCGACAGCTTGCTCACGTA
>Ga0335072_10017450_pt1 | contig 10153 bp, 12 predicted proteins | sample Lox_Sample_21_FD_206725 | JGI IMG/M metagenome (GOLD analysis project Ga0335072, IMG submission 206725) | Soil microbial communities from Loxahatchee National Wildlife Refuge, Florida, United States - Lox_Sample_2.1 | ecosystem: Environmental > Terrestrial > Soil > Wetlands | place: USA...
GCTCGACCTTGATCGCCCGGTGGAGCACGACGTGCTGACCGAATGCCTGGAACTGGCGCTGCAGGCGCCATCTGGTTCTAACCGGCAGGCGTGGCACTGGGTGTTCGTGACCGATCCTGCGCAGAAGGAAGCGCTGGCCGAGCTTTACCGCGAGTGCTTTACGGCAGCGTACGGACCTGACGTGGTACCCGAGATGACTCAAACGGAGCAGCGGATGTGGCTGTCCGCTCGCTACCTCGCCGACAACTTCAGCCGTGCCCCCGTCATCCTGATTCCCTGTCAGTGGGGCCGCCCAGACACCGAGAGCGTGCCCGGCCAGGCGGCTTACTGGGGTTCGCTGCTCCCGGCGGTCTGGAGTTTCATGCTCGCGCTTCGCAGCCGCGGCCTCGGTTCGGCCTGGACGACACTGCACCTGCATCGTGAGCGGGATGCGGCGGAACTGCTTGGCATCCCGTACGCGCGCTGCGCGCAGGCGGCCATGATCCCGATCGCCTACACCAAGGGCCTGGAGTTCAGGCCAGGGCCGCGTAAGCCCTCGGCCGAGATCGTGCACTGGGACCGCTGGTAGCTATCTCTGGTCCGATGCCTTCGAGGCGGCGACCCGCAACCGGAACAGTCGGCGGAAGGCCCTGCTGTCGCCGCCGCCGCCGAGCGCGCCACGGCTGCTCGCGATCGCGACCGCGCCGATGAGCGCGACACCCTGGAACAGCGGGCTCACCCAGAACGCCCCGGCTCCGAACTGCAGCGTCAGACCCTGAATGCCGAATGCCAGCGCGAAGTAGGCAATGAGCGTGCCCCATACGTTCGGCCGCTGCGAGAGCTGGGACGCCCCGAAGAACACCGCTGCCAGGGCGGGGAATAGGTAACCCTGGCCGATGTCACTGGTGTAGGCGCCGACCTGCGCGGTGTACATGACCCCGGCGAGCGAGGCGATGGCGGCGGATGCGATCAGCGAGCCCCAGATGATGCGATCGGCAGAGATGCCTGCCAGCCGCGCCGCATCCCGGTTGCCGCCGACGGCGAACATGCGCCGCCCCAGCGGGGTCTGCTCGAGCACGAACCACAGCACCAGCGCGATGGCGATCATGTACAGGTCCAGGTAAGGAATGCCGAGCACCTTGTCGTTGCCGACGTCGACGAACAGGTTAGAGAACGAGCCGGCCACCTGGTGATCTTGCGAGATGTACAGCTGGACCGAGCTCAGCACCTCGCTCATCCCGAGCGTCGCGATCAGCGAGTTAACCCGCAGCTTGACGACGACGAAACCGGAGATCGCGCCGATGACGGCGCACATCAGCACGGTCAGCAGGGCGACGACGCCGATCGGAAGCCTGGTGTGCAGCGTCAGCCAGTTGATCACCACGATCGTCAGCGACATCATCTCGCCGATTGACAGGTCGTAGGTGTCGGCCGTGAGGGGCACGAGGAACGCCAGGGCCAGCACTGCGGTCACGGCGCTCTGCGAGAACACGACCTGGAACGTGCTCACGGTAAAGAACAGGTGGAACTGCAGCCAGCCGAACAAGATCAGGAAGGCTGCCCAGAGGTAGACGGCACTGAACCGGCGCAGGCCCGGCAGCCGGAAATACCTCGACCGCGCCGCCGTGCGGGCCTGCTCGACCGGCGTGGCTGTCATCGCGTTCATGGCTCTCCTTCGGAGCTAGCAGACAGGCCGGCCAGGGCGGGCTCCGGGCTCGCCTCGAGCTGGCTGACGTCGATCAACTTCGCTGTTACCGCGGGTCCTCGGCGCAGTACCCGCGCGCACCTGCCACCGGCCAGGATCAGGATGCGATCTGCCAGGCCGGCCAGTTCGTCACTGTCGGTTGAGATCAGCAGGATGCCGATGCCATCAGCCGCACACCGCTGGACGACCTCGTGGATCTGTGCCCGCGCGCCGATGTCGATGCCCTGGGTCGGGTCATCGAGGACGAGCAGCTTCGGGCGCGTCCTGAGCGCGCGGGCGACTAGGACCTTCTGCTGATTGCCGCCCGACAGGCTTTGAATTGGCGCGTCCGGGCCTTGCGTCACAATGCCCAGGCGCTCGATCCAGTCCAAGATCTCGCCGCGCTCGCCTCGACGGTCGATCCGGCCCAAGCGCCGGTGCCGGTCGAGGAGCGAGATGGTCATGTTCGTGCGGACGCTTAGGTTCGGAAATACGCCGAGCCTCGCGCGTTCACCGGGCACTCCAGCGGCCCCGGCGGCCAGGACGCGGTGCGGCTGGCCCGGCCGCAGCATGGTCCCGGCCACCTCAACCTGACCCTGGTGCGGCAGCCCTCCGGTGATCAGCGAGGCGAGCGATTCTCGGCCGGAGCCGGTAATGCCGGCTACGCCGACGATCTCGCCGGGGAGGACATCGAGGTCCAGGCAGGTCATCCGGCCGCCGCGCAAGTTGCGGATCCGCAGCACCGGCTCCTGCGCCAGCCCGGCTAGGCGCTGCCCGTGCGACACGACTTCGGCAGGCACCAGCGAGTGGCCCACGATCAGTTCGGTCAGACCACGCTGGTTCACCTCCGACCTGCGCACCGACGCAGCGACCCTCCCGTCCCGCAGCACGGTGATGTGGTCGGCGATATCCAGGACCTCGCCGAGGTGGTGCGAGACGAGCAGAATCCCGTGGCCTTCCTCGCGGAGCCTTCGGACAGCGTCGAGAAGCCGGCTGACGTCGTCGGATGGCAGTGCGGCGGTGGGCTCATCGAGCACTAGCAGCAGGCGCTCCGCACCGGTGTCGGACAGCGCCCTGGCGATGGCGACGGCACTGCGCTCGGCCGGGCTCAGGGAAGCCACCGGAAGCCGGACGTCGGCATCCACCCCGACCTGGTGCAGGTAGCCCCGGACCCGCTCGGCCGCGACCCGGCTGCGGATCCTCCCGCCCAGCCCGAGCGGGTAGGTGCGGCCGAGCATCACGTTGTCCAGGATGCTGAGCTGCAGTACCAGCGCGAGGTCCTGATGCACGAAGCGCAGCCCGGCTGCCGTGGCCGCGTGCGCGCTGCCGAGCTGGAACGGCCGCCCGGCCAGTTCCGCCTCAGCGCCGGGGTCGGGCTGGTGGTAGCCGGATAGTACTTTAATGAGCGTCGATTTGCCCGAGCCGTTCTGCCCGACCAGGGCGTGGACCTCGCCGTAGGCGACGGCGAGGTCCACGCCCTGCAGTGCGATCTGAGCACCGAAGGACTTGGTCAGGCGAGTTATCCGCAGTGTCATGTTCTTACGAGCCGACGTGCCACAGCTTCTCGAACTGAGCCTGATAGTTCGTCGGCCCTGGCCAGTTCCCGCCGTTGGAGCCAAGCTGTGCTGTCGCCGCCTGAGGGGTGTCGACGATGAATGCCAGGCCAGAGTCGTCAGCGGCTAGCGCGGCCTGAGTCAGCACGCCCTCGGACTGCCGCGCCATCCAGTCGACGACTTCCCACATCACATAGGGCTCGGGCAGGATCGTCCACATCGTCTCCTCGCCGCTGACGATCTCGTGCAGCTGAGTTGCCTGGGCCTCGGTGCCGACGATCTTGACCCGGCTGGTCAGGCCAGCGCTGCGCAGCGCCGCGTAGACCCCGGCGTCAAGATCCTGGAATGAGAGGTACAGGTAGTTCACAGTCGGGTGTGCCTGCAGGTAGCTGACGATTGCGGCCGGAACCTGGCCTGCGCCGAGTTGGGTGATGCTGACCGGGAGGGTGGCGAACTTGCAGGCCGGGCAGAGCTTCGCGAACTCGGCCGCAGCGCCCTGGCCCTGGCCGACCAGTGACGGGTAGAGCGAGATGTCGACGTAGACGACGTTCGCCTTGCCGTCCGAGTTCGCGATGAGCCAGTCCGCCATCAGCGCGCCGCCCTTGACGTCGCCCTCCGCGTTCTGGGCATCTCCGTAGAGACCGTTCTTGGCGAACTCGGGCGTGTCGCTGGTGTACGCCTCGAAGAACGCGATGCCCTTGGCCTTCATTTCCTGCACTTGCGGGGTGATCGTGTCGAGGGTGATGCTGGTCGTCGCGATGTACTTGTAGCCCTCGTTGATCGCCTGCTGCACAGCCGCACCGGGGGTGGCACTGTTGTAGGTGATCACCGTCGGATCCCACCCGAGCGCCTTTGCCGCGGCGGTGAAGCCCGGGTTCAGCGTTGAGCAGGCGGAGGCCGAGCAGGTCAGGAAGATGACCTTGAGCCCTTTCTTCGGGGCGCGCGGCAACGGAGTGGTCTCGGGGATGCTCGTCGGCTCAGTGAGTGCCGCTGCCACCGCCGCCTTAGCCGCAGTCACTCCGCTGCTGCTGGCGGCGGCGTCAGAAGCAGCGGCCTTCGGTGAGCTGCTTCCGGAGGGTGATGAGGAGCCGCAAGCGGACGCGGCCGCCACGCAAGCAACCGCAAGAACGCCGATACATGCTTTCTGGAGCTTCATGGCAAAGTCCCGCCTAGGAGGTCGGGACGGTCAGGAGGCCAGGAGCCTCCCGCCCGTGACCGAAGTCAGTTTGGTTAGACGGAGTATCACGCGGTCATCGCGCGACCGTCAATAGATTCCTCATCATAATTACGATGGAATGCAGGAATTAGGAGGAGGGCTCGCGCGGTCAGCCGTGGATGGCGTTGAGAATGGGCGCGAGCCGTTCAGGAGCGCTGATCATGGCCATGTGGCCGGTGTCCAGATCGATGACGTCCGCGCCGAGCAGCGCGATCGATCGCTGCTGGAGTTCCTCGACATAGACCTGGTCGCGGGTGAGGTGGACGTAGGTCAGGGGGATCTGCCGCCGGTAACCGCTCAGGTCAACCGGCTCGCTCAGCAGGGCAGCCGAGTCGTCGGACAGCCGGTCCAAGGTGGCGTTGGCGGTCGCCTCATCCATGTCGTTGCACAGCATCGCGGCTGCGCCCGCGCGTCTGACGGTAGACGCCGGCGACGATGGATTGCTCGACGAGTTCCCGGACGCCCGGATCGATCTGGTCGAGCACCCGTGACCGATCCGGTGGCACGACTGCTGACACCAGGACGACGTGGCGGATCCGCTCAGGGATCAGGTCGAGTACAAGCGGCACAGTGACTCCGGCAAAGACATCCCAGGAGCTTAGATGTCAAGCCGCGACGGAAGCTTGAGGGAGTTGTTCCCGGTGGCCCCAGGCGGTTGCCTCGTCATAGAGGGTGCCGGTCTTCAGGCATCCGCGAGATGCCGACCAGCCGGTTGGCCAGCCGCCTGAGCGCGTCATTGTGTTCGAGTCCCTTGGCGCGCTGCTCGTCGTAGAACGCGCGGGCGCCGCGCGAGGCTTTCAGCGACGAAAAGGCCCAGGACCTGAGGGCGTCGATGAGCCGGTCGTTGTGGATGAACCGGGCGGCGACGACTTTCTTCTTGCCCGACGCACGGGTGATCGGGCTGGTCGCGGCGTAGTTCTTGCGGGATTTCGCGTCGGCGTACTGGTGCGGGTCGTCGCCGAACTCGCCAAGCACCCGGGCACCGAGGATCGCGCCCAGGCCGGGCTAGGACAGGTAGATCTCAGCGTCCGGGTGCCGGCCAAAATGCTCCCTCACCTGCTCTTCCAGGAGATTGACCTGCTCGTTCAAGGTGACGATCAGCGCGATCAGCGACCGGGCAGCGGCCGCGTAGGCCGCGGTCAGCGCGGCTGGCTGGCCGAGGTGCTCGCTGCGCAGCGCGGCCAGGATCGCGCTGGTCTTGCCCGCGATGTCCCGGCGGCGGGCGCGCTTGAGCGCCGCGGACACCTGGGCGCGGGTCAGCCTCGCTGCCCGGGCCGGCTCCGGCGCCTTGCCCAGCAGTTCCAGCACATCGGGGGCATCCAGATCCTCGAACGCCTCCAGCGCCGCAGGGAAGTACTCGCGCAACTGGTGCCGCAACCGCTGCACCGCCTGGGTGCGCTCCCAGATCATCGTCTTGTGCGCCCGGGGTCACCACCTTGACGCCCTGGCCCTGGGGGGAGTCACTCGCAGCCGGGCGCAGCTGGTGGGAATCGGTGCGCACCATGTCCGCCAGCATGTGTGCGTCCCCGCCGTCGCTCTTGGCGCCGGACACGCCGTGCCGTTCCCGGTACCGGGACGCCTGCAGCGGGTTCACCGGGAACACCGCGTACCGGACGCGATCAGCGCCGCAACCCACGGGCCCCGGTCGGTCTCAATCCCGATCACCACCTCCGCGTCATCCGCGTCATCCGGCAGGAACCGGCCGATCAGCTCATGCAGCTGGCTCATCCCGGCCGCGCCCTCGGGCAGCCGCCTCTTCGCCAGCACCTTCCCGGCCTCGTCCATCACCTCAACGTCGTGATGGTCCTCCGCCCAGTCATCACCCACGAACACCCGCACCGGCACTCCCGTCAACGATGTCGAAACACCTCAGCAGCCAGCGGGAGAACCATCAGCGACCTGATAAAACAGTGCTCACCCCATCCGGAGGGCACGACATCCCAGCAGCGATCAACTCTCCCGGCAGCCGGCAGGGGCACGATCTTTGCGCAGGGCTCGAAGCCCAGGAGCGAACAGTGCTCACCTGCCAGCGGCCACCAGATACCGAGTCTGCCGGATGGCGGACCCGACAACTCTTATCAGGAGTGGCCGACCAGCACGACGTCCCGCAGATCCTTCGCCTCGATGTCGTCGCGGACCGCTCGGGCGCAGTCGGCCAGGGTGACCGTATCCAGTCCGACGGCTGCCCTCGTGCCGCGGCCCGGCAGGTCGACCGCGAGAGCTTCCGCGCCGAGCCAGGGGAGCAGCTCGTCCCAGCAGTCGGCGCCGAAGCCGGCGCCATGGATGAGAACGAATGACATCGTCAGCCTCCGTCGTCAGAAGATTCCTCATCATAATTACTATAGAATCTCTCATCGGGACCCACTAGGGTAGGACGGCATGACAGGTCGGGTGCAGGGCAAAGTGGCGCTCGTCACCGGAGCAGGACGAGGCCAGGGCCGGTCGCATGTGGTCCGCCTCACCGAGGAGGGCGCGCGCGTCATCGCCGTCGACCTCCCGGCCGCGGCCAGCAAGGACGTGAGTCGCTGCTCGCCGTACCCGATGGCGACCGAAGCCGACCTCGCGGAGACGGTCCGCATGGTCACGGCAGCCGGTGGTGAGGCCGTTGGCCTGTACGCGGACGTACGGGACGAGAGCGAACTGACTGCGGCTGTAGCCACGGGCGTCGATCGCTTCGGCCGGCTCGACATCGTGTGTGCGAACGCCGGCATCACCGGCTTCACCGGGAAGGCGTGGGAGCTCAGCCGCGAGAACTGGCAGGCCGTCATCGACATCGACTTGACCGGGACATGGCAAACCGTCAAGGCCACCGCGCCGATCATGATCGATCAGCGCCGCGGTTCAATCGTCATCACCGCATCCACCATGGGCCTCAAGGGAACAGCGAACCTGGCCGGTTACGTGGCGGCCAAGCACGGCGTGATCGGCCTGATGCGGGCGCTGGCGCACGAGCTCGCACCCTTCTCGGTGCGGGTCAACGCGGTCGCGCCCACGTCAGTGGGGACTGACATGATCTTCAACGATGCCGTTTACCGGTTGTTCCGGCCAGATCTGGCAGACCCGGCGAAAGAGGACACCGTGCGGGCGTTCACCGAGCACAACATGCTTCCGGTGCCCTGGGCTGAAGCGCGCGACATATCCGAGGCGGTCCTGTGGCTAGCTTCGGACGAGGCCAGATACGTCCACGGCGTCGTCCTGCCCGTGGACGCCGGCCAGCTCGCTAAGTAGCGGCGCCGGTGCTGGCTAATCCCACTCGATGAGTTCGTCGAAACGCGCTGGCCAGTTGCGGCTGTACTCCTCGACGAGCCAGCCGAAATGATCATGCATCAGGCGGCCGGCCTTGGCCGGCTGCCTGGCAATGATGGCCTGCGCGATCTCGCGGTGCTCGGCGTGGATCCGGCCGCGGACCGAGTGGGTGTCCATCCGCGTCACGATGCGCTCGTGCCAGATGCTGCCAACAATCCGGCTGACCAGCTCAATGACCCGGTTCCCGCCGAGCTCACCGACGGCGCCGTGGAACTCGTTGGTCACGGTCCAGTACTCCGGACCCTGGATCGGCTGTTCCGCGGCGAGGAACGGCTTCATCGCCGCCCGGACAAGCTCCCGGTCGGGATTGCGCGCCGCCCGCTCGGCGTCGTTCCGCGTCAGCACCTGCTGGGCCTCGAACAGCTCCTGGTAGGTGGCTCCGCCAAGGTACAGGTACAGCATGGTGATCTTGGCCAGGTTGCGCGGGTCCACCGCGCTGACGACCGGGCCGCCTCCGGGACCCGGCTTGAGCCGGATCAGTTCCTGGACTTCGAGCAAGCGCAGCGCCTCACGCAACGACGCCCGGCTGACCCGGAAGCGCGCGAGCATTGCCGCCTCGGACGGCAGCATGTCACCGGGGTTGAGGTTCCGGGACACGATATCTCGCACGATGGCTGCAGCCACGGTCTCAGCGGTCTTCGCCGGGCGGCGCGGCTGGTCGGTCAGGTCTGCGTTCGACTGCGCAAGGCTGACCCACATGTTCCGCCCCAGCTCGGTGCGGGGCTGGCTGTCCTGCGCAGGCACTGCTTCAGAACCGGACAACGTGCCCTCCAGGCTGCTCATAGCTCAATGCTAATGATGGTCAGGGATCTTAGGGTCCCACGGTCGATCCGCGTCCGTAAACGGCATTCAATTGTGATGATGATAATGATATTCTCGTTGCCGCGACTGGTGCTGGAATTGCCGGACTGAGGGGGATAGATGCGCATCTCGGTCGATGGGGAGCAGTGCGTCGGTCACGGCCGTTGCTACACGGTGAGTCCTGAGGTCTTCGAGCCCGACGACGAGGGCTTCTGTGCCGGACAGGACGTCGTCCGCGAGATAGCCGCCAGCCTGCAAGCGGCCGCCACCGCGGGAGCCCAGGCGTGTCCGGCCGGTGCCATCGCGATTACCGAAGACTGAGGAGCCCGCCGTGGACATGCCGCTAACCTCCGTGGAACTGCGTCAGCTGATCGACCGTCAGCAGATCAGCGACGTCCTCTACCGCTATGCCTCCAGCGTGGACTACAAGGACTACGCCACGCTGCGCTCGCTGTTCACCGACGATGCGCACGGTGTCTACACCGATGTCGCCGACCTCACCGGGGCGGACGAGATCGTGAAGTGGATTGACGGGATGACTGCCGACAGGTCCTGGCAGCACCACAAGCTGACCGTGTATCACATCGACTTCACCGGTCCCGATGACGCGAGCACGCTGACCTATCACACCTCGCATCAGACCGACGTCGGCGACGACACTTCGGTCACTGTCATCGTCGCGCGCTACCACGACAAGCTCCGCCGCGTTGGCGACACGTGGAAGATCACTGAGAAGATCATGGAGTCGGGCTGGATGGAGCAGCGCCGGCGCGCTACCAGCTGAGCGGAGGGCTTCACCGCGGGATGTCGCGCCAGGGGACGTCACGATCGACCCGGACGTCACCAGGCAGCCCGAGTACCCGCTCGGCAATGATGGTGCGCTGGACCTCGTCCGACCCGCCGGCGATCCGGTAGCCGGGTGCGCCGAGCACGTGATCGTTCCATGCGTACGTGCCCCACTCGCCGGTGTCAGCGATCAGCCGCGGGCCGAGCAGGCTGGCGGCTACCTGCCCGATCTCGGTCATCCCGGCGACCCACAGCAGCTTTCCGATCGAGCCTTCCGGCCCCGGCGGCTGGCCGGCCGCGGTAGCCGCGGCGATCCGGGCCGCGTTCATCTGCCGGATCTGCTGGTGGATGTAGACCGATGCCAGCTGCTGGCGCACGACCGGATCGCCGGTCCGGCCGAGCCAGCGGGCGAGGCCAAGCAGGCGCTCCCAGGATCCGCCGACGCCGCGATTGCCGCTCCCGCCGCGCTCGAAGCCGAGCGTGGTCAGCGCCACCTTCCAGCCCTGGCCGACCGCGCCCAGGCGCAGGTCGTCGGGGATCCTGACGTCGGTGAGAAAGACCTCGTTGAACGACGATCCGCCGGACATCTGTTTGATCGGCCGGATCTGCACGCCCGGCGTGCCGAGCGGAACGAGGAAAGCAGTCATCCCGGCGTGCTTGGGAACTGCCGGGTCGGTCCGTGCGATCAGCTCACCCCAGCCAGCGAACTGCGCGCCGGAACTCCATACTTTCTGGCCGTTAAGCACCCACTCGGTGCCGTCCCGCACCGCCCTGGTCGCCAGGCCCGCGAGGTCCGACCCAGCGCCCGGCTCGGAGAACAGCTGACAG
>Ga0335072_10017451_pt1 | contig 10152 bp, 8 predicted proteins | sample Lox_Sample_21_FD_206725 | JGI IMG/M metagenome (GOLD analysis project Ga0335072, IMG submission 206725) | Soil microbial communities from Loxahatchee National Wildlife Refuge, Florida, United States - Lox_Sample_2.1 | ecosystem: Environmental > Terrestrial > Soil > Wetlands | place: USA: Florida...
AGTCGACGAAGCGGTCGTGAACGGAAAACTCCAGCCCGAGCTGCGGATAGCGGTGCAGGAACGTCGCCGCATGCGGCAGCAGCTTCATGCGAGCAAACACCGGCGGGCACGCGACGCGCAGCGTTCCCTGCGGCCGGCCGCCGCCCTTGAGCTGCGATTCGACTTCGCTCACTTCGGAAACGATGCGGCGCGCTTCGGCGTACAGCCGCTCGCCCTCCTCGGTCATCGACAGCTTGCGCGTGGAGCGGCGCAGCAGGCGCACGCCGAGCTGCGCCTCGAGGGCGGCGATCTGTTTGCTCACCCGCGGCTGCGAGGTGCCCAGCTCCTTCGCCACCGCAGAGAAGCTGCCGGTTTCGATCACCCGCACATAGGTCTGCCACAAGGTCAGCCGGTCGACACTCATTCCAAATCCAACATGAATGTTATCCAGATCAGCGGTCTTATCTCACAGATCGGGAATAGGCATTGTAAGCCCCGTAGAAACCCACGCCACCCTTCGGAGACCGCAATGAACCTCAAGCAAGAGCTTTCTCGCGAGCGCGACCGCTGGGCGTCTCTCCTGGATGCACCCACCGTCGCTTTGATGAACCGAGCGAACGATTCGCTGCGCACGCCCGCGACTCTGGGGCGCGCCCTGCAGGAGGGCGACCGGGCGCCAAACTTCCGGCTGCCGAACGCCCGCGGCGGCTCCGTCGAGCTGGATGCGCTGCTCGAGCGGGGGCCGGTCGTCCTCGCCTTCTACCGTGGCCAGTGGTGCCCGTATTGCAACCTCGAGCTGCGTGCCTATCAGACTCGATTGCCCCAGCTGCAGGCCCTCGGGGCGAGCCTCATCGCCATCTCGCCGCAGACCCCGGATCACTCGTCGAGCACCGCCGAGAGAAATGAGCTCGCGTATCCGGTGCTCTCCGACGTGGGGCTACACGTGGCCCGCGCCTACGGCGTGGCCTTTGATCTGCCGCCCGAGCTGATCGGACTGTACCAGCGCCAGTGGAGCAACGACCTGGTCAAGTGGAACGGCGAGGGCGGCTGGTCGCTGCCGATCCCGGCCACCTACGTCATCGGCGGGGACGCGCGCATCGCACTGGCGCACGTCGACCCCGACTACCGCGAGCGGCTGGAGCCGGAAGCCGTGCTCGCCCGCCTGCGCACGCTCGCTGCCCGCCAGGCCGCCTGATCTCGCCCGCGACATCATCGGAGAACTCGCAATGCAACTGAAAAACAAGGTAGCAGTCATCACCGGCGGCAGCAGCGGCATCGGCTTGGCCACGGCCAAGCGCTTCGTCGCGGAAGGCGCGCACGTCTACATCACCGGCCGGCGTCAGAGCGAGCTCGACAAGGCCAGGGAGCTGATCGGCAGCAACGTGACCGCCGTCGAAGGCGATGTCGCCAACCTCGCGCATCTGGACCAGCTGTATCGGGTCATCGCGGCGGAGAAGAGTGTGGTCGACATCGTTTTCGCCAACGCCGGCTTCGTCGAGCATCAGTCGATCGATCAGTTCACGCCGGAGCACTACGAGAAGACCTTCAACATCAACGTGCGCGGCGCGATCTTCACCGTGCAGAAAGCGCTGCCGCTGATGAAGCGCGGCGGCTCCATCATCCTCAACTCGTCGATCGTCGCCGACAAGGGCCTGCCCGGACACGGCGCCTACGGCGCCACCAAGGCGGCGCTGCGCTCGCTCGCCAAGACCTGGACGGTGGAGCTCAAGGAACGCGGTATCCGGGTCAACACGCTGAGTCCCGGTGCCACCGATACGCCGATCATCGACGGCCAGTTCAGCACCAAGGCGCAGGCCGACGGGGCGAGAGAGGCGTTCTCCAGCAAGACGCCCCTCGGGCGGCTCGGCCGCCCGGAAGAGCTGGCTGCCGCGGCCCTGTTCCTGGCCTCGGACAACAGCAGCTACATCACCGGCATCGACCTTCCGGTCGATGGCGGCTTCGCGCAGGTGTGAGTTCCTGCGCCTCAATTCACTCCACTGCAAGGAGACTGCGATGACCATCAATGCCTTCAGGCTGCACGACACCACCAGCGCTCCCGCGGCGTCGGCGGAAATGCTCAAGGGCGTGCAAAAAACCTGGGGCTTCGTCCCCAATCTGCACCGCGTTCTGGCCGAAAGCCCGGCCGCGCTCGAGGCTTACGCCACACTGTGGGGCATCGCCGAGAAGACCAGCTTCACCCCAGTGGAGCGCAACGTTGCGTACCTGTCGATCATTTACGAGAACGAGTGCGTCTATTGCATGGCCGGCCACACGAACCTGTCGCGCATGGCCAGGGTCAGCGACGATGCCATCGCCGCCGTGCGCGAGGGGCGTCCCATCGCCGACCCCAAGCTCGAGGCGCTGCGCCGCTTCGCTGCCTTGATCACCCGCAACCGCGGCGTGGTAAGCGAGGCGGAGGTCGAGGCCTTCAAGGCGGCGGGCTACGGCAACCAGGCGATCCTCGACCTGCTGGTACTGGCGGCAACCAAGCTCATCTCCAACTACACCAACCATCTCGCGCAGACGCCGCTCGACGCCTTCATGAAGGGGGCAGAATGGAAGGCGCCGGGCAAGCTCAAGGCCGCCTGACTGCCGAGGAGCGAGCGGGCGCAGCGAATCCAAGATCGAACAAGTGGCAGGAAGCATTCGCGGCATGAAGCATTCGCGCCGGGGGGGGGGGCGGCTGCGTACATATTTGCCATTCACGTACAAGCCACCGCGCGGCAACAACGCTAACTTTGCATTTCAGAAGCCGGGCCACCACTGATGAGAGGAGCAGGTCACCGCATCGAGTGCGGGAGCACGGCGCGCTGAGTCAGATCGCCGTTCAACAACCCTGAGAGTAAAAATCATGCACAAGTTCTTGCTGAGCCTCCTTGCCACCGTGTTCGTATCCGCCGCAGCGGCGTCCGCAGATGGTGCCTCCTCCTCATCGCCTCCAGTGACAGAGGGGGCCATCCCGTCGGCTTACGTGTGGCTCAGCGGTGGCTCAATCGCCGCCGGCATCGGATATACCTGGGGCCACGGCACCCTCTATTACAGCAAGGACCAAAAGCAGTACAAGTTCAAGCTCTCGGGGGTTTCGGTCGCCGACGTGGGCGGTGCAGGCATCAGCGCCGAAGGTGAGGTCTACAATCTGACGAGTCCGGCGGATTTCAGTGGCGACTATTCCGCGGTAACTGCCGGTGCCACGGTCATCGAGGGCGGTTCGGTCGCCTACCTCAAGAACCAGAATGGCGTCGTGATCAAGCTGCACTCGCAGACCGGAGGGCTGCGATTCAACTTGTCGGCCAACGGTATGCACATCAGGCTGCGACAATCGTAGAGCGGGGGCGGCGCTGAGGGCGGTCGACCGGTTGATTCATCCGGCCGCAATCCGTTCAAGAGCGTGGACAATCGGGGTGGCATCGCCGTCCTTGCAACTGACCATGACATAGGCGTCGGGACGAATAAGGTAGATGTGTCCGCTGTCGTAATCGGGGGTCGCCTGCGCATGGGCGGCAACCGCGATCGCCTGCAATGACTCGGGCAAAGTGAGGGGCGAGGCGCCCACCGACAAGACGGCGAATCGACCGGTGCGCAGAAGATCGTGCAGATGCGAGCCCGTCGCGCCGGCTGTCGCCACGTCGGGTGCGCGCTCACCGCCCGCCGGACGGTGAGAGGCGCCACGGGGCGGCGGGTTGACGGTGAGTCCGTGGCCGCGGTAGTTGAGGTCGACCTCGGTCATTTGGTCCACGAGTCGTTGACGGAGCGAGGGAATTCTTCCCAGTGCCCCCACGGCGAGATTGCGAATTTCCTGCAGGATGGGGTTTTGCAAGATGGCGAGCTTGGTCAGATTGCCTGCGTTTCGCAGGACTTGCGCGCCGATTGCGCTGCGCTCCGGAGAGTAACTGTCGAGCAGAGCCGATGCGGCCTGGTCATGCCACACCATGGCCAGCTTCCAGGCCAGATTGAACGCGTCCTGCATCCCGGTGTTCATACCCTGGCCGCCGGCCGGACTGTGAACATGCGCCGCGTCGCCGCACAGGAACACCCGTCCCTTGCGGTAGCTCTTCACCTTTCGCTCGTTGATGTGGAAGTTGCTCATCCATATCGGGTCGTGCGCGCGCAGCCCGGAAGGACCGCGCTCATCGAGCAGTGTTTGAACGGCCTCGAGGCGGGGAGGCGCGGCTTCCTGGCCACCGGGCGCGATATCGGCAATCACTCGGAAGCGGTCGCCGCTGATCGGAAACAAGACCAGGACCCCCTCAGGCGCCCAGCAGACCATGATCTCGTCGCGCGCGATCGCGCCGTCCAGCGACAGATCCGCGAGGATCCAATCCGAGGGGAGCGTGTCGCCTTCAAACTGGGCGCCCAGCCCGTGGCGTACGGCGCTGTGCGCGCCGTCGCAGCCAATCAGGTAGGCTGCCCTCATCGATTCTTCCCGGCCGTCGGCATGGCGGAGTGTGGCGGTGACGCCCGCCTCGTCCTCGGCGAAGGATTCGAGCGCCACCTGGCGCTCGACCTGCATGCAGAGGCCGGCCAATTGCTCCTCGAGCAACCGCTCGGTCTGCGATTGCGCAATCATGAGCGCAGATCGATAAGTGCTTCGAGCCGTGTCCAAGCGCACCTCGACCAGAAGCTTTCTTTCGGCAAGGATTCGCGCGCCTACCACCGGGTGACCTGCGTCCACGAACGTCTGTGCGCAGCCCTGAATGTCCAACAGTTCCAGCGTCCGGGGCCAGATCACCAGCGCTTTGGATTTGTCGGTGCGCGCGGCCGCCTCATCCGCCACTCGCACGTCCACGCCAAGGCGCTTCAGGGCCATCGCCAGGGTCAATCCGACGGGACCGGCACCAGCGATCAGTACTGGTTCATTCATTAGAGCTCCGGACCGGTGCTGTGGCCAGCGTACGGCTGGCGAATCATACGACAGTCATCGTGGGTGGGCGATTAACGTACAGCGCCATTTCGTGAACGATTTCACCTACTGCTCCGGGGTCCAAGGCGATGCGGGTGTGGGTCATTTCGCCTCCCACACTTGCCGCCAGGCAGCGAATTCCGAAGGACGGATTCGATAGGGGGCGAAATTGCCTTCATGCAGGCCTATGAGTTCGGTTTCGGCTAGCTCAGTGAAACGCCGGCGGCCGTCGGGATCGATTTCTTTCTGTGACCAAGCGGCTATTCGCGCTGCTGCATCCTTGCGACTCACCCGCGCCCGGACGAGGTCGGCGATGAGTTTGCGAAGCTCTTCGCGGTAGCGAAGCCGGAAGGGATCGGGTTCCCCGAGGGATTGACGAACGGCAGCGTAGCGGGCGGCTGACCGCTCGTAGGCCCAGATGAAGACGTCCTTGAGGAGATCGATCTTGGTCAGCTCGTAGACGCCGAGCACGGCTTCCGTGTAGGTCTGCCGGGGCACGTCAGCGAACGACAGCGGCGACAAGTTGCCCTTGATGAATGGGATATTAGCTGCGAGGCGGGACACGCGCTTATTCACATCGTCGAAAGGCTGCAGGTAGGGAATCTGCACCATCACGAAGAACGCTTGCTCAAACGGATCGGTGACCGCGGCTGCTGTCGCCAGAATCTGATCGAAGCTTTCCTCGATGAGCTGCGGTATCTCCAGCGGGTGGAATGTGGAGCGCTCGATGCCGACGGTGATGTAGCGCAGCCGGCCGGCTGCTGTGGGATCGGCGAGGAGGTTGTTGGCCAGGAGCGCGTGGAGGTTGAGGATGGTGTAACGGTTGAAGCCGATCTCGTCGGCATCCCCGACCAGAAACTCGATCGCGTCCTTGTGGTTCAAAATCATCTGCGCTTCGAGATGCGCGCGCCCTTCCGCCTCTTGGCCCAACTCGATGAGACGCTTGGTGTCGAGCAGCGAGTAGGTGTTGCCTTCAAGGCGGCTTGAATTCCACGACAGATCGATCAACAGCCTGTTGAGGATCTGCTTGGCATAGGTGCCGGCAGGCTGTTCTGCGATTTTTTGGCGGCCGACGGTCGCGAGATGTGCGCGGTCCCGTTCGGTCAGGTAGAACGAGACGTTCGGCCGGTAGAGGTCGAGGAATTTGCGGTCGTGACCTACAGGCTTCCGGGCTTCCGGTGCGAGGCGGACGTAATCGCGAATGGATGTCCCTGCTTCGGAGAGCGGAAGAACAGGTTCGTTGGCATCTGCCTGAGCCATTCCGCCGACGGCCGCATCGGGCATCCGGTATCTTGCCCAGCGCCCATTACCATCCATGATGAGGCGATTTCGGGTGACGAGGTGCTTGAGGCGGTACTGGAGGGTGCGAGGTGGAATGGACACTGGCAGGGCGCGCAGAATCTCCGGCGCCGATACGTTTGGGTGGCGGCGTACGACGTCTTCGATCACTGCCAGCGCTTCCTCGGGAATCTGATTTGCCAAATGGGCCTTTCCTGCGCGTAGAGTATAGGCGCAAGTATGACGCCGTACGCGCAATAATCAAGGTTGGGCGCAATAATAATCTCTAGGCGCAAAGAAAGTTGCGCCTAAGCCGCCGCGTCTATGTACAGCCTTGCTGCTTGCTTAAAAAATTGTCGATTGAGGCAGTAGCCAACCCTGCTCGGTATAACGTCAAGGCAGTTCGCCTATGTCTCAGCGCTCGTATTCGGCGGCGTCCCACAGGCCGCTCTGATTCAAATCCTCGACCCTCCCTTCAATGTCGCTGTCTCCGAGGAGATCAAGACAGAACTGACGGAGACGCTCACGCGCAAATTCGGCTGGCCGGACATGCGCGTGGCGGTGGCCTGTCGCTATCTATGGGCCAATGCGCTTTGGTGCGAGCCTGTTGCCGCGCCATGATCCGTCGCGTTCGCTCGTCCAAATGCGGCCACGCAGGACGAAACTTGCGTTTCAGATCGGCAACGGTGTTCACTACGCAGAAGCATGCTTCATGGCCTTCTTCGTTGGTACCTTTATTTATTTACGAGATCTAAGTGCTAGGCTCCTTCGCTTGCGGAGCAAGATTCAGCGATTGCAGAGGTGGCGCCATGGCCAAGTCGAAGCAGATCACCGGCACACACGATTCGGGAGAGCGCTCCAAGTCCGGAACCCGAATGACGCGGCGCGACGTGCTCGCTGGTGCCGCGGCCTGGGCGGTCCTGCCTCCGTTGACGCTGTCGAAGCGCGCGGCGGCGGCTGATTTCTTCCAGGTTGCCTCGCTCGAAAAGATTGCCGATCGCGATCCGTCGGTGCAGGCGCCGTTCGTGATCGATGCGCAGACTCACGTCTGGTGGCGCGACGGAGGCGTGCGCACGCTGACGCCGAGCGGGGAGCACTTCCTCACGACGCTCGCGGGCTCCCGTGCCAAGGTCATCGGCAAGCCGGTGCCGATCGCCGACATGGGGCGCATGATGTGGCTCGAGGACATGTTCCTGCACAGCGAGACGGATATCGCCTTCCTCAACAGCTTCGGCATGCGAGGCGCCTTTGACGGCATCGATCTGTTCCCTCCGCGGGAGGCCGTTTTCATCCGCGGCATGGCTCCCGCCCGCATTCGCGTGCTGGGCGTGGTTGATCCGCCGGACGGTCATTCGGCCGTCGACTCGCTTGCCTATCAGTGCGAGCACCTCAAGATCGACGGCTTGAAGCTCTATCCGCCCGGGCCGGTCACGACCGGGTGGCGCATGGACGATGAGAAGACCACCTATCCGCTCTACGAGGTCCTGCGCAAGCACGGGATCAAGAACGTCTGCGTGCACAAGGGCCTGCCGGGACTGTTCCTCGAGGAGTATTGCCATACCGCTGATCTGGCGCGCGCGGCGGCCGACTTTCCCGACCTCAATTTCATCGCCTTCCACTGCTCGTTTCCTTTCGAGGCAGAAACCATCGAGTACGTAGGCAAGGCCAAGGTCAAGAACATCTACGTCGAGATGGGGGCTCTCGCTCCCAAGATGTTCCTGCAGCCTGCGCGCTACGCGCAGATGCTGGGCAGCTTGTTGCAGGCTCTCGGTGCCGATCATGTGCTCTGGGGCACCGACACGCCGGTGGTCGGGCCGCCGCACTGGCAGATCCAGTCGTTCCTCGCGTACGACTTCCCGCAGGAGTTGATCGAGTCGAAGGGATACCCGCCGCTCACGCCGGCCGTCAAGCGGCAGATCCTCGGCGAGAACGCCGCGCGGCTGTTCAACATCGACATCACGGCCGCCTCGCGCGCGATCTCGAACGATCTCCTCTACAAGCTGCGCATGGACGGCAATCCGCTGCCGCTCGAGGTCGATCCGAAGTCGTGGAGCGCCGGCTGAGCTTTGCCAACGAGTGCACGAACCCTGTTCGTGATCCCGCGAAAAAGGACCAAGCCTCCGCTCGACGTTTACGGTCACCTCAGAATTTGACCAGAACGCCGGCACCGTAGATGACTTCCCGCGTGCGCAAGTCCGGAAACCAGTCCCCCGCGTCGCATTGACCGGTGGTCGCATTGGCGCCGCCGCCGACGCAGCTTCCCGGAGAGCCGTTGTTGCCGCCGGGCGGCGTTATGCCGCCCGGGCCCGACCAGTAGGGAACGCTTGAATGTCGGAACGTCGCCTCCGTCCACCAGGTAATCCAGTCTTCGGGCATGTACTGAAAATTGACCTGGGAGTCCCATTGATAGATCTTCTGTCCGGGCTGCTGCGTGAAGTACGGCGAGCCGCTCGCGGCCGTCGCCCCGTTGATCGGCGGAGTCAGGACCAGGTAGCGGCCGGGATTGTTCATGAATCCGCCGCCCAGCGTCACCGCATACAGGTCGTTGTCGAACCAGGTACGGTCGTAGAGCATCGCGCCGATGAATTCCTCCTTGTTGGGCTCGTGGGTACAGTGCACGCCGCCGCCGTACTCGCAGCCCCAATCCCAGGTCAGGCTGAAAGCCATTTTGGACACGCCGGCGCCGCCGAGCCCGCGCGCGTCGTAATACTTCACCAGGACACTGTCGTCCTCGTGAAATCGTGTCACGTTGGCGTAGTTGACGAGCGGCCCTGCCCCGACATAGGACCCCACTGTCGCGTTGCCAGGACCGCCATTTTGGGGCTGGCAGAGCGTATCCATGGTTCCAGACCCTGTGTTGTTGTTCGCCTGGCAGTTCAAATTATCCTGCCCGATGGAGTAGGTGTTGAACACCAGCTTGAGGCTGCCATCAGGAATCCACAGGATCTGTCCGCCGAAGCCCGGATGCCGGTTGAATTTGGCATAGGATTGCCAGCCGTTGATCAGCCAGGGCTCGATCTTCAGGTCCTGGATGGGCCACCATTGGACGCGCATGCCATTGAAGAACCAGGGCGTGTTGGACGACACGAACGAGGGCTGATAGGTCCAGTTATCGTAGTTGTAGTAGCTGAAGAGGCCGACGTAGGAGACGAATATCCCCGCGTCCACATTGAGCCCGTGGTTCACGTCCCAGTGATAGCCGGCGTTCGCTTCGGAGAAGTAGCGATACGCGCCATCGAGGTCCCATTGGCCGACCTCGGAGCTGGCGTCATTTCGCGGCGTGGTGGTCGAGAACATGCCGAACATCGAGAGAAAGCGGGCTCTCACACCCTCCCAGTGGAAATCGCCGCCCAGGCTGACCTGCTCGATCTGAAACTCGCTGGAGCGAAATTCCTCGGTCGAGCCGGAGATGGTGTGGTCGATAGGATGATTGCTGCTTTGCAGATAGTTCACGTCCAAGCGGATCTCGGGCGTGAAGAACTTCGTGTCGAATATCGGCGCCTTTTCGCGTGGGGTACCATTCATCCAGCCAAGATACCCATCGTTGGCGAACGGGGTCTGGGTATCGACTTCAGGCGCGGCTTCGGGCGCCCGCAGCGCTTCGGATATCGCCGGGACCCGCTGTGCAACCACCGGTGCCGCCGGCGCTGCGGCGGGGGTCGCGGGGTGCGTCAGAGCGGGCGCCGCCGCCACCGAGGTGGGCGTCGGCGCCGCCGGGCCCGCGGTCATCACCAGGTCGTTGCGCGAGGCCTTGCCCGCCACCACTTCGACCGACGGCACCACCACCTCCGCGACCCCTTCGTGCTGTGCGGTGATGGACCACGCGCCGGGCGCCAGATCGGGGAAGTCGTAAACGCCATCGCTGCCCGAAATGGTGGCCCGAATGGAGGATCCGTCCACTCGCACCGCGGTCACCGTGGCTCCCGCCACGGGCTGCTTGGCCGAATTGGTCACGAGGCCCACAATCGTTCCGTATGCCACCTTGCTCGGCGCCG
>Ga0335072_10017452_pt1 | contig 10152 bp, 4 predicted proteins | sample Lox_Sample_21_FD_206725 | JGI IMG/M metagenome (GOLD analysis project Ga0335072, IMG submission 206725) | Soil microbial communities from Loxahatchee National Wildlife Refuge, Florida, United States - Lox_Sample_2.1 | ecosystem: Environmental > Terrestrial > Soil > Wetlands | place: USA: Florida...
GTGACCAGCATTTGGTTCGGGACAAGAGTGACTCCTCCGGAGCCGAGGTCGAGGTCCTGGTCGTTCAGTTGAGAATAATTGTACGGAGTAAAGTAATCGAGTACTGCCAGACCGCTTGCGACGGGGCGAAGTTTCAGAATGCTTTCGCCGAAATCGGCTCCGCCCATACCCGCATCGAAGGTCCCGTTGGCAGTGACGATGAAAATATTGCCGTCGGCGTCGGCTGCGGGCGCTCCTCCGCTCATCCAGATAGCCCCGCCGCTGCCGTTCGGTGTGACATTAAAAACGGCTACCTGCTGCAAAGTCTTCGCATCGTAACCCAACAACCAGCCGTGGTAAGGGACACGATCCCAGAACGATCCGAAAGCAATGTAGGCGACGCCTTTGGAGAGCAGCAGACCAGGCCGCTGAAGATGTTGCAGCGGATTGAAAATTACGTTTCCCTGACCATCGTTGTCGTCCCCTGTTCCGCGCGTGGAAGCCTGAATGATCGTTCCTCCCGTCATCGTCTCTGTACCGCTCGTGATGTCGAGGGCGCGAAGCCGATAAAGGATCTGGCCATTCTCATCGGTGAATGTGACGGCATACAGAGTGCCCGTGTTGGGATCAATCACGGGAGTTCCGGTGATCCCCGTTTCGCTTAGTCCATTGGGCACGTACACAGGTGTCACACCCGCAGCGGGGTCGACGAAACTTTCCTTCCAGAGAGGGACCTGGCCTTTGCCATCCGCGTCGAAGGCATAGACGCTATCATGCTCGGTTGCCACAAGGACTATGTTGTGGCGCCCCTGCCCGCTAATATTCACATCTTTCACGTAGAGCGGCTGGGCATATACCACTCCATCCAAGGCATACGAATAGAGCTTGCCAAATTGTTTCGAATCTACATTGTGAGGCGTCAGGATCGTCTCGGTAAGATTCGCGCCGGTACGGGCGTTGTCGTTGTGGTACGTGAGGACACCAGAGTAGGTGTTGGTGTTGTTCGACCGGCAGGCGAACAGCGTTGAAAGAATCAGCCCGGCAAATACCTTAGACAGATTGACGCCAGTCTTTCCCGGATCCATAACCGATGCTCCTTGAAAGATGGCTGCCCCAAACCAAACTTCCAGATCTATTGCGAGAATGGCGAAGTTACGCGGACGGGGTTCTGTCCCAACTGAAGGTCGAAGGACGGCGGTCAGCCGATTCCCGGTCAAGTCCAGTGGAAACCTTAAGTTTTGAAAGGAAACCGTCCGCCGAAGAAGGTATCACAAACTGCATTTGCGATCTCAGGAATCTGGCGGAGAGGGAGGGATTCGAACCCTCGGTACAGGTGTTAGCCCGTACAACGGTTTAGCGAGAGGATCCTTACTCGCCGCTCTCAGTCGCTTTCGAGAGCTTAGATGGGACTCACGGCTCAAGTCCGGCTCGAGCGCTTTCATTCGGCAGTTATTGCTACTGCGGTTACTCCGCCCCTTTAGTGGCGATCGGCGGAGTTGAAGATAGATGTTCCGGCATCGGATCGTTGCTGTCCATCCAAGCCGTGTACCACAAGTCCAAAAGCATCTGCGATCCGGCGGCGAGACGGTGAGTTGTGAAGTCGAACGCCTCCGGAGATCCCTTTCCCGTAAAGCCGCCCGCCTTCTCCAGCGCGTAGACGTTTTCCACCATGGCATTCGACTGCCGCAGGTAGGCGAGGTAGCGCGCGAAGGGATCATCGATGTGTTCGGGACTCCTCACGAGTCCGGCGAAGTCTTTGGCCGTGATATTTGCGGCTACGTACGTGGACTCAAACTGCGCGTGGATGTTGTGCTGCGTGGTGTATCCGTTCGGGTTCGGCCCCACCCAGCCGTTGTACTGGATGGTGGTGTGCAGAGGTTGCGATCCATCGGCCACGTAATGGCCCAACCAGCCCGCGTAGAAGATGATGGCCTGCTGGACAGCCTGAGTCGGCTGGTGCGCCGCCTGCCGCTGGCGGTATTCGCGAAAGGCAGCTTTCAGACGGCCATAGACCTCCATGGTGATGTAGGGTTGCAGGCCGACGCGCTCGGGAAGATAGTCATCGGGATGATCGGTGCTAGAGGTCGCCGCACGCTTCTCGTACAGCTTGCGATAGAACTCGTAGCGGCCCGGCGGAAGAGGATCGAGCCACGAGACGCGTTCAAGGTCGATGAAGTGATCGGGCTCCTGCGCGTTCTTGAGCGCGAACTCAGCTGGACTGCGCCAGCGGTCGGGCTCGGGGCCGAGATAAGCGATCTCGACGACGGCGCGACGCAGGAATCGCGGCATAGTGACCGGTATTTTTTCTGCCGAGACGCGGTTGATGGCAACGTGTCCCTCGTTGCCCCACGCGACCGCGCCCACACTCTGCAAAAGAACAAGGGCGGTCAGCCCCAGGCAGGCCAGCCCGCGTCCAAATCGCCGAGTTTTCATTTCCCTCCGCAGAAGTCAGTTGCTCCTCTCGATTCGCATTAGAACTGCAAATGCAGCGAGAGCTGCAGGAAGCGCGGGCTGCCAATCGTGTGCTGGATCACGCCCAATTCACCTTGCGGGGGAATCGATGGCGGACCTTCATAATCAGGAAAGAAGTTCACATCGTTGTTCGGGGCGTCGAAATCAGGATGGTTGAAAATATTAAAGGCATCGGCTTCAAACTTCAGCCCGTACCGCTCCTTGAACCGGAACTGCTTGGCCAGGCTCACGTCAAAGCGCACCTGGAACGGGCCTCGAAAACTGTTCCGGCCGGTAGTTCCAAACAAGGACTCATAGTTATCGCACCCGGTAGCGTCGCAATCTGGAACCCCATAGGTCCCCGGAGCCAGGAACTGGGGTGCGAAATCGGCGGAATTGAGCTTGCACAGTTCTGGCGAGATTCCCGCGCAATTCGCGCCGGGATGTGCTGCCTGCTTGGCAGTTATACCCGGTACCAGCGGCACGATAGGATTCCCTATATAGTTGCTAGTGCCGTAGTACTGACTCGCCACCGAGCCCGAATAGTCGTAGACGCTGTAGGGCTGGCCGCTTTCCGCCACAGTCTGGCCGCCGATGGCCCAACCATTCACCGCGTAGCCCAAAGCCCGGTTGTCCACGAGGTTTGGAAGCGTATAGCTGTAGTTGACCAAAAAGACGTGGGTCTGGTCGAAATCCGAGGAGCCATAATTGGCTCGGGGAGTGGCCGGATTGTTCCCGGTGAAAAACAGTCCCAGGCCGCTCTGCTCATCCAGCGAATGAGACCAGGTGTAGGACGTAGTGAATTGCAGGCCGTTGGACAGGCGCTTGTGGACCTGCAGCTGCAGTGCGTTGAAGTTTGATGTGCCCTCCGCCTTATACGACACCGCGTTCATATCGTAGCCGGGATAGGGGACGCGGATCGGTGCATTACCTGCGTATTCGTTGGTATAGATGGGCTCGGTATCGAGGGGAAGTGGGGTTCCGCCGTAATAGTTCTGGTTGGCCAAGGGGCTGGTGCCCCCGTAGGAACTGGTCTGCCCGTTCACCACATTGGTTGGTGTGGCAATGAGTGGTTGGTTGAAGGGAATGGGCAGCACCAAATGCGTGCCGTGACTACCGACGTAACCAACCTCGAACATCCAGCTGTTGGAGGGTTGAAATTGAAAGTCGAGCGTCCAGTTCTGCGTGTATGGCAGTTTGTTCGAGGTATCGTAACCGCCATAGAGGAACGGACCATAAAGGTTGTCGGACGGCCAGCATCCCGGGTAGCCGCAAGCCGTCTGCTGGAGGCTCGGCAGGTAGGCGAGGAAGGCTGCTCCCGTGGCTGGCGGTGGCGGTGGCAGAGTCGTACCGAAGGGCTGATCGAGCGTCGCGTTCTTCGCGACGGAGATGGGTTGGACGAACGGAGGCGCGAGCGTGACGCCGAATGGGCCGTTAAATCCGGACCCGGCGCTCGGTGAAAAGTAGCTGAAGAGCTCGCCGCGGTCGTAGTACATGCCGTACCCTGTGCGCACGGTGAGCTTGGACATCGGAGACCACGCGATGCCGATGCGGGGCGCGAAGCCCCATTGGTGATTTTTCAGGAGCGAATTGTTGGCTCCGGGCGTAGCCCCCGTCTTGTTATTCCCGGCGATGAGCAGACCAGAGTTGTTAATTACGTCAGTCCCCGGGTCGCAAGAGCCATAGTTGTACTCCGTCAATGCCGGGTCTGCCGGAACTCCGCCGACGGTGCATTGGGTGTAACTATACTTGGAGGGGTCGAAACTTGTAAGCAGGCCGTATTTCTCCGTGAGCGGCCCGTCGATGTCCCAACGCAACCCGGTGGTTACCGTCAGGTTTCTCCTCACCTTAAAATTGTCGTTGATGTAAGTGCCGACGGTATCGGCGCGGTAGTAACGATGAGCCGAACCAACGAACTCATTGCCGCCGTGCAAGGTGCCTTCTACGAAGTTAAGGAAGGTTTTGAAATCAAGGTTATCGGTATTGGTGTTGTTATTGAGGATATTGAGCTGGGTGTGGTCCCACGTCGTCCCGACACTCACGATATGCTTTCCTTTTACCCAACTCATGGAGGTCGCATATTCCCACTGATTCTGAATCATGCCACCATCGCCGAAGCTGGGGCTGGGACCGAACTCCAGACCATTGCTGATCTGAGGGTCCGAGTAGGTGATTTCGAATTGGGGAAAAGTCGCCGACCCCGGCAGGGTAATACCCTGCGAACTTGGGGTAAAGGCTTTTGTCGTACTGGCATAGGCTCGCAGGCGAGTGAAGCCCACATGCTGTTCCCAGGTGAGGTTGGGGGAGAGCACGACGGAGTTCGAGAGGGAAAACACCTGGCTGCCAGCGGACAGCTGTTGGCCAAATCCCAGCAGCGAACCGACCGAGCCAAAAGGATTGTTGGTGGGATTGCTCTGAATGTAGTATCTCCCGGCCAAGCGATCCTTGGAGCTTATAACATAATCGATTCCGGCGATCCCTTGGCTTACGGTGGCTTGCGTATTGAAGCCTTGCACGACGGCATCGAAGCCCAGTCCCTGCGCCGCAACCTGCGCCGGAGTGTACTGTGCGCTTGGGATAAGGTACTGCCCGTTGGGTAATTTGGCATTCAGGAGATTCGAGGCAGCGGTATTGATCTGGCCCGCGGTAATGGTGGTGCCGTAGGTCGCCTGAATCATGTTGATGATGCCCTGCGTACTGCGGTCATTCGTCAGACCCAGAGGCACAGTCACAGTTTTGGTGGAAGCCTCCGCATCGGCAATGCGCACTCCCTGATAGGACCCAAAGAAGAACAATTTGTCCTTGATAATCGGCCCGCCGATGGTTCCGCCAAAAGCGTTCCGGTTCAGGAAGGGACGAGGGATGCCGACGTAATTGTAGAAGAACGGGTTGGCGTTCATATCGCTGTTCTGCCACTGTTCCCACAGCGAACCATGCAGCGCGTTCGTGCCGGACTTCGTCAGCACGCTGATGTGCGCGCCGCTGTTGTTGCCCTGAGAGGCGTCATACTGCGAGGAGTTGACGGCGATTTCCTGAATCGCATCCGCCGGCGGAGTGGGCAGAGCCTGGCCAATCGCGTCAGTCACCGACGTGCTGGTTTGGATGGTACCGCCCGCTCCAAAGTTCTCACCGGTGTTGAGTACGAAGCGGTTCTCACCGACCTGGCTGGTGGAATTCCCGTTAAAGAGGTTGTTGGTGCTGACGCCGTTCAAGGAAAAGCTATTGCTCGTGTCGCGGTTTCCGTTCGCGAAGATAGCCTGATTGCCCAGGCCCGTGTTGGCGCCGCCTCCGCCGAGGAAGTCTGAATGAACGCCGGGGCTGAGAATTGCTAACTGCGTGAAGCTGCCGGTGCCGAGCGGGGTGGTTTCGATCGTGTTGGCATCGACGACATAGCCGATCGTGGTGTCCACCTGGTTCATCAAGGGCACGGCGTTCACTTCCACCGTGGTGCCGATCGAGCCCACCACCAGAGACGTATCCACGGTCGTGGTACGGTTGCCGAATACCAGGATTTTCGTGTGGGTTTCCGTTTTGAAGCCGTCTTTCGTGACGGTGACCCGATAGGTTCCAGCGGGAAGATCCGGGATCTGGAACGAGCCGTTCTTGGTATGAGCGACAACTTCGAGGTTAGTGGCGATATTGACAGCCTTCACCGCGGCGTCGGTCACCACAGCTCCCGACGGATCAGTCACCGTCCCGGTGATCGAGCCCAATATCTGTTGGGCGGAGGCAAACTCCGTCAGAAAAGCGAGCGCAAATATAGCGATAAAGAGAGCCCGCAGGGACTTCGAAGGAGAAGCACAAATACCGATGCCAGGCAAACGCACGGTAGAACCTCCAGTAAGTTGGGAAGTGGTTATAACAAAATGACTTGGCTGGATTCAAGGCGGAAAGTGAGAAAAGCCGTGAATGTCTGATGAATTTTTCTTCTAGAACCAAGCAAGCGATTCTCTGAATCAGAGAGAACAGCGGCGATGCTCTCGAAGCTGCTCAGGAGAGCGTAGCTCGAATCAATCTGCAGGGTCTTCCGACCGGTCTTGAAAAGCTTCAAATGTGAACTGGATCGAAGGGGGGCGAACTATTAGCGAAATGGCGTGATCTTGGCAGCCAAGACGCGTTGCCGGTGTTTGTCACCCTAACGGCAACATGAAAATGTCACCCTGGCGAAGCCAAGGCGTGTTGCAAACGGCACCCCCGCAGATTGTTCGGGACACCTACGGGACACTAGATACCCCCAGCTCAGACTCCGACTGGGGCATCCCGATAGGTACGAAACGGCAGTAAGCGCTTGGGATTGAGAAATCTGGCGGAGAGGGAGGGATTCGAACCCTCGGTACAGGTATTAGCCCGTACAACGGTTTAGCAAACCGCCGCATTCGGCCACTCTGCCACCTCTCCGACTTTTACTCAACAGCACACAGACATTCCGGCACAGGCGGTCTTGCTGTGCAAATCACTCCTTCGCAGGCCTTTGGGAGGCACGTGCTCCGATGCTCAATGCAGCACGTCTGTGTGCGGACACTGTGGAATCCAATGCGATATTACACCACTGCGACGGCCAACGGCCAGTCTAAACACCCTTTCTCAGTCGGGCTTCCCATTGATGATGTGGAGCGAATGGACTTCGCTCTTCACTAATACATCCGGAGTTTTGCTTTGCGATATCATCGTTTTCGGATGCGTACTCGAGACACGAGAATTGCACATATGAAAAAGCTCCGCAGTCAGGAATGGTATGGCCGGCAAGACAAGATGGGGTTCTTGTATCGCAGCTGGATGAAGAACCAGGGCTGGCCGCATGATCTGTTCGACGGTCGTCCGGTCATCGGAATCTGCAACACGTGGTCGGAGCTGACTCCGTGCAATGGCCACTTTCGCGAACTGGCGGAGTTTGTGAAGCGAGGCGTGTGGGAAGCGGGCGGCTTCCCGCTGGAATTCCCGGTCATGTCGCTAGGCGAGACGCAGCTCCGCCCCACCGCGATGTTCTTCCGCAACCTCGCCAGCATGGATGTCGAAGAGTCCATTCGCGGCAACCCCATGGACGGCGTAGTTCTGCTGATGGGCTGCGACAAGACAACTCCATCCTTACTTATGGGTGCTGCGTCGTGCGACCTGCCGACGATTGGTCTTTCCGGCGGGCCCATGCTTTCCGGGAAGTTTCGAGGCCACGATCTGGGATCAGGGACCGGCGTATGGCAGATGTTTGAGCGAGTAAGCGCCGGCGAAATGAAGATTGAAGAAGTCTTCGAAGCCGAAAGTTGCATGCATCGGTCCAAGGGCCACTGCATGACCATGGGGACTGCCTCGACCATGGCGAACATGGTTGAAGCGCTAGGCATGAGTTTGCCGGGAAACGCGGCGATCCCGGCGGTCGATGCGCGACGGAACACGCTGGCCCAGCTGACCGGGCGCCGAATTGTAGAGATGGTTCGTGATGATCTGCGCATGTCTCGAATCTTGACGCGGGAGGCGTTCGAGAATGCCATTCGGGCGAATGCCGCTATCGGAGGATCCACCAACGCCGTGATTCATTTGATTGCGATCGCGGGGCGAGTGGGAGTCCAGCTGTGCCTCGACGATTTTGATCGGATTGGCTCAGGGCTGCCGTGTCTCGTCGACCTTCAGCCATCAGGAAAGTATCTGATGGAAGACTATTTTTATGCCGGGGGCCTGCCCGTGGTTTTGCGAGAACTCGGAGAAGCGGGAGGACTCCACCGCGACGCGCTCACGGTCAACGGGAAATCGATCTGGCAGAATGTGGCCGACGCCCCTTGCTGGAACCGCGATGTGATTCACTCCTTCGGCGATCCGTTCAAGCCGAACGCGGGGATCACGGTTCTGCGCGGCAATCTCGCCCCCAACGGCGCAGTCATTAAGCTGTCGGCCGCCAGTCCGCAACTGTTGCAGCATCGAGGGCGAGCAGTGGTCTTCGATTCGATCGAGGACTTCCACGCGCGCATCAACGATGAGGGGCTCGATATCGACGAGAGCTGCGTCATGGTTCTCAAGAATTGCGGTCCGCGCGGCTATCCTGGAATGGCGGAGGTCGGCAACATGCCGCTGCCACCGAAAATCCTGCGCAAGGGTGTGACCGATATGGTTCGCATTTCCGATGCCCGCATGAGTGGGACGGCATACGGAACGGTAGTCTTGCATATTTCACCGGAGGCTGCGGCGGGTGGTCCGCTGGCCTTGGTCCAGTCGGGAGATACGGTTGTTCTTGACGTTGCGCAACGCGTCATTCGATTGGATGTCGATGATTCAACGCTTGCGGCTCGCCGCGCTCAATGGACGCCTCCTCCCCTGCCTGCGCGCGGATGGGAACGGTTATACGTTGAACATGTGCAGCAGGCACATCTGGGTGCGGATATGGATTTTCTGGTTGGGCACAGCGGGTCTCGAGTGGCACGCGACTCACACTGACGAAAAAAGCTTCCCCGCGAACGTTTGGATCGTCGATTCTCACGACGCTAAACAGAGCGGATAAGCCGCGGCGCTGTGTTCTGCAAAAATCACTTTGCGCGGCGATAGACTCTGACGTAGTCGACCAGCATAACCTGCGGAAAAACGCTGGATGCATCGGGGCTGCCAGGCCAGTTTCCTCCGACTGCCACGTTCAACAGCAAGAAGAACGGGTGGTCGTAAACCCACTTGGCGCCGGGCGGAAGATCAGCCGGAGTGCGCGTCGCATATAACTCCTTATCGACATAGAATCGGATCGCAGTCGGTTCCCACTCCACGGCAAAAACGTGAAAGTCATCCGCGAACGGCATCTTGTCTGGAAGTTCATATGAAGATCCGATTCCTTTGGCGCCGGAGTACGCCGGTCCGTGAATCGTTCCGTGAACGAGGCCAGGCTCCTTGCCGATGTTCTCCATGACGTCGATCTCGCCACAGTCCGGCCAACCGGCCTTGTCGATGTCGTCGCCCAACATCCAGAAAGCCGGCCAAATTCCTTGCCCGCGCGGAATCTTGATGCGCGCCTCGAAGCGGCCATAAGCTTGCGAGAATTTCCCCAAGGTTTTGAGTCGCGCGGAAGTGTAGTTTCTCGTGACGCCGTCAGAGTCACTATATTTCTCTTGCAGCACCTTGATGACAAGATTGCCGTCTTGCAGATATCCGTTCTGCGGACGGCCGGTGTAGTACTCCAGTTCATCGTTGCCCCAACCTCCGCCGCCAGTTTCGGAGACCCATTTCGAGGAGTCGACGCCGGAACCATTGGGCCCGTTGAACTCGTCGCTCCATGTAAGGATCCATTCCGATGAAGCTGCCGAGGGAGCGGCGCTCTGCGCCATAACGGGCAAACTTACTAACACAATCGTTCCGAAAAAAACGAAGCAGTGCGAAGTAAACCTCATCGACGCTCCTGTAAAAGTGGCAATACATCGCACTATACTCACAACGAGCTCATTTCTGCCAGGAGGCACTGATGTCCGTCGATCAAACGAGACGTTCTTTCTTGAAAATGTCCGCCGCAGGATTGACGGCCGCTGCGGCAGCCCCGCTGGCATCGGCGATCGTGAACAGCGAAGGCGCCGCACCGTCCGGAGATATCGAGGTTCGAGTCACCGGTGGAAATCTTCGCTATGCCCCAAGCGAGCCGCTCAAGTGGCGAGCCGGTGGCGGCGCTGCGGAGAACGCGATCGTTCTTGATTCCAGCAAGAAGTTCCAGGAAATGCTTGGCTTCGGTGCAGCCTTCACGGATGGCGCTTGTTACGCTTT
>Ga0335072_10017453_pt1 | contig 10152 bp, 7 predicted proteins | sample Lox_Sample_21_FD_206725 | JGI IMG/M metagenome (GOLD analysis project Ga0335072, IMG submission 206725) | Soil microbial communities from Loxahatchee National Wildlife Refuge, Florida, United States - Lox_Sample_2.1 | ecosystem: Environmental > Terrestrial > Soil > Wetlands | place: USA: Florida...
TCTGCAAGCGGTCGAGGTCCCAGCGCAGGATTTCACTGGCCCGCAGCAACTCGAAAGCGGAAACGTGCATGGCCAGCAACAGGGCCGCGGGCAGGTAACTGAGTGGAATGATCCAGCGATGGTCGCGGATAACCTGACGGCGCTCGGGGAAAGTGAGAACGAAATGCAGAAATAGGGCCGGTTGCAGCAACCAGGCGACAACGTTGCCCCAGTAGATGGTCCAATCGAACGAGTTCAGTTTCCCGGTGTAATGAAACGAGTAGAAAATGAACGAAACCAGGCAGAAGACATAAAAGTGAGTTGAGCCGGGGGCCGTCCATCGGCGCAGCAGTACGTAAAGGCCGACACCGAGATAAATGAGACCGATGAGCCGCAGCCACTCGTACTGAGACCGCTCCGCCGGAACCGGAATGAGGACGACGTCAACGGGCACGCCTTGGCGCACCAGCGAATAGGTGGTTTTTGACCACGCCCCGACGCGGAAGAGTTGATGATTGAGGGCCGCCGTCGTGGTAGCGGCATGCTGGTCAACGGCGGTAAGCCGGTCGCCTGGCTTGATGCCGGCGCGGGTGCCGGGGCCACCGGGATCGACCCGCTTTGCCGCCAGGTTTCCGCCCTGTTCTACCCACCAGACGCCATCGGTAGGAAGCTGGAAGGAGCGCTCGGCCGTGAGGTTGTAACCCGCGTAGATGACAGCTGCCGTCGTGAGAAGCGCCAACAGAATTACGCTGAAGCGTACTTGGAAATCCTTATTCATGGACGGCGCAGGCGCCAGCCTTGGGCTGGAGGTTTCCCGCCTCGGCTTCTGCACGTTCGCTGCCACCACCAGATTCATCGAAGGGCTTCTAAGTCACGCAAAAACATCTAGTTCCGATATTATAAGGCGAAGTCCGCAATCAAGATATGTTTTTTGGAAATATGACTGTGATATTTGGTAAATGTCTGATTCCCGAATTGGTTAGCAATTGTGATTTCTCACAGGCAGGCCTTGACTGGAATCCGGTAGAATCGTGGCTCTGCCATGAGCCTAAGTGAAGCCATTATTGAGCGCGAACGCCGCTTTCTTCTCCAAACCTATAACCGATATCCGGTAGTGATCGCTCGTGGGAAAGGGGTGTTTCTTTTCGACACCGAGGGCAATCGCTATTTGGATTTGGTGGCTGGTTTGGGAGTAAACGCCCTGGGCCATGCCCACCCAAGGGTGCTGAAGACTATCCGGGAGCAGGCGGGCCGCGCGATTCACCTTTCGAACCTCTACTACAACGAATACCAGGGATTGCTGGCAGAGAAGCTTTGTCGGCTCTCTGGGCTGGATCGCGCCTTCTTTTCGAATAGCGGAACTGAGGCCATTGAAGGCTCGATCAAATTAGCGCGACTGGCGGGCCATCGCGCCGGTGCTGAGGCCAAGAGCCGGCTGGTGGCGCTGCAGGGTTCGTATCACGGGCGGACGTTCGGATCGATGTCGCTCACCGGACAGGACAAGTACCGCAAGGGATTTGAGCCGTTGCTCGAAGATGTCAGGTTCGTCGAGCGGAACAACATTGAAGCGCTGCGAAGCGCGGTGAATGAAACTACATGTGCGATCGTCCTCGAACCCATTTTTGGCGAGGGAGGGATCTACGAATGCTCGACGGAATTCCTGCAGGAGTGCCGGAGACTCGCCGACCAGCATCGGGCAGCGTTGATCTTCGATGAGATTCAGTGCGGCCTGGGCAGAACCGGAACAATTTTCGCGTTTCAGGCATTCGGCGTGAAACCGGACATGGTGGCGATTGCGAAGCCGATCGCGGCGGGTCTGCCGCTGGGGGCGTTTTTGGCAAAGGAGGAATTCGCGTCGGCGATCTCGGTTGGGCAGCACGGGACCACCTTCGGCGGAGGACCTCTGGCATGCCGGGTTGCGCTTGAGTATCTGGCGATCGTGGAAGATGAGAAGTTGCTCGAGAATGTCGCGCGAGTCGGCGGCTATCTGAACGAACAACTGAAAACGTTGGCCGCGAAATACGCTGCTGCGCAAGAAGTGCGAGGACGTGGCCTGATCCAGGGGCTGCAACTCGAGATTCCGGCGCGCCCAATTGTGGAGCAAGCTCTGGGCGACGGAGTGCTTCTCAACAGCACGCAAGATACAGTCGTGCGGTTTCTGCCGCCGTTCCTGTTGCAGGAGAAGCACGTGGACAAGGGAATTCGCGTGTTGAAGAAATTGCTGGGCACAAAGCGGCGGAAGAATTAGCTAAGCTATCTTCGTGGATTCGCCAGCCTCCTCCGCGCTTGCTGTTGAAGACTTAACCATTGACCTCAATGGGCTGAAGTGCCGCTATCAGCGGGCTGGTTCGGGGCCAGCACTTCTGATGTTTCACGGCCTGATGGGATATTCCTTTTCCTGGCGTCACCCGATTCCCGTTCTGGCGCCGCTACGCACGGTATATGCGATCGATCTTCCCGGGACCGGTTTCTCGCAGTTTGTGTCGGGCATGGATTGTAGTTTTCGCGGCAGTGCAGAGCGGATGCTGCGCTTCATGGATGAATTGAGCATTGAATCCTGCGACTTGCTGGGAACTTCTCACGGCGGGGCAGTCGCGGCGACGTTGGCCGCGATTGTTCCACAGCGTATTCGCAAATTGATTTTGGTGGCCCCGGCGAATCCCTGGTCCCCGCGGGGGCGAGTGCTGATTCCGTTTCTGATTAATCCGGTGGTCGCGCCGCTTTTTGTTAGGCTGGCGCCACATTTCCGCTTACTTCAGGAATTTTATTTCCGCCGCCTGATCGCCGATACACGCCGAATTTCCCCGGGGACGATCGACGGTTATCTCGAGCGGTTGCGTTCGCGGGATGCTTTCGAATACGGAATGAGCGTACTGCGCAGTTGGAAGCATGATATGCAGGAACTTGAGTCTTCGTTTGCCAGGATCGCCGGGATTCCTACGCAGTTGATTTGGGGCGACCGGGATGGTGCGGTCTATCCCGAGTCATCGCGTGAATTGCAGCGGCGTCTTCACCATAGCTGCTTGCTCATGCTCGAAGGAGTGGGACATTTGCCGTATGAGGAAGTGCCGGAAGAGTTTAATCGCGCAGTGGCATTGTTCCTCCAGGGATGAGTTCTTTCGCCAAACGCGCGGCCGTCCTCATTGCCGGCTGGTTGTTTATTGGGTTGGGGATCGTGGGGTTATTCCTTCCCATCCTGCAAGGGATCCTTTTCCTGCTGATCGGATTGGTCATTCTTTCGACGGAGTATGTCTGGGCGCACCATCTTCTGGCGAGGGTGCGGCAGCGCTTTCCGAAACTCGGCAAAGTCGCGGATGAGGCCACGGCCAAAGCCCATCAGTGGCTGCAACGCCTCTTTGGTAACCATGATGGCCGTTGATGGCTCATGCAGCCGATGCTAGCCTCGTGAGAGAGAGCCATGTCTGCTGCGGCCAAATCAACCCAAGTTGAGCGCATCGCTCGTTTTCTGCGATTTGAGATTCCAGAAGTGTGGGTGCGGTTTCTGCTGGCAATTGTGGGTCTGGGGTTGGCCTTTCTAGCCGCACTTTTCTCGACGGTTACACGCGAAGCCGGCAGCTTATGGGGAACTCTGGTCCTGGCTTCGATTGCGTTGTTGCTGGCTGTGCTGGTCGGCCTGACTACGGTGCCCTATCTCGCACGGCGAGTGGCGACAGCACGCCTGCGTGAAGCTTTTGACTATGACGTGACACGGGTGGGCATCGCGTATGTGGTCGCCATTCTGCTGATTGGCATCGCGGCGCTGAACACAGGGAATAATCTGCTCTACATCATCGTCGCGGCGATGCTGGCAGCGATCCTGGTTTCCGGAATTGCATCGGCTGTGGTTCTTCGCGGCCTGGAACTGGATATACGCTTGCCGGAGCACGTTTTTGCGGGACGAACGGCGGCTGGCCGCATCGTCGTGCGGAACAAGCGGCGATGGCTGCCGTCGTTCTCGGTGAGCGTGGTCGCCATCAGGAAAGAAGCGGCGAAACGCTGGCGGTGGGTTCCGGCGAAGTTTGGATTTCCGCCGAAGGCATCGCCTGAAAAACAGTGGGTGCATCTTCCAGACCGGCAGTTGCGGCGTGTGGCGGATGGAAAGTCTGATCCTGGAATTTTTGAAGGTTCGGTTTATTTTCCGTATCTGGCGGCGGGCAAGGAAGAAAAGGCGGAACTTGAGCTGTGTTTTCCGCGACGGGGCGTCTACCGCCAGGAAGCATTCGGTTTGGCAACTCGCTTCCCCTTTTCGTTTCTCGTGAAGACGCGCCAGATAGCGCTGTCGCGCAAGATTACGGTGTACCCGCGAGTGGATCCCACGGATGAACTGTTCGAAGTTCTGCCGCTATTAACCGGGGAGTTTGCCACGTTCATGCGCGGGCGCGGAAGCGAACTGTACCGTATTCGCGAGTACGCGCCAGAGGATTCGGCGCGGCACGTGGATTGGAAGGCGACGGCCAGATCCGGCTCACTCAAAGTGCGCGAGTTTACCCGCGAAGACGAACGCAAACTGAGAATCGTGTTTGATAACCCTGCAGCGGGTGCGCTGGGCGAACCGAGCTACGAGAAGGCGGTGAACCTGGCTGCCTCGCTGAGTTGGCATTTTGCCGGCGAGGGAACCGAACTCTCATTTGCCGCGCCCGGCTACGAAGGCGGCCCCGATATCTATCGTTTTCTTGGCTACCTGGCGGCGGTGGTGCCCGAAGCCGCACCCTCGATCATCGACAAGCTGCGGCCTTCAGAGGACTACAACGTGATCTTCACCGCGCGGCCAAGAGGAACCATTCCTACGGCTTTGTGGGCGTGCTCGTACTTCGTATTCATGGGGACAGACTAGCTGGAACCCGCCGGGCCCACGAGGGTCGATTAGCGAATTAGGATGCCCTGTTTTGTGGCACGAAAGTGGGGTGTCACGCCGGTTTCAAAGCCGGAACACCTTGCCTTAACCGCTAAATACAGCATTTTCCCTCTTTTCCGCGGTTCCTTTTGGGCATATACTCGCGCCGGTTGAGGGTTTGCACGTCCATAGGAGGTGGTCGATGAAGATTTCGGATTTGATCGGCAACCAGGAGACGTATGCAGCACAAGCGCATGAGTTGGTGCATCCGGTTGTGCAGGAGATGGTGGTGAGAAATATTGGCGCAGTACCGGTATTGCGCGAGGGGAGATTGGTTGGGATTTTCTCGGAGCGCGATCTGATGGGTAGGGTGGTGGCCGCAGGGCGCGACCCGCAAACCACCAGAGTTGAAGAGGTGATGACCGCAGAACCGCTCACCGTGGGCCCCTCAGAGAGCGTGGAGAACAGCATGATCGTGATGCGGCGATACGGCTTTCGCCACTTGCCGGTCTGCGATTGTGACCGCCTGATCGCGATCGTATCGCTTCGCGACATTCTGCTGCATGACTTGGTTGAAAAGGATTATGAGGTCCGGATGATGCGGGCCTACATTCAGGCATCGCCCGAGATGTGAGGCGCGGCTATCGGGCGGTAGCCGAGAATCGCATCAGTAATCGTTACCTACGGGTTACTTTGGTACATTGACCGTTAAGGTACGCGTGCTAACGTTAGTGTGAGGGGGAAGCTTCAGGCTAGTCCTTTCCCTTAACAATTCGGCCCCACTTTGAATCCCAAAGTCCAGCTCGTGCTATGGCTTTCCCACCCGGCCTTTGAGCTCATCCTGGCCGCGGTCATGCTCTGGCGCAAACTGCACCGCACGTTCCCCGTGTTTTTCGCCTACATCGTTTTTCAGCTGGTCAGTTTCGCCGCGCTGTTCCCCATCCATCAATCGGGCAACTACGACCTTTACTTCTATAGCTTTTGGATCGGGGCGGTGATCAGTCTGGCCATCGGATTCAAAGTCATCCATGAGATTTTCCTGGATGTGTTCCGCCCATATCACACGCTCCGCGATTTGGGCACGGTGCTCTTCAAATGGGCCACGCTGGTCATGTTTTTCGTGGCGCTGGTGGTCGCGGCGGCGAGCCCGGCGGGGCAATCGCCGGTGGTGCAGGCCGTGCTCACGGTGCAGCGCTGCGTGCGTGTCATTCAGTGCGGTTTGATTTTATTTCTGCTGGTGTTCTCGAAGTATCTGGGAGTTTCCTGGCGGCAGCAAAGTTTCGGAATCGCGCTCGGCTTCGGCGGTTTTGCCAGCATTGAGTTAGCGGCGAACGCCTTGAACTCCGGCGGCCAAATCAACAATTCGACCGTCGGTTTATTGAACACGGCCGGCTATCTTTGCACGATCTTGGTCTGGCTGGGCTATGCGATCTTGAAGGCGCCATCACGTGAAGCGGCTGCGAACCTTCTGATGTCGCAACGTTGGGAACAGAGCCTGGGCGATTTGCAGCGGCCGGCGGCCGGAGATTCGCTGATTCCTATGTTCGAAGGAATGGTGGATCGGGCTTTTTCCCGCACCGACACCGGACACGAGCCCATGACTGCGAAAGAATTGCTGTCGGAGCTCTCCTCATCTCGAAGTGTTCCACCTCCACCGCCGCTGCCCGATAATCCTTCGAACAAGTAGCGGCCCGCGCCTCGTCTCATTTTTGTACACATTACGAATGAAAACTTGACCGGCGGTTATGCTCCCGCTCGTGGGCCGCTTGTGTTTCCTATGTGCCTCAGAATCAGTGCATAGCGGAAAAATCATCGACGAATTCAAAATCAACGGTGCCGTGCTGGGGCGGAAAAGTATTCTTGTGGCGAGTCCGCGAAGAAATTTTTCGCACATACTGTGACCGCATTGTTGACATAGGCCGTATAATTCTTGCCCAATAAGGGTTTCCGCTCCCAGGGGACCCGCACAAGGAGAATCAATCCAATGAAACGTGCGCTCAGGATGCTATTCCTGATGGTAGGGATGTTGTGCGCAGGCACAGCACTCGCCACTCCAGCCGTTGTAACGCTGGATGGAGCGCCGCCGCCGCTTTGCCCACCGGGATCCGGTGGACATTGCCGGTAGAGTGGCAGTAATCATTCGCGCTGCAATCGTTGCAGCGCTGAAACTATCCAGGCCAGCGATTTTAGGATCACTGGCCTGATTTTTCTGCTCTAAACTCTTCCTGCAGTGCGGTTTGCAACTCCTCGACACTAAATAACGCCGGACGGCAGGCGAAGCCTGAACAAATCACGGTCGCACTCTTCTCTTCTGTGAGGACCGGAAGCCGCGGCAGCGTCTGTGCCAGCGCAGGCGGCAAGTTGTGGGCGACAATTTGTTCGCGGGCGAGGCGCAGCACGGCCAGATTCAGGCGGAAAGGCTGGACAGCCACGCGGTAAAGGTCGTCGGCGAGCTGATCGCTCCCAATCACTACAATCTGCGCGTGTGCTTCTGTGAGATGCACTCCGGCGATTCCGTAAGTGGCCGCGAACAAACCGTAACGGCCGGCCGCTTCGGCCAGCAACTCAAGAGTCCGTGTTGCCCGATCGTGATATGCCGGGTTGTTGGTGAAGCTATAGAGGCGCAGCAGAGCGATGGCAGCCGCCGGATTTGCTCCTGGTGTGGGCGAATCCTGGAAGGGCTTGCGCGGAGTGCCGAGAACGCCGAGTGCGTCGGTCGAATTTTGAGCGGTATCGAAAAAGCCGCCACCGGCCTGGTCGTAGAAGCGCTCGAGCATTGCATCCACGATTCGCTGCGCGAAATGGAAGTACGTGAAGTCCGCGCTAGATTCGTAAGCGTCAAGACAGGCCAGGGTGGTGAAGGCGTAGTCATCAAGTACCGCTGCAACCCGATGCTTTTCCGCTTCCGTGTCCGAATACGCAAGCACGTGAATGAGTCCACCTGTATCACTCCAGCCTTCCGAGAGAATCCGGTCGAGACTTCGCAAGGCAAAGTGCCGGGCCGAAGACATATGCAAAGCCCGGCTGGCGTGCAAATAAGCCGATACGCAAAGCGCGTTCCAACCAATGTAAATAGTCTTGTCGACATAAGGAGTCGGACGTTTGAGCCGGGCGGCGTACATTTTCTGTTTGGCGGAAGAGAGAAGTTCGCCGACACGCGAGACGGGAAGGTTCAGCCGGCGCGACATCTCTTCAATGGAAGCGCGAACATACAGCACGTTCTTCGCCGGGTTGTGGTGCATCTCTCCGACTTCGCTGATGTCATAGTGCAGGCATGCAACGGAGGCTTCTTCTTCGGTCAGGACGGCGCGGGCTTCGGCGAGCGTCCAGGTGAAGTAATCGCCGTCGTCGTCCATCGAGTAGTCAGCATCCTGGGACGCGTAAAAGCCGCCGCGCCCGCGGTCGCTGAGCCATTCATCCATCCAACGAATGATGTCGCGGGCTGTGTCCGCAAAAAACTCGATGCGCGTGGTTTGATAAGCATGCACGTAACTCTTCAGCAATTCAGAGTTGTCGTACGCCATTTTTTCAAAGTGAGGGACGATCCAGCGCTCGTCGACCGAATAGCGGTGAAAGCCACCGGCGAGCTGATCGTAGACTCCGCCATGCGCCATTTTTTCGAGCGTAGTCACAAAGACGTTGAGGAGTTCGTCATCGCCCGTGCGTGAAAAGCGGTCGATGATCAGATCAACTGCCGATGGATGAGGAAACTTGGGCGCGCTGCCGAAGCCGCCATTGTTGGGATCGAACATGCCAAGCGCGGATTTGATGATGGAGTCGAGGATCGTAGGCGAAAACTCGCCGCTCTTTCCGGCGAACGACTCGGCATGAGCAATGGCGGACTCTACCAGCTTTGCCTGCTCCATCACATCATCATTTTTCTCGTGGTACGCACTTGAGATCGAGAGCAGCACGCGTTTAAAGCTGGGGCGGCCGTAGTGATCATCAGGAGGGAAGTAAGTTCCGCCGTAGAAAGGCTTGCCCTCGGGAGTGAGAAACGCGGTCAGGGGCCAACCGCCCTGGCCGGTGATGGAACTGACGGCGACCTGATAGCGGCTGTCGATATCGGGCCGCTCATCGCGGTCAACTTTTACGGCAATGAAGCGCTCGTTTACGATCTGTGCGATCTCAGGACTGTCGTAGGACTCGCGGTCCATTACGTGGCACCAATGGCACCAGACGGCGCCGATATCGAGCAGGATGGGCTTATCTTCCCGCTTGGCCGTGGCAAACGCTTCTTCTCCCCACTCGTGCCACTGGATGGGCTGATGCATGGCGGAGCGCAGATATGCGGAGGAGGCTTTCGAGAGGGAGTTGAGGGTGGAAGTCGTCATGGTGTAAGTGTAAACGGTAGAAGAACGAAACGTGATGAGTTCTACACTCGTAGCGGGTTGATGATTTGAATCGCTCCAAATTTCTGCCCAGGTGACAGGTCCTCGGAGTAGACAACGGACGCGCCACTAATTTCCGCAGCCACAAGAATCCATAGACCAGAATATTGGCATCAACAAAGAAGTTATTCACTATCGTTCGTGAGTTCATCACGAGAAGACATGCGTTCCCAGTGGAAGTTGAGACCTTTACGCAACTGCGCTCTTGCGTGCCTGTGATATGCCTTGCGCTCCCGTACAGCCTTCTCGAGATAGCTGGCAAGCAAAGCGTGCAGCACGACTTTATGTGCGGCCGATTTGTTTCGTTAAGTTTCTTGCGATTGCGCAATAAATGTCGATTGCGGCAGCAAGCTGTTTCTTTTCCATGTACTCACCTTCCGTGTGGGCGACATGAATCGATCCTGGCCCGACCAGAAGCGGTTCGCCCCAGTTGTTGAGCCAGGGAATGTCGGTGGTGAAAGCGGCGACCATGGAAGGGAATTCTTCGAGTGTCCGCAGGCGAGCGAAAGGAATTTCGAGAACGAAATCGGCAGCCGCAAGTCCGGAAACGGCGCGGGTAATTTCGGCGCGAAGTTGGTCGGAGGGGCCGACCAATCGATACAGCAATTGCGCCTTGGCGTGATCAGGGATGACATTGGGCGCCCGTCCGCCTTCAATAACGCCGACATTGACTGTGCCTGGGCCGATACCTTCGACCGATGGAAGCTTGATGGCGCGTAAGCGATCGAGAGCTGCGAGCAGTTTATCGATGGCGGATTCGCCGAGTTCGGGATAAGCCGAGTGCGCCATCTTCCCTGTGGCCGTGACTTCCACCCGCAGCGTGCCTTTCGATGCCGATGCCAGGCGGTTTTCGGTCGGCTCGCCATTCACCAAATATTTGCAGCCGGGTGATTGCTGGTTGGCAACCTTCGCGCCGAGGCTGTCTTTTTCTTCGCCAACTACAAAAAG
>Ga0335072_10017454_pt1 | contig 10151 bp, 6 predicted proteins | sample Lox_Sample_21_FD_206725 | JGI IMG/M metagenome (GOLD analysis project Ga0335072, IMG submission 206725) | Soil microbial communities from Loxahatchee National Wildlife Refuge, Florida, United States - Lox_Sample_2.1 | ecosystem: Environmental > Terrestrial > Soil > Wetlands | place: USA: Florida...
GCTGTGATGGCCGGCAGCCCGTGCCCTGCAACACTCGTAGCGGTCCAATGCGCCCACGGCGCTCACCATAGCGCGGCATGAATCACCGGGAAGGAAACGGGCCGACCCGCCGTCGGGCAGACCCTCCCGACCCATGATAGTGAATCGCCGGACAGCGCGATAACAGCGAGGTCCTGATGGTCAGGTGCTCAGGTTGTCCCCTTAACGACCACTTTGAAGATTTGCGCTTCGAACTGGCCCGAATGACCAGCCAGCGGGGGAAGTTGGGTGAACCAGATCACCAGATACTTGCCCAATACCGGGTGATTGATAGTGAAGGTGGTCTGACCGGAAACGCTTCTCGGACCGGCCACCGTCGTCATGGACCGCAGGTTGGCCCGGCTCCTGACGTTTGAGTCACCCACCTTGAGCTGTGCGATCGTGCCGGCAGCGTTACCGAACGTCACCGTGACCGAACTGACCTTGGATGGCGCGGGAAGGGTCAGGATGAAGCCAGTGCCTGACTTGAGGTTGCCGAAATGCGCGCCTTCCGGACCTTCATAGAACTGGGTGCTCCAGCCTTGCCGATTGCCGTCAAGCACGTTGGGAGCCTGGATGCTGTTCTCGTTGCCGGCGTCGCCTGGGTTCAGCGCGTCAAATCCGCTTGCGGCGATAGGAACGATATTGGCCGCGCTGCCGGTCGCCGGAGAACTGGCTGCCGGGCGTCCGGACCTGTGGCTCGTACCACCTGGCGGCGACGACTTACTGAACAAGTGAATTGCGGCGGCGCTCGCGCCTACGACGGCCACAAGGACCAGCAGGCTGATGGCGGCGGCACGCCTAGTCGTGCGCCGGCTGAGGTGCCCCGATGCGTAGCTCGGCTGGGTCTGCGGCGCCTCGCCTCGCCCTGCCGTCCGCTGCGCCATGTCCCGCTGCTGGCTGCCGCGCTGAGCCGACCAGCTGTCCGCGTCCCAGCGTCGCTCACGCTGGCCAACGGGAGCCGGCGGCACCTGTACCGGCGGAATGGCGGCGGTCAGTGCCGCCGCGAGTTCCGCTGGCGCAGCGAACGGCTCCTCGCCGTCACGGCCAGGAAGCGCCAGCGCGCGCCCAGTCACGTCGTCGAGTTTGGTGGGCACTCCGGCCCGTACCTGCCGCGGCCGCCGCGGCTGACCGTCTGACTCAGGCGCAACCGGCAGATCCGGGTAGTCCGGGCCCGGCCAGAAGCCGGTCAGCGCTGAGTAAAGAAGCTGTCCGAGACCGCGGGTGTCGGCAAGCTGCGGGTCGTCGGATGTTACGTCGGTCAGTGCGGCGTCGATGCCGAGACCGGTGACCTTCACGCCGCCGCCGGCCGTCCACCGGACGCTGTCTGGCCGCAAGCACAAGTGGGCCAAGCCGGCTGCGTGCGCTCCAGATAGTGCGGCGGCTGCTTCTGCCACGATCCGGGCTCCGGCAGCAGGCTCCATCGAGCCTGCTGTCACCAGGTCGGTGAGCGTGTCGCCGACCGGCCACTCCATCACGATGTAGGCGTGGTCCCAGGTGTCTTCGACGTCGAATACCTGTGTCAGCCGGGTGTCAGTGATGCGGCTCGCGGCTCGCGCGGCAGTCACCACCTGCTCGAGCCTAGGAAACCCGGCCTCGAAGGTGATGACACTGACCGGCCTGGCGAGGATCTCGTCAATGGCTTTCCACGCAGACCAGCCCGCAGCCGCCGCGAGGCGGTCTTCGAGCCGGTACCGGCCGCCGAGCCTGACGCCCGGTTCTGACGTGAACGTGCTCATTATCGCGGTTCAAAGGCTTGCCAGCCCTCGAACCTCCCCTCGCGGGCGTAGGTATCCAACGGTCTGAGGCAAGACAATGGTGCTGCACACCATGCTAGGCCGCGCGGGCGCCGCCCGGCAGCCGTGTGCACACCCGGCAGCAAACCGTTACCCACAGGAGACGTCACCGGCCCAGCCTCGCCAGGACGATACGGGTGAGGCCAGTCAGTTCCTCGATCCGAAGCGCGCGCGCAAATAGCAGGTACACGCCTACCGCGAGGCCCCCGCCGATGATGACGTCGACGTACGCGTTCCCGACCAGGAGCCCGACCAGAACCACCAGGAGCGCGGCCGGCAGTGTCGCTGCATGCATCCGCACCAGCGTGCGGCCGATGCGGTACCCGTCCAGCCCGCGCAACCGCGTGGCGAGGATCCGCCAGGCGATCAGTGTCCCTGCGACATTCGACAGGCCGAACCCAGCGGCCAGGCCCACGACCAGGTCTGCCGTGTGGTGCAGCATGCTGAGTGCGATCAGGTTCGCGACTATGTTGACCGTCATCGTGACGAGGCCGATCAGTGCCGGAGTCTTGCTGTCGTGTACCGAGTAAAACACTCGCAGCTGCAACTGGAAGATCATGTAGGGCAGCAGGCCCAGGCAGAAGATGGCGAACACCACGCCTGTCACGCGTCCTGCACCTGCGGCGTAATGGCCGTGGCCGAACAGGACCTCGCCGAGCCTGGGCCCGAGCACGGCTAGCACCAGGGAGCAAGGCACCACGATCGCTGAGGCGAGCCGGACGCCGGTGGAGAAGTCCTGCCGGACGAGCCCGAACCGGCGTTGCGAAGCGTGCGAGCTCATCCGCGGCAGTAGCGCGGTGATCACCGAGATGCCGACAACGGCATAGGGCAACTGGAACAGCAGCCAGGCGAAGTTGTACTCGTTGATTCCGGACGTTGTGTCGCCGGCGAACTTCGTGGTGACAAGGAACGCCACCTGGGTCGCCGCGATGTAGCCGAACATCCAGCCGCCCATGCGGCCGATCTCGCCCACCTCAGTCCTGCGGAAGTCCAGCCGGGGATGCCATCGGAAGCCGACTCGCCGCAAGGCCGGCACCAGTGCGGCAGTCTGGACCACGATGCCCAGCGTGGTGCCGACACCGAGCAGCGCGATGCCAGTGCCGGAGATCGTCCCGTTGCCCTTACCCAGGTGGGCCACAACGGCGGTGAGACCTAGCACGGCGATCACGACGATGTTGTTGACAATCGGAGTCCACATCGGCGCTGCGAAGCTTCCGCGCGAGTTGAGTATCGCGCCGATCAGCGAACTCAGCCCGTAGAAAAAGATCTGCGGGATGAAGAAGAGCGCCCAGATAACTGCTAGATGCTCAGTGGCGGGTTTGTCGACTGCGCTGCCGCTGTACAAGTGCACGATCGGGACGGCAGCTATTGTCGCGACCACGGTGATGCCGGCTAGCGCGAACGTGATCAGCGTGAACATCCGCTGGTCGTAGCTCTCGCCGCGGTCCGAGTCTCGCCTGGCGGCCGCGACGATCAACGGCACGATGACGCTCGTCAGGATGCCGCCCAGGGCCAGGTTGTAGACGACATTGGGCAGCGTGTTGGACAGGTTGTAGGCGGCGTCGACGGCGGCGGAGCCGAGTACGACCGCTTGCACTAGCGTGCGGACAAACCCGGTAAGCCGCGAGCCCAGGGTGCCGACGGCCATGACGCTGCTTGACCCGACAATCGACGCCGAGCCGCCGCCTGCGGCCGCGCCTTGTCCTGGCGGCCCTTGACCTGGCCCGCCCGGCCCGGCCGGGCGTACCCCTGGCGGCCGCGCGCCTGGCGGCCGCGGGCCCGGCGGAAAAGGCCCGCCCGGCGGGGGACCGCTGTAGCCATCGGGGGCGTACGGCAGCGCCTGGGTTGGGCCCTGCCCGTCATAGCCGGGCTCTTCGTAAATCGGTGGCCGCCGCGGCGGCGCCTGATATGCCTGCGGCTGGTAGCCCGGCGGGTCGTAGGTTCGCGCCGGGCCATACCCCGGCGGGTCGTGGTCAGGGCGGCGGTATCCCTGAGGGTCGTACGCCTGCGGATCACGACCGGGTGGCCCGTAACCCTGCGGGTCGTTGCCGGGAGGCTGATAGCCGGACGGGACTACCCGGCGGGGCTGCGTGCGGGGCGGCGGCTGGCCGGCCACCCTGCGCATGCCGGGCGGCTGCACGTTCGGCGGCCGGAACGCGGGGCCAGCCCGTGTTACGTCCTCGGGCCTGCCATGGCGTGCATGATGCCGTCCGCTAGGCCGGTCGGTCGCGCCGGGCGGAGCTTCCGGGCGGTCATAGCTGACAGTTGCCGGACCTGCCCCGTTCCCGTGCCAGTGGTCTTGATTTTCGTCGTCGGCCCAGTCGTCAGCGCGGTCACGTCCGGCGTTGTCCCCCCAGTCGACGTCGGACAGGTCGATGTGCCACCCGGTGTCGTCGAACAGCGGGCCGGTGAGGTCCTGGCCCGCACTCCAGCCCGGAACCGCGGGCCGGACGTCCCAGCCCCAGTCGCCGGATTCCGGATAGGAATCAGACTCAGGCACGCCGGTGGTCATCAGCCTCCTGTCGTCACGATCCGGGCGCACCAGCAGTCCCGTGCGCGGTGCGTTCAGCCATGACGGTATCCGGTTCCGGCGGTTCCGCGCTGTGATCACTGCCCTGATCTGCGGCTAGACCCTGACCGACAGGGTGATCAGCGCCACCAGCCGGGCGACCCCGGCGAACCGCGCGCGCGGTATAGGCGATGAGGAAAACGCCGAGCGCGGCGGCGCAGATGATGACTCCGAGCACGCCTACCTGAGTCGCCTCGACCGTCATGGACTTGACCTCGGCGGACAGAAGCGGCTGAGAGTACTTGTTCTCCAGGCTCATCGTGATGGTCGTGGAGCCTTCCTGCGTTGCCTGCACGTGCAGCTTTACCGTCAGCGCACTGTGGGCGGCGATCGTCACGTCAGGGCCAGGAACCGCCGTGATCTTGACGCCAGGCGACTGACTGTGCACATCCAGCTTCACCTCGACGGGGAAGCCGAGCCGGTTGTCGATCGACACCGGCACGCTGCCCTTCAGCCCGCCCATCGTGACCCTGGGCTCGGCGAGGATCTGTACCTCACGTTCCTGCCTGCCGATCACGCGCCTGACGAAGGCGAGCATGCGCAGCGCAGTGCGGGTCGACCTGCCCTGCCACGCCGACGACTCCACGGTGGCGACTGCGAGCGACAGACCGTTGTCCGGCTCGGCCACTATGGCCTCAAGCTGGCTCTTCCTGTTGTCGAGCCGCTTTAGCTTGCCGAGCTCTTGCCTGCCGGTGCTGGGCGGCGACTTGACCAAGTGGGTTTCCGCCACGGTCGGGATGTTCTGGCCGGCAGCCAGCGAGGTGAGACTGACCGGACTCAGCCAGGGCGCCGACGCGGTCTCGGCCAGCAGGTCTGCGGCAAGTCCCGCCGGCGGATCCCAGCGCCGCGGCGGCGCCACGATGATGGGCGAATCCTTTTGCTGAGCGGCTAGCGCGGTCTGCGCCAGGAAATCCTGGGCGGTTGAGAACGCCGAGCCCGAGTGGCGCACCGCGAGCAGGCTGGTGAGCGAAGAATTCGCGAGCATTACGGTCATGTAGTTGCTGCTGCCAGCCAGCCCGGTGCCATTGGCGACCCGCACAACCGTGGACGGCGCCTTTCGCAGGGCCGAGCTGCCCAGGAGCAGCGTCTTGACCTTCTCCTTGCTCGCGAGGAACTCCACCGTCGGGTAGCCTGCGATCCCGTCTGCGGGCCAGGCGATGCCGGCCGCCTGACTCAATGACCCGAGGTTCCGGTGCAGGACCCGCTGGCCGATCTGCTGGCCGAGCTTGAAGGACGTCTGCACGTCTTGCTCCAGGCCCTTGTTGTACAGCGCGGCGACGTCCGGGTCGGCATACGGCGTGACGAACACCGGCTCGGCCGAGGTCACCTGGCGGAGCCGGGTGAGCCAGTTTTGAGCAGCGCGCGCCCAGCCCGGCTGTGCAGCGCCGCAGCCGGTAAGGGCCTTGACGTTTGCCAGCAAGGCCGGGTCGATTGCCCACGTGACGCCGTCGAAGCCAGAGAGGCTCTGGGCTGGCTCGGAGCTGGCGGCGCGGTTCTGCGCGGCTCGGCTCGGGCTGACCGCAGCCGAATAGACGTCCGCGGTGCCCATCGAACCGGCGCCGGCTGCGACCAGCTGGCCGAGCCGTCCCTGGCTGCCCAGGCTCTGGGCCAGTGCCTGTGCCTGGGCACCCGTGCAGCTAGCCTGCCAAGGCTCATTGAGCAGTGGCTTGTCGATCAGAGGCAAGACCCACGAGATCTTCGCCCGCGCCGGGATGGAGGAGCCGTACTGCCCCTTCTTGGCCGGCACGTACGGCAGGTACGTCGTCGCGGCCGCAAGCTGGCCCAGTGTGCTCTGCGCCTGCGCGGTCAGCGGGTACACACCGAACTTTGTCATGCCGACGGACTTCGCTGTGACCAGGACGTGCCAGTGATCGGTGCCCCCCGGCTGCAGCGTGGCGTCGGAGTTCCAGATGCCCTGCTGCACCTCGGTGCTGACAAGTTCGGCTTGCGCGGCGCTGCCTGCCTGCATTTGGGCTGAGCTGGTAACTTGCGTGCCCGACGCGAGCAGCTGGACCGACAAGCCGCTGACCGGCTGCCCTGAGCTGTTGGTTACTGTGCCCGCCACTGTGATTGTGGCGCCGGGCCCGGCGACCTGCGGTGTCATGCCGGTCACGGCGATGCTGACCTGGCCCTGCGCGATCCGTTTCCCGGTTGCAGCCGCGGCCGGGACCTGGCTCGCGAGCAGGGCTGCTGGCATCCCGACGGCAGCGAGCGCGACCGAAGCTGCCAGCGCCCGTGCCGCGTGTCGCGCCACGGGCCACCTGGCTGTCGCCCCGCTAGTCATCCCGCCGCCCGCTCATTCTTAGTCGGGCGGCCGGAAGCACGCGCGATCCGTGCAGGGGTGGCATGCCCAGAATGTTATTGCGGCCAGGCGAGTGCCCGAGGCCGCGCTGCGGCCAATGCTCGGTACCCCCGCGTTGGGCAGTATCCTGCGACACATCCTCCGGGCTTTCCGGCCTTCTCGTTTCCCACAGGCTACGCGCAGGACTTAATCTCGATGGCCGTGCCAGATCCAGATTCGCTGAATAAGCGCCAGCTGCAGGCTGCGGCCAGACTGCTTGCCGCGGTCTCGCCGCTCGCCGATGAGCTCGGCAGCCTGTTCGCAGCGGCCGGCCATGAGCTTGCGCTCGTCGGCGGACCGGTCAGGGACGCGTTCCTCGGGCGCCAGTCAGGCGACCTCGATCTGACTACCGACGCGCCGCCCGACCGCGTGCTAGAGATCGTTCGCGACTGGGCTGACCAGGTGTGGACAATCGGGATCGACTTCGGAACTGTGGGGCTGCGCAAGGGCAGCTCGATTTTCGAGATCACCACCTACCGGAGCGACAGCTATGACCGTGCCTCCCGCAAGCCTGTGGTGCGGTACGGCCAGTCGCTCGAGGACGACTTGTCCAGGCGCGACTTCACGGTCAACGCGATGGCGGCCCGGCTGCCTGGCTACCAGCTAGTCGACCCCTTCGGCGGCCTGGCCGACCTGCGGCAGGGGCTGCTGCGGACGCCGGGCACGCCAGAGGCCTCGTTTACCGATGACCCGCTACGGATCCTGCGCGCGGCCAGGTTCACGGCCCAGCTTGGCTTCACCGTGATACCCGAGGTTCGCGAAGCCATGAGCCGGCTGGGCGGGCTGCTGGCCCCGCCCAAGCTCTCGGCCGAGCGAATCGAATCCGAGCTGACGAAGCTGCTCCTCTCGCCGCTGCCCGGTGGCCCTGCGGCGGGCATCGCGTTGCTAGTCGATACCGGGGTAGCCGACCAGGTGCTGCCCGAGGTCTCCGCACTCCGGCTGGAGTCGGACGAGCACTTCAGGCACAAAGACGTGTACCAGCATTCGCTGACAGTGCTAGCCCAGGCGATCGAGCTGGAGGGTACCTACGGCCTGGAGCCAGACATCGTGCTGCGGCTGGCGGCGCTGCTTCATGACATCGGCAAGCCGCGGACCCGGTCCAAGCTCGCGGACGGCCGGGTCGCCTTCCACCACCACGAGGTCGTCGGCGCGAAGATGGCGAGGAAGCGGCTGGCGGCCCTTCGCTACCCGAAAGACACCGTGAAGGATGTCAGCCGGCTGGTGGAGCTGCACTTGCGGTTCCACGGATACGGCGAAGGCGGGTGGACAGACTCGGCCGTTCGCAGGTACGTCACTGATGCCGGGCCGCTGCTGTCCCGGTTGCATGCCCTGACCAGGGCGGACTGCACAACGAGGAACCGCGCTAAGGCGCTGCGGCTGGCCCGGGCCTACGACGACCTTGAAGCGCGCATCGCTGAGCTGGCCGCGCAAGAGGAGCTAGACACCATGCGGCCGGACCTGGACGGCAACGAGATCATGGCGATCCTGGGTATCCCGCCGGGTCCGCTGGTCGGCCGGGCCTACAAGTACCTGCTTGAGCTGCGGATCGAGGCAGGGCCGCTTGGCCGGGAGCGCGCCGTTCAGGAACTGCTGGCCTGGGCAGCGTCAGTCGGGATCGAGCCGCCGCCGCCTGGCCCGGCGGAGTGACGGCCGGTCAGCCAGTAGACGACCGCCACCAGGGCGTACCCGACCGCGATCACTCCGATCAGGACCGGGGAGTGGCCGCTGAGCGGCATGAAGGGCACGCTGATCAGCGCTGCAACCGCGAACGTGATGTTGAACATCATGTCGTAATAGGAAAACGCCCGCCCCCGGTAGTCATCGGGCAGCTGCTCCTGCAAGATCGTCGTGGCACCGATCGCGATGCCCTGTCCGGCCAGGCCGAGACAGAAGCCCATGATGATGTAACAGACCTGGTTGAAGGTCCCGCCGAGGAGGCCGGTCACGACCGCGCTGACGGCGAGCATGAGCGTGATGTAAGCCGGCTTGGTCAGTCGCCTCGTGACGGGCGGAGTGACCAGCGCCGCGCAGAAGTAGCCCACCGCGACGGCTGCGACGAGATAGCCGTAGTGAGCCTCAGCAGTGCTTGGCTTCACTCCGTGATAGAAGAAATTCCGGTACAGCAGGATCGACATCAGGAACAAGATCCCGTAGAAGAACCGGTTGCCGCCGGTCGCGCCGAGTGCGGTGGCGGGGCCGCGGCGCTTCACGACGTAGCGGACGCCCTTCGCGAGGCCCACCGCGACCACCCGCAGCTCAGTCAGCAGCCGGCCTGGCCGGGCCTGGCCGGGCTCGGCCGCCGGGCCAAGCAGGTCTTTCCGCATGGTCCTGGCCACCAGGCTGGCCGCCACGTAGCACGCGCCGGCGACGAGGAGCGTTATCGCCGCTCCCGCCTCGGTGTCGCCGGTGGCAGCATTCACGCCGAGCCCGACGATTCCGCCCACCGCGGCCATGGTTCCGCCAGCGGTAGGTGAGACCGAGTTCCCCATTACGAGCTTGTCCCCGGCGACCACGTGCGGGAGGGCGGCGGACAGCGAGGAGAGGAAGAACCTGTTCACGCCCAGCACCAGCAGCACCGCTATATAGAGCGGCACGCCGAGGTTCCCTGACGCCATAAGCGCCGCTGTCCCCGCGACGAAGACGGATCTCAGCAGCGCCGAGTAGACCAGGATCTGGCGCCGTGACCAGCGGTCGATGAAGACCCCGGCGAACGGGCCGATCAGCGAGTAAGGCCCGTAGAGTACGGCAAACGCGGCCGCGCCCCTGGCGGGGTTCGGGAACGTAGATGCGTTGAAGAACACGTACGTGCCAAGTCCGGCAGTAAAGATGCCATCGCCGGTCTGGGAGATTATCCGGGTAGAGAGCAACCGGCGGAAATCGTGCTCTGCCCACACGACGCGCAAGTCGTGGACGAACGAACTCCTGGCCGGCGGCGCGCCGGGTGCATTGGGCGCGCGGTCCGGGGGCTCCTGTGCTGGAGCTGGCGCTGCCGGGTGAGGCTCCTGCCACGACACTGAATCAGCCTATTGGTGCCAGCTCCTGGATGGCCAGTGCGGCCTCGGCCATGCCGATGAGAGCCACGGCCGAATCGCCCTGGCTCTCATCGGAAAGCGACTGGTTAGCGGTCGAGCTCGCCGCGGATGAACTTGTCGACCGCGTCACGTGCGACGTCGTCGCTGTACTGCTCAGGCGGGGACTTCATGAAGTACGACGAAGCGGACAGGACCGGGCCAGCGACGCCGCGGTCCTTGGCGATCTTGGCGGCCCGGACTGCGTCGATGATGACGCCGGCCGAGTTCGGCGAGTCCCACACCTCGAGCTTGTACTCCAGGTTCAGCGGGGTGTCCCCGAACGAGCGGCCCTCGAGCCGCACGTAAGCCCACTTGCGGTCATCCAGCCACGGCACGTGGTCTGACGGCCCGATGTG
>Ga0335072_10017455_pt1 | contig 10151 bp, 7 predicted proteins | sample Lox_Sample_21_FD_206725 | JGI IMG/M metagenome (GOLD analysis project Ga0335072, IMG submission 206725) | Soil microbial communities from Loxahatchee National Wildlife Refuge, Florida, United States - Lox_Sample_2.1 | ecosystem: Environmental > Terrestrial > Soil > Wetlands | place: USA: Florida...
TCGCCGGCGAGCTTGGTGCGCCCGTAGGCGGATCGCGGGCCGGGCGCGTCGTCCTCCGCGTACGGCGCGGCGGCATCCCCGGCGAACACGTAGTCGGTGGACAGGTGCACCAGGCGGCAGCCCGGCGCGGCCTTTCCCGCCGCGATCGCCGCCGCCACGTTCGCCGCCCCGGCGCCGTTCACCGCGAGCGCCTCGTCCTCGTGCGCCTCCGCGTCGTCGACCGCGGTCCAGGCCGCGCAGTTCACCACCACGTCGGGACGGCAGTCCGCGAGCGCCGCGGCGACCGTCGCCCCGTCGGTGACGTCGAGTTCCTTGCGGGACAGCCCGATCACGTCCTCGCCGCAGCCGGCGAGGGCGGCCACGAGATCACACCCGAGCATCCCGCCGGACCCGGTGACCAGCCACCGCCGCCGTTGCGCCTTCATCATGCGCGCTGCTTCAGCGGTTCCCACCAGGCGCGATTGCCCGCGTACCAGTCGACGGTGGCCCGCAGTCCCTCGGCGAACGGGATCTGCGGCGCGTAGCCCATGCCGCGCAGCACCGAGTCGTCCAGCGAGTACCGGCGGTCGTGGCCCTTGCGGTCCTCGACCGGCGTCACCATGTCCCAGCCCGCGCCGCAGATCTCCAGCAGCTCGCGGGTCAGCTCGGTGTTGTTGAGCTCGACGTCGCCGTTGATGTGGTACACGAACCCGGGCTTGCCCTGCTCGACGACCAGCTGGATGCCCCGGCAGTGGTCGTCGACGTGGATCCAGCCGCGGACGTTCTGCCCGTCCCCGTACAGCGGGACCTTCTTGTTGTCCAGCAGGTTCGTGGTGAACAGCGGGATGAGCTTCTCCGGGAACTGGTAGGGGCCGTAGTTGTTGCAGCACCGCGTGATGCTGACGTCGAGGCCATGGGTCCGGGCGTACGCCCGCGCGATGAGGTCGCCGCCGGCCTTCGCCGCGGCATACGGCGAGTTCGGCTCGAGCCGCGCGTCCTCCGCCCACGACCCCGTGGCCACGCTGCCGTACACCTCGTCCGTGGACACCTGCACGACCCGCGGCACCCCGGCGTCCAGGCACGCCTGCAGCAGCACCTGGGTCCCCACCACGTTCGTGGTGACGAAGTCGGCCGCGCCCGTGATCGACCGGTCGACGTGTGTCTCCGCCGCGAAGTTGACCACAATGTCGTGCCCGGGTACCACGGTCGCGAGCAGTCCGCCGTCACAGATGTCGCCGTGGACGAAGGTCAGCCCGGGGCTACCCGTTACGGGCTCCAGATTGGCGAGGTTTCCGGCATAGGTCAGCTTGTCCAGGACGGTGACCTGCGCATCGCCGAAACCGGGATAGCCGCCGGACAGCAGCGTGCGGACGTAGTGCGAGCCGATGAAACCGGCGCCGCCGGTGACGAGGATTCTCACGACGATATCTGCACCTTGCTGTGATCTCCGAGAACCAGCCGGTGTGCCTTGGGGACCCTCGGCGCCGGCGTTACCTCCACGTCGTGGCCGATGAGCGACGCCTCGATGCGCCGGACACCCTTGATGGACGCGCCGCGCAGCACGATGGAGTACTCGATCTCGCTGTCCGCGATCTCGCAGTCGCGCTCCACCGAGGTGAACGGGCCGATGTAGGAGCCGGACACCCGCGTCCCGGCGCCGATGACGACCGGCCCGACGATGCGGCACCCGCTGATCTGCGCGCCGCTGCCGATCGCGACGCGGCCGATCAGCTCGGTCGCGGCGTCGACCTCTCCGCCGCAGGCCGGTTCGAGCCCCTCCAGCACCATCCGGTTGACCTCGAGCATGTCCTCGACGTTGCCGGTGTCCTTCCAGTACCCGGTGATCGTCGTCGACCGCACCTTCCGGCCGTTGTCGATCAGCCACTGGATGGCCTCGGTGATCTCCAGCTCACCCCGCCACGACGGCTCGAGCTGCGCCACCGCCTCGTGCACCGCCGGGGTGAAGATGTAGACGCCCACCAGCGCGAGGTCGCTCTTGGGCTCGCCGGGCTTCTCCTCGAGCGCGACGACCTCGCCGGCGCTGTCGAGCTCGGCGACGCCGAACTGCCGCGGATCCGGCACGCTGGTCAGCATGATCTGCGCGTCGGGGCGGCCGGACCGGAACTCGTCGACCAGCCCGGCGATGCCGCCGACGATGAAGTTGTCCCCGAGGTACATGACGAAGTCGTCGTCGCCGAGGTAGTCGCGCGCGATCAGCACGGCGTGCGCGAGCCCCCGCGGCGCGTCCTGGCGCAGATATGAGACGTCCAGCCCGAACGCGCCGCCGTCGCCGACCGCGTCGCGGATCGCCGGTTCGGTCTCCCCCACCACGATCCCGACGTCGGTGATGCCCGCATCCCTGATCGCCTCGAGGCCGTAGAACAGCACCGGCTTGTTGGCCACCGGGACCAGCTGCTTGGCCGACGTGTGCGTGATCGGGCGCAGCCTGCTTCCCGATCCGCCGGACAGGACCAGGGCCTTCACGGTGCCTTTTCCTTCCCTAAGCGGCCGGGGGCCCGCGCCAGCGCGGCCGCCAGCCCCGCGGTGATCAGGTCGCCGACGGTCATCAGCACGCGGGACACCAGCGCCACCGCGGTGGCCTTGCCGACGCCGAGCATCGGCCCGAGCGTCGCGATCAGCAGCGCATCCCTGATGCCGGCCCCGGCGGGGACGAACACGACGACGAAGCCGACGCACCAGGCGAACGCGAACCCGCCGATCGAGAGCAGCGCGGCCCGCCCGTCCGGCGCGCCGAGCTTGATCGCCAGCAGCCAGATCTGCAGCCCGAAGCAGACCCAGGAAACGAGCGCCCAGGCCAGCGCGGCGGCGACCGCGCGCCCGGCCAGCGGCTGATCGAGGGGCGGCCGCCTGGCCAGCCGCAGCAGCCGGTCCAGGATCCGGTTGAGGACCTGCGGGAGCAGGCAGACCAGCAGGATCGGGGCGACCAGGAACACCCACCGGTAGGACCGGGCGCCCGGCGCGAACGGCAGCGTGACCAGCGCCGCGAGCAGCCCGGCCAGCAGGCAGAACAGCATCGTCAGCACCGAGGCGCTGGCCGAGCGGTGTCGCGGCACCCGGTGCTCGGTGCCCAGCTCCATCTGCGCGAGGACCGGCCAGATCGAGCCGGGGAGGTACTTGCCGAGCTGGCCAAGGAAAAAGACCCGGGCGGCCGGGCGGGCGCCCAGCGGTGAGCCGAGGGCGGCCAGTAGCACCCGCCACACCTGCATGGTCCCGACCAGGGCGAGCACCACGGCGGCCAGGGCACCGGCGACCGCCAGGAACCCCAGGCTGGCCAGCCCGGGCCGCACCTGGGTCCAGTGGTCGGCGACCCAGTACGCGCCGAGGCCGACCGCGGCCACCACGAATCCCCAGCGCACCGCCTTGCTGTTGACCAGGCGGACCGCCAGGGCCAGCCAGGCGCGGCCGCGACTTGGCGGCTGGCCGGCCTCCTCGGGCCCGTCGGCCACGGCAGGGTCGGCCGGCGGCGCGGCGGGGCGGTCAGACATACGGCACAGCCTAGACGTTCCGCCGTATCCCCGGCCCGGCGATCCCGATCCCGCGGGCCGCCCGGGTCCACAGGCCGGTACGGTACACACATTATGCGTGTTCTCCTGTTCGGCACCTATGACACCTCGATGCACCCAAGGGTCGCTACGATCGCCGAGGGCCTGCGGGCACGCGGGGCGGACGTGGCCGAGTGCAACGCGCCGCTGGGCCTAGACACCGCGGCCAGGGTGGACATGCTGGCCCATCCCTGGCGGGCGCCGGCCCTGCTGGCCCGGCTCGCCCGGCGGTGGGCGACGCTGACCGTCGCCGCCCGCCGGACGCCCGCCCCGGACGTCGTGGTGGTGGGGTATCTCGGGCATTTCGACGTCCATCTGGCCAGGCTGCTGTTCCGCCGGGTGCCGGTGGTCCTCGACCACCTCGTCGGGGCCAGCGACACCGCGCGGGACCGCCGGCTCGATGGCGGCCCGCGCCAGGTCGTGCTGAGGCTGATCGACTCCGCGGCCCTGCGCGCCGCCGACATCGTGGTGGTGGACACCGACGAGCACCTGGCCGCGCTGCCGCCCCGATACCGGTCCCGGGCCGTCGTGATCCCGGTGGGCGCGCCCGCGGCCTGGTACGACGCCGCAGGACCGGAGCCCAGCCCGCCGCAGGCCTCCGGCGGCTTGCCGGGCCAGTCGCCATCTTCCGCCGACCAGCCGGGCCGGTCGGCGGCTCCCAGCCACCCGCCGGGCCAGTCGCCACCTCCCAGCGACCCGCCGGGGCCGCTGCGCGTGGTTTTCTACGGCCTGTACACCCCGCTGCAGGGCACCCCGGTCATCGGCGCGGCGCTGAGCAAGATCGCAGGGGCGGGGATCGAGGTCACGATGGTCGGCGGCGGTCAGGACGCGGTGCGGGCGCGGTCCGCCGCCGCGTCCAACCTGGCTGTCCGCTGGCTCGACTGGGTGCCCGCGGCCGACCTGCCCGCGCTGGTCGCCGGCCATGACGTCTGCCTCGGCATCTTCGGCACCGGGGACAAGGCACTGCGGGTGGTGCCGAACAAGGTGTTCCAGGGCGCCGCCGCGGGGTGCGCGATCGTGACATCCGACACCGCGCCGCAGCGGCGCGCGCTCGGCGACGCGGCCCTGCTGGTGCCGCCGGGTGATCCCGGGGCGCTGGCCGCGGCGCTGCTGCGGCTGGCAGATGATCGCGCTGGCCTGGACCGGCTGCGCCACCAGGCATACGCGCTCGCCCGGCAGCGATTCGCGCCGGCCCAGATCGTGGCCGCGCTGGCCGCGAAGCTTGCGCCCGGAGGGTCGCTCGATCTGCAGGAAGAGGAGCCCCGCATGGTCAGGAGCACAGCGGCCGCGCGGCCGCCGGCGGACGTTGACGCGGTGGCCCCGCTGGCGCCGAACGCCTGGCTGCGCTATGACCTCGTGCAGCGAATGCTTCCGCCCGACGGCGTCACCGACGTGCTAGAGATCGGCTGCGGCCAGGGGGCCTTCGGAGCACGGCTGGCGTGCCGCTACCGCTACCTGGGCGTCGAGCCAGACAAGACGTCCTGGGCCGTGGCCCAGCGCCGGATCACCGCGGTGAGTTCCGGCGAGGTCCGCAACGTCGCGGTCGAGACGCTCGGCGCCGAGCGATTTGATCTGGTTTGCGCCTTCGAGGTACTGGAGCACATCGAGGACGACGCGGCCGCGGTCAAGGACTGGGCCGGCCGGCTGCGGCCCGGCGGCTGGCTGCTGCTTTCGGTCCCGGCAGGCCAGCGAAGGTACGGCCCATGGGACGAGCTCGTCGGCCACTTCCGCCGCTACGACCCTGAGGCGATCACGGACCTGCTGGCCAGTTGCGGTTTCGGCGAGATCAAGGTGCGCTACTACGGCTTCCCGCTCGGCTACGCGCTCGAGGCTGGCCGTAACCTGATCGGCCGGCGTCGGCTGACCCCGGCGGGAGACCACACTTTTGCCGAGCGCACGGCAGGATCCGGCAGGCAGTTGCAGCCGACGACCAGCGTGCGCGGGCTGGCCACCCGATGGGGCACCGTCCCCTTCCGGGCACTGCAGCGGGCCTTCCCTCGTAACGGCACCGGGATCGTCGTCCTGGCCCGCCTGGCTGATTAAACGGGCTGGCGGGCCGGCATCTCGTTTCTGCGGTGCCGGGGTCGTGTCGTGGGCCGTCAGGTTGCCCAGGCCATTCTCTATGTTCGCCCAGACACCCCCGGCAGCGTTGAGGCCGGGACCCAGCCCGGGGCGAGCGCATCTCGTTCAGCCGGTCTGGGTGCCGGCGACTGGCACACCGCTTCGTCATGCCCGGGCAACGTATCCCCCATGAAATCGTAATATTTCATTCCATGAAGCCCTATTTGCGCAGGCTCCCGTAAGCTTGCCCGTCGTGAAACTATCGATCCTCATGCCCGTATATAACGAGCATGCGACTTTAGTCTCCGCGATCAAGGACGTGCTCAACGTCAACTTCCCCTGCGAGTTCGAACTCGTCATCGTCGATGACGGGAGCACGGACGGAACGAGGGAGTTGTATTCGTCCTTTACGGGCGATCCGCGCGTGAGCGTCCGCCTGCACGAGCGCAACCGGGGGAAGGGCGCCGCGATCCGTACCGCGGCCGCCGCTGCCAGCGGCGACTACGTGATCATGTGCGACGCCGACCTGGAGTACTCGCCCGCCGAGATCCCCTCGTTACTCGCGCCCGTGCTCGCTGGCCAGGCGGAGGTCGTGTACGGGACCAGGACGTTCGGCAGTCACAACGCTTACTCCTACGTCTACGTGCTCGGCAACAGAGGGGTCACGACCTTCGCAAACGTGCTGTTCAACTGCTATATCAGCGACCTTGAGACCTGCTTCAAGCTGATGCCGACCGCGCTGTACCGCACGCTGGATATCCGCGAGACAGGTTTCGGCATGGAAGCCGAGATCACCGGGAAGTTGCTGCGGCGCGGCTTCCGGCCTTACGAGGTTCCGATTAGCTACAAGGCGCGCAGCCGCGAAGCCGGGAAGAAGCTGACCTGGCGGGACGGCACGGAAGCACTGTGGATTCTGCTTCGGGAGCGGTTCGCGCCGCGCCCCACCTGACCGACTGCCGGGCTCATGTCGGCGACGACGATTACCGCGCTTCTGATCGTGGCCTGCGTCTGTGCCTCGGTGCTGGCGCTGTGGCAGGGTTGGTCGCCGCCCCTGATTGTCAGCCTCGGGATCGGGCTCGGTCTGCGAGTCCTCGTCGTGTACCTGGCGAAAGGGCATACGCCCGTCGACGTGGCCACCGTATTCCGGCACGTCGCCCACGCCGTGCTGCGCCGCAGGGATCCACTCACGACGCTCCCCAGGTACCAGTGGAACTTCCTGCCGTTCTCCGCCTACCTGCTGGCTTTCGAGCTCAAGATCGGATGGCCGTGGCAGATTGCGGCGAAGTTACTGCCGGTCGCCTGTGACGTCGTCACGATCGGCCTGATCGGGTTCTTTGCCCGGCCATCGGCGCGAGACAATGCCCGGCTCCTCTACGCTCTGAGCCCGCTGGGTCTCCTCGTGTCGGCCTGGCACGGGCAGATCGAGCCCATCGCGATCATGCTCGGGCTGTCGGCCCTGCTGCTGGCCAGGCGGCAGCATGCCCTGTGGGCCGGGATTCTGCTCGGGTTCGCGGTGGCGAGCAAGAGCTGGCCGCTGCTGTTCGCACCCGGCGTGTTTCGCGATATCCCACGTGGCCGCTGGTGGCAAACGGCCCTCGGCGCGGTCGCGGTGCTCGCCGCGCTGCTGGTGTCCGGCCCGCTGCTGCTGCACGCCAGCATCCGGCGTGACGTCGCGACAATACTGGGCTACCGATCGCTGGTGGGGGTATGGGGCTGGACAGGTATCCTCAGGTACCTGCACGTCGCCGGTCTCGGGTTCGCCGGGCCGCATGTCGACCTCTTCCAGCACATCGGCACGCTGATCACCGCGGCGACGCTCGTGGCCGTGGTGCTGGTGTTCCGCCGGTGCTCCGGGCCCGATCTCACCGTGGCCCTGCTGCTGGCCTTCCTCGCTGTCACGGCGGGCTTCGGCGCTCAGTACCTGCTCTGGCCCGCCGCCCTGCTGTACGCGTCCCGCCGGCCTGCCGGGTACGTCTACCTGTTCCTGGCCAGCGTGTACACCGCCGTCTTTTACCTATATGCCCTTCCGCGGCACGAGATTGCCGCCTCCCGCCCCGGTGCCGTGCTGGAGGTGTGCTCGGTTGCGCTGATTATCGCAACGGTTGCGAGCATGCCCTGGTCTGAGCTGCGGTCGGACGGCGTCACCGGTTCGCTTCACCACCGGCGTAGACACATCTCCTCAGCCCCGCGTTCCGCCAGCCATGACGCCGCGTGAATACTGACCTGCCGAGCGGTCAGCCGACGGTAGCCCGGCCGTCGGCGCAGCCGCTCCGCGTCAGCATTGTGAGCCGTCCAGTGTCTGGATAGCTGAACACGCGGGTCGCGCAGTAGCCGAACCGGCGGAAGGCGCGCAGCGAGTCTCTGTGCGCAGCATCGCCTCCGGTGAGCTCCAGCAGGAACACGGCCGGGCTGTGCGGGTGCGCACGGAGGAACGCATCGACGGCTGCCGGGGTTACGTACATGACCGAGATCGTGTTCGCCGCGGGTATCGACGCGCCTGCCGCAATCCTCGCCGGGTAGCCGTGGTAGCTGTCCATGTAGTACAGCCACGCGTCGCCGTACCAGGGCTCGGCGGACCTGATGACGACCACGTCCCCCGGCGTTGCCAGCGTGCGGGCCCGGGCCGCGGCCGCCCGGTAACCCGAGCCCTTCGTCGGCTGGTACTGGAGCTGGATGGTCTGCGCGAGGGCGTGGGAGGTAGCGACCCCAGCGGCGGCGCCGGCCGCCACCAGCGCAACCGCGCCGATGCCGAGCGCCGCGTATCGCCACCAGACCAGGCGGCCCGCGACATGCCCGGCGCCCAGGCGGGCCAGCCGGACGGCCCCGAAGGCCATCAGGATATACAGCAGCGGCAGCAGGAAGACGCTGACGCGCTGCATGCCGAACGGCCACCGATGCACCACCGACGCGATGAGCTCCAGGAGCACGGCACCACCAGCCGCCACGACGAGAGCCCGCCCGGCGGCCTCGCGGACGGCGGCCGCGGTCCCCGCGATCAGCAGCACCGCGAGAACGACGGCAAGTAACGCGTGCGCCGGAGCCGGGAGGGCGTAGGCGGGAGCCGCGTTCGTGACCCCGGCTACCCCGGTCACCATGCCAGGGAAGAACGACGCCACGCCATGAACGGTGAATCGGACGAATGCATCGAGGTGGTGCGGGGCGTATTCCTGGACCCAGTACGCGCTGTTCGCCACCCCTGACTGCGGCCGGATGAACACCGCATAGTTACCGAGCGCGAGGCCGGCGGCGACCGCCTCGCCGGCGACGTGTGCCGGAAGCTGCCGCGGGGACCGGATCGACGCCGCCAGATCCAGCGCCAGCAGCGGGCCCACCACGAACAGGTTGGGCACGGAGAACACGCACGTGAGACCGAGCGCCACGTACAGCCCGAGCAGCGCGGCCGGATGCCGGCCCTCACGCCGTATGAGCAGGTACAGGCCCACCGCCGCGATCGGGAAGAGCGCTTCGTAGGTGTAGGACTTCAGCTGGAGTGCGTTGTTGACCACCCAGCTGTTGACGACGAGCAGCACGGCTGCTGCGGCGGCGACCCAGGTGCCGAGCCAGCGCCGGGCAAGCAGGTACGTTGCGACTCCCACGCCTGGAAGCGTGAGGAACATGGGCAGCCGCAGCCCGGATTCGGTGCTGCCGAACAGCGCACGGGCGCCGTCCTCGATGGCGAGCCAGCCGGGGGCCAGCGGGGCACCGGACGTATTGAGGTGATGCAGGAACCCGGTGCCCATCGCGATGTCGTAGGCCCGCCACCCCTCGTCGCCCCAGAACGGCCGGGTGAGGAGATGGCGGAGGAGAAACTCGAGCAGCCCGGCCACTGCGATCAGCGCGCCGATGGCAGCCACCTCGCCGATGCCCACGCGGCTCGGCCGCACCGGCTGGGCCGCCAGCTCGCGGGCCGCGGCCGGGGTGGTGATCGAGCCGCTCATGGTAGAGCATCCTATGCCCGCCTCATTCCGGTTCGTCCGTGTAACGGGGCGCGCGGACCTGCTTCGAGGACCTGCCCTTGGACCCGGCTAGCCGGCCGCCGGCCGGTGGTAGTACCTTCCCAGCCGGATCAGCCAGACGTGCAGGACCAGTGAACCGCTGCGCAGCACCGTGGTGCGCACCAGCGTCGGCTCGAAATGGCTGAGGTTACGCAGCGCCGCGGGGAAGGTCCTCGCCGAGGTGTCGTACAGGAGCACCTCGGCGGGGCGCCTGGACCGCAGCTTCGCGCGGTCGGCCGCGGTGAGGTCCGGCGGGTTGCTTGGCAGGGTGTTGAAGATGCCGTGGTACATGCCGGCGTACTCGGTAAACGGGCTCGGGCTGCGGTCGGAGATCGGCCACCAGGTGAGGATCTGCTCGCCCGGGTACGCGGCCGGGCCCGCGAACAGCGGGAGGGCGGCGGCGATGCGGTAGCTGTCGAGGTAGGTCGCCCAGCCGCCCCCGAGCGCGGAGGCGTAGGCGGGAGGCGGGTCGAACACGGTGTCGGGCAGCGTCCGGTGCGCCGGGATCGGCGCGACCGTGAGTACCAGGCTGGCGCCCGCGAACGCGACGAGC
>Ga0335072_10017456_pt1 | contig 10151 bp, 9 predicted proteins | sample Lox_Sample_21_FD_206725 | JGI IMG/M metagenome (GOLD analysis project Ga0335072, IMG submission 206725) | Soil microbial communities from Loxahatchee National Wildlife Refuge, Florida, United States - Lox_Sample_2.1 | ecosystem: Environmental > Terrestrial > Soil > Wetlands | place: USA: Florida...
TTCGCCCGCATCCTGCCCGAAACCTACGCCGGCGTAGCCCCCCATCCAATCGCGAGAGAACTTGCGCACGATCACTGGTTTGCGCCCCGATGGCATCGAATTGGATTGTCGCATGGATAGAAGCCCCGGAATCGGAGAAAGCAACAATTCTGGTGCAACTCCCCTAGCCAAGACGTTGCGATTGTGTTAAGGTACTGGTTTGCCGGAACTGCCGATTGCAGCCTAAGCGCAACACCATCAGACACTTGGCTCAGGCGCAACGGGACGGCAGGAAGCTTGAATGCCTGATTACGTCTATCTTCTGGAGAACCGGCTTTCTGCCGACCAGCGCAATGCCCTTCGCCTCCTCCGCGAAGCTGCGCTCGACGCGCAGACCATCCTGTTCCTCACCGGCGACGCGGTGCGCGACCTCACCAGCGGCCACGCTGTCCGGGAACTTGAAGTATCGGTTCATGGAAATGCACTTAAGCTGAAGAAGGCAATTGAGAAAGCCGGAGGAAAAGTCTGGGGCGAAGATGAAGCCTCGCGCACGCTTTACCTCTGTTTTCCCGGAACCGTCCGTGTCGATGTCGTCAGCACCCACCGCGTCGAGTATCCCAAACCCGGCAAGCCGGTTTTCCATCCGGCTTCGATTCAGGAGGACCTGCGCCGCCGCGACTTCACCGTCAACGCCATGGCGATCTCGCTGAATGAAGGCTCATTCGGCCTCCTCATGGATCCCCTGAACGGTGCTGCCGACATTGAAGCCCGCGCCCTCCGTCTGGTTTCAAACTACGGCTTCATCGAAGAACCGGCGCTGCTCATCCGCGCCACCCGCTATCGCGCCCGCCTGGGCTGGGAGCTTGATCCCCGGACGCAGACTCGCTATGAGAACGCCAAAGCCGACGGCGTCATCGAGTTCCTTTCCCCTCATGCTCGAAGTGAAGAGCTCGAACAAATCGGCCATGAGGAAGACGGGCTCAAGGTGCTTTCCGCTCTCGAAGCCGAAGGCTGGATGGGCGTTCTGTTCCCCGCATGGACCGCTGCGAAAGCCGATACGGAAGGCTTGAAGCTGCTCCACGACCATGCCGTGGAACTCCTGCTGCAAGGCGTTCACCCCGATATTTCGGCGGCGCAAATGCAGCTCCTCACGGCAAAACTCGGTTCCAAAGACATCGCCGCCCTTAAGAAGTCTTTGCTGCGTCCCGGTTTTGTCGAGGAGTGGAACAGTCTCGATTCACTCGCGTCAGGATTTGCCAAAACCCTGCTCGCCAAGGACAACCAGCAGCCCTCGAAGACCTACAAGCTCTTCATGAGCTATGACCCGGAAGCAATTCTTTGGCTTGGATTTACCACAAAGGATGCTGCGGTCAAAGATCGCTACAACCTTTTCCTGAAGGTCTGGCCGGAAGCCCGCCAGCGCATCCCGCACGCCCTCATGCAGGAGATGCGCATCACGCCCGAACTGCCCGCTTATGCTCAGATTATCGAGTCCATTTTCCTCGAGCTGATTGATGGCCGCCTCACCACTCCCGAAGAGCTGCGCGCTTTCCTTGAGCCCCACTCGCCGCCGGCACCGCCCCCGCAGATCACGGTCAAGCGTACCCGCGCACGCCGTGGCGCTGAGGCCAAATTCAAGGAACCGGTCGAAGACGAGGAGGAGTCTGAAGAGGGCCTCGACGAGGAAGACCTCGACGAGATGGGCGAGGAAGAGGAGACGGATCTCGGCCTGCCCATTCCCAAAGGAGAAATGGAAGGTGAGCTCGAGGAAGAAGGCGAGCCCGAATTGGAGTCGGACGGGGCGGAAGAGGAGCTCGAGTCGGAAGAAGAAGAGGCTGAGCCCGCTCCCAGGCGCGCTGCAAAACGGCCTGAGGCTCCGAAGCCGTCGAAAGCTGCGCCTGCGCCCCCGCCTGGAAAGGCTGCCAAAATATCCCCTGCACCGCCTGTGCCGGCCAAGCCGCCTGTGCCGGCCAAGCCGACGCTTCCAGCAGCTCCGGAAAAAGCCGCGGCCAAGGCTGCGCCTGCTTCCCCGGCAAAACCGGCGTCCAAGGGAAAGCCCGCGCCCCCTCCTGCAAAGACCAAGCAGCCACCCGCTCCCGCAAAGCCGGCGAAACCGCCTGCAGGAAGGCCCGCGCCAAAGCCGGCTCGGGCCAAGGCAGCCGTGAAGCCGCCGGCGAAGCCCCAGACCAAAAAGCCGGCGAATCCGCCGGCAAAGGCGGTCGCCGAAGGGAAATCCAAAGCAGCAAAGAACGCGCCTGCGGCAAAACCCAAGCCCGCGAAGACCGCTCCCGCCGCCAAGAAGCCTGCTCCCAAGTCCGGAAAGAAGCGCTAGGGCCGTCTTCGGCCCGCATGCTATCTTCGAGGCAACTTCGGAGGATTCCGCAGATGCCGTCCAAGCTTTGCTGCTCGCTCGCCCTCTTCCTGCCTGTTTTTGTCGCAAGCGCCGCCGTTCCGGCTTCTGCCCCCGCTAAATCCATCAAGGCGGAGCCCCTGTCGAGCTCAGGACCCGGCTACCGCTTCCAGTCCGGCGGCTGGACCTACGTCCATCTCGAAGGCGACCCTGCCCAGATCGGCTTCCAGCACGGACAGCTTCTCGCTGCAGAAATCGAAGATATGCTGCATGTGCTTCAGGTGGAGTCGCTCCACTCCACCCGGCGCGATTGGGCCTTCTATCGCGAAGCGGGCCGCACGATCCTCTGGCCGCACATCGATGCCGAATACCAGCAGGAGATCGAAGGGATCGCCAGAGGCGTCCAGTCGGCTGGGGGCAAGGTGGACGTTTGGGACATCGTTGCCCTCAACGGCGGCATTGAGCTGCCCCAGTACTACGTCCCCTGGCTCAATAAGCGTGAGCACGCCGCCAACCCGCCCACCATCCATCCCGAGGGCCGCTGCTCGGCCTTCATCGCTAGCGGCAACTATACAAAGGACGGCAAGATCGTCATCGCCCACAACAACTGGTCGAGCTACGCCGAGGGCTCGCGCTGGACCGTCATCTTCGACATTCAGCCCGTCAATGGTCATCGCGTCCTCATGGATGGCGAGCCCGGCGTCATCACCAGCCAGGACGATTTCGGCATCAACGACGCGGGTATTCTCGTCACCGAAACCACCATCACCCAGTTCGAAGGCTTCGATCCCGACGGCAAACCCGAGTTCGTCCGTTCCCGCAAGGCCCTCCAGTACGCCGGCTCCATCGATGACTACGCAAGGATCATGCGCGACGGCAACAACGGCGGCTACGCCAACGACTGGCTCATCGGCGATCGCAAAACTGGCGAGATCGCTTACCTCGAGCTGGGCTTGAAGAATACGCCGCTATGGCGCTCAAAAAATGGCTACTTTATCAGTTCGAATTTTGCCCGCGATCCGCGCGTCCTCAAAGAAGAAACCCCGGAGTTCGACCCCAACAATCTCTCCGGATCCTCCAATGCGCGACGCGTCACGTGGCAGAGAAAGATGGCCGCGAACAAAGGTGCCATCGACGTGGAGCTGGCCGAGAAGTTCCTCGCGGACCACGAGGACAGCTATACCGGCAGAACCGAAGCGGACCAGCGCTCTCTGTGCGGACACGTGGACAAGGTTAGGGAAGGAACACCCGAATGGGACTGGGGTCCATACTATCCAGGAGGTGCGGTCACCGGCAAAGTCACTGACTCAGACCTCGCGGCAAAGATGTCGCTCATCGCGCACGCAGGACATCCCTGCGGCGAAGATTTCCTCGCCGCGCCCTTCCTGGCCGCGCATCCCGAATACAGCTACCTGAAGCCCATCCTCAAGGACATGAAGTCCGGCCCCTGGACGACCTTCGCTTCCGGCCAAAAGAAGTGATGCATCGTCATCCCAGCGCGTCACGGAGCTATGATCCTTGGCAACATCCAGTTGCCTGCATCTCTCCTCCGGAAAGGACGTGCCATGCGCAAGTGGGGCATCGTCATTACCTGCGTATACGTGCTTGTCTTCGTGGTTTTCGTCGCGCCATCTTTTCTCCTTCTCATCGGTGCCGAACTGTTCTCGCCGGCCGGTATCTCCGAGTACACACGATTTCTGTTTCGCCCGGGCATCACTTGGATCTTTGGCGCGGTGTTTGTCGCGTGCGAAGCCGTAATGATCGTTGTCTCCGTCGACACCTCTCAGAAGCGGCTGAAGCCCCGCGCGCATGTTGCCCTGACCTGCGCCGTCACTGCAACCCTCGTCACCCTGCTCACCGCCGCAGCGCTTTTCTCGATCATTTTGGCAATGGGAACAAAGGCTTCTGACGACCTGTTCAAGTCGCCCCTCGCGATCCTGGTTTTCGTCTTTGGACTGTGGATGGGATGGAGCGTCGTCTTTTACATCTACTTTCGAGAACTGAATTCTCCCATCACCAGGGCCATCACATGGCTTTTGCGAGGCAGCGTCCTTGAATTGCTGATCGCTGTTCCGTGCCACATCATCGTACGCCGGCGCGGCGATTGTTCGGCCCCCATAGTCACCGGTTTTGGCATATCGACCGGCATCGCCATCATGCTCCTCTCCTTTGGACCCAGCGTCTTGTTTCTCTACAAGAAGCGCCTCGACGGCTACTCCAGCCGCGCCGCGGCGAAACACACCTGACCCCCAATCCTCGACCCTTGGCCTTCGCGGTTGGCTCTCATTTGTAGATCAGGTGAATCTCAATCTCGGTCACCGGGCAGCCGATGTGCACCAAGGCCGCCTTGAACGGGGCCGGACCCCAGCCGATTTTGGGATTATTCGCAAATCCGAACCCCTCCTTCGGGATTCCGAAGAAGTTCTTGTCCAGCTTCGCATTCGAGTTTTCGTCGTGGATCGCCGCGACCCCATAGTCGCCGGCTGGCAAATCGGTCCAGATCGCGGTCCCGCTGTGCCCGTCGGGGCCAATCGGGGCGGGCCCGATGCGAAACGCTTTCGCGTTGTCGTCAGGCCAGCCGTCGGGGTTCCTGAAGACGACCGTCCCGATATTTCCGCGGTCATTGTGCAGGCCGTCGACATGAATGCGCAGGGTGCAACCGGTTTCGGCGCGGGCCATCGCGGGTAGCAGCATGATACTCAGCACCGCCAGAATGCGAGAACGCACCTTCATACAGATTGGGACGTCGGAAACACCGGAAGAGTCACTGTCGAACGGGTGCAGTCCGGTCGGTTGGGATTCAAACCGTAGCCGCCAATGTTTCCCGGCTCGCCGCCCGTACCATCTCCCGGATCGAATCCACGACGACCTCCGGCTGGTCGAGGTGAATCCAGTGCGCGCTGCGCGGCACAACGACCTGTCGCACGTCATCGCCGATTCGCCGCAGGCACTCCTCGCTGAGCGGCTGGGCCTGCTCCGGCGTCAGCACCAGCACCGGAATCCCGCGAATCGGCTCGGCGTCCTTCATCTCTTTCACCGTTTCCGGAACCGCTGCCACGTGCCGGTGCATCCCCATGTAGAACCCCGGCCGTGACCAGTGTGCTGCAATAATCGGCCAGACCTCTCGCGGCATCTTGCCGACTTCGGTGGTCACCCGACCCAGTACGTGCTGGGCTCCCTGGCCGGCCGCGCCCGCCAGCCCGCGCGAAATCCCTCCGCCGCGCAGCAGCAGGGAACTGACCGCCAGCCGCGCCAATCCCACCCGTGCAATCGGCACTGCATAGCGCGACATCCGCTTGCCGCGGTCAACCTGCGCCTGCTTCTCCGGATTCAGCGGCGGCCATTCCTCGCAGCGCATGGGATCGATCATCACCAGGCCCGACACCTCGTCGGGGTGCTCCAGCGCGAACCGTCGCATCACCAGCCCGCCGAAGGAATGCCCTACCAGCACATAAGGCGGACTGATCCCGGCTCGCTCCAGCATTGCATGCAGCTCCGCCGCGATGTTGGCCGGCGTGCGCGCCGTGCAGCACGCGCTGCTCCAGCCCAGTCCGCCGCGATCATACGACGCCGTGTGCGTAAAGCGCGCTACGCTCTCCTGCACGTGGAACCAGTTCAGGTTGGTCGCCGCAATCCCCGCTTCGAAGATTACCGTCGGTCCACCGGCGCCGCGCTCGCGTACATACAAGTTGCGCCGCCGCCCAATCTCCACCCATCGCCCGTGGCGTCCATACCGCTGCCGGTCCCTGCGCCCGCCAATCCACTGGTAGAGGAAACCGGCAACCGCTAGGGCAGCAACTAATCCGCCGATCCACAGAAGCAAGACCATTCGTATTCCCTAAAAGTTCCCGAGCTTCGCGGCACTGAAGTCCTCCGCTCTCAGGTTCGCTTTGGCGCTGCCTCTTTCGATGATCAGCAGGGTCGTTCCTGCCTGCCCGCGAACCTTTGCCTCCACCTGGCTCGCCGACCACACGCCCTGGTCGTGTCGCAGCCCGAAATAGGTGAATTCCTTGATAGTCCCCGAGCCCTTCGCTGTCTTTTCAACGTAGACGGGGAAGCCGATTGCGTGATCGAGCCACGTCCGGACTTCGGCATAGCGCGTACGATCCGTGGTTGCGGGCGTGCTCTTGAGCATATCGCAATCGCGCGCGCCCCAGCGCGTTTTTTCTGTCGCCGCCTGCCCCGGCCAAAAGTACTGCGGCTCAATGAAATCCTCGTAGCTGAATCCCGGCCCCAGCGGTCCGTCGCTCCACCGCTCCACCGGCAGCGCTGCCGGAGCGCCTCCTGGCCGCGCCACGCGAATCGTGTTCTGCCCGTCCGGCCGCATCTCCAGCAGGATTCGCTCCCGCGCTACTGCCGGCGAGGCAATCTCTACCAGCACCTTCAGCTCGCCCGGAAACCAGCGCGCCTTGATCGTGATGCCGCGCGTCGTCCGCGTCCCATCCCCATCCACGCGCACCAGGCGTCCGCTGATTCGATAGTCGGCCGTCTCGATCCGCTGCTTCGGCGTCGCCAGCACCTGGGCCGCATCGGCCGCGTGCGCAGTATGGCTCAACAAGATCGCCACGGCAAGCGTGATCCATGCCTGCTTCACCCTCTGCGTTCCTCCTCGTGAATCCGTCCGTCCCGGATTCGAATATGCCTCGGCGCGGCTTCGGCAATCTCGTTCTCATGGGTCACGATCACCAGCGTCATCCCTCGCTTGTCCTGGATCGCCGTCAGCATCTCCATGATTCGCGCCGAATTCACGCTGTCCAGGTTCCCCGTCGGCTCGTCGGCCAGCAGAATCTCCGGATCGTTGGCCAGCGCCCGCGCAATCGCTACGCGCTGGCGCTCGCCCGCCGAAAGCTGATTGGGATATTGCTGCATCCGCTCCTCGAGTCCCATGTCGCGAAGCAGCGCGCGCGCTTTATGCGCGCGGTTCATCCCGTCGCGGCCCGCGGCCAGCATCGGCACCTGCACGTTCTCGATCGCGCGCAGCGTGGGCAGCAGGTGAAACGCCTGAAAGATAAATCCCACCTTGCTCGCGCGGTAGTGGTCCAATGCCCTCGGGCACAGCGGCTCGCCGCGGAACAGCACATCGCCGCCGCTCGGCGTATCCAGCCCGCCCAGAAGTTGCAGCAGTGTCGATTTGCCGCTCCCGCTCGGCCCGCTAATGGCCAGGAACTCGCCCTCCGCAATCGCCAGATCCACGCCGCGAAGCGCTTCGATGCGCCCGTTGTCGTAGCTCTTGCGCACGCCGCGGACCTCCAGCACCGGACTAGTCATGGCGCAGCGCCTCCACCGGCGAGAGCTTCGCCCCCCGCCACGCCGGCACCGCCCCCGCCAACAGTCCCGCCAGCATCGCAATCGCTAGCGACTCCGCCAGCAGCAGCGCCGGAATCGATGCCGACACGATGCTCGCCGTCTTCGGCAACGCGGCCAGCACCCGCAGCGCCGCCCATCCCACGCCGATGCCCACCACGCCGCCCACCAGGCCGAGTACCGCGGCCTCGGTCTCGATCAGCATGAGAATGCGCCATCGCCGCCAGCCCAGCGCGCGCAGAATGCCGATCTCCCGCGTCCGCTCGAACACCGACATCGCCATGGTGTTGGCAATGCCCAGGATCCCGATCAGCAGCGCAATCGACGACGTCCCCCACGCCGCCGCCTGGGCCAGCAGCACGAGTTGGTTATTGCTGGCGCGCTCGGCCGCGGGAACCGCGCGCAGCCCCGGCAAAGCCGCCTGGATTTCCCCTTGCACCCGCGAAATGTAGCGATCCTGCGGCTCGCCCATCGGCGCCGGCTTCAGCCGCACGTGAAACGCAGTGACCTTTCCCTGCAGACTCCCCAGTACCTGCATCTGGTCGATGGGCAGAATCGCCGCGCCCTCTTCCAGGGCCGATCCGCCGTGATAGATCCCAGTCACCGTGAACGGCGAGCCCTGAATCTCCAGAATGTCGCCCGGCTTCTTGTGCAGGCTTTCGGCCAGCAGTTCGCCCAGCATCACTTCCGGCTTGCCGTCTTCGAAACGCCGTCCGGCGAGGAGTTTCAACGAGTCAAATTCATAGGAATCCGCCTTCCATCCATAGGCCAGAGCGTTCACCTCCGGCGTTAGGTCCATCAGGTTCAGGATCATCGGCGTGGCCTGCGCGACTTCGCGAATCGCGCGCAGCTTCGCGCCGTCCGACTCATCGACCGAAGTATTCAGGAAGGTCTGCTGTACCACGGCAAAATCCGTGCCGCTCGACTGGTACATGCGCAGCCATTCGTGCTCGAATGACCGTGAGAATCCCACCAGCCCCACAAAGGCCCCGATGGCCATCGCAATGCCGCCCAGCGTCAGCGCAGTCCTCAACCGCCTGCGCCACAAGTTCTTCCAGGCGAACCGCGCAAACGACAATTGGACGGTCATCGGGGGGAACCTTTGCAAAGAAACTGGTCTTGCGCGGGAGAACGCCGGAACTGCCCAATTGTACAGGGGGCGCGCCGCGTAGGGCACAGGATTCCAGCCGGCGCCGCCGGAAAGAAGCGCTTTCGCGAAATCTGTTTTGCGGCCGGGAACGGCGAAGCCTGTGCGGGAATCGCGATCAGGCCCCGTATGCGGCAGCCTGCGGGCCGCCCGCCTCGAGTGCGGCGCGCTTACTTTGTCGCGGGTGCTGCCGCCGCACTCGATCCCGACGCAAGCAGCGCGCGCACTTTCCCGTCCTCAGCGCTCGCACGCCGTTCCAGGTCGCCCTTGAGCGCAATGGTCTGCACCAGCAGCCGGTGCGCCGCGGAAGCGTTGTTTCGCTCGAGCGCGATTTGCGCCAGGTAGTAAAGCGCCGACTCTTGCTGCGGAGAATCTCCCGCACCCGCCACCTGCTTCAGTGTTTCCTCGGCAGCTCCCAGTTTTCCTTCATGCATCTGGCACGCGCCGCTATAGAACCGTGCGGCCAGCGTGTACCGGCTGCTGGATTCCACCTGCGCCAGGTCGGGCAATGCGCTGGCGCAATCGCCCTTCCCAAACGCCTCCATTCCAGCCTGGAAGTGCTCGTCGCCGTTTTCCCCGCGCAGATTCGCTGCGGCAAACACGGGTAAAGCCAGATCGGCGAAATCCGCCGCCTCTCTTCCTGCGGCTGGCTGGCTGCGGGCTGGTTGTGCCGCCTTCGTCACTGCGGCCGGCGCAGGCGGCGCGGGCGCCGCTGATTGCGCGGGCGCCGGCGGCTCCGGGCCGCTGCTCATCGTCTTGTATGCGATTACGCCAATCACCAGGATCGCCGCCGTTGCCCCCACCGCGGCCCGGGCCGGCCAGGAAAGCACTTTCTCTGGCCGCGTGGGGGCTGCCGGCTTGGCAACCTGCCGCGCCAATCCTGCCCCCGCTGCCTGTAGCGTTTGCACCTGCGCAAGGCAGACTTCGCAGTCGAAATAGTGCTCCTCGAAGCGCTCAGCTTCCGCTTCGGCCAGCGTCCCTTCGACGTAGTCCAATGCGGCGTGATCCGCGGGTGCTCCCGTGCAGTGACTCATCGCTTTTGTCCCGCTACGATGTGGATCGACGAAGCCTTTTGTGACTGCCCCTTTACTAAATCGATTACCCTTCTTGTCGCCCGGAGCTTCCTCTGCCGCACCACTTCCGGGCTCAGCCGCAGCTTGTCGGCGATCGCACCCGGCTTGAGCCCGTCTACAAGCGTCAGATGCAGGATGCTGCGGTCCATTACTTCCAGGCTCGCGATCGCTTCCATTGCCGCATGCAGCCGCTCCTCCTCAAGATCCAGAGCGGTTGCTCTCTGATCCGGCAAAAGGTCCGGTAATTCCAGCGCTTCGGGCTGCTTCGAGAGCCCTCGAAAATGTCCCTTCAGCAGGT
>Ga0335072_10017457_pt1 | contig 10150 bp, 8 predicted proteins | sample Lox_Sample_21_FD_206725 | JGI IMG/M metagenome (GOLD analysis project Ga0335072, IMG submission 206725) | Soil microbial communities from Loxahatchee National Wildlife Refuge, Florida, United States - Lox_Sample_2.1 | ecosystem: Environmental > Terrestrial > Soil > Wetlands | place: USA: Florida...
GATCGACTGGGTGAGCGGCGAGGGGCGGATCGCCGCGCCGGGGCGCGTGATCGTCAAGAGCGCCGACGGCAAGGAGACCACGCTCGAAACCAAGGCGATCGTCATCGCCACCGGCTCGGACTTCGCGCGGCTGCCCGGCGTCGAGGTCGACGAGAAGACGATCGTCTCCTCGACCGGCGCGCTCAGCCTGCCGGCGCCGCCGAACAAACTGCTGGTCGTCGGCGCCGGAATCATCGGCCTCGAACTCGGCTCGGTCTGGCGCCGGCTCGGCTCTGAAGTGACGGTGGTCGAGTTTCTCGACCATGTCCTCACCGGCGTCGACGGCGAGGCCGCCAAGTTCATGCAGCGCACGCTCGAGAAGCAAGGCTTGGTCTTTCACCTCGGCCACAAGATGGCCAAGGTCGAGAGGGCCGGCGGCGGCGTCAAGGCGACGATCGAGCCATCGGCGGGCGGTGAGGCTAAGACGCTCGACGCCGACGTCGTGCTCGTCGCAGTCGGGCGGCGCCCATTCACCGAAGGCCTGGGACTCGAGGCGGTCGGGGTCAGAATTGAGCGCGGCCAGGTCGTGGTCGACGATCACTTCGCAACCAATGTTCCCGGAATCCATGCGATCGGCGACGTGATCCGCGGGCCGATGCTCGCGCATAAGGCGCAGGAGGAGGGCGTCGCGGTCGCCGAGCTCTTGGCGGGGCAGGCCGGTCACGTCAATTATGGCGTCATTCCCAACGTCGTTTACACGAGCCCCGAGGTCGCCTCGGTCGGCAAGAGCGAGGAGGAGCTCAAAGCCGAGGGCGTCGCCTATGCGGTCGGCAGGTTCCCGTTCACCGCCAACGGGCGGGCGCGGGCGATGCGCCACACCGAGGGTTTCGTGAAAATCCTCGCCGATTCCGCGACCGATCGCGTGCTCGGCGGGCATATCGTCGGCTTCGGCGCCGGCGAAATGATTCACGAGATCGCGGTTCTGATGGAGTTCGGCGGCTCGTCGGAGGACCTCGCGCGCACCTGCCACGCGCACCCGACGATGTCGGAAGCGGTCAAGGAGGCGGCGCTGGCTGTGGCGAAGCGGGCGATCCACATCTGAAGGTTGGATTGCGTATATACAGGGATTGACACAAGGGGCCGCGCGTCCTATGTCGCGTTCATATCTCACACTGAGCGCCGACAATGCCTATGACCCGCGCCTTCAAATCCGGCAACAGCCAGGCGGTGCGCATACCCGCAGAGCTCGCCTATGAGGACACGAACATCGAACTTTCCATCGATCGCTATGGCGACGTGATTGTCATCACGCCCGCGCGTCAGAATTTGAAGGAGATGGTGGCCGCATTGCGCGCCATGCCGAAGCCGTCGCGGATCGAACCCTATGAGCCCATCGAATTGCCGGACCGTGGGTGGGACTAGGGTTTGAAGTTCCTCATCGATACAAACATCGCAATCCACGCTCGAGACGGGTTCGAGCCGGTGCTGGACCGCCTCGACCGACATGAGGGCGCGGTCTTCCTTTCCGCGCTGAGCCTGGCTGAATTGCAGCGCGGCCTCCATGCGGCGAATCCGGACTCGGCATTGCGGCAAGTCCGATTGAGGAGAATCCTGCAGACAGTTCCCGTTCTTGCTTTCGACGCGACGGCGGCCGAGACTTATGGTCAAATCATCGCACAGATCGGTTGGGCGCGTCGCCGCGACTTCGATCGACTGATCGCCGCCCATGCGCTTGCCACGGGGTGCACGCTCGTCACCGCCAATTCGCCGGACTTCTCCGACATCCCTGGACTATCGCTTGAAAACTGGACGATCGCAGCCTGAAGGCCATCTGGACCGTCCCAGAAGTTTTGCCGTTGGGCAGACGCTATACAACATTATCATATTGTCATATAGCTTTTCTACGTGATCGCGCCCCCCCGAAAGCGCGGCAATCGCGAGGACGAAAGGACGAAAGTAAACGGGGTCCCAAGCCACTGAAAACATTAGCGGCGCGAAACTAAAATGAAACTAGGGCGGACTGCTGGCGGCCGCGCGCCGTTCATTTGAGGGTCGCGACGATCTGTCGGATCTCGGCCGGGGTATGCTCGCCGGCGAGCGGCGTGCCGGGCACGAGATACTTGCCCATCGTGAGCCCGCCGACGGGGACCGGCTCGAAGCCGATCTCCCTGATGAGCTGCTCCGCGAGCGCCAGGGCCTTCGGGTCGTCGCTGGCGATCGGCACGCCGATCGGCTCGCCCGCCCGATGCGCGTCCGCGGTCAGCTTGAGATAGTTGATCGCGTTGAACGCGCGGACGAGATGCGCGCCCGGCAGCAGCTTTGCGGTGACGAGGCCGGGCCCGCCCTGCTCCGCGACCTGCTTCACAAAGGCCTCGCCCTCGCGGCGCGCGACCGGGTTCGAGACGTCGATGACGAGACGCTTGGCGGCGAGGGCCTTGCCGTAATCCTTGCCGATCTGCTCGACCGCCGTATAGGGCACGACGAGCAGGATGACGTCGCCGAACTCGACCGCCTGCTCGACCGTTCCCGCTTGCGCGGTCGGACCGGCGCCGGCCACGAGCTCCTTGAGCTGCTCGGGATGCAGCGAGGAGAACATCACCGGATGGCCTTGCTTGGCGAAGAGCGTGCCGAGCGCCCCGCCTTCGTGTCCGGCGCCGATGGTGGCGATCTTGAGCTGCGCGACACCGGCGGCTTCAGCGAAGGCGGCGAACGGCGCCGCGCTCGCGGCTGCGCCGCCGGCGGCTAGAGCGAGAAACTTGCGGCGGTCGAACTCGAAGGACGGATGCTTCATCATGATCGGGCTCCTCATAAGACGCTCTCGCGATGTCGCTTGGACCGAGCGGTCAGCTTGCGGTCAGAGGCCTTCGATGAAGGCGACCATCCGCTTGCGCTCATCCTGGTCAGGCAAAACGCCGCGCATGGCGCCGAGATTGTCCGCCATATGCGAAGGATCTGCGGTGCCGGGAATGACCGCCGTCACGCGTTGGTCGCCGATGAGATATTTGAGGAAGAACTGCGCCCAGCTGCCCGCGAAATGCGTCGCCCAGTCAGGGATCGCCTTGCCGCGCACCGCGCGGAACAGGCGCCCGCGTCCGAAGGGGAGCGCGGTCAAGACGCCGGCCTTGACCTCGGCCGCCAGAGGCAGGATGCGCTTCTCCGCCTCGCGGTCTTCGAGCGAATAGTCGATCTGCACGAAATCCGGGCGTTCTCGGCCAAGCACCGCCTCGATCGCGCCGAAGTCGCCGTGGAAGGTGGAGGTTATGCCGATGTAGCGGCAGAGGCCCTGGGCCTTCCAGGCCTTGAACGGCGCGAGCAACTGCTGGGGATCGCTCACGTTGTGGAGCTGCAGGAGATCGACTTTCGCGGTCTTGAGCCGGGCGAGCGAGCGCTTGAGTTCCGCCGCGTCCGGAGACTCAAGCTTGGTCGCGACGAAGAGTTTGTCGCGCGAGCCCGCGCGGGCCATCACCTCGCCGAGCACGCTCTCCGCTTCGCCATAGGACGACGCCGTGTCGATGACCCGGCCGCCGGCCTCGACCAAAGTCCCGATGACTTGCGAGGCCGCTCGCCGGGTTTTTTCGTCGTCGCTGTCGAAGACCCGGGCGGTGCCGAGGCCGACCGCAGGCAGGCGCTCGCCCGAACTCGGAATGGCGCGTTCGATGAGCGGCGTCGCTTCGTTTTGCGCCGAGGCCTTCCGCGCCAACAGCGCGACGCCCGCCAGCGCGCCAAAATCCCGTCGGGTGACGCGAATCATCCTCAGCCTCCCGGCTCCGCCGCCGCCACCTCCTGCTCGGCTCGGCGTATCTGTGTCCGTCCAAGCGCCGTTGACAAAACGAGCCAGCCGGCCGCCACCGGCAGCGCGCACAGCGCGATCGCTGCGATCTTGAGCCCCAGCGCCTCGAGGCTGCCGAACATCCAGCCATAGAACGCGTCCGATCCGCGATAGATCACGACGTCGATGAAATTCTTCGCCTTGTACTTCTCCTCGCGGGAGACGACCGTGTAGAACACTTGGCGCGCCGGGTTGGCGATTGCGAAGTTCATCCAGCGCTGGGCGATCTGGATCGCCACCACGACCATCAGGCTCGGCGCCGCCGCCAGAGCCGCGAAGCCCACGATATAGACCGCCGGCAAGGCGCCCGCCGCCGCTCCGGAGCCGAAACGATTGAGCAATTGCCCGGTGGCGAAAACCTGGGTCGCGAGGGTCAGCAGCCCGACCGCGAGGTCGATGCTGGCGAAGACGCGCGTCTGCGCGCCGCCGCCATGGACGGTCGCAGCGACGATGTTGGCCTGCTCGAGATAGAGAATGGTCGCGCCGAACGACAGCAGGCTGACCCATGCGCCGACCCCAATCAGATAGGGCGAGGCGAAGAAATCGGAAAATCCCGCGAAAGCGCCGCCGCCGACGCGGGATGGCTCCGGGCGCGGACCTTGCTCAGCATTGGCCGCGCGCTCGAGCCGGTGTACGCAAAACACCGCGAGCTCCAGGAGCACCATGGCGGCGATCAGCAGGTTGACGGGGCCGAGCCGCACCGAAAGCCCGATGGTGATGACCGGGCCGATCAGCGAGCCCGCCGTGCCGCCCGCACCGATGAAGCCGAAGAGACGCTTGCCTTGCTCGCTGTCGAAAAGGTCGGCCATGAACGACCAGAACACCGCGACCGCGAAGAGACTGAACACGCTGACCCAGACGAAGAAGACGCGCGCCACCGCCACCGGCGCTATGTTGAGAGTGAGCAGCAGCCAGAACAGCGCGAGGTTGGCGACGAAGAAATGGTAGACCACAGCGATGAACCGGGCGCGCGGCAGCTTGGCCACCAGCCAACCGTAGAGCGGCTGAATCACGAGCAGCGTCACGAAGGTCGCCGTGAACATCCATGGCAGGGCTCTAACTCCGCCGGCGATGCCCATCCGGTCCCGTAGCGGCCGCAGGATGTAATAGCCCGCGAGCAGCATGAAGAAATAGGCGAAGGACCAGAGCGCGGCCGCGCGCTCCTGCGGCGTCGCCGGCGCCGCCCAGCCGAGCCAGCGCTCGACCAGCGTCGCCGCGCTGGCGGCTCCGCGAGCGCCGAGGGGGGAGCGGTCTACGGGCTCACGCTCGAGCAGCGACGCCTCCTTAAGAATCCTGCCGCCGGACAAAGCCCCCGATCCCGGTGACGACGTGGGCTAGAATCTCGCCTTTGGGGAGCCCGCGCAATGCAGTTCGCCCATCACGATTGCGCGATTGCACATTCGACGCCATGATTTGAACTGGATGCGCTTGCGGCCAAGTAGATAATCTTAGAGTCGCCGGGACGCGCCGCGATCGCGTCACGCGGTCCGGGCGGGCGAAAGGCGCCTCAGTACGGCGCTCGAGCCGGCCGGAAAAGGGGGGCGAGGCAAATGGGGACCCTACTCACTCGCGTTCTGGCGCTCGCGGCTCTGCTGGCGGCGTCGAGCGGCGCCTACGCGCATGTTGAGATCAACATCGACCTTGCTTCGCAAACCATGACGGTGCATTCGGGCTTAGGCGAGACCTACGTCTGGCCGATATCCTCGGGCAAGGCGGGTCACCCGACGCCTCGCGGCGTCTTCCGGCCAAGAGCGATGTACGTGATGGTCCACTCCGCCAAGTACGACAACGCGCCGATGCCTCATTCCATCTTCTTCTATGGTCAATATGCGATCCACGGCACGAATGCGGTCGGCAAGCTCGGCCGGCCCGCCTCGCATGGTTGTATCCGCATTTCGCCCGCCCATGCGGCGACGCTGTTCGCGATGGTGCAAAGGCAGGGGGCGGAAATCCGTATCGTCGGATCGCCCTTCGACGATCTCGCGCGCGGCGACAGGCGCTCCAGATCGGCGCTCGGGTTCGCGCCGATGCGCCACGCACGGACGCTCAGGCAATGGGCGCGCGATCCGCTTCTTGAGTGAGATGGTTGAGCCGAACATTACGGGCGAATGAATGACACGTCATCGAGCCGAAATTTGCGCGCCGGGTGTCGCGTTTCCTTTCCATTTAGGATATCAGGCCACCTTGGTGTCGAACCGGCGAACGGCCGTCTCAAGGAGGCCATTGGTGCAAAGACGTCAATTTATCGCGGGCGCCGCCGGCCTGATCGCGGGCTCGCTTGCGCCGCGGCTCGCGATGGCGGAAGTGCCGACGCCGTTTACGTTCGACATGGCGCCGCCCATGGACAATCGCGAGAAATTCGTCGCGTGGGGCGTGGCGCGACGGGGAGAGGATCCGAAGTTCCTTGGAGAGCGATTCGACCGGTTCCGCGCGATGGTCCGCAACGAGGACCTGGTCAACGATCGCAACAAGCACGCCTTCCTGTTGACGCCGCGCGAGAAATTCGTGCTGCAGCAGAATCTGGCCCGCGCCTATAGCTACGACTTTCTCGACATTGGCTATGGCGTCACCATTTCCGGCCCTCACCTGGTCGGCCGGATGACCTCGAATATCGATCCCAAGGTCGGCGAGAGGGTGCTGGAGATCGGCACCGGCTCGGGCTACCAGTCCGCCTACCTCTCCCATATGACGGACCAAGTTTACACCATTGAGATCATCAAGCCGCTGGCTGAGCGCACGCGCTCGATCTACGACCAATTGATCAAGGACGGCTATACGGAATTCGAGGTCATCAAGACCAAGAACGCCGATGGCTATTACGGCTGGGAGGAGGCAGCGCCGTTCGACAAGATCATCGTGACCTGCGGCATCGACCATGTTCCACCGCCGCTGCTGCAGCAACTGAAGCCGGGAGGGATCATGGTCATCCCGGTCGGACCGCCGGGAGCGCAGCGCGTGTTGAAGGTGGTCAAGACAGAACAGCCAGATGGGCAGATGACAGTCGCCCGATCCGACATCTATGGCGGCCGGATCGTTCCCTTCGTCCCTTTCACGAAGCTTGAAGGCGACCAGATCGTCGGCACGCACAACAATTAGCGCCCGGCTGACGCGAGAAACGCTTCGGCGGCGCCCTCGACCTTAAGGGCCTATCCCGTTGCGTCTGACCGGCCTGCTCCGAGACGGAATGAACGACGCGAGCGAAATCCCGATCGCCGGCATCCTTGAGGCGCAAGCTGAGCCTGACGCGGAGCTCGCTCCGGCCTCGCGTCTTGGGCTCTATTTCGCCGTAGGCCTTGGCGCCGGCTCGGTGATCGCGCTGCAGATCGACGTGATGCGCGTCTTTGCCGTCGGCAGCTGGGCGCATTTCGGCTCGATGGTGGTGAGCCTCGCGATGCTGGGCTTCGGCTTGGCGAGCGCGGTGATGACCGTCGCCAAGGACTGGTTCGCTCGCAATTGGCGCTTCGCCGCCACCGTTTCGCTCGTCCTGTTCGGGCCGCTCGCGGTCGGCGCCAATCTTTATGTGCAGCATCTCGGCTTCAACCCGATCTTCCTTGTCTCGGACCCGGCGCAGAAGTGGAAGCTGCTGGTGATTTTCCTGGCCGAGCTGACGCCGTTCCTGGCGGGCGCGTTTTTCCTCGGATGCGTTTTTCTCAGGAACAATCGCGCCTTTGGGCGAGTCTATTTCGCCGACCTCGCCGGCGCGGGACTTTGCGGGCTGGTGGTCCTGTTGGCGATGTACGTGTTCACGCCCGCCAATTTGATCGCCGCGCCTTTGGGGCTCTGGTTCGCCGCCTGCATAGCCTGGACCTTCGGTCCTGGCGGGCGGGCGACGCTCGTTCCATTTCTCGTTGCCGGCGCCGTCGCCTTCGCCGGCCATTTTGTCCTGCCGCAGGCTTTCGGCCTGAAGACGCTTGCGACCAATGACTACAAGGGCGTGGCCTACGCGCGCAAATTCCCGGATGCGAAAAAGGTCTACGAAAGCGCCTCGCCGTTCGGGTTTCTCGAGGTCTATTCGAGCTCCTATCTGCATTTCGCCCCGGGCCTGTCCGACAACGCCGGCTTCAATCTGCCGACGATGCCGGCCAACGCCTACCTCGGCCTCTATATCGACGGCGACGGTCCAATCGGCATCATGCGCGATCTGACCGACAAGGAGACCGCGTACTTCCGCTACCTGCCGATGGTTTACCCATACGTCATCAAGTCGGCGCCGAAGACATTCATCGTCCAGTTCGGCGGGGGCATCTCGACCGAAGTTGCGCTGCATTCCGGCGCCAAAGAGGTGACGGTCGCCGAGGGCAATCGCGCCGTGCTCGAGGCGTTTCACTCCGACGTCATCCGCAAGTTCACCGGCGACATCCTGTCCAAGGTCCGCGTTATCGACTACGAGGGCCGCCATTTCCTGGCGCACACGAGCGAGCGCTTCGACGTCATCGACCTCAGCCTCGCGGATTCGGTCGGCCTCTCGAATCCTGGCGGCTTCGCCATCACGGAGAAGTTCTCCTACACCAAGGAGGCGATGGAGACTTACATGCGTGCGCTCGCTCCGGGCGGCGTGCTGTCGGTCACTCTGTGGAACAAGGAAGAGCCGCCAAAGTCGGTCCTGAAGCTCTACGCGACCATGGCGGCGGCGGCGCGCGAGGTCGACCCCGCGCATCTCGCCAATTCCTTCTTCGTCTCTTCGATGTACCTATCGACCGCGACGGTGCTCTATAAGAATGGCGGCTTCACCCCGGAAGAGATCCAGAAGCTGCGCGCCCACACTCGCGCCATGTCGTTTGACGAAATCTACTCGCCGGGCTTCTTCTACGATCCGTCTCAGACCGACAGCACGCTTGCCGGCTACGTTGAGCAGATTTTCGCTGGCGCGGCGGGCGGTCCGCCGGCGGCGCAGCCTGCGGATGCGACCGAGGCAGCCTCCCCAACCGGGGCGGATGCCGACGCCCCTCCTTCCGGCAAGGCGGATGACGGCGTTCTGCCGGCGACGGTCATGGGCCGTCTCGCCTGGCATGCGCTCATCTCCGGCCAATGGCCCGAAATCGCGCATCGCTACGTATTTAATACGCGGGCGCTCACCAACGACGCGCCCTACTTCGCCGCCTATGTCAAGACTGCTGACCTGCCGCGCGTGCTCGACAGGCTCGAACTGTTGCAGGACCAGTGGGGCTATCTTTTGATTTGGGCGACACTCGGCGTCGCGTGCCTGACGGCGACCGTGCTGCTCGCCATACCTTTGATCTGGGGGTGGCGCGCCATCTTCTCGCGTTCGCGCGGCAAGGCGTTGACGGTGCTCTACTTCGCCTGTCTCGGCGCTGGCTACATCATGGTCGAGGTCGGGCTCATCGCTCATTTCGTCATGGCTCTCGGAAACCCGACGATTTCGGCGTCGGTGCTGATCACCGGCATGCTGGTGTTCTCGGGGCTCGGCGCTTTGACCTCGGAGCGCGCCTTGCCTCACATGCGGACGGTCATGCCCGTTCTGTTCGTCGCCGTCGCCGCCATGCTGATCCTTTACGGGCTGTTTCTCGGACATGCGCTCGACGCAATCGGCGCCATTCCCTATCCGCTCCGCTTCGTCATCTGCTTTATTTTGATCGCACCGCCCGCCTTCCTGATGGGCTTTCCGATGCCGATCGCGATGACGACGCTCGGACGTCTCGGCAAGGATCACCTGTTCGTCTGGGCCTGGGGCGTCAACGGTTGCTTTTCGGTCATCGGGGCGGCGGCGGCGCCTGTCATAGCGACCAATTTCGGCCTTGCAGCGGTGATCGAGATCGCCGGTCTGGCCTACCTGTTGGCGATACCGGCGTTTTACGGCGTGATCGCTTCCGACCGAAGCCATGATCCATTCAGAGGCGAAGCGCGGATCTGATCTGATGGTCGCGGCGCGCTTCGCCGGTATCGGCGCGCGCGAGGAAAGACAGCGACTCTGAGACGACACATAACAATTTTGCAACGAATTGACGACCGCGCGGGCGTTCGACAACCGCTCACAAAAAATTCATAATTGCCAAGCCTTTACTTGCCAAGCAAGGCGCGGTTCCGATCCGCGCCAAACCGGGTCGCGCCTATCCGCGCTGTGCGGGTTTGCTTGCGCGCTGCAATTTGAGGTCGGCGCGTTACAACCGGGCCGTGATCTTATGTCTCGAATCAAGCCTTTGCAAAAAAACATGGCGTAGTTGTTCAATAATTGTCCACTTTTGCCGCTCTTGCGACGCTTTTCCGCCGTGGAACAAAGGTTGCGCCGTCGCCCGACCCGTGCCATAGTTTGCAACATCAAGAAACGAGAGGAAATTGCGATCGCGCTTGGCGTATATGGGCAAGGCAAGCGTAAGTAGATAA
>Ga0335072_10017458_pt1 | contig 10150 bp, 10 predicted proteins | sample Lox_Sample_21_FD_206725 | JGI IMG/M metagenome (GOLD analysis project Ga0335072, IMG submission 206725) | Soil microbial communities from Loxahatchee National Wildlife Refuge, Florida, United States - Lox_Sample_2.1 | ecosystem: Environmental > Terrestrial > Soil > Wetlands | place: USA...
CTCCGGGACGCAGAATCATAGTTAGATTCAGATTATTCATATTTATTGCAGAGCCCGGTGTTATCCTAACCCTGTATCTGGCTGCCCCTATCTAACAACTCCATAGCTCTTCTTAAAAGTTCCCTTCCTCTCTCAAACGTAATCAGTTCCAACGCTTCCCTCCAAACTAACCACCGTGCATCTACTACCTTCGGCTCTTCGATGTTAATCTTAGCCTCTCCATGCCACCCCGCCAGCCCAATCCAGTACCGAACCTCCTTTACGCAGCCTTTGGACCTACTCTTGTACCGCTCTGTTAATCCCTCTGCATCCTTGTACAAGATCCCGCTCTCTGGTATGATAAGTCCGGCCTCTTCATGCGTCTCACGGATTGCAGCGTGGATGTTTGACAAGTCATAACTCTCAGCGTGACCTTTGGGGAAGGCCCAATACGTTGACTGTGAGGGATTCCCTGACTTTTGTTTGATGAGGAGGACTTGGGTATTAGCTGTGGAGATTGTGCTACTTAATTCTGTGGAGGGAGATGTGCTAGGGATAAGTTGTATAGGGATGATTCCATATGAGCGATCTTCAACTGGTTCATTGTCTAGGACTTCGTCGCTTGCATATATGGCCATCTTTATGGATCCGAACGAGCTTGGTACCTGCAGTAGTCGAGGGTAATTTGTGGAAGCGTGTTAGGATATGCGCTTATTCTCACTGTTGCAACCAACTTTAGGTATTATGCAATCCTACTGCACAGAGAGATTTTGATGAGGCAGGTAGGTACAGAATTCAATTTTCTTGAGCTGTTCGTTGTCGAATTACGTAGGAGATAATGGGTGTCTATATATCGTTTTAGCTGTGGGCGCTAGTCTGCCTTGCTATCTGCCTTGCTCTCTGCCTTGCTCTTTGCCTATATGCCTCAGCCTTGCTGTACGGCATGAAACTGCGCCCAGCATCGCGAGTAGGCACCCTGATCCGGTAACCATACGGAGGGAAGTGTACGCAGGAGGCCAGGCCCTGTGATTTGATTCAAATAGGGAGTCGAAATCCAGTTGGGCAATTACTGGATCCAGTTGCACATCTACACATGTGTATCTCTACAACCGCGAGGTTTCGCGAGAATGCTGACTGTCTGAATGGCCAAAATCTTTACCGACAACTGGATTTTGCAACGCCCTTCAAATAACGATTCCAATCGCTAAATACGCTGCAGAAGCTCGCTAAGCTCCAGTGCACCCTCCTTATCGCGCTGCAAAGACCCTTGATCACGCCTTTAGATGCGCTTTCAACTGGCTTCCGGATGAAACATATATCTCACCCTGAAGAGATTTTCCAATTCTCTGATAGACTTGAATCGTTAGTGCCCAACGCAAACCGGAAGTACCACTTGAGTTTGGGGCGTGGGCGTCTACATCCGGAATAGCCATGCGATATTTTTGTTGAAATTGAGCTGAAAGGAGGGCAGCAGATCTCATCTGGAGGCATTGCATGAAAGAAAGTCCTAAACCCCTCGGTCAGGTTTTAATCTAATCACTTGAAGAGCTTAACGCATTTAATATTTAAAGCGGAGCCAATACATAAGATGATGTATAAGTTTCCGAAGGCTCATGGCGCCATTCCATGTGTTTATATCCTCAAACAAGACCAAATACCAGGGGACTTTCCTCAGCTTTACCGGATAGCTCGATTAAGGGAGTATCTCTGGACTATTATCAAGATAGCATCTTGGTATCGACTTATACCCGGCTGGACGTTATGGGAGCGAGTCGATCGAATCAAGTCTTTCTGTTCATCTCACGAAAGCAATTTCATTTTTCCGGCAAAATAGGTTTGAATCTGTGCCAATCTTATTTTACCTTTCGGTACTCTTTGTGCCTTTCTCCTGGAATGGTAGATTGAAGTTGTCCTTGTCACGATTCACAATAATCGTGAGGGTTTCAGGAGAATTTGAGTCTTTTAATTACTTAGTTAGGTAACTAAGTTAGCGAGCAGCCGGGGGCACATGCCCTGTGCGCATTGGCACGAAAAAAGAGAGACGTGTACTTCCAAATGGGATAAGAGTATTCTGAGTGCAATTCACCCAGAAGAGTGACTTTTTGGGCACTTACTAGTGTTACACCCCACTTTTATTGTTACATTATATGTTGTGAAGAACAACCCGCTTTGGGCTGGAATTCTGCTAGCTTGGCACAAAGAAAGAAAGATATTATGCTATTGTACACGGTCCTTGCCGCTACCCCCGGAAATCTCTTTAATGACTTCCAAGTCGTTGTCATCGGTACTACTGCCGCGAGTCCCTGTTCTCCGTCAGGAAGTAGTGCAGCTCTTTCTAGTTCCTCACTGTCAATTCCGCAGGCAACTGATACCACCACTTCTGGCTCGACATCTATCGCCACCTCAAACTCCACTGAGATTGCAAACTCCAGTTCATCGCCAGCAGCCATTCCAGCTCTTCCTCCCCTGAACTATGTTCAGACCCTTCAAACCACATGTGGCACCTCAATCGTGCTGTCGTACTCCTCCATCATCTCCTTGGGAACAACAACATCATTTCCAACCGTCGGTTGTTCTTCGCCAGGCTCCTCGCCCGCCACATCATCCGTTCAGGGGTGCCATTCTGGCTACTCGACTTTCTCCGTTGCGTCTAATAGTAGCGTTTGCTGCCCAAGGTTAGCATCCCGCCCTGTTTTCTTGGTATGCGTTTGAGCCATTGCTGACCTTGATAAGCGCCCAGCAAACGAGCAGTTTGGATGTCATGTACTGCTTCACTTCAGCCTCTGCTTCCTCATCGGGAACAAGCGTAGTGAGAGCTGTGGAGGATTCCACGACTTCCACCGCCTCGCGGTCGACAGCGGCACCGACTGTAGTCGTGATCTCTAATATCGTTTTCACACAGGCTGGAACTGCGACTAGCGGAGACACGAGCCTTCTTCAGTTCTTACTATCTATGCCAACGTGTTTTGTTGTTGCAATTGTGGACCGCTTTCTATTGAATCTGTAACGACGACAAGCCTTTCCTGTACTTGTTATAGAGGACGTTCCTCGGTCCTTCATCTCATGTAGGGGCGGTGGTGTCCGTAGAGGTAATAAATGGATCATCGTCGGGATGGTCATCATTGAGATGGAGTGACAAGTCTTGTCGGGCCATCGGTAATTCGGAGAGAGGTATTTCATCAGGGGTCTCGTTTTTAATCTCGATGAGAGCCTCGTTATATCTACGATTTACATGACGTAATTCCGAGCTTCTGTCCAGGACATAGGCCGTAACCTTGTCATCAAACTCCGGCTTGAGTTCTTTCGCGTTCTTCATCTTCTCTTTGGCATCAAATGCAAGCGTACTCTTGTCATCCGCCACTTCAGTCTTGACTTCATCGGTCGTGCCCTCTGCAAGTCTAGTAACGTCTATCCAATGCTGCCAGAGATCGGGTAGAGGCTTCTTTTGCTCCTTTCGAAGCTTAAATATTAGCTCTGCCCATTCCGACTTTAAGCATCCTTGTTTGTCGTATGGGATGCACTCGAACCAACGTATCCACCGGTCCACCACTTCTTGCAAAAGCTCTAGGGTGACCTCCAACCATTCCTTGTGTTTCTTGTGACATCCTATACCACCGTTGCAGGCGCCATTGACAAGGGATTCTCGCCGTCGTTGGTTATACAGAGTGGCATGGACTAGGCTCTCCATCTTTCCAGCGTGTGGCACGTATTTCTCGAGCACTACGGTCAGTCTCTGGTTGCATTGGGTTCTCCATTCTTTCATTCTATGCTCCACGGTAAACTTCGTGAAGCCAACCTTAATATAATCCGCGCCATCGCGTTTAAATCCATACAGATGCCCGGGTGTCCCGTCTCTCTTTTTAAAAGCTCTTGTTATCAGGTTATATAGGTTGGTCAGGTACTCTGAGCCGTTCTTTGGAGAAAGTGGCCTAAAACTCGGATATACCGGCTCTGGTGTTAACAGGCCGGCTTGCCGTTCGAAAGTCGTTCTTCTCGTGACTCTTAAATGGGATAAATACTGCTGTTCATCATCGATAGTAGTTGTTATGTTATTCGTACTTCTCGAACGTAATGGCGATCCGGAATCAGTGGGTCTAGTGTAATATCGTCGCTGGCTTGGAGGACTCGTAGGAGGTGTGCTAGTTGCGATTGAACTCGCTCTGCTGAAAATGCTTGATGCCGTAGATCTAGGTGTCTCAATATCCACTGTGGTTGTCCTTCTAAAAGGCGGGGTGGAAGGCTGCTCTGGGACAGCATCTGCCGGTGGAGAGAGCTCCTGGATTTTCCTGGACCATTCCTCGGACTTCTTAGTTACTTGATCTCGATGATATTTATGTTGGCATATAAGCAACTGAGCCAGCAACGATATACGGTCTTGTGTCGTAGATGAACTGTCTTGAGGCTTTGCTAAATCTGCAATAATATCGTTTGCGTGGTCACGATTCTTAGCACTAATTGGTTGCTTGCACCTCGTCCCATCCTTCTTCTTTGCATGGCACAACAGTTCCTCGCCATTGTCGATGCCGAGCTTTTCTCGGACGTCGTACGTTGTTGACTGGTCTGTTGCTGGTTGGGCTGTTGCTGGCTGGGCTGTCGCTGGCTGGGCTGTCGCTGGCTGGGCTGTCACTGGCTGGGCCGTCGCTGGCTGGTCTGTCGCTGGCTGTGTTGTCGCTGGCTGGGCTGTTGCTGGCTGGTCTATTGCTGACTGGTCCGTCGCTGGATGGTCTGTCGCTTCCTCAACCTTGTCAAGCTCGTCGGACCACCTAACCAGTACCTTATTCGAATATTTTCGGTGCTTGCCCTTGCATAATAGCCACATGGACACCTTCCCAAGTGTTTCAAGAATCTCAGGAATGCTATCAGGAGTTGCTGGAGCCAGTGTCGCTGCTTCTGGTGCGGATCGAATGAGGACCCGTAGGCGGTCGATCAGGCCGTCCCGTTCCCCGACGTCGCGACCTCGAACAGTATTTCCACACCTTTTAACATTCTGATTGCCTTTTTTCTGATTATGCCACCAACACTGAAAGCCCCAATCTTCATTGGCATCGATCAGTTCGGCAAGTGTTGGCACGAACTCCGGAATATCCATAGCAGTTAAAAGAGCAAGTAGACTTCAAATCTCCTCTATTGATATAGGATTACCTTTCAAAAAAGCAGTAGTATATCCTCCATATGACGGAGATTGTAGTTTTCAATACATGCAGAGCGATAGGAAAGAGTACGAAATACTTCAAGAGGATCTCTCCTCGTACTTACCAGCCACCCCACCCATATCATTGCGGCATGCAAGTGATTAGGAGAACATTCAAATGACTGGCAATTATGACTCGAACTCGTAACACTGCCTTGCTCATATCGTTCCGCTTTGAGGGGTGCGGCATGATTTCCAATCAGGTCGCGTTTCACAAGCTCCCGCGCTTATCCCCCCTGGTTGTTGGTTACGTAGAAAATAGCAAAGCTAACATTCGTCATGCAGCACTTGCATAATGGGCCAGCGGAGTTCGTATCAGCGCCCCTCTGCATTTGACTCCTCAATCCTTCTGGACTGCGCGTCATTGTGGAATGCGCAATATTGCGCTATAGCCGCCTCAGGGGTGTGACGGTGGCTAGGCGAATTTTAAGGTCGGATTGCAGCCTTGTGGCTTAGATCCTTCTGTAGTACGGAGGCTGTTTCGAGGCTTTGATCAGTGCTCGGACTCGGGCCTTCAATGCGGTCGCACCATCGCGGATCTAGCGGCTTTGACGTCATATCTCGCCTAGAACGTCTTTCACGTGTCAATTCGGTCTTTCCCGCTGGCTGCAAGATTTCTGCACCCCAGTCCTACTGCCAGGAAGCAGTGAAGGTCCTGTCCTACCTCACGAGTCTGTTCTCTATTAGCGCTCCTTCTGCCGCAGACAGGCTCCGAATACCTCGGTGCAGAATAAGTCGCTAGGGGTATATCGGTTTACCCACTTCAAGATGAGCAGCGGTACTTGCTACATCGTCATTGGTCGTATGAAGACGACACTAAGAAAATACTATGGATTGGTCAAAAAGGATAGTGATGGCAGTTGCGGAGGTCTCGGCCGTATAGGATGATGAGGTCCGTATTCCTGCCTATTCCTGGCCCCTCTCTGATCTATTAGCGCATTAAGCACAAACACCTCACTCTACCTAAACGTCTCCAGATCTGCCTCGCTAATTTATACGAAATTTTCTTCTTAGAATGTAGTTTGTAGAATTAGATGCTTCGCCCGATATTTATAGCTTGATCTACAGGCGTAAACTGCCAAACGGAGCCATAGAGCTTCTCAGGCGCAGAGCCCATGGCGCTCATTGTGTGCAAGAAATCAGGCCAGGGGATCTCGCCTGGTTGAGCTTCTTTTGAGGGGTTGTGGAAGACCGCGGTGAAGACTTTGAAGGCGCTTTTGGGGAGATGAATTGTGTGGTTTACTTCAGGGGTTGGGCTGTGCGGTGCTCGAAAGAGGGTCGAGGGCTGTGGGAATAGGGTGTCAGCATGGGCTATGCCGCGCGTTTTGACCTTGGCTGGGCCGAGGGATGTGTTGTTAGATTGTCTTGAGTGAATACTATCGGTCTAGCACAGGCTTACTCCGAGGTGGCCGTATTCAAGTGCTTAAGGTTTGCTATTCTTTAATGTCAGGCATGTTGCTGGCTCAAGATTGGAGCGTATGGTATAAGAGGCTTCACGAGAATGGGGTTACTTACACATTATGGCTTCAGGACTCAAATCACTCTCGTAGTACTTCCTCGACCCATTCTTGCGTCCTTTGTAATTGATGTTTCTCAGGAAAGAGGCGTTTTGGCACACATCTACAAACAAGACTTCAACAGGCGTGCCCCAGACGCTTTCTTGGGCGCGCCCCGATAGCGGTGGATGAGGAACAAAGTATACAACGCCAAAAGTGACTTCGTGGACTCGCCCGAAGTCTTGAAGGCTTGTTCCATATTGGGTGCGGGGTGATTGTCTTTTACAGGTGTGAATGTGAGAAAAACGTGCACTCAGTCGTAAACCCCACGATAATGAACGACTCGCTCATCACATCTAAGGACTGTAGAGGTAGTTGGAGCAGAGGCGTAGAAGGTTTCAGATACCGCTGGTCTGATTATAGTTTTGCACGTTTATGTCCATTGAAATCACCTAACACCGTGCTTTAGATAACAGAATGGTTCTACGCACCGCTTCCCACCGGCCTCGCAATCCCACTAAGATTCAGAACTCCACCAAATGTACCCTTCCTCTCTTCGCTGACCCATCCCGGCACCTCCGTGCTGCCGTTACTCTCAGCTCTTGCTTTAATGACCTCCCACGGTGGCGGAAACCCCGCTCTGAGCGCGCCACCCCTTTGTTTTGCGCCCAGGATCGCGAAGAGACTCAACTTGTGGCTCACAAAACCATGCAGAAGTCCCTGCTGCACCAAACTCGCGACAATAGCCTCAATCTCCGGGATGTCAGGTTGGAGATTCCCAAAGACGGTGCCTTGGTTGGCTGAGAGCTGTATGGGGCCATTTGGCGGCGGGACAAGGTCAGGAAGCTCACCGAAGAGATGATTTACCGAATCTTTAGAGCTGTGCCAGCCTTCTAGGATTTTCTGGCAATATTGCGCTCCTGTAACGAGGTACGTGAGGTCGAGCGTGGGCGCTTTGCGTGAGTTTGGATCCGTAGGAACCTGGTATGTTAGGAGGAAGACACGCCGCGCCAGGCTACGCCAGACGAGGACTTCTGCGCGATGCAGAAGCGGGAGGAGAAGACCCTTTTGGAAGAACCATCTTTCGTTACCTCCTTCTGGGCCTAGGGAGCGTTTGAAGGCTGCTATGTTGCCTTTGCGTATTGCTTTTGCGATGGGTGCGAATTTCTCTAGGATTCCAGCGCTCTCGGGACGAGACATGAAGGCACGAGACGGAAATCGGCCGAGGATGAGGTTTGTAGCGACCATGTATATCAGAATGAGGCGTCTTTGGCCGATAGTTCTGGCGTGGCACTGGTTGTATGCTTCCTGCAGGCATAATTGAGCTTGATAAAAGTGGTTGTTTGAAAACAGGAATCGCCCAAGATAGTAAAGATATGTGACGCGCTGGCTGGCGGGATAGAGTGCTAGTGGCGGTGAATGTTGGGAAATATTTGTGAATAGTTGATTGGCCAAGCGTGTTTTCCGACACTGGGTTTGGTCAGATAAACTGGAGGTGATAGGGTGGACCATTTTATACCTTGAAGAGGAGTTTCAGAACAAGATTAGCAAACTTGTAGATGCCCACCTTCTTGCCTTCTGGTCGCCCGTCTCTTCCAACGCCATTGCGATTCGCACTGCGCTCGGTCAGGCACATCGTGAACGCCCTCTGTATGGACTCCGCCGTGCCCTCAACAAGTGTCTTTCTCGACTCACCAGCCTGGTCAACGTTTGAGAGCTTTCGAAGTCTTCGAGTCAAATCCGGCCGCTTGTCGAGGGTCATCGCGAGCTTGGCTAGTGCTACACAGAGCTGCACAGTTGTAGGGAGGATGACGATGCCCACTGACGCATTCGACATGGCAGTAATACAGGAACTGCAGGAGGTCCAATTAGCATTTCTTCAAGTAAACTTGTCTAAGGTTCTGGCATACTTAACGACACCGCTTAGCTGGGTATGCGTCTCTAATAAGTCATCGAAATTGACATCCCGCCAAAATTCAAGGTATTCCTTCATGAAGGCCAGGAAACCTGGCCAGGTGTCGCCTTCGTCCGCTTTGCCATTGCTATTCTCCGGCAGCAGCTTCTCGATGTACTTCTCAAGCGCTTTGCTGTCGCTGTAGGATTGTCGAAGCTCCTGACCGAGTTGGTAGTATTGGTCTGGTAGTGGGGGTTCTACCCGTAGCCATAATTGAAGGTTTGCGGCATCTTTGGCACGGAGAAACCTCAGGATCGAGGACAGGAACTCTTCGATGATCGCCATGTTAACGAAGAGTTCGAGATGTTGGCCTGGAATTGGTTGGCGTGCTGCGTGGGAAGAATGGCTTAACGAGTCCGAAAAACATCGTTAGCGCATGAGCGAAGTACAAATGTTTGCGTCAACACGTCTACATGGCGTTTCTTGGTCGTAAGTATTCATCTGCGTTCTGAATTTTCTGTCTTTGTTTCGAGGTCCGAAGTTCGACGATAGCTGATTAGCGCGAGGCTGCAATCAGTAGTAGCATAAGAGCTTGGACTAACAAGGCTGCGAGGCTCTATGAAAGAGACAGCCTATTCAAAAGCCAGCAGCCATGCATTCTGCCACCCTTCACCACTAACATGTGCTTAAAATTACCTATTTAATCCAAAATAGGCGCCTTTGCCATAAAAATTATAGTGGCAGAGTGTTTGGGAGTCTAATCACTTTGGGACAATTTGTGCTAACTGCTGCCATCGTGCGACACCCCGAGTCGTCACCCAGTGATGTGGACACAATAGGCATCAGGATAGTGGCCTACAGCCCGATTCGGGACTCTGGGCTCAAGATGCCTGCTTACTAACAAAGATGAACCAATACACACCCACATGACACAGCACCAATGCAAACAAATCTAGCGAAAGAAATCCCATTCCTAAAGGATTTTCTGGTATCTTTTTGCTATTTAACTGCCCGTTGGTCTACATACGTGTTACTCCATTATAACTAGCCAAGTATCACTAAGAGCTGTGACGCGATGTGTAAAAAGTGAATAGACATTCCCGCATCTTAAATCCATTCTCCGTGTCCTCTTACCGATTATTAACCTCAACACTTTCATGACACAGGTCCTCCAACCCAATCTAGTCTACAATAGCTAATCGAAATTCCATGATTGGTTTGGCTAGACACTCTGCGGCAGAGCGGAAATTCTGTGTAAATGCCTGAGCCTTCTCAAAGATTGGACTTCGAACCTGAGTACTGCATACAGGGATAAAATTTATAGGGAAACTGTCACCACACAGATGGTGACTCTAACGATTAAGAATAACAGTTGTACATTTATCTCAGGCAGTGGGCTGCTATTTCATGCGCCAGTCGAGTGCTTTGTAATGCTCCAAGTAAAACTGAATCCTGTTGATTCGAACCCCTGACCCGCAGTCATCTATTCTAACTCCAGACTCCAAGAAATGATTTATCATTTCTTCAATGCTGCAAATCTTGCAGCTAACTCGTCAATGTCCGGTATCGTCCCTCCCACAGGCCCTTTGC
>Ga0335072_10017460_pt1 | contig 10149 bp, 8 predicted proteins | sample Lox_Sample_21_FD_206725 | JGI IMG/M metagenome (GOLD analysis project Ga0335072, IMG submission 206725) | Soil microbial communities from Loxahatchee National Wildlife Refuge, Florida, United States - Lox_Sample_2.1 | ecosystem: Environmental > Terrestrial > Soil > Wetlands | place: USA: Florida...
CATCCGCCCGCGGCGTCGACGGATGCCAGCGCGACTTGAACCGCTCCATCACCAGCGGCACCAGCGACAACAGCGCCAGTACGCCGATCGGTGCCATCACGTCGGGGTCGAAGATCAAACCCAAACCCACGTGGCGCCCATGGGCGAGCGCATGCCCCAGACCTGCGCCGATGGATGTCTCGAACACCAGCATCAAGGTGCCGCCGAACCAGGTGGCGCCAAGAAACAGCCATAGCGAACAGCGCAGCCAGGCGAGCGCGATGGTGACCAGCCCGAACGGCGCCACCGGTACCAAACGCAGGAACAGCGTGTAGACCACCGGATGGCGTTCGAAGCCATGGTGCAGTTTGTCCACCAGGGCAGGCGGATGTTTGCTGCCTGCGCCGAAGGCGTAGCGGCTGGCGAGAAACAGGATGAGTGAACCGAGGGTGAGCCCGATGGATGAATACGTCGTGCCCTCGACGATGCCGAAGGCAAAGCCGGCCGCGAGGATCAGCAGAATGGTGACGGGAACGCCTGTGCAGGTGGCCAGCACCAGCAGCCCGATGTAGGCCAGGCGGCTCATCCATGGATGCTCGGCGAGATGCGCGTGCAACTCATGCTGGTGTTTGACCAGTTCCTCGGGGTGGATGCGGTCGAACACGCCCGAGGCCAGCAGCACGATGCCCGCTGCGATCAGCAGCAGCAGCGGCAGCGCGGCACGCAGGCGGTTCAATAGCGTTCTCCGCGTGCGCCATACGCTGCCAGCACGCTGCATGCCTGCTCGCGCAGAATGTCGCGGCGCACGGCAATGCCGCGGCGCTCCAGCTCGCCGATCCAATCGGCGGGCAGCGGGCCTTCGTCGAAGCTCGTCAGCGATTCCACGTCTTCGCCGCGGGCACCGACCAGCAGCGTGTCGACGCCGGCCCAGAACGTGGCGCCGTAGCACTGGCAGCAAGGCTGCGCGCTGGTGGCCAGGGTGTAGTGGCCGCCTTGTTCGTTGAGGCGATAACTGGCCAGGCGTTGTTGTGCGGCCATGTAGGCGAGCATTTCGGCATGGGCAACCGAGCAGGTTTGCGGAATGACACGGTTGACGGCGGCGGCGATCAGGCGCCCGTGCTCATCGAACACGGCAGCACCAAAGGGGCCGCCCGGGCCGTGCTCGATATTGCGCCGCGACAGCTCGATCGCCAGCCCTACACGTTCCTCATCCGTGAGGTAGCGCCGACCGGCGTCGGCGACTTCCTCGATCCACGGCGGCAGCGTGAGGTGGATCTGCAGCGGCAGCATCATGCGCTTTGTTTAGCCCAGGTATCGCGGAGCGTGGCAGCTCGGTTGAACACCGGAGCCTCGGGCCGGTGATCCAGGCGATCGGCCACAAAATAGCCCAGCCGCTCGAACTGGTGGTGCTGCTCTGGCGCAGCCTGCGCCGCGGCGGGTTCCAGCCAGCCGCGCACGATACGCTTGGCCTCCGGGTTGATGTGCTCGATCCAGGTTTTGCCGTCGCTTTCGTCGTCCGGCGTGGGCACATTGAACAGGCGGTCGTACAGGCGGATTTCGGTGGCGACGCCGTGCTTGGCGCTAACCCAGTGGATGGTGCCTTTCACCTTGCGCTCGGCGCCGGGCATGCCGGAGCGTGATTCGGGATCTAGCGTGCAACGCACTTCGCTGATGCTGCCGTCGGCGCCCTTGATCACCTCGATGCACTTCACGATGCCCACACCGCGCAGGCGCACTTCGCCCTCCGGCTTGAGACGATGGAAACCCTTCGGCGGCACTTCGGCGAAATCCTCGCGCTCGATCCACAGCTCGCGCGAGAACGGTACCTTGCGTGTGCCGAAGCTTTCATCCTTGGGATGGTTGGAGAAGGTAAGCGACTCCTCGTGATCGTCCGGCAGATTGGTGATGACCAGCTTGAGCGGATCGATCACCGCCATGCGGCGCGGAGCGGACGCATCGAGATCCTCGCGCACGCAGTTCTCCAGGATCGCGTAGTCGATCACGCTGTTCTGCTTGCTCACGCCCAGGCGTTCGATCAACAGGCGAATGCCGCCGGCGGTAAAGCCGCGCCGGCGCAAGCCGCGCAGGGTGTTCATGCGCGGATCGTCCCAGCCGTCGACCAGGCCTTCGTTCACCAGCTGGGCCAGCTTGCGCTTGCTGGTGATCATGTAGGTGAGGTTGAGGCGCGAGAACTCGATCTGGCGCGGCTTGGCCGGTTGGGTCTGGAAGCCGGCGTCGCGCATGTGCTGCCACAGTTCCGGATGGTTGGGCAGATCCACCTTGTCGACGAACCAGTCGTAGAGCGGGCGGTGATCCTCGAACTCCAGCGTGCACAGCGAATGGGTGATGCCTTCCAGCGCGTCGGAAAGAGAATGCGCGTAGTCGTACATCGGGTAGATCGGCCAGGCGTCGCCGGTGTTCTGGTGGGTGACTTTGCGGATGCGGTAGATGGCCGGGTCGCGCAGGTTCATGTTGCCGGCGGCCATGTCGATCTTGGCGCGCAGGGTCTTGCTGCCGTCGGCGAATTCGCCGGCGCGCATGCGGCGGAACAGGTCCAGGTTTTCTTCCACGCTGCGGTCGCGGTATGGCGAGTTGCGGCCCGCCTCGGTGAGGGTGCCGCGGTATTCGCGCATCTCATCGGCGGTAAGGTCATCCACGTAGGCGTGGCCATCCTGGATCAGCTTGAGGGCGGCGCGGTAGAGCACCTCGAAATAGTCGGAGGCGTGGCGCAGATCGTGCCAGTCGTAGCCAAGCCAGCGCACGTCGTCCTTGATGCCTTCGACAAACTCCGGGTCTTCTTTGCCCGGGTTGGTGTCGTCCAGGCGCAGGTTGCACCAGCCGGCAAACTCCCGGGCGATGCCGAAATCCAGGCAGATGGCCTTGGCGTGGCCGATGTGCAGATAGCCGTTGGGCTCGGGCGGAAAGCGCGTGCGGATGGCGGTGTGCTTGCCACTGCCCAAATCCTCGCGAATGATTTGACGGATGAAATCGCGCGGCGCGTCGGTCTCAGGGGTGATGGCAGGCGTGGCAGCGGCGGACGAGGTGGACATCGGTCAAAACTTCGCAGGAGCGGAAACCACCAAGTTTAACCGCTTGAAGGAATTACGTAAGCGCGGCCGCTCAGCGGCGAGCCGCAGCCAGCGCCAGATAACGCTGATGCAGCGCCGCAACCTGCGCCTCAAGCGCCGATTCCGGTCCGCTGTTGTCGATGATGTCATCCGCCAGCGTCAGGCGGGCCGTACGGGAGGTCTGGCTGGCGAGGATGCTCACGGCCAAGTCTTCGTCCATGCCGTCACGCAGCATCAGGCGTTGCAGTTGCACCGCCTCCGGCACATCCACCACCAGGATGCGATCCACCCAATGGTAGTGCCCGATATTCTCCGCCAGCAGCGGAATGGCCAACATCACATAGGGGCTTTCGTCCGCCTGTACCTGATCCAGCATCCATTGCCGCACCCGTGGATGCACGATGGCTTCCAGTGTCTTGCGCGCCATCGGATCAGCAAACACGCGCTTGCGCATGCGCGGTCGATCCAGCCGCCCGTGTGAATCCAGCGCCTCGCTGCCGAACGCATCCACGATCGCCGCCAGCCCATCACTGCCCGGTTCTACCACCACCCGTGAGGCCTGGTCGGCGTCATACACATGCACGCCATGCGCCTTGAAGCGCTGTTCCACCGCACTCTTGCCAGCGGCGATGCCGCCGGTCAGGGCCACCGTAAACGGCTTGCCCTTGCTCATCGCATCCCGGTGAAGCTCATATAGGCGTGCCACAGCTGCTCGCCCGCGATGAACCACACCCAACCCGCCATGGCGATGAACGGCCCGAACGGCATCGGCACCTCCCGCCCGTGCTTGCGCAGCGCGATCAGCACGCCGCCCACCAGCGCGCCGATAAACGAAGAAAGCAGGACCACCGGCAGCAACGACATTGGCCCCATCCAGGCCCCGAGCGCGGCAAGCAATTTGAAATCCCCGAAACCCATGCCTTCCTTGCCGGTGAGCAGCTTGAACAGCCAATACACGCTCCACAGGCTGAGGTAGCCGATAGCAGCGCCGAGGATGGAGGCACCTGGTGCGACGAAAAGGTGGATCAGGCTCAGCAGCAAGCCGACCCAGAGCAAGGGCAGGGTGATCTGGTCTGGCAGTAGTTGTGTGCGGAAATCGATGCCCGATAGCGCCACCAGCGCCCACGTGAAGCACAGCCCCGCCAGGCCCGCCCAGGTGGGACCGAGTTTCCAGATGACGACGGTGCTGAGGATGCCGGTCAGCAGCTCGATCAGCGGGTATTGGATGGAGATCGGCGCCTGGCAATAGCGACAGCGGCCGCGCAGCAGCAGCCAACTGAACAGCGGGATGTTGTCGTGCGCCGCCAACGGATGCTTGCAGTGCGGACAGTGCGACCCCTCACGCACGATGCCAGGGGCCATTCCAGCCCGAGCACCTCATGCGCTTCGCGCCGCCAGAACGCATCCAGCCGAACCGGCAGCCGCAGGATCACCACATTGAGAAAACTGCCCACGATCAGGCCCAGCACGCCTGCAATAACAATCCAGACTGTCAGCGGCAAATCGGGCATGCGTGAACCGTAGGTATGAAAACGCGCCACATTATCGCCGCTTGGCGGCAATGATGTGGCGCGTGATAGGGCGTGAGATTAGAACGTGCCGGCGAGTTTGAAGATGGGCAGATACAGCGCAATAACGATACCGCCCACCACCGTGCCCAGGATCACCATCATCAGCGGTTCGAGCAGGGAGGCAAGGGAGTCGACAGCATTGCTGACTTCTTCTTCGTAGAATTCGGCGCATTTGAACAGCATGTGGTCCAAGGCACCGGATTCCTCACCGATGGCGACCATTTGCGTGACCATGTTCGGAAAAAGTCCCGTCTGGCGCATGGCGAGCTGTAGCTGATGGCCGACTGCAACGTCATCGCGCATCTGATGCACGGCTTCGGCGTACACCACACTGCCGGTAGCACCGGCTACGGCATCCATCGCCTCGACCAGCGGTACGCCGGCTTTGAACGTAACGCCCAAGGTGCGCGAAAAACGCGCGATGGCCGATTGGCGGAGAATGTTGCCCATGACGGGGAGCTTCAGCGTCACACGATCAAGGAAGTGTGCGAATTTCACCGAGCGTTTCTTGGCCATAATCATCGCCACGATGCTGCCGGCTATAGAGCCAAGCACTAGCCACCAGTACTCCTGCATGAATTGTGACATGGTCACAAGCAATTGGGTCGGGGCAGGTAGCTGAGCGCCGGCATCCTTGAAGGTCTTGGCAAAAACCGGAACCACAAACAGCAACATGATCATGATCACGGCCACGGCGACTACCATCACCATAATGGGATAGAACAGCGCCTTTTTGATCTTGCCCTTGATGCTTTCGGTTTTTTCCTTGTAGGTCGCAACGGTATCCAGGATCGTGTCCAACACACCGGCAGATTCACCTGCGCGCACCAGATTGCGGTACAGCTCGTCGAACTGAATGGGATACTGCCCAAGTGCCTCGTACAGGGTCGACCCGCCCTCGATGCTTTGTTTGACATCCGTCAGCATGGTCTTGAAGCGTGGGTTCTTCTGACCATCGGCAATGATGTCGAAGGACTGCACCATTGGCACGCCGGAGGCCATCATGGTGGCGATCTGACGGCTGAAGATCGCTACGTCGCGTGGCTTGACCGCGCTGCCGGAGCCGCCGAGCAGCGGCTTGGAGCGCTCCTTCACCGTTTGCGGGTTCATGCCCTGCCGACGCAGTTCGGCCTTCACCAGCGAAGCATTCTTCGCCGGCATGGAGCCTTTCATACGCTTGCCGCGTTTGTCCAGCGCCACCCACTCGTACGTGGGCATCTGCGAGACCTGGGCGCGTTGGGCGCCCTGCTGTCGGGTGTTCTTGGTGGCGGCGGTAACCGTGGCCATGCTGTCTAATCCCCCAATAAATCGGACCCGGCGCCGGATGTCGGCGTGATGGGCAAGACAATCACCAGCTTACGGTACTTTGATGGCCCATTTCGTGGCCCCTCGCGCAAGTCTGGTATGAAACCGGTCGCGTTCCTTCATCAATCCTTGGTCACGCGATCGATTTCCGCAAGGCTGGTCATCCCCGACTTGACCTTCAAAAGTGCCGAGGCACGCAGGTCGTTGATGCCGATCTTGCGGGCCACCTCGGCGATCTGCATGGCGTTGCCGCCTTCCAGCACGATTTTCTGGATCTCCTCCACCATCGGCATCACCTGGTAGATACCCACGCGCCCCTTGTAACCCTCGTTGCAATCCGGACAACCCACGGCTTCATAGACCGTCATGCCCTCGTCGATGTCTTGCTGGGTAAAGCCGGCGGCCAGCAAGGCCTGCGGCGGCAGGTTTATCTGCTTCTTGCAGCTATGCAGGCGTCGTGCCAGGCGCTGGGCAATCACCAGCGTCACGGACGAAGTAATGCTGTAGGGCGGAATGCCCATGTTCATCAGGCGCGAGATGGTCTGCGGCGCGTCGTTGGTATGCAGGGTGGAGAGCACCATGTGGCCGGTCTGGGCGGCCTTGATAGCGATCTCGGCCGTTTCCAGGTCACGGATTTCGCCGACCATGATCACGTCCGGGTCCTGACGCAGGAAGGAGCGCAGCGCCGCCGCAAAAGTCATGCCACGCTTGACGTTCTGCTGCACCTGATTGATGCCTTCCACGCGGATTTCCACCGGGTCTTCCACGGTGGAGATGTTGCGTTCCGCCGTGTTGAGGATATTCAGTGCGGTATATAGCGAGACCGTCTTGCCCGAACCGGTAGGGCCGGTGACCAGCACCATCCCGTACGGCTTGTGAATGGCGTCCAGGTAGAGCTTCTTCTGGTTCTCCTCATAGCCGAGCTTGTCGATGCCCAGCTTGGCCGACGAGCTGTCCAGGATACGCAGCACGATCTTCTCGCCGAAGAGCGTCGGCAAGGTGCTGACGCGAAAGTCCATCGCGTGACTCTTGGACAGGTTGAGCTTGATACGGCCGTCCTGCGGCACGCGACGCTCGGCAATATCCAGGCCGGCCATCACCTTCAGGCGTGAGGAGATGCGGTTAGCCAATTTCTGGGGCGGGCTGGCCACGGCGCGCAGCATGCCGTCCATACGCAGGCGTACACGATATTGGCTTTCATAGGGCTCAAAATGGATGTCCGACGCGCCGCGGCGAATGGCGTCAACCAGGATCTTGTTGACGAACTTGACCACGGGGGCGTCGTCGCCACCGGTAGCGTCAATACCGCCGCCGCTGGACTCCCCGTCTTCGTCCACGGACTCCAGGGCCAGATCGTCAAGATCGCTGCCGCCCAAATCGGGTGTTACGTTGTTAAGCGTGCTGACGGCAATATCGATAGCGCGACTGAGTTGCGCCCGTTCAACCAGGACGGGCTCCACCATGCAATTGGAGTGGAATTTGATCTCATCCAGGGCATGCAGCTGCATGGGATCGGCGATGCCCACGAAAAGGCGCTTGCCGCGCTTCATCAGGGGCAGGGCCTGATGCTTGGTCATCAGTTCCTGGCTGATCAGGCTGGTCGGCATGCTGGCCGGGGCAAGCGCCGAAACGTCCAAAATCGGCATCCCGAACTCCGCCGAGGAGACCTGCGTCAGGCGGGTGTTGTCAACCAGGCCCTGGTCCAGCAACCAGGCAGTCAGGGTTTTTTTCTGCTGACTCGACTCGGTGACGGCCTTGCGGACGTCGGCTTCAGGCAGCAGGCCTTCGGAAACAAGCCGACGGGCCAGTCCGGACAGGCCAAGTGCGGTGGGCTGTGGCTGCGATGACATGATGAAACCTACCTAAGTCCCCTGATCGAGCTCGAATTTAGCGCACATTGGAGCAACAGGCCATCGGCCTCCAATGGTTTGGCAAATAGGTGCACACCCCGCTTCCAGACGGTCTGGGATACGAGAGGCCAACAGCAGTATGACGACTGGATCCATGAAAGGTGATCTGGGCTGCAATTCTGCCTGCATGAAGTGGTTTGCTGATTTGGCGCGGTATGTGCTTAGTGGTTGGCGCGTTATGATCGGCCGAGACATGGGGAGCTACAGCTTGAACCTCTTAAGCATCATCCTGCCCGCTAAGAACGAAGCGCCTGCCTTGATGGAGCTGCTGCCGCGTCTACGTGCCATGCATCCGATCGCCGAGATCATCGTGGTAGACGACGGTTCCACGGACGACACTCCGGCCATCTGTTCTCGCAGCGACGTCAAATGTCTGACCTCTCCCTACTCAATGGGCAACGGTGCCGCGATCAAGCGCGGAGCCAGGATCGCGGCCGGTGATGTCCTGGTTTTCATGGACGGTGATGGCCAGCACGATCCAGCCGATGTGGCGCGCTTGATCGAAAAGCTGGGGCAGGGATACGACATGGCAGTGGGGGCCCGCGACTGGGGGAGTCAGGCTGGTGTTGGTCGCGGTATCGCCAATACGTTTTATAACTGGCTAGCTACCCGGATGACGGGCCATGTCGTGGCGGACCTTACGTCTGGCTTCCGTGCGGTGAAGGCGGATCGGTTCCAGGAGTTTCTGTACCTCCTGCCGAACGGGTTTTCCTATCCTACGACCAGCACCATGGCCTTCTTCCGCAGTGCCTACCCCGTGGCTTACGTACCGATCAAGGCGGCGCAACGGGTGGGCAAGAGTCATATCAAGCCATTGCGTGATGGGCTGCGGTTCCTGCTGATCATCTTCAAGATCGCCACGCTTTATTCGCCTTTAAAGTTGTTTGTTCCCGCAAGCGCCGTATTTTTCTCGCTCGGATGCGCCAACTACGCGTGGACCTATATCCATGAGGGCCGGTTGACGAACATGAGTACGCTGATGTGGAGCGCCGCCGTGATCGTGTTTCTGATTGGCCTGGTTTCTGAACAGATAACGGCGTTGACGTACAGGCGCCATGGGTGAACCGGCTCGTTCTACGCTATTAGTACTGGCCTCGACCTATCCGCGCTGGCGCGAAGATCCCGAGCCGGGATTCGTGCACGAACTCTGCAGGCGCTTGGTCGATCGATTCGATGTCATTGCATTAGTACCGGATGCGCCTGGAGCAGATCCGAGCGGGGATTTGGACGGCGTCGAAGTTGTGCGCTTTCGTTACGCCCCGCGCCGATGGCAGACCTTGGTCAATCACGGCGGCATCGTTGGCAATTTGCGCCATCACAAATGGAAGTGGCTGCTGGTGCCTGGATTTGTCATGTGCCAGTACTTGGCCGCCATGCGGTTGATCAGAAATAGGCGTGTCGACGTCATCCACGCACATTGGCTGATTCCACAGGGCTTGATTGCCTGGCGGCTGAAGCGTATTGCAAGCATCCCCTATGTCGTGACCTCCCACGGTGGGGACCTTTATGGCTTGCAGGGCGCATGGCTTACGAAGTTGAAGCAAAAAGTGGCCGGTGTTTCGTCTGCTATGACGGTAGTGAGCACGGCCATGCAAGCTGAAACGCAGGCGAAGGGGTTGATGCCGGCGAAGTTGGCCGTGTTGCCCATGGGCGTCGACTTGCGTGAGCGTTTTGTCGTCGATTCGAACGTAGAACGCGCCGAAAACGAACTGCTTTTCGTTGGTCGATTGGTGGCTAAAAAGGGATTGCCGGCGCTCTTAAAAGCCATGCCTATCGTGCTCGACGCTCGGCCAGGGAGTGTCTTGACCATTGCCGGTTTCGGTCCGGAAGAGTCAGGGCTGCGTGCGCTGGTGCATCAATGGGGTATCGAGAAACATGTGAAGTTCCTCGGGGCGATGCCCCAAGACAGGTTGCCAGAGCTCTATCGTCGCGCAGCGGTCTTTGTTGCCCCGTTTATTCGCGACGCTTCAGGCGATCAGGAGGGGCTGCCGGTGGTACTTATGGAGGCGATTGGTTGTGGATGCCCAGTGGTGGTAGGAAACGTTGCGGGCATTCGAGACTTGTTGGGTGATGCCGCAGAGGAGGTTTGTGTGGACCCTACGGATACCCACGCGCTTGCAGCATCCATTCTCGCCGTACTGGATCATCCAGAACAAGCGCTACATCAAGCCAAAAAAATTCGCGAAACGGTGGCCAAGCGTATCGATTGGGGGCCGATAGCGGATGGTTATGCGCGCATTATCGAAGGCTGTGTCGAAGAGGCGCTCAAGGGAGACAGTTAACGTGACCAGTGTATTGATCTGTGGGGGGGCAGGT
>Ga0335072_10017461_pt1 | contig 10149 bp, 6 predicted proteins | sample Lox_Sample_21_FD_206725 | JGI IMG/M metagenome (GOLD analysis project Ga0335072, IMG submission 206725) | Soil microbial communities from Loxahatchee National Wildlife Refuge, Florida, United States - Lox_Sample_2.1 | ecosystem: Environmental > Terrestrial > Soil > Wetlands | place: USA: Florida...
CTCTCGTGCACCAATGTTTGGGTCTTTATCGAGAGTCGTCGCAGGGGTGTCCGAAAAATGGCTCTCAGGCAGTAAGTTGACCTCCCACAGGAATGCCCGCGCCGCTAAGTTTATTTTGCCAACATCTCTTTGCAGCCCTGTCCCGTTCATGATCCTCTGGAACGCCATGGGCGCCGCTCTTGTCCAGCCGATCTATTTCTATTCCATCATTCGAAGCAAAGCTACCTTGCGTGATCCCACGATTCCCTTGAACGAGGCCATAGCATTGTTCATCACTACGCTGCCCACAGTCTTGTTCCCCTTATTCTTGTTTACGCCAGCCTGGCTCAACTACAGCTCCTGGGATCACCAGGGCTACATTGCTGTTTTCCAGGGAACGCCATTCTTGATGGTCGTCATCTTTGTGGCTAGCATCGCAGTCCTGTTGCCGCGTCATGGAATCGTATCGATGAAAGACGCAAAGAATCCCAACGTTGACAAGCCATGGATCGTAGCGTCCTTTGTCATGTCTGGAACAATTGCGGCTGCTGTCCACATCTACACGATCTTCAGATCTTTCACATCGACAAACCCAGATACTGCATTGACACGCCTCTTCATCCCTTCGCCAAGCAAAGTCAACTCCTTCTCGGCACCATCCTACAACCCTACATTGACTTCTACAGCTCTCCCAGCTGGGTATCACGTGCTCTTAGAAGGCTGTCACCTCTTCACCCAGTTCGACTGGATTATTGTCGCGCTGTCTTGTGTTGTCTTCACCCATTACCTTCTCACGAATCCGGCCGGGAACGATGCAAAAGCCTCACTTCAGAAGATATCTGCAATGGAAATGCGCGAATTGGCTTACCTTGCCTTGGGTGCCGTAATACTCGGCCCAGGAGCGGCTGGCTCCTTCGCTCTAGCAATTCGCGAATCCAGATTGAGAGAGCAAACCGCGTCTCGTAAAAAAATTTAAATCATTCACAAGTTGGGAGCAAGGCCGAGCTTCAGAGGATGTATTTCCGTGATGCGAAGCTGGACATATTCTTGTTTTGGCTTTATAGAGAGAGGGAGGAGGGCGTTCCGTTGTCCAAGCTGTGTCCTGTCTGGTTACAGGGTTGGGCCATCTATGCTACTGTACGTAGCTAGTTATCGCATAACACCTTTTGCTTTGTCATTCCAATTTTCTTAATAACGTTTCTCGCGCTCTGATGGCACTCCGTAAATCATCCGTGATGTTCCCGCCTTTCACACATTTCAACCTCCTCCTTATAATACACTGCACTGGATGTAGCATTTGTAGGCACATTGGTCGCCGGGGAATATTTGTATGACACTGAGATATCTCCTGCTCTGTCATGAGTTATACGTCCTCCTCACACGTCGTATTAAGTGGTGCTCTGTATTGCGTTGATGACATGGGTCTCGAACTTGTACGTTTCAACTCCCTCCGAAGATGGCTCCGCCTCATATTGTTTGAAAGATCATGAATTTATCACTATAGAAAAGGTATTAAAAAAATCCATCCCATACACAAGGAAAAAATCCAAAGGTAAAATAAGACAGTGAAATTCAGCCTCTGGAAAGGTCTATTCCATCTTGATGCCGTGATTCGCACACACCTGCTCAGCAAACCGGGTTGTGGTAAGAGAAGGCCCCAACAACTGATTGAACGGAATATCAATCGCAAACTCCTTGAAGATCCAGTTCCTCAGCTCCGCTCCAATCATGCTGTCAATTCCATAGCTTGCCACGGATCTCTCCTCCTCGAAATCTTCCACATCAAGCAATAGGATGCGCGCCAGTTTCGCAGTGAAGTGTTCTCGTACCGCTTGGACGGCTTCTGCGGGTGAGATGTCGCCTTTAATGATAGAGAGAATGGTCTTTGATGCCGCAGCGACGGCCTCATCGTTGCTTCCAGCCTTCATAGTGCGGACCATCGCTTTGAATCGCATGTCTCTCATCCAGAAACCGTCAAAATCGTCACCTGCCCCATCAATGGCTTTGCGAAGCTGAGCAGGATCAAGACCCACGATGAGTTGGTCCATTGTACCTTGACGCTGTTGCTCGATAATTGCAACCTCGAAAGAACTCAGCAAATGCTCTTCGTCGATTCCATACATTCCTTTTCGCTTCAGCGAATCCTCGAGCTCGATGTTCTCTGCCACGACGCCGACGCCGAGGACCATGGGTAAGATAATGGATACGGCATGTTTATGTTGAGAACGACGATGTCGTGCGAGAGAGTCCAGGTAGGCGTTTCCAGCAGCGTAGTTGCTTTGACCCGGAGTGCCGAGAGTGCCAGAGACGGAGCTGGTCATTACGAAGAAATCTAGGGGAACCCCTTGCAGAGCTTCATGCAGATTCATGGTCCCTTGTACTTTGGGCCTTGTCGACGTCTTCCAATTCTCATATGGCATGTTGTGAAACAGTCCATCCTAAAGTCAGCATTAGCGCTTGCATCACGTGAGCGCACAGTCGGCTAAACACGTACTCTGAGCACCATTGCAGCCTGGATCACGCCTCTAATAGGGCGATCAGCGGGCACACTTTTAACGGCTCTATCCACATCTGCCCTGACAGTCGCGTCTCCTTTCATGACTTGCACCTGAGCTCCAGCTGCCTCAAGTTCTTCGACCAAAATGGAAGCTTGTTTAGAATCGGCGCCAGATCTAGAGAGGAATACAAAGTTCCGAGCCCCTTTCTTCATCATCCAGGAGGTCAGACTACGTCCAAGGCCGCCAAGACAGCCAACGAGGAGGTATGTGGCGTCAGAACACAGCCTTAAAGATGGACGCGCAGGTAACACGTCCAACAGCCTATCTGACTTCTCGTGAGCGATAAGGATCTTACCAGCTTCAAAACTGTCGGAGAAAGAGGCCACGCAAGAGTTGAGCTCTGTCAGGTTCTTGACAGAAAGAGGTTGCAGTGCGGATATGACCTGCTGGCGGTAGAGTTTGATTGTTAGCGCCAACAGCGTAGACAGGGCTTCTGACTTCCATGCGAACAGGTCCAACATATCAAAGGCCAGGTAGCTTGCTCCACGGTGGGTGGGTATTGTGTCGAGAACGCTTCGCGAAAGGACATTCTTGCGGCCACAATCAACGAAACGTGCGAAAGGTGCAATATATCTCCAGGCCTCCCTTGCCACGGAAGCCTTGACCCAGCCGGAACTAAAGATGATATCGACTTTGTATTGGCCGTTCGCCTTTCTGAGCTGCGACAGCTCCGACTCTACTAGCACCTGCTTTTTGTCCAGTCCAAATTGCGACATGACGGCATTGACCTGAGCGTCGGCGTTGACAGCGACGTACGGATAACCACCCATTGCTTGTGTTAGTTTGATCGCGGCAGCACCGGCCAGTCCGGAACCATGAAGGATTAGTACAGTCTCTCCAGGCTGCAGGTTTGCGAGTGTCTTCAAGCCATGCAAAGCCGCACCGTATCCCATTGGAAGGCTTGTCATCTCGGTCAAAGACTCAGTCTCTTCAACACGTTGCAGGAGATCTTCGCGAACCCGTTGGAATGTTGCAAATTTGTCGAAGCTGAAGCCCACGACGCGGTCGCCGACAGCAAGACGCTTGGTGGCAGAGCCAATTCGCTGCACAATGCCGCCGATCTCGTGGCTGAAGGTGGTTGGATAGTCCGTGCCAGATATGATTAGCACATCTTCCTTGTTCAAGCCGGTGAGCAAGACCTTGACCTCAACCTCTTCAGGGTGCAGAGCATCTTCAGCGCGAATGTCAGTCTCGAACATAACTTTCCCAGACTGTATCTTCCCAACAAGATGCTGTTCAGGATCGAAAGCCGTTGGTTTGATATCTGTCTCGTCCACCGAGTACACGCTGTTGATGATGTCGTTCGAGACAAGGCGACTAATGTAAACGTGACCCTCAGATACGCAATACTCGTTTTCATCTGAAGGAGCCTTCTCAATCTGCTGTAGAGCTTTTTGGGAGATAATGCGCGCGATATCAGCTGTTGACGTATTGTCCGTGTCAAAATCGATTGTAATGACATTGAGCGACACTTGCTCAGACCTGAGAGACCTCATCAAGCCGGAAGCCATCGCAAACTCCGGTTTCTTTCCCGTAAGAAGACCCCCAGCTGAAGCCCACAATATTGATTTGGCGTTGTTAGTAATCCTCTGTAAGCTGAGGAATTCCTGTTCGGTGATTGTCGAAAGAAATGGGCTCTCAAAGTCTGCGACGATCACAATATTTTCACCGATCTGTGTAGGATCTTGAAGTTCAGAGGTGACGACGTGACAATCAAGAATTTCGAAGGCCTTTTTGATTTGAGACAAGATGTCCGGAGGCTTCTGGCGGTAAACGAGTTGTATTTTGTGCAAGACACCATTTGTGATACCATTTGGAGTGGACTTAACAGGAGTAGTCATCACAAAGCCAGGTTTCCTTGAGGACTTGAACTCCAATTCGAGGTCAGAGAAGTCAGGACCATTAAGGGTCTCGGCTGACGCTGGCTTTGCAAACTCGAAAATTGCTCGGCCATTTACTGTCAGTAGTTTCCTAATATTCACGAGATCGTCTGAAGAATTAGGGGATGCGATGACGATATCAAATGAGCCAGCTTCGATGGACTGGCTTTTCAAATCCAGTGCCAAGTCCAATTTCTGCACTTTGTTGTTCTCGAAGTCGTCGATTCTCTGCCCAAGGTTCTCAGTAAGCTCTGCTCTAGCCTCTATTACGGTGAGATTAAGATCTGGAACTTTGTCCAGAAGGGCTTTAGCATGTTTCGATCCTATTTCGAGAATTCGAAGTCCTGGAGTTTTAAACTCTGCGAGTTCGACCAATGATGGAACATCCAGCTGTTCTGAACCATAGAGTGAATCAATATCGAGTCTCCAAACCATTTCTCCATATGGTTGAGGTCTTAAAGGCTCTTCAGCACGTTGAGGTACTGCAGCCTCATATAACGAGCATCGCATGTCGCTGATCTCCATGAGCACCTCGCCATCGCTAGCGACCAATTGATTGCTGCCAACAAAGGAGCGAACACCTCGTTGATCAATCCAGGAAAAGGCTTGCGCAGCCGAATTGGTGATTTGAGCATCTGTAGGGTTCCAGATAGCTACTTCATCAACCTGTATTGGCACAGCGCCAAAAGGCATCGCATTCGCCCGGCCAGCATAGATTGCCACGATCAGCAACTGCAGACATGAGTCTACACATGCAGGATGCAAGACGTACCGAGATTCTCCGCTCATTGTCTCGACTTTGGTCTTGATCTGAGTCTTGCATGCGGCGGCATAGGTCTTTCCATCAAAGCTGATGTCTTCCATATCTTGAAAGGTCGGGCCGTAGTCGAATCCAACCTGCCTCAATGCTTGGTTCCAGGCTCTTCCAGAAGCTCGTTGAGGTAGATTTGGAACCTTTTTTGCGGCCGGTCGCTGGGGGCGAGCATTGACTCTGATGCTACCGGCCATGTGATCGTAACGGTGTCCGGTGTTGGACACAGAAGACACATTGAAGTCCCACCATGTATTTTGAGCTTCGCCCTCACCGTAAAGCGAGGGACGCATGGTGAGTAGAACCTCAATTCCACTGTCATCGTCTGGCGTGACGAGTGCATTCTTAATAGAGATATCTCTCAAGACATACCCTTCAACAGTGGCCGGAGTAGGCAACATCTCATTCAGCTGCATGATTGCTTCAATTGCCATGGAGAAATACCCTGCGGCTGGGAAAACAGCTTCGCCGCCCAGGGAATGATCTTTGAGCCAAGGCAAATCTCGAATTCGCAGAACATTTCGCCACGTGGGCTCGGCCGGAGAGCCACCAAGGATCAACGATCCCAAAATGTCATGGCGCGGAAATTTTGCTGTCCGATGCTCACGGCTTTGACGTGGCTCAGCCCAGAATTTCTTGTTGCTATCCCATTGGTATGGTGGCAAGTCCACAATTAGATTGCCCTTCCTGCACGATGCCTCTCTACCGCGAGAAGATTCCTCTATCGCAGTGACGCGTTCCATGTACAGTGGAAAGTCCCTCAGGAAAAGCTCTCCCGCAAGCTTCAAGAGAGATGATGCAGAGTCTGCGCCTCTAATTAGAGTTGGGAGGTACTGCAGTTTCTCAAAGTTGTACGCAGCCTTGATTTGCCTAATCGTTCCGGAAAGAGCCGAGTGGGTTCCGACTTCGATTAACATATCAACATTTGCAAATTCTGGACTGGTTCCAATTGTTTGTACGGCTTGATTAAACAGAACAGGACTTAAAAGGTTGGTGCTCCAATAACCCTCGTCGAGGACAGTCTTTTCAGACAAGATCGAGTTGGTAACCGAAGACACCATCTTTACGTTTTTTACCGACAAGGGCAGGTCCAAGGCCATGTTCAACTTAGCACGGCGAACCAGTGCTTCGTATTTAGCAGCTGCAGGCCGCATATGTGGCGAATGATACGCCTTTCCGTCGGTCTTAACCCATCTGGTAAAAACATTGTTTGTGTTAAGATCCTTCTGTAGTGTCTCGAGCGCGTCGGCGTTGCCGCTGAGAGTGATACCTGCGGGTGAATTGTGGCATGCAATGACCACATCACCCTTTACGCTCTCGAGATAAGGGTAGGCTGCTTCAGCACCCAGACCCACGGCTAACATGGCGCCTTTCGCATTGATGTCACGAACAACTTTGCCACGGTAATAGGCAAGTATGATAGCCTCGGAGGCCGAGATCAGACCAGCAGCGAACGCGGCTGCAATCTCGCCTGATGAATGGCCACAGGTGACAGCAGGTCTGATGCCCCAGAGTCCAAGGAGCTGGACTAGCGCGACTTGAATTGCTGTACAGAGCGGTTGCGAGAATTCGGCCTCGTGCACCCGGGAAAAATTTGGGTCTTCAAGAAGAGCATCCTCCAAAGTCCAGTCGGGAGAGTCCTCAATGTCTTCAAGCGCCATGTCGAGATGTCTGATGCTCCTCAAGAAGCTAGGATAATACATCATGAGCTCTGCTCCCATCCTGGCCCATTGAGCGCCTTGGCCGGTGAAGACGAATCCAACAATAGGCGCCTTCTTGATGTCAGCGAAGACGAATTGTTCGAGGTTGTTTTTGAACGCATTTTCAATGCTGGCATGGCTGGCTATAACTATTCCTCTGCTTGAGAAGTGTGTCCGGCGGTTGGCGAGAGTGTACGAAAGATCCAAGAGGTTGTAATCGTTTATAACAGCGCTGTGGGCTTCAATATTGCGCTTTAAGGTTGGTTTGTCGTGTGCTGAGAAGAGTAGCAGAAAAGGGCGATTGCGGTTGAAAGCCCCTCGCGGTGACCTGGTCTTCAATTTCTTTTGCGACGACCTGTATTTGTATGTCTGAGGTTTTAAAAGAAATGAGTCGGCACTCTCCAAAATGATGTGTGCATTGGTACCACCGTACCCAAACGAGTTGACGCTCACACGCTTAACAGGAAGATGCGAAGGGAAGGGAGTTGGTTCGTTGGGAACTTGGACTTTCCAGCCTTTCCAATCGATAGCAGGGTTAGGGTTGGTTACGCCGCGAGTTGGGGGGATGATTCCTCTCTCGACGATCAGAATTGCTTTGATGAGGGCAGACAAGCCACTGGCAGCCTCGCTATGCCCGATGTTGGTTTTCACCGCTCCTATGAGCAGTGGACCATCTCCGGCTTGTCGAGTTTCGTTCATTGCGGTGGCGACAGCATGGACCTCGAGGGGATCTCCCACCGCAGTTCCTGTACCGTGGCACTCAAAGTAGCCAGTCAATCGAGGATCGAGCTGGCCACCACGATAATATGCTTGCCTGATAACATTGGATTGACCGGCAAGGTTGGGATGGGTAATGCCTACAGCTGGAACTTTGCCATTGCTATTTGTTGCACTGGATCGGATGAGGCCTCGAATTGGGTTACCAGCTCGAACAGCGTCACTCAGACGCTTGAGGTAAACAGCACCAACACCTTCCGCACGACCATATCCGTCAGCGGAAGCATCAAAGGTATGGCAAGTGGAAGTTGGAGAGAGAACGCCCAATTTGGCTGTGTTCATGTGCTGGTCAACGGTGAGCACGAGGTTGACACCACCAACAATAGCAGCCGAGCACTCCTTATTCCTCAAAGCATTACATGCGTTGTGAATCGCATAGACTGATGAAGAACAAGCGGTATTTACCACGATACTAGGACCGTTGAGGTTGAAGACGTGACTGACTCGGTTACTGATTATGCCAGGGTCGACGCCCGTGGCAGCCAAACTATGACGGAAAGCGGATTCCTTGAAAGCCATCTGCTGGAAATCTGCGGTGAAGCTGGCGACAAAACACGCAGTAGATGATCCAGATACCTCTTTCAAGCTAACTCCAGCAGACTCGAATGCCTCGTAGACGACTTCAAGGAGCTTGCGCTGTTGAGGGTCCATCCACATGGCTTCGATGGGAGTGATACCAAAGAAACTAGGGTCAAACTCTTGAAGAGTTTCTTTCAGAAAGTAGCCGCCAAGAACAGCAAAACTGCCAGGTCGATCGTTATTGCTGTGGTAGTATGCATCAATGTTGAATCTTGAGGTAGGAACTTTGGGCGTTTGACCAGTCTCCTTATTGATCATCATGTTCCAGAAGTCGGAAGGCGACTTGACGTCACCAGGGAGGCGGCAACCTTTTCATAAATAGTAAGTCTCTGTACATGGTAAAGCCATGGAGAAGAAGAGGTCTTACCCATTCCTACAACAGCAATTGGCTCCAACTGTTCACTAAGCGGCTTTTCTGAGTAATTAAGAAATGATGCTGCAGCATATTTGGCATCGCTGATGATATGCTGCGTATCGAATGCAGGATTCATGTTAGACTCGACATCCGAAGAGCCAGATGACAGGCTCTCGCTGATGAAAGGCATCTGGCTTGCCGTTGGGGTGAGGGAGTTTTGGGAACCATGCAATGAATGAGAGGCCGTATAAAGAACGTAAATTTGTTTTATACCCGAGCACCGGCAGAAGGGATGCTGGACGATGGGATTCTTTAATTTGTTCGTGTCAAAAGCAAGAATTATGGCAGCCCCCCATTCACATACCCTCCGGTGGGCCCGTAGGTCTTAACAGGTCTTTCTCAAAAATGAAGCCGATTCCATTCCGCTTGCCACAAAGGGGACCAAACGGCCGCGCACAGAATGGTGATCTCCAAGGTGAGCATCAAGCCGCAGTACCGAAGGATGTACACTGCGGGATGTCGGAGGCCAGTTCATGCTTAGCAGCCTGGACGAATACAAGGGATGGGCCAGAATATGCATATGCATGCAGAAAGACTGACAGTCTGACAGTAGACTTGATTTGCATGGTTACGCACGTGGGTGCGGCATGCAGTTGCAAACCGTTGGGCGGCAGGGACAAAGCACAGGGACAAGGACCAAAGCGGACACAGTCGGCCGCGTGGCGGAATGCAACTCGCGCGTGGGTAATACACAGCAGTATACACACGTTTCTCAACTCCGAAATGCCATATTACAACAGTATACAGGGACCGATCGGAATCCATGCACAGCGTGCATTTGTTGTTATTAAGCAAGAGCCGTGTTTCCGCCGCACGAAACAAGTAAGTAGGACGTCTTCACGCTCTCACAACGTAACTAAGTGTATCTGACAGGTGATTGACATGAAGGAGCATTAAGCATGCCTCCACGAACTGTGGAACATTTCGACGTTGTGGTTGTTGGTGCTGGTGAGTGTTTTCTTGCCTGCGCTCGCTTGACGCACATTGTTTGGCAGAGGAGAGCAGCCACGGGTCTCGGCGGCAACCAGCCACTCCGCCTTCCTCTCCTTGATTTTTCTTGTCATTTATCTATCTTGCCCTAGAGTCGTTTTAGAGCTTGCTAACCCTCAGCTACTTCCTTCTAGGATGGAATGGCCTAATAGCGGCACGGACCTACTTGGAACTCGCTTCTGACACTAACTTGCTCATCGTTGACGATGGCTTGACTATCGGAGGGTCATGGAGCATGGAGAAGATATACCCAAGTCTATACGCGCAGATCAGCCATCCTCTTTTCGAATACTCCTTCTATCCCATGAAAAAGGAAGGAATCTCTCCTGATGGTTATATCCCTGGCATGACTGTGCACGAATATCTTGTTAATTTTGCGAGAGACTATGATTTGACCCGCCGGATACGCCTAAGAACGAATGTCGTTGGCGTTAAAAGAGGTCCTAACAGCCGCGGCTGG
>Ga0335072_10017462_pt1 | contig 10149 bp, 8 predicted proteins | sample Lox_Sample_21_FD_206725 | JGI IMG/M metagenome (GOLD analysis project Ga0335072, IMG submission 206725) | Soil microbial communities from Loxahatchee National Wildlife Refuge, Florida, United States - Lox_Sample_2.1 | ecosystem: Environmental > Terrestrial > Soil > Wetlands | place: USA: Florida...
GACCGCATCCGGGACCGGCAATCATGAGCGACAACAATCCGCCGTGGATGCAGCAGGCATTCGCCTATGCCGTCGTCGTTGGATGTCTCGCCTGCGCCATCGGCGCATTCATGGTCGTGGGCGTCACCCTGATGGTGCACGGCACCTGCTGCGACGGCGGACCTCCGGCATTTTCAAATCGCATCGCAGGCATGGTGCTGTTCGTGATCGGCGCCGGCAACGCCTTCATCTGTACGCGGGCGGCGATGTCGCGGCTGCGAACACACTCGAGGAGGCTGCGCATGTTGAATGTTGGCGATCTGCAGCGTGCCGGCAACGCGCTCAAGAACGGCGCCATGCTGTTGTGGGGCGCGGCGCGGCGGCCGAGGCATTGGTTGGTCCGCGCGTTCGATGTCACCGGGCGAGCGGGCTGGTGGGTGAGCGTTGCGACGTTCCGCGTGGTTGTCGTGGCCTTCGTGCTCTTCATCGGCTTGTGCACCCTGCTCGGCGATAAGGCGGCAATTGATACCGGGCTGCCCGTGTGGCTCGCCCGGATGGTCGGGACCGCATGGGCGGCGCTGGGCCTGTGGGTCATCGCGACCGGCGCGCACTGGCTGATTGTGCGGGTCAGGCGGCAATACCGGCGGCTGGTCGGCTGACATGGAAGGCGGCGGCATCTTCTCGCTGCTTGGCGGCGTGGTGTTGCTGCCGTTCCAGCTTGTCGCCGATCTCCTGCGTCTGGGTCGCTGGCTCGCGCAGCGCCGGCGCCTGCTCTCCCCCCACGAATTGAATCTGCAACATGCCTCGCATCCGGTCGGCGCTCTCGTGCTGCTGCTGGCGGTGTGGCGGCTCTACGGCGCGCAACTCGATCACGCGCGCATCGCCTATGCGGTTGACGGCCGGCTGCTCGCCGCTGTCGCCGGCGCCGCGTTCGTCTTCGGCCTGGCCCTATTCCTCGCCGGCATGCGCCATTGCTCCGGCCTGCGCGATGAAGTCCTGATGGTGCGGGCCTGTGGCAAGCTCGCCATTGGAGCTGCCGCCTGCGTCTATCTGTGGCGGGCCACCGCCTGGCGCATCGGCGGCGAGAACTGGCCCGATCTGCTCGCCGCCGCCGTGTTCCTCGTCGCTCTCTGGTGCGCCGTGACCGGCGCCGTGCGTCTCTTGCTGCTCACGGTGAGCGGCGGCAACGCCCTTGCCCTCATTCGCAAGCTGCTGCGCCGACGCAACGCTCCGCTGCGGCCGGCGCGCCGACGCCGTGGTTTCTGGTTCTGGTGAGGCAAAACGCCAATGGACGATTTCTATCTCGGCTACGAGTGGAACCCGAGACGGCGGCGCATCGGCCGCCGCACGGTCACATATGATCTGCGGGCGCATCAGTCCTTGATCGCGCCTACAGCCGGGTTCAAAGGCGTCTCGATAGAGATTCCGAATCTGCTGCGCCTCATGGGCGCCTCGGTGCTGTCGTTCGATCCGACCGGCCAAAACTACTTTGTGACGCATCGCTGGCGCAGCACGGTATCGCAAATCGCGCTGCTCGATCCGGACAATCTGTGCGGGCCGGATATCGGCTTCAATCCGCTGCTGTCGGTGCAGAGTTACGATGACGCGGCGGCAATCGGCGAATGCCTGCAAGAGGTGCGGCCGGACGCGCGCGAGCCGCTGTGGGAAGAAAGCTCGGCCGATTTTCTCGGCGGGCTTTGCTGGCTCGAAGTGCAGGACGCCAAGGCAGCGGGACGCACGCCGACGCTGGAAAACGTCTTCGGGATGATTTCGGGGGATTATACAAAGGCGGCCAAGCGTATGGTCCAGGGCGGCGATTTTAAGCTCGCCAGCTGCGGCGGCCGCTTCACGCAGGACAACCGCACGAACCAGGGCATCATCGCGCATGCGATTGCCTCGATCAGGTGGTTGCGTTCGGACGCGATGCGCCGGTCACTCTCGGTCCCGGAAGGGATCGATTGGGCGCGGCTCAAAGGGCCGACACCTCTCACCGTCTATGCCGTGCTCGATGCCGACAGGCTGATGACGGTCGGCCCCGGCTGGCTGCGCCTTGTGACGGTGTGCGCCGTCAACACACTTTACCGGCTCGGCAAACAACCGGGCCTCACGACCGTTTTCATGATGTCCGAAATGGCGCAGCTCGGTCGGCTCAAGCCGGTGCTTTCTACACTCGGACAGGGCCGTAAATACGGCATCCGCTTCGCCCCGATGGTATGGCAGGACAAGGGGCAGATCTCCCGCACCTACGGTCAGGATGGCGAAAGCACGGTGATCGGCAATAGCGGCTGTTTGCTCGCCTTCGCGCCGGGGCCATGCGACAATACCACGGCGGAGTTTCTATCGAACGCGGCCGGATCGTATTTCCGGCTAAGCCAGAGCGCCAGCGATGATCCGCAGACCGGCGCGGTGCGCGTGACGGTCGGCGAGCATCAGGAGCGGTTATGGTCGCCCGAGACGATCCGCGATCTCCCCGACTGCCACGGTCTCGTATGGAGAAAGAAGACCTGGCAACGCAACACGGGCGCGCGGCCGCAGCCGGTCGTTTGTCCGCCCTACTGGGAATTGCCGGAATGCGACGGCAAATACGATCCCGATCCGTATCACCCCGGCCCCTATCCGGTGGTGTTCGGCCGCCCGCGCCCGGCCGGCAGGATGGCCGGTATGGCGGCCGCGCTCGTCGGCCTGATGATCGGCGCGGCTTCAATCTACGCGACGCTCGCAAGCTCGTATGCGGTCGATCATAGGCAGGTGCCCGGGCAGTTCCATCAGCCCGCAACCCATCACCGCGCATCGTATCGGGCGCCGCGCTAGCGCCGCCCTGTTTCATACTTCGGAATCTTCACCGTCGCCTTGGCCTCCCTCGTCCGATGTCTCGTCCCCCGTCCCGGCTTTCGGATTGACGACGACGCTCGGCGCCAATGGGCCGGGAGGCGGGTCGATGCGGGGCGGACAGATAATGACAATACCTTTGAAGCCCGACACCAGCCGCAAATGAAACCGGCCGTGCGCGCGGCCCTCCTCGTCAAACCACGCGACACCGATGCGGTCGGGATAGCCTTTGCCTGACCTTGGGTTGATATGCCGGAAACCCCATATGAGCCCCAGCGGCGTTTCGCCCTGGTCTTCGATCTTGCTGCTGTAGCGCAGCAGCGGGAACGACGGCGGCGAGCGGTGGCCCGGCGGAACCTTGCCGGGTGGGCATACGAGAATATCGCCCGTAAAGTTTCGGAACGCGACTTTGCCGATGCTACCGAGGCCGCGTCCCTCCTCATCGATGCGACCGGGGCCGGCTTCGTACCAAAAGCCATGACCCGCGGCCGACGTCTGCTCGAAAACCCACGTGCGGCCCCGCGCACTATTGTTGTTGTGATCGGATGTCATGCCGGATGGTTCAGCGAAATCTACAGGCGATCGTAACTATATTCCGTGCCCGCATCGGAGTCACTAATGCCGAGGGCAGCGTCGGCGAAGCAAGAGAATTGCCCAGCGAGTCGGCGAGCTCCGGATCGAGAGCGTCCAGCTGGAAACCGTCACTCGATGAAGCCCGTCGTGGCGTGGCACCGTCGTCATCACACCCTCTTTCCGGAACCTGATTTCAGGATTGTTCGTCGCGGTTCTTGCTTGGCTGGGCCGTGTCTCTGACGGCGCAGATATCACGGTTCCGGCTCTTCGTCCGGCTCAGGATCATGCTCGCGGCCAAGAGCCTCCTCACTGGTCGGCGGCAAGCCGTAGCATTCGGCGAAACTGAGACTGGCCTGCGGCCGAGCCTGTGCTGCCGCTTCGGCCGCATCGAGAATGTCGATAAGCCGGCCGTCGCTTTGCTGCGCATCCAGAGCAAGACTCAACTCAAGACAGCGATCACGCGTCGCCTCGGCTATCGTCGCATAGCTGCCATCGCGCGCGGCGGCGATGTAGAGCGCCTCGCGCATGGCATCGATGGCGTCCCGTTCCAGCGGCGGTTCGTGCCGCTGCAAGTAGCTCCGCACCGGCGCTTCCGCTTTCGGATCGCCGGTGATGTCGGCATAGGTCTCGGCGAGCTTGCGGATGGCGTCCTGCTGTTCTTCGCGCCCCCGTGTTTCGCGGACCTTCTCCAACTCCTTCAGCTGTTCGGTTGGCGTCTGCCTCTCGCGCCGCAATTCGCGCACAAGCTCGGACAGCAATCGGCCGCTGATACGGTCGCGATGATCGGGCGCCACCACGCTTACCGGCAGGCGGCTTTTGTCGTGACCCGTACGCAGCGCATGAAACTTGTGCGCAAAATCGTCCGCATCGAAGATGCTGCTGTTGACATCGACCTCGCGCGGGTCCGATGCCCTGCCGTAGTTGTCGTAAAGGTCGGTCGCCTTGGCCAGGCGCCCGAATAGAATCTCGCGGTAATAGCCGGCGTAATGCAGGTCGCGCGCCCGCAGGGCCTCGGCATTGGGCAACCCGTCCATCTCGATCCGGGCCAGCCCGCCGTCGATGCTGTGAAGCGCCTCCAGTTGGTCGGGCGGCATCCGGCTCCGCGATTGACCGTCGACATTGGCGACCGCGGTCTTGAGTTGCGTGAGGATATTGCCGAGGTAGCGCGGCGAGACGGTTGGCGGAGGTGAGCCGGTTTCCGGATGTGTCAGTTGATTCCGCGTGTCATGCAAACGCGATAGCACGGCATCCAGTCGCCCAAGCGTGGTGCCGGGATCGCCGTAGATCGTGAAGTCTTCCGCACAACCGGCAAGTTCGATGAGCTGCATGGCTGCGGCATCGCGAGCGGCCTGCTGCGCCGCCTGCCCTTGCACCAGCCCCGGGTCCGCGGCGGCGGCATGATAGGCTTCGGCATGTTGCGCCTGCTCCGCGGCGCGGCCAAGCATCTCGAGAATTTCCGGCCGCGTGCGGTCGCGCGGCACCATTGCGGATTCCTTCTTCGCTGCTCCGCTTCAGGCGTCCCGATAGACCGATGATCGACGCGGGCCGATCTCATTGCGGTACGGCGTGGCAAGCAACGGAGCGATATGGCGGAGAAAACCGCCGAGATTGTCGATATCCAGACTCCCTGTACGAACGCCCAACACGTGTTTCATCGAAACGGCGAGATCGGTCCGTCGAACGAGGGCCGTTTCTTCGTCCAGCTCTTCCTCGAAGCGGATTGCGACGACGAGATTGAAGCCGTCCTCCACATAGCCTTCGGGCGCGGGGCACACCAGGAGAGCCTCGGCGCCGTGCTGGCGTGCCACTTCGGCCAGTTGCTTGTGATGTTCGAGCGCCGTCGCTACTGCGTGAGCCGTCGCGCCCGCCTCTTCCTTTGCGGCCAGTATCTGAATCTGTATCGGCGCGGCTTTTGTATCGCTCATGATACGGCAAGTCCTTTCAAATACACTTTACCACAAAAGGCGGGCATACGCGACTATGTCTTGCATCCTCCCCCCGCTTTTCCGGTCAAAGTTCGCCTTCGCGCGTTGTGGTGATTGGATGTCATGTCGAATGGCTTAGCGGCATCTACGGGCCATCATAGCTATATTCTGCGCCTGCATCGAAGTCCTCGCCAAAGCCGAGGTCGCTGCCGTCGAAAGCAAGAGGATTGCACAGCGATGCGGCGGGTTCCGGATCAAGAGCGTCCAGCTGGAAACCGCCCGCGCGACGAAGCCCGTCGCTGCGCGACGCCGTCGTCATCGCGCCCTCGTTGCGGAAATCTTCGCGCATGTCGCCGCCGCTGTGCGACCTGGGGCGCGGGTACGTCGTAAGGGCGCGCGCGAACCGCACGGCAAGACGCATCATGCCGCTGTCCCGGTCGCCGTCTTTTTCCCCCCGGCGGAGGGGCTGCGGCGTGTCCTCGTTACGCGCGGCCGTTTCCTTCGCTGCGGCGCGGAACCCGATTTTAGCATCGCTCGTCCCGGTTCTTGCTTCGCTGCGCCGTGGCCCTGACGGCGCAGCTATCACGGCTCCAGTTCTGCATCCGGTTCCGGTCCATGCTCGCGGCCGAGAACCGCTTCGCTGGTCGGCGGCAATCCGTAGCGTTCGGCGAAACTCAGATTGGCCTGCTGCCGCTGCTGGTCGGCGCGGAAGATCCGCTCGTCTGTCTCGGCTTCGTGGATCTGCTGCGCCTGGGCGACGGCCGCCGCATGCAGGGTTTCGAGATTGCCGGCCGCCTGCAGGCGGTCGTGAACCTGGCCCTCGGTGAGCTTCGGCGGCGGCGATACCATGTCGGCGAAAAAGTACACGACGGCCGCCAGCCCTTCGCCCATACGTTCGAGGAAATAGCGCGCGCCGCGTGCCGGCCGGATATCTAAGCGGGGTTCGTCGAACGCCGGCGGCGGGATGGTCTCGACATGCGTCTGCGCCGGCTCACGCGACCCGGCGGCCCCTGCGGCTGGTGCCGATATCTCCCCTTCCGCCGCTTCGGGCGCGGCCTGCGGCGCGATTTCCAGCCGGGCCTCAAGCTCGGCCAGCCGCGCCGTCGCCGCCGCCCAATTTTCCCCGCGCGTGGTGCCGTCGGGATTGACAGCCGGGCCGGCCGCCCATTTCTCCAGCCATCCCCCTCGCGGATTGTCCAGCCCGTCGGTCGCCATCTGCAGATCGCGCGCGACGGCGCGGGCGTCCCGCAAAAGCTCCCGGCCGAATATCGAGCGTTCGGCGTTGGGCGGGATCGGCAAATACACGGCCGTCCACGGATCGTGCCTGATGGTGTCGTGAGTAAAGGCCGGCTGCTTCCATGCCGCGTTGATCCGGCCGGTGTCGGCGTCGGTCGCCTCATGTTCGGCCCGCCGAAAATCCACGGCCAGCTTGAGGTTGTCATAGCGGCCGGGTCCCGGCTCGGGCGGCCGCACCGAGGCCGCTTCCTGCGCCGCCAACTCGTCAAGCTGCTCGCGGGCGTTCTGGTTGGCCGCCTGCGCCGTGCCGTCCTTGGGCTGCATAGTGGGGCCTTTCGGTGGAACTGTGTCGGCCGAAAACCGGGCGTGAAGCTCTGCCGCCGTCAACGGCGTGGCCGAGACCCCCGGCGCGTAATGGAACTGCGAGGCCGCGCGGCGGTCGTCGGCGCGCGCCATCTGCCGGGCAAGTTCCGTTGTATCCCGCGCGGTGTTTCGCGCGACGAACAGCTCCGCCTTGTCCCGGTGCCGGGTCAAGGCAACGTAACTCGCGGCCGAGCGCCAATGTTCCGAGTGGTAAAGGTAACTCTGGTCGAGCGTGCGTCCCTGGCCGCGATAGATGGTGCCGGCGTAGCCGTGCCTGTAATTCTGAAATCGATGCGCGTCGAAGGTGAGCGCAGCGCCCTTCCTGCCGTCGAGCTTGACGGTGATCGCGCCGCCCTCGATGCGCGCGATCGTGCCGGCCGCGCCGTTGACGATGCCGGCCTTCTTGTCGGTCGCCGTGAACTGGATGCGGTCGCCGGCGGCGAAGTCCTGACGGCCGTGTGCCGTGTCGAAACGGTGATCCGTGCCCAGCTCGCCGCGTTCCTTGCGCACGCCGCGCAAGGCTGCGTTGAGGGTCGCCACGTCCTCGTTGGTGTAGGCGAACACGAAACGCGATTTGACCGGGGCCGCGGCGCTGTCCGCCGCCCATTGGCCGATGAGCTCGGCGCGGGCCTCGCCCTGGGTGCGCGTCCAGTGGATCGCGCCCTTCCGCTCGTAGATCCCGAGCGCGTCGTAAAAATTTCCCTCCGCCATCATCTCGGCCGCGCGCCGCTCGTCCGCCTTGTACTGGCGCTTCACCTCCGACAGTTGTGCCGCGCCGTGCCGGTCCTTGAGCGCGCCGAACATCCCTCCCCTCGCGATGCTCGAGAGCTGGCGGTCGTCGCCCACCAGGATGAGCTTGGCGCCGGCGTCGGCCGCATGCGCCGTCACCATGGCCATCAGCCTGGTGTCGAGCATCGCCGCTTCGTCCACGATCACCGCCGTCTTCGGCGTCCAGCTCGAGCGGCCGTTATTGAGCGCGAACAGCTCGGCATGAACGGTGGCGCCGCGGCTGAAACCCTCGGCGCGCATATCCTCGGCAACGGCGTTGGTCGGGGCGAGACCAATGACGCGATAGCCGGCCGTCTCATAGGCTTCGCGGATGGCGGCGATCGTATAGCTCTTGCCGGTGCCGGCCTGGCCGTCGATCAGCGCCAGCCCTTCGGGACCGGTCGCGTGGCGAAAGGCGGCCGCCTGCTGCTGCGTGATGCCGGCAAATTTTGTGTCGTGCAGAACCGCCGCCAGATGCCGGGCAGGCAGGCCGTGCGCAGTGCCGGCCGCCAGCGCGCTGGCAGCGCGCAGAACATGCAGCTCGGCTTCAAGCACGGTGCGCGTGGTGTAGCGCGTCGTCGGCCCGCCGGCCTGGTCGGCCAGCTCGATCACCTCCGGCCGGGTAAGAATCTCGGCCGTAAATTGCGCCCTGCCCTGCTCGCTGCGGATCTCTTTCGACAGCGCACGTTCAAGCTGCGCCGGCGTGAAGGTCGACCGCTGCTTGGTGAGGGCGGCAAGTACGGCCCCGGCGTCGCGGGCGGCGATGGCAGTGCGCAACTCGTTCGCGTCCTGCCGGCGGGTGCAGATAATGCCGCCATGCGCCAGTTCGTGCGCCTCGGCCCACCTCGAGAGCGTGCGCCAGCTTCCCTGCAGGTCATAGGCGCGGCCGGTGTCGGGGTTAATCTTGGACGCCACGATATGGACGTGCGCGTAGTCCTCGTCGTCGTGGGCGACGAACAGCGCCCTGGCCTTGCCCATGCCGAGCGCTTCCAGGGCGCCGCGCGCGGCTTCCTCCATCTGTTCGCGCGTCGGCGTATCGCCGGGCCGCCAGGCGAGCGAGAGATGCACGCAATCCTGTTCGCAACGCTTGGTGCGGCTGCCCTGATTGAGCGCGTCAAATTCCATGACGCGGCGGGCCAGGTCGGCGTCGGCTGCGCTCCTGATCTCAAAGCCGAACCCCTGCCCGCCGATCCAGGCAACACGGCTGGCGCCGGTCTGTTTCAGCTCGCCGGTCTTCGGGTCGCGACCGGGACCGAACACGTAGCGGACAGCGCCGCTCACGCCCTTTCCGACATTAAGACGCGGTGTCATGCTGCCAGCCGCCGCTTGCCTGCGCCGCACCGAAGTCCGGCACCGGACGTGGTCCGTGCAGCGACGCGCGACAGGAGGACGGGCACCGTGCCTGTCCGGGCCACGATGCCGGCCGCGCGGCCGAGCGCCCGGCTCGTCATAACGCGATCACCCGGGCGATCGCCTGCTTATAGAGGTCGAGCGCGTGGCTGAGTGCCTCGGCATCGCGCAAGTCGCCCGTTGTGTTCAGCTGCCGGGCGATCTGATTGAGGTTGTTGCCGATCGCGTTGAGTTCGCGCATGAGCGCGGCGGCCTCGGGATTGCGGCGGATACCTGCGATCGCCGCGTCGGATCGCCGGAACAGCAATTCCCGGGCGTAAACGCTGAGCGGTGCCCCCTGCCCTGCTGCCGCGGCGTCGAGTCGCTCCCGCTCGCTCGGGGTCAGTTGCACCCGCAACGGCGCGGTGCGGCGTTCTCCGGCGTAGCTCCGGTTATAGCGGGCCACGGCGTCGGTTTCCCCGGGCGGGGATGAGATTAATTCCAATGGAATTAGCCATCTCGCTGCTCTTCGCGTCTTAACTTCTCCTGGTCGTTACTTATCTGATTCCCGCAATTACTTGCCATGAAATTTGCCGCCGATTCTGTCGCGCAATTTTCGAAATTGGCACTGCGCTGACGCTTCGTGCCATGCGAGAGGGCCCGGCCCTCTCGCGCTCTCTGGGAGTATTTTATTCAAGGAAATTGTCGGATTGGGACAAGGCAGCCGACAAAAGACGCGGACGGATGAGGCCGTTTAAACGCACTCAGAACTCCGGCCTTATGGTCAGCAAGGCCTCGCCCTCGGGCACACCGCAAAACCGCATCGGCTCGCGCGAAATCTTCTTGTCTTCGGGTGCCTGCTACCCAACATTTCGGACGGTGCGACCGGCTGCGTTCTCGGCCTCACTCCCCTCACGAGGCCATGTCTTTTCCCGGCGCACCTTCACCGAAATCAGCGGTCGGCTTTTCGCACGCCACGAGGCCGGATCGCTCAGTGAGGGGTCGCACAATGAAAGCACCGAACACACCGCGTATGCCCAACGCGCACGACTCACGCGAGTCCTGGCTGCGCGCCGGAGCCGATGAATTACGTCCCTATTTCAGCGAGTGCGGTTATCCCCTGCCGGACAGGATTCGCTACGCAATC
>Ga0335072_10017463_pt1 | contig 10148 bp, 11 predicted proteins | sample Lox_Sample_21_FD_206725 | JGI IMG/M metagenome (GOLD analysis project Ga0335072, IMG submission 206725) | Soil microbial communities from Loxahatchee National Wildlife Refuge, Florida, United States - Lox_Sample_2.1 | ecosystem: Environmental > Terrestrial > Soil > Wetlands | place: USA...
CGACGGCAGCCCGGCATGCCAGCGCGCGAATCCGGGGCCGAGCTCGGCTCCGCTGCTGGTCCAGACCGCGGCCGCGCTAGCCACCGCCGGATGGGGATGAGCGAGCAGATCTTCGGCCGCTTGCGCCGCAGCACCGGCATCGCATCCGAGTATCTCGGTCACCGTGCCGCGATCGGTCCCGGTGCTCGCCGGCGCCATCAAGGCCAGCAACAGCCAGGCCGACAGCGGCGAGGCGATATGATGCGTGGCGCCGATGACGGCCTGCAGACGCGAGGAGTAGCCAGCCACGCAGTCTGCGACCAAGGCCGGCGGGGCAGTCATGGAGCTAACTGTGCCGCACTATCACGGCGTCCGCGCAACGCCTGCGGCAATCCGCGCTAGCGCTGCGAGGCACTCAGACCGCCGAGGTCACCTGCGCTGCGGTGCTTTCGGCCCGGCCAGCCTCCTTGCGGCCCAGCCAGAAGAAGCTGAACACTCCCGCCACCAGCACCAGCACGGCGGCCAGGTACAGCGCAGCGTGCAGCCCGGACTCGAACGCGTTATACGCCGCCTGGATGACCTCCTGGACCAGTTTGAGCTGGCCAGCCCCGGCCGCTCCGCCAGCGCCCTGAGTGTGCCCGGTCGAGGGCACGTAGCCGGTCTCGACACCGGTGATGACATATTGCTGGATGCTCTTGGGCAGGCCGAGTGCCTGCAGCCGCGACGCAATGTCGGCTGAAAGCCGGGCCGACACCAGCGCACCGAGAACCGCGACGCCGGTGACGGCACCTATCTCACGGCTGGTGTTGGTGGTGGAGGCCGCCATGCCTGAGCGCTCCGGCGGTACCGCCGAGAGCGCCGACGACGTGGCGGGCACGACCGTCGCGCCGATGCCGATTCCGGTCAGCGAGAGGGCCGCGGCCAGCGCGAAGTAGCCAGGATGCGGGTTGATGGTCAGAGAAGTCAGCAACAGCCCGGCTGCGAACAGCAGGCAGCCGGTGAAGATCGTCCACCGCGCCCCTATCACCACTGTCGAGCGTCCCGCCAGTAGCGCCGCAGCCGCCAGGAGGACCATCATCGGCAGGAAGATGAGCGCGATGCGGTAGCCGCTGTAGCCTCCGACTTCCTCGAGATAAAGGGCTGTGAAGAAGAAGACCGCGAAGGTCGCGAAGTACGCGCAGAAGGCGACGACATTAGCGACCGCGAACGAGGGCACCCGGATGAAGCGCAAATCCAGCAGCGGATGCGCCGCCTTCCCCTCCCACCAGAAGAACGCGATCACGGCCACGAGAGCCAGGCAGAGCAGCGCCACCACCCGCACTGAGCCGTAGCCGGAGTTCTCGGCAAGTATCACCGCGAACGCCACCGCTGCTAGCGCGACCGCTCCGAACGCCGCGCCCGCGGTGTCGACGCGATGCGCGTCAGGGTCGGCGTTCTCTGGCAGCACCACCAGCACGCCGAGCAGGGCAATCGCGCCGACGATGAGGTTGAACCAGAAGATCGCGCGCCAGTCCCACTCGCCGACCAGCGCGCCGCCGATCACCGGGCCTAGGGCGAGCGCCACCCCCGTGACGGAGGTCCAGACGGCTAGTGCCCAGGCCCTGCTGCGCACGTCGGTGTAGATGTGCCGGATCATCGACAACGTTCCCGGCTCGCTCGCCGCCGCGCCCAGCCCCATGACGGCCCGGCCGGCTATCAGCACGCCGATGCTCGTTGCCTCGGCGGACAGGATCGACCCGGCACAAAATATGACGACGCCGATCACCATGACCCGCTTGCGGCCGAACTCATCTCCCACCATGCCGAAGCCGAGCATCGCCCCGGCGAAGGTCAGGGCGTAGGCACCGACCACCCACTGCAAGCCCGCGACACCCGCGTGAAGCTGGGTCTGGACATTGCCGAGCGCAACGCTGACGACGGTGTTGTCTAGGAACGTCAGGAACACCACGACGCACAGCACGGCGAGCGCGAGAGAGCGACCGCCAATTCTCGCGGTCGCGGCCTCGCCGTCGGGAACGCTGACCGGGCCGGCCACCGGCTAGGCGGCTGTCTTGCAGGCGGCCGGCAGACCTGACGTCTTGCCAGCGTTCTCGATGGTCAGCAGCCCGCAGAAGCTCGACACGCCCACCTTCCAGGTCCCGCTCTGGAGGACCGCCATTCCTGTCTGGTTTCTCAGCTCAGGAGTGCCGCCCAGGAGGATGTCGTACTTCACCGTCGCCTGGGTAGGCGAATTTACGGTGACATTTGTGACCTTAGCCGTCGCCAGGGCGGCGAGGCTAGAGCCTGACTGGCTCTTGATGACCGAGGCGAACTCTGGTCCGTCCTGCAGCAGCGCCACTCGCTTGCTATCTGACGTCTTGGCGCTGAAGAACGCCTCCCAGTTCGCGGTGATCGCGGCAACCGACCCGGCTGGCGCGCTGCCACCGGCACTGCTCGTTGCGGGCGCGGTCGGCGACGCTGCCGGCGATGTGGCAGCCGCTGACGTCCCGGCGGGAGCAGATGCACCCGCGGAACTCGGGCTGTTGCTGCCGCAGGCCGCCAGGGTTACCGTCAGCGCGGCGAGCGCGGCGGCCCCGGCTAGTTGCAAGATATGGCCACGAGAATTCATACAGCAATCCTCCAACTGTCCTTCAGTCGGTGGCATTCCATCCTGGATCTGATCTTCTCGCACTTGTCGGCCGGCGAGTTAGTCGCGAGGTGACGGCCGTGTCATGCTGACACTGTGTCCGATCTTGAGCTGCTCCGGGGACGCGTCCGCCAGTTCACCGCCGAGCGGGACTGGAGCCGTTACCACGACCCGAAGTCAGTACTGCTGGCCCTGGTAGGCGAGGTCGGCGAACTCGCCGAGTTGTTCCAATGGCTGCCCGCCGGCTCCGCGGCCAAACTCGCCGCCTCGGAGCCGCTGTGCAGCAGGGCGGCCGAGGAAATGTCGGACGTGCTGCTGTACCTGATCTTGCTGGCCGACGTTCTCGGAATCGACCTGGCCGCCGCGGCCAACGCGAAGCTGGACGACAACGCCCGCCGTTACCCGCCAGGCGCTCCGCCGGTGCGTACCGGCTCGGCGGGCTAACCGCGTAGCCGCAGCTCCGGGCCGGTCCGCCGGGCCATCGCTAAGCGCGCAGCTGGCCCGTCGCGCTCGTCCACCGGGCTAGCTCAGCGAGCAAGGCGGTGGCAGCGTCCTCCATGATCTGGTTCGGCTGCAGTACTCGCTGCTCGTCGAGGAACTGCTGCACGAAAGGGATGTGAACGGCGTCAGCCATTGGCACCATCTTGAGCGCCGAGACGACTTGCTTGAGCATCTGCACGGCCCTGGTCCCGGCTGCCACGCCGCCATAGCTGACGAAACCCAGCGGCTTGTACTGCCACTCTTTGTTCAGGTAGTCGATGGCGTTCTTGATCGCGGCGTTGAACCCGTAGTTGTATTCAGGGATCACGAAGACATAAGCATCACCGCGCTGGATCGTCGCACTCCAGTCCCTGGTGTGCTGATGCACGTACTCCCCGAAACGCGGGTGCTTGGGCTCGTCGAACATGGGCAGGTTGACCTCTGCCAGGTCGATGAGCTCGACTTCGAAGTCGCCCGACTTGACGGCCCGGTCCCGAAACCACGCCGCTACCGACGGCCCTACCCGGCCCGGGCGCGTGCTGGCGATGATGATCTGCAGGGTCGGATTAGTCAACGCTGCCCTCCGGCACTCGAGGAAGTTGAACGCTTGACCTTACCCTCCGGCCAGGGGTGCTCCCCACAGCGCCTGCAACTCGCGGTCCACGCTGGCGGCCAGCGGCGCCACCGGGGTCAGGACCGGCCGGGGCGGGACGGCCTGGATCTGCTCGCAGTGCGCCAGGGCGGTTCTGGTCAGGAACCTGGTGAGCTGTCCGTAGCTATGCCGGTCGTCGCGGGCCATCCGGTGGTGATGCATCCGCAGCGGTGCGTACAGGTAGAGCCGGTCCCGCGCCCTGGTGACGGCCACGTAGAACAGGCGCTGCTCCTCTTCCAGTCCGGCCGGGGTGGTCAGCGCCATGTCGCTTGGCACCGCGCCGTCGACCAACTGCGGCAAGTGCACGACCGGCCACTCAAGCCCCTTGGCCGAGTGCACTGTGGAGATCACCAGGTAGTCGTCGTCCAGCCGCGGCTTGCCGGCCAGGTCCGACGCAGACACCGGGGGGTCGAGCGCCAGCTGGACCAGTGCGTCGTGCAGCGACGGGCTCTCCGCGGCCGCGTCAGCAAGCCGTTCCAGGTCAGCGAACCGGGCGGCGGCGTCGGCGTACCGTGCCCCCATCGGATCGCGCAGCGCTGCCAGCACCGACGCCGCCCGGTCTGCCGTCCGCTCCTGCTGTGCTGCCTGCGCAAGCTGCCTGACGGTCTCGCCCACGGCCGCGGCACACCGCTGCGGCAGGATCGGCTCGGTGTCGGCCCAGCGAGTGAACGGCTGTGGCTCGGCGATCCGCATCGCCTCGATCACCCGCCTGGCGAGGACCGGGCCGATGCCCTCGTGCAGCCGGAGCAGCCGGAACCAGGCCAGGTCGTCCGCCGGGTTCGCGACGATCCTGGCAGCCGCGATGAAATCCTTCACGTGGGCCGCCTCGGTGAACCGCAGGCCGCCGTATTTCACGTACGGGATGCCGCGCGCGGCCAGCTCGATCTCCAGCAAGTCACTGTGGTGCGCCGACCGCACCAGTACCGCCTGCTGCTGAAACCGGATGCCAGCTTCGTAGTCCGCCAGCACCCGGCCGCATATCTCGCGGGCCTGGGTCGCCTCATCGTGACAGCGGATGAGCAGCGGCCGGTCCCCGTCACCGCGCACGGCCGACAGCGCTAGCTCCAGTCCTTCGTGCTGCGGACGGACGACGTTCGCCAGGCCCAGAACCGCCTGGCGGGAGCGGTAGTTGCGGGACAGCCGGATGACCGCCAGGTCGTCGTAGGTACTGGCAAGCGCGCGCAGGTGGGCGGGGTCGGCGCCGCGGAAGGCGTAGATCGCCTGCGCGTCGTCGCCGACGCAGGTCAGGCCGACCCCGTCGGGCTGCAGCAGCCGGACGATCTCGGCCTGGACCGCGTTCACGTCCTGGTACTCGTCGATCAGCACCGCGTCGAAGAGGCCCCGGAGCGCCGGCCCGGCGGCGGGGTCGGCGAGGGCGGCTCGCCACAGCAGCAGCAGGTCGTCAAAGTCCACCAGGCCGTGCCGCCGCTTGTAGCCGACGAAGTCGGTGAATAGCCCGGCCAGCTGCTCGGTGAACGGCACGCACCACGGATAGCCCTGGGCGACGACATCGGCTAGCTGGGTGCTGGTGCTGACGCACCGGGAGTAGATCTCGGCACAGGTGGCAGCCCGCGGACAGCGACGGCCGGTATTCGTGCCTACCAGGCCGTGGGCGTCGCGCAGGGTGTCCATGACGTCCGCGGAGTCCGCCGGGTCGATGACGCTGAACTCCGGTGGCAGCGCAAAGGCCTCGGCATGGGTTCTGATGATGCGGTGCGCGACCGCGTGAAAGGTGCCGCCGAAGATCCGGTCCGCCGCGTTGCCGTCGGGCGGCTGCGCTCTGGCGAGCATGTCATCGGCGGCTCGCCGGGTGAAGGTGAGCAGCAGGATCCGGCTCGGCTGGATACCCTGCTCCCGGAGCCATGCCGCACGGGCCACCAGAGTGCCCGTCTTCCCGGTGCCAGCCCCGGCAAGTATCAGCAGCGGGCTGCCCTGATGGGTCGCTGCCCGGCGCTGATCCTCATTGAGCACATCAAGAACACCAGCCAGCGCTGTCATGGAGACTGACTGTAGCCAGCACTACTGACAGCGCCGCTGCGCACACGCGGCCCGGACAGGAAGGATCAGGACCGCGATGGCGAAGGCGCAACGAGTGGCGCTAGTTACCGGTGCATCAGCAGGAATCGGCAAGGCCTGCGCGGACCGCCTCGCCGGGGCGGGCTGGACGGTGACCGGCGCTAGCCGGCGTGGCACCGGGGGTAGCGCGCCGCCATGGACCGGCCTTGTCATGGACGTGGACCAGGACTCGTCCGTGCAGGCCGGCGTGGCCAGCGTCATCGACCGTGACGGCCGGATTGACGCGCTGGTCGCGGGGGCGGGCTGGGGCATCGCCGGCGCGGCCGAGTACACCAGCATCGCTGAGGCCAAGGCACAGTTCGAAACGAACTTCTGGGGCAGTGTCCGGGTCGTTCAGGCGGTGCTGCCGCACATGCGTGAACAGCAGCACGGGCGCATCGTGCTGCTCAGCTCGATCGCCGGCGTGATCGGCATCCCGTTCCAGGCATATTACAGCGCAAGCAAGTTCGCGCTGGAGGGCTTCGCTGAGGCACTGGCGTACGAGCTCGCGCCGTTCGCCGTCCAGGTCACTCTCGTACAGCCGGGCAACATCGCGACCGACTTCACGGCGAACAGGCGGCGCGCCGCGGCAATGCCAGGCGACGCCGCATATGCAGCGGCGATGACGCGAGCGGTGAGCGCCATGGAACGAGACGAAGCTGGCGGCGCGCCGGCCGGGCAGGTCGCCAGGACGGTGCAGCGGGTACTCGATGCCAGCCGGGCGCCGCGGCGGGTCTCCGTCGGCAAGGCCGGAGAGCGAGCCGGCCTGATCGCGAAGCGGCTGCTGCCTTTCCGCGTGTTCGAAGCCGCGGCCAGGGGGAGCCTCGGAGTGTGACACCGCCACGTTCCCGGCCTGATTGTGAACTTCTTCCGTACCGCGCTTCTGTCGCGCATGCTAGTGATAAATAGATCGTCGCGGTCCAGTTGCCAGGACCTGGGGTGCGGGAGGCCCGATGACGGCATCGGCGCTTGCGGCGTCGCTGCAGCGCATTAGTCAGGTCCAGGCACATCTGTCCGGGCCGCTGTCGGTGCTTCTCGCGCTTGCCGCCGCCGCGGCGGCCTTCGTTCCGTTGATGTGGCCGGTGACCCGGCATATCACAGTGATGGCGCACGAGGCCGCGCATGCAACGATGGCCTCGGCCGTCGGCCGCAAGGTCGACGGAATCAGGTTCAAGCTGAACGCCGATGGCGCCACCGACTTTTCCGGGAGCGCGGGTGGCAAGCCCGGCTTCTTCGCGATCGCATTCGTCGGCTATCTGGGGCCGAGCGCCTTCGGTCTCGGCGCCGCCGAGCTGATCAGGCTTGGCTACATCGTGGCGGTCCTGTGGGTCGGGCTGGCGGCACTGGTAGCGATCATGCTGACAATCCGCAAGAGCTTCGGCATCGTGACCGTGCTGCTGGCGCTCGTCGGGGTCTTTCTGGTGGCGGGATTCGCCACGGTCGAGGTCCAGGTGGTCACTGCCTACGTGCTCACCTGGTTCTTGCTGGTGTCCGGCGTGCAGATCATCAGGAAGCGCGGCGCGAAGGCCGACGACGCTGGCGTGCTGCAGGGCATGACCAGGATCCCGGCCAGTTTCTGGTCGAGAACCTGGCTGGTCGGCTCACTCGCCGCGCTCGTATTCGGAGGGATTCAGCTGCTGTAGGCCGGGCTCGCCCGGGTGCCTGGCCCAGCCTTGCCGCAATGGGCGCGCCTGGGTCGCGATCCTCAGTCACCAGCCCAGTTCCCGGAGGCGCTTGTCGGAGATCCCGAAGTAGTGCCCCACTTCATGGATGACCGTGCGGCGAACCTGCTCGACAACCTCGGCCTCGGAATTGCAGATCGCGCAGATGGCCTGCTGGTAAATCGTGATCCTGTCCGGCAGCACGCCGGCGTAGCCCGAGTCCCGGCTGGTCAGCGGGATCCCCTGGTACAGGCCCAGCAGGCCACGCGGGCCTGGCCCGTGCTCGACGAGGACGGCGACGTTTTTCATGCGCTCGGCGAACTCGGCCGGGAGTGAGTCGAGCGCCTTGGCCACCATCTGCTCGAACGACTCCGGGTCAACGGTGATCACCAGCCCATTGTCTGCCATCCGGGCCGTAGCCTGGGGACTGTGACCAGCATCGTGCATGCCTCCGGCGCAGCCCGCGCGCCTGCCCGCCCCACGCAGGCAGACATCGCGGCAGCTCGCGGGCGGACGATTCCGGACCTGGCCGCGCCGGGGCTGCGAGTGCTGTTCGCCGGGATCAACCCGAGCCTGTACTCGGCGGCGACGGGCTATCACTTCGCGAGGCCCGGTAACCGCTTCTGGCCTGCCTTGCACCGGTCCGGGTTCACTGATCGCCAGCTGCAGCCAGCCGAGCAGCACCAGCTGCTTGACGTCGGCCTGGGCATCACGAATGTCGTGGCACGCGCTACCGCAAGAGCCGATGAACTCGACATCGATGAACTCCGGGCGGGCGGCGCGGTACTCGCCGCCATGGCCGCCGAACTCGGCGTCTCATGGCTCGCGGTGCTGGGCGTCACCGCCTACCGGGCCGCCTTCGGGCAACCCCGGGCAGTGGTCGGGCCGCAGCCTGAGCTGCCCGGAGGGCCGCTGGTGTGGGTCCTTCCGAACCCGAGCGGCATTAACGCTCACTGGACCGCCCCTCGCCTGGCGGAAGCGTTCGCGGAATTGCGAAAGTCCGTGACTCAGTAAGGCGGCCAATCCGCTGGTGCCGCTGGCAGCTAATGGATGTGAATCCGCTGTTGCTCTAGCGACAGTCAACGCACATTCACCGGGGTTGACAGCGGACAGACGGTGACAACGGGGACCTGCTGGCGGGTCAGGCGTCCGGGAGAGTCCCGATGACGACTGTGGCGTCCAGTTCCTCATCGGCTGAGACCACCGCCGTCAGTCCGGCCGCCGTCATCGCCGCCGCGGTCTGGGGTGCCTGTCGTTCACTCGTTTCGATCAGCAGACGGCCGCCAGGTGCCAGCCAGTCGGGCGCACCCGCCGCGACCCGGCGATGAATCATGACGCCGTCAGGCCCGCCGTCGAGTGCGATCAGCGGTTCGTGCAGCCGGGCCTCTGGCGGCATCATGGCGATCTCGCCAGAGGGCACGTACGGTGCGTTGACGACGAGGACGGCGACTCGGCCGGCCAGCCCGGGCGGCAGGGCATCGTAGAGATCACCCTGGTGTACGGTCCCGCCGACGGCGGCGACGTTTGCCTCAGCCCACTGCACGGCGGCCGGCTCGATGTCGGCGGCGCGCAGTTCGACCTGACCGAGAGTGCTCAGCCCGGTGGCTACCGCGACGCCGACCGCGCCGGAGCCGCAGCACAGGTCGACGACCAGCCAGGGACCGGCCGGTGAAGCCGAGTGACGTGCAGCCGCGATCGCCTGTCCGACCAGGAACTCGCTGCGGCGCCGGGGAACGAAGACGCCGGGGCCGACAGCGATGCGCAAGCCGCAGAACTCCGCCCAGCCGACAACGTGCTCGAGCGGCAGGCCGGACGCGCGTCGCTGCACCATGTCGTCGAGTTGATCTCGGGTGTCCGCTGCAGCGATGAGCAGATCGGCCTCGTCCTCGGCGAAGACGCAGCCTGCCGCCCGGAGCGTGCCGACGATCGAGGCCCGCACTGCTCACTCACCAGGGCAGCGACGTGCTGGTGAAGTGCGTCAGCGTATCGATGTCGCTCATCTTGTGAACGTGCCGGGGCGGCGTCTCGAATGTCGCGTACGGGCGGACCCGGATGACGACCCGCTGCTCTTGCCTGGCCATCTCGGCAATCTGGGGACGGCGGCTTTCCGGCACCTCCTCCCCTGCCATCAGGCCCACGACCCTGGTAAGGACGTCCGCTGCCAGGTCAGGATCGGTTTCGACCTGACCGTTGCCGTAGACCTGCAAGTAGGTCAGTGGCCATTGCTCGTCAAGAACGCACAGGCTGACTCTCCCGTCGCGAGCTACTGCCTTGGCCTTGCTGCGCTGGGCCATGGTCGAGACCAGCAGCTCGTCGCCGTCCATGACGTAATAAACGACGGTCATCGCGGGCCCGTGGGACTTCCTGGCGTAACCGAAGATGCAGGTCCGGTGGTCACGGACGAACTGGCGCCGTTCTTCGGAGTTCACGCTCTGCCCTCCACCTAGTGAGTCGTGCCCGCGGCGACCGGCTACTGCGGACAAACGCGCGATAAGTCCGGTACCTACCGGAGCGTACACGCCCTGGTAGACGCCGCGGCACCGGCACAGCTCTCCCCATGGACCGGAATCCCGCGGGTCACCGCGGCTCTGCGTAGCAGTCTCGCCGCGCGCCGCGCGTATCGCTAGGGGGCACGTGCTCGTTCCCGCCGGAGGCACTCTGGTGACCCGAACGCTGGCTCCCGCTGCGGCGTAGG
>Ga0335072_10017464_pt1 | contig 10147 bp, 11 predicted proteins | sample Lox_Sample_21_FD_206725 | JGI IMG/M metagenome (GOLD analysis project Ga0335072, IMG submission 206725) | Soil microbial communities from Loxahatchee National Wildlife Refuge, Florida, United States - Lox_Sample_2.1 | ecosystem: Environmental > Terrestrial > Soil > Wetlands | place: USA...
GGAAAGCAGTTTGCAGGCGGGTAAATATTGAGGTATGGGCAGATTGAAAATCGAAGAGGGGCAGATGGCGATGCCGGCCGCGGTTGCGGTGGTCCTGCTGGTCGTGGTTACTGCTATGCGGCAGCCCATGTCGGCAGCAAATGGTCGGGATGTGACCGGGGGGCGGGATACGGTTTGGCCGGCGAGGTTTGGGATTGGCCGGCCGGCTACGAAGGCTGAGATTGCGGCGTGGGATATATCGATCCGGCCTGACGGGAAGGGATTACCGCCCGGGTCGGGAAATGCGCGGACGGGCAGGGAGATCTATGCCAACAAGATTATTGGGGAGGATGAGGTAGTTGATGCGCAGCAGTTGCCCAAGGTTGTGATGCCGGCAAAAAGATATTTTGTAACCGACGATCGCCGGGGAGGGCCGGAAGTAAGATAATGGGAGAAAAACGAATTTCGCGTCGGCGGCTGCTTGCGGCTGCTGCAGGGGCGGCTACGATCGCGTTGGTCCGGACGGTGTCCGGTCAGTCGGTGCATGCGGCGGTGAAGGCGCCTTCCGATCCAACGAAAAGTCAGGGTGTGCCACCCGGTACGCTTGGTACGCGGTCGCCGTTCGAGCACCTGGTCAAAAAGCCTTCGGATACGTCGGCGCGGTCACCGTTGCAGGACTTTTACGGAATGATCACGCCTTCCGATCTACATTTCGAACGTAGCCATGCGGGGGTTCCGCGATATATCCAGCCGACGCTACAGCAATTATTGGCGGCCAGGGGCCCGGATATGGGCGGATATCATCTCAATCCGATCGTCGCGTGGCGGATCCGTGGTGACGGAACGGTCTTGTTCCGGCCTGAAAATTGGAAATAACGGCGGGTCTTCGGGAGCCCAAATAGCATTATTTTTGGGGAATGGCTAAATCAGCAACGGATTATGATGCGGTAGTAGTGGGTAGCGGGCCGAACGGTCTGGCGGCGGCTATTGCCTTGCAACAAAAGGGATTGTCCGTGCTGGTATTGGAGGCCAGGTCTTCGATCGGCGGCGGGTTACGGTCGGCGGAGCTCACGCTGCCCGGTTATGTTCACGATATCTGCAGTGCCGTTCATCCATTGGCGGCAGGTTCACCTTTCTTTCAGACGCTGCCGTTGGCGGACCATGGGTTGGAGTTCATCTATCCACCGGTTGCGGCCGCGCATCCGTTGGATGGCGGCGTTGCGGCCTTGCTGGCGGGGACGGTAGAGGAGACGGCGGGGAGGTTAGGCGAAGATGGGGCGATCTATCGGAACCTGGCGGGACCGGTTGTCCGTGACTGGCCGGCCCTGGCGCCGGAGTTGTTGGGGCCGTTACATTTTCCGAAGCACCCGTGGATGCTTGCCCGGTTTGGGTTAAAGGGGTTGCGCAGTGCGACGTGGTTGGCTCACGGGTTCCGGACGCGGGAGGGGAGGGCATTGTTGGCCGGGATGGCGGCGCATGGGGTGCAGCCGTTGACGAATTGGGCGACGGCGGCGATCTCATTGGTCTTTTTGGCGACGGGGCATGATCGCGGGTGGCCGATACCGCGTGGGGGTTCGGTGGCGATTGCTGAGGCGCTGGCGGGATATTTTGTATCGCTGGGGGGCAGGATCGAGACGGGGGTTTATATCCGCTCGATGTCGCAGCTGCCATCGTCGCGATGTGTGATGTTGGACGTGACGCCGCGGCAATTGTTGAAGCTGGGAGGACATTCCTGGTCGTCCTTATACCGGTGGCAGCTCGAGCGGTACCGGTATGGGATGGGGGTGTTCAAGATCGACTGGGCGCTTGCCGGGCCGATACCGTGGCAGGCCGGGGATTGCCGGCAGGCGGGGACGGTGCATGTCGGTGGGGAGTTCGGGGAGATCGCAGCTGCGGAGGCGGCTACAGATCGCGGTGAGGTGGCGGAGCGGCCGTTCGTGTTGTTGGCGCAGCCGAGTATCTTCGATCCGACGCGGGCGCCGGCCGGCCGGCATACGGCATGGGCGTATTGTCATGTTCCGAATGGTTCCAGGGAGGATATGACGGAGCGGATCGAGCGGCAGGTGGAGCGGATGGCGCCGGGGTTCAGGGAGCGGGTGTTAGCGCGTCATGTCTATGATACGGCGCAAATGGAGGAGTACAATCCGAATTATGTCGGCGGGGACATCAATGGGGGTGTCATGGATATCCGGCAGTTGTTTACCCGGCCGGCGTTGCGATGGTCGCCCTACCGGACGTCTTCACGCGGGATCTACATTTGTTCGTCGGCGACGCCGCCCGGCGGGGGGGTGCATGGGATGTGCGGGTATCATGCGGCGCTGCGGGCGCTGCGGGATATTTACGGGATGGCGGAATGATCAGGCTTCGACGGGCTGGAGGCGGCGTTTGCTGCTGCGGTATTTCTCCGCGATGATCTCGCTCATCGGGCGCTGGAAGACTTTGCTTTCGACCCAGGAGACGAGGTCGAGGTAGGCGAAGGCGCGGGCTTCGTAACGGTTGCCTTCGAAGCTGCGGATCTTCTCCAGGAATTTTTCGAATTCCGCTTTCATGCTCGAGCGGGAAGTTTGGAAGGAGGTACGGAGGAAGCGGAACATCGCTTCTTCGATGCGGGTGAGGCGTTCGCGGCGGGCCATGAAGCGGTATACCGATTTGGTGAGGGATTCCATCAGGTCGAAGTTACCCAGTTCATAGTGGGCCATCAGGTGCAGGACGCGGGCGTAGCATTGGAGGTCGTTGCGGAGGTCCTGCTGGTCGTTGATGATCCGCTGGAGGTAGTCGATGGAGGTACCATAGTCGCCGGCGCCGAAATAGAGGGAGGCGATCTTATAGTTCAGCACGAGGATGCGATGACGGTCGATAAACAGGTCATATTCCGTGAGCTGTTGTTCGATCTCCGGCACCATCCGGAGGCCTTCTTTGAAGGTACCATTCATAAAGACCTGGTTGATGCGGGCAGTGGTAATATAGACGAAGGATTGGATGCGGAAGTTATCGTTCTCGATGACACGGTCCGTTTGGGAAAATGCTTCGAATTTGCGGAGGATGGCGTCGAATCTGGCATGGTTGCGGAGATCGAAATGGGCGTTCAGCAGATTGTGGAGGGCTTTGATATAGTGACTGGTCTCCACGCGGATCATGATGGGTTGTTCTTCGAAGAGGTCCAGCCATTTTTGCGAATAGCGATAGTACATCAAAAAGTCCTGGCGGATGAAGGCGTACCAGTTATAACTCTGGTAGAGGTAGAGCCGTTCATAGAACCCCGTCTGCCGCCACGCGTCAGGAGGCAAATGTTCGCGGAGATATTCGCGGAGGCGGGCTTCGTCCTTCTCATTGCGGGCGTGACCATTTTTGATATACCAGCTATAGACGAGCAAGGCCAGATTCGAGAGGCGTGCGACCATGCTGATGCGGTCCAGCATTTCGACGGATTCGGCAGACAGTTGTTCCGCCCGCATCTGCATACTGTGTGTGATATGGAGGGTCTCGATCCGCTTTTCAAGCGCCAGGACCTGGACGAGGAAGCTGAATTTCTGGTTCGCTTTGGCGGTTTCCTTTGCCCGGTCGAGCATCCGAAGGCTTTGCTGAAAGAGTCCTTTCTTGTAGAGAATATGGGCGTAGTCGAACATTTCGTTCAGCTGGAGGTCGATGCTGTCGGCGCTTTTGAGCAGGCGGAGGCTGGCCAGGATCTGTTTGTATAAATGCGTTTTGAGGTTGGAAAGCTGGGGTTTCTGGATGCCGGGCAGCTTTTTGAGGAGGCTTTTTTCGTCGTAGTCGGTCAATTTGTCGAGAGCGTCGAATAGCTGGACAATCTTGAGGTCCTCCTTGGTGGAACTGCGCTTGATGTAGAGTTTAAAGTGCCGCTTTTCTGACTTCTCGAGTGAATGAATGAGTTGGAAAAGGGTATCTGAAAACCTGTTTGCCATCTGCAAAATTAGGCAATTCCGGCCTATTAATGCGCCGCTTGATGCGCCGCGCGCTAAATTAACGCTAAAATCACAGCTCCTAATGGTTAAATGACGGCACTCGCAGTAGTTAGTGGGATGCAGGGGCCTGATATCGTTTGTTTTTAGTTATATAAAGTGTGTACGTTTTCTCATGTGACCTTTCAGTCCATCAGGGGTTTGTGTCTACAAGGCCCTTGCTGTTTTTGAAGGGCTTTCCCACCCGGCGACCTTTAAACCTCTTCCGACGCAGCTGTCCTGTCAATACCAGCCCTATCATCATTTCAATGCCATAAACTCTACACCAGTGCAATCCTTTTTCTTTATCCGCCATGAAGGCAGGAACGTGAAAGTCGACTTTGAAGAGATCTTGTATATCGAAGCCCGGAAGAATTATACGCGGCTGGTGATGGAGAACCGGCCCACGATCATGGTGCTTGTCACGTTGAAGCAGTGGGAGCGGGTGTTGCCGGAAAAGATGTTTTGTCGCATCCACCGGGGTTATATCGTTTCCATCGGCAAGGTGCAATCTTTCGACAACAAATATGTGAATCTCCCGGGGGAGAAGATCCCGATCGGGGAGCAGTACCGGGGGGCGTTAGCCGGGGTGGTGACGATCCTCGCGAATGAAGGCGTCCGGCGGGAAGTGTTTGCAGTCTAGTTTTCCTTAATTTACGGCATGAATGTTCCCGGGTATCGGCTCCGCGGGCCGGTGCCGGGCATACTGCCGCTTCGGATATTTCACTTCGGATATTTCAATCAACAGGTAGACAACGGTTTACAACAGATGGGGCGAACTTCCCATGGGGGCGGCAGCCGGGAATTTGCAGGCGGGAGATCTTTCAGGCAACCGAACGGAATAATACCGCGTTCTCACTAGGAATCAATCATTGACAGGGTTAGTAAGTCGTCTACTTTGGAAAAACTCATTCAAATAATCTCCGGATGTGCGCAGCAGGAAAGGCATGCCCAGAAGATGCTTTATGATCAATATTATGGCCTCTGTATCAAGATCGCTTTCCGGTATGTGAATACGTATGAGCAGGCGACGGAGGTGGTGCATGATGCGTTCCTGAAGATGTTCCGGAATTTCAGCCGGTTCGAGGTACGGGACAAGGAGAAGGTAGAAATGCTGCTGATCGGCTGGATCCGGCGGGTAGTGATCAATGCGGCGATCGATTACATGCGGCGGGAGATCAACAATACGCATAGCTATCCGATACCGGAGCATGTCTGGGAGCATAAAGATGATGGGCAGTCGTCGGATAATTCCGTGCTTTATAAAGAGCTGATTGCGTTGGTCAAGGAGTTGCCGCCGGCTTACCGGATGGTCTTCAACCTGCATGTGATCGAAGGATATTCGCATCCGGAGATCGGCAAGATGCTGGGGATCACGACGGGAACATCGAAATCCAATTTATCAAAAGCCAGGGCGCATTTGCAAAAGGCTTTAACCTCTGAAAACTCTGAATTTAGTTATGAAGTACAATGATGGTGATATGGACGATCTGTTCAGGCGGGCATCCGAGCGGTACCCGTTGAGGACGGACAGTGCCGATTGGGATCGGTTGTCGGCCGCGTTGGATGGCGGGCCGGCGGCTCCTTCCGATGGGGAGGAGAAACGCAGGAGGCGGGGTATTTTCTGGTGGTTCCTGCTGATACCACTCGCGGGGATCGGATATTGGACGTGGCATGTGAGCGGGGATCATGTGGGGAAGGCGGCTGTAACACATGCAGGGGTGGTGCGGGCGGATTCGATGGCAGGGACGGTTTCGAGGGCCGGGATGCCGGATGCGGCGACTGTTAGAGGGACGCGCGGGGGTGGAACGGTTGGAAATGGATTGAATGGTGAGGCCGGGACTTCGGGGTCGGGTGGTGAGGAGAGTGGGAGGAGCATGGCGGTTGTTGATCGGAGGAATTTGACAGGAGGCAGGTCGGCAGCGGGACGGGTGGGGGGTACGGTCAGGTTGGACAATGATGCTGCGCTGGCTTTGCTGGACTTGCGCCGGGCGCCGATTGGCGGGAGATATGGTGTCGACGTGGATGTGGTTGCTCCAAAGGTGCGGGCGCAGTCGAAGACGCCGGCGGCCAAAAAGGCTCCGAAACCTTCACATGCATATATCGGGGTATTTGGCGCGCCAGATTTCAGTATGGTGCGGTTCCAGTCGATGAAGGGTGTGGGAACGACATTTGGACTGATACTGGGTTATTCCTTTAATGACCGGTGGGCGGTTGAGACGGGGTTATACCTGGATCGCAAGCGATATTATACCGAAGGCGAATATTTCAATACGGACAAGGTGCTGATGCCGCCGGGTTATTCCAAACTGCTAAACGTGGACGGAACCTGTGATATGTGGGAGATCCCGGTAAATGTCAGGTACAACTTCAACACGAGTCAGAGGATAAAGTGGTTTGCGACGGCAGGGCTTTCCACCTACCTGATGACCAGTGAGAACTATACATACCTGGTTCAGAACAATTGGAACACGGAGGAAAACTACTGGAATATCCATAAACCCTCTCAATACTGGTTCTCTATTGTCAATCTGAGTGCCGGGTTCGAACGGCGCATCGGGAAGATCGGGAACCTGCGGCTGGAACCTTATGTCCGGATACCTCTTTCCGGCATCGGTACGGGAAGCTTGCCTATTGTAAGCGCCGGGCTGAATATCGGGCTCGTGCGTCAGTTATGGTAAAAATCATTTAACGGTAAATATTATGCGGAAAAAAAGAACCATTCTGTGGGGCGGGATACTCTTGCTCGTAGTGATCGGTGCGGCGTGGGCGTATCACCTGTACGAGAAGCCGCATCAGAGTGCGGCGGGTGAGGCGACTGATCTTACCATCAGCGCAGATTCGCTCTATCGGCAGTATCAGGCGGATGAGCATAGCGCCGACCAGAAGTACCTGGGCAAAGTGATTGAAGTGTCGGGCAAGCTGGCGGAGATCCAGCACAGCGGGAACTCCGAGATCTGGATCTTGTCGCCACAGCCGGGTGGCGGCGGGGTCAACTGTCAATTGTTCGCCGGGACCAGGATCGATCCCGAGCCAAAGAGCGGGGATGCGGTGACGGTCAAGGGCCGCTGCACGGGCTTTCTTATGGACGTCAACCTCGCTGACTGCGTGCTGCGCAAGTAATGGCACCCCCCGGGTAATAAAACCTCAGCCAATCAAATTAAACTATATCAACTATCCATTTATGAAGGTGAAGATCATTCTGGCGGCAGTTGTTGCGGGGGCATTCCTGCTCTATCTATCGGCCTGCACCAAGCGCAATGCGGTCGAGCTTGGCGGGGGAGGCTGCGATACAACGAATGTCAGTTATTCCATGCAGATCGTGCCTATTCTCCAGAACAATTGTTATGTCTGTCACAGCGGGCCCGGCGCCTCCAGCGGCATCGATCTCAGCAATTACGGGGCCTTCAGGGGCTGGGCGGAGAGCGGCTATGTGATCGGGGACATCACGGCCGCCCCGGGGTTCACACCCATGCCGTACGGGCTGCCGTCCTTGTCCAGCTGCGAGATCAATACGATCCTGGCCTGGATCCATCAGGGCACGCCCAACAATTAGCCATCATTCAATCATTCAATATGAAGCTGATTTTTTTTGTGTTTATTCTGGCGGCAGTGCAGCCGTCGGGTGCTTATGCTCAGTTGTATACGACACGATCGGGTTTTATCGGGTTCTATTCCAAAACGGCGCTGGAGGATATCAGGGGTGAGAACAACCAGGTGTATGCAGTTATCGACGCCGGCAGGAAGAACCTGGCTTTTGCCGCGCTGTTAAGAGGTTTTATTTTCCCTAAGGAGCTCATGCAGGAACACTTCAATGAGAACTATGTGGAAAGCGACAAGTATCCCAAGGCGATCTTTTCCGGTGCCTATACCGGTGATGTGGCGCTCGACAAGGACGGGGTCTATCAGGTTGCCGTGAAAGGAAACCTGACGTTGCACAATGTTACCCGGACCATCGAAACCGAGGCTACGCTGGAAGTCAGGTCCGGTCATCTGCTCGGGGTCGCTGAGTTCAAGGTCAAGCCGGAGGACTTCAATATCGGTATCCCGGCTGTCGTCCGTGACAAGATCGATAAGGAGGTAACGGTTAAGGTAAATATCGACTGTACTACAAAATAAAATAAATTGACTATGGCTACGAGAAAAAACAAATTTACCGCGCGGTGGCTGATGACTGCCGGATGCCGGATGACCGGATGCCTGGCCGCTGGATGCGGGATGACCCTTTTGTTCCTGATGGCCGGGATGGCAGCGTCCGCGCAGGACACTTCGCTTCTGCGGATGCTGAATGACTCGATGGCGGCGCATCCGAAGAAGATGTACGTCACGGGTACCTTCAAGGCTGAGCATATCGTCGAGCTCCAGACGGTGGAGTCGCCGGCGAACGGCAATTTAAACTTTGTGATCCAGCACAGGTTCGGGACACTGAACAGCGGCTCCTACAATTTTTTCGGGCTGGACAATGCCACGCTCCGGCTTGGGCTTGATTATGGGATCACGGATGACCTGTCGATTGGCGTTGGCCGCAGCTCTTATCTGAAGACCTTCGACGGGTATGTTAAATATAAATTCCTGAAACAGACAGAAGGCGGGGGAATACCCGTCACCCTTGCTGTGGTGGGGACGGTCACGGATTTTACGCAGGACATCACGGACGAAGTTTATCTGAATACGGCGGACCGGACGGCGTATTCGGCGGAGCTCCTGATCGCGCGGAAATTCGGCCAGAATCTGTCGCTGCAGGTGTCGCCGACATATCTTCATTATAATTTTGTGCCCACGCCGCAAGACAAGAACGATGTTTTCGCCGTGGGGCTGGGCGGACGGATGAAGATCACTCATCGGATGAGTATCAACGCCGAGTATGATGTCGTTCCGAAGAACCAGATCGTCTCCTATACGGTACACAATTCATTATCGCTGGGATGGGATATCGAGACGGGCGGGCATGTCTTCCAGCTCGTGTTCACCAATTCGCAGAGTATGGTCCCTACGCAGTTCTTCACGCAGACGACGGGGACATGGGGCAAGGGGGATATCTATTTCGGGTTCAATATTTCCCGGAATTTCAACCTGAAGAAGAGGCGTTGATCCCATGCTGAATTTGATCCATAAAATAATGGCGGTGCTGGCGCCCCGGGAAAGGAGGCGGCTGATCCTGCTCACGGTGTTGGATACGATCAGCAGTGTGGCGGATATTGCCGGGCTTGCGGTGTTGTTGTGGGTCATCCGGTTGTATGCGCAGGGGCCGCTGGCGGGCGCCCGGAGCGGGCCAGGCGGCGGGGTGTCCTTGTGGCCTATCGGGCTTTTCTTTGTGTTGTTCGGGGCCAAGAACTGGCTCAGCTTCCTGATCTATTCCGCGCAGGCCAGGCTTCGGTATGGTGTGGCGTCGCGGATCTCGCGGCAGAACCTGTTGTATTATCTCGAGGGGGATTATCGTCAATATGCGCATACCGATTCGGCGGCGCAGGTGCTGAAAATCGCGCAGCAGCCTATCGAGTTCTGTCAGTTCGTGTTGGGCGGATTGCAGCAAAGCATCACGGAGACCACGCTCATCGGGGTGACGGTTGCAGCGGTGCTCCTGTTCAACGCGAAGCTCTTTCTGTTACTGCTGGTGCTGTTGCTGCCGCCGGTGATCATTACGGGATATCTGGCCAGGCGCAGGCTTCATCAGGCCCGGGTGTACATCAAGAGCAGCAGGGATGTCATGTGGCAGCATTTACAGGAATCGATCGCCGGTTATGTGGAGAGCAGCTTGTACGACAGAAAGGAGTTTTTCGCGGGTCGTTATGGCGGCTCACAGGCTATCCTCAACGGGCATCTGGCTACGGTGCAGGCGATGCAGGGTGCGCCTTCGCGGTTGGCGGAGGTCTTTGCGGTTTTGGGGCTTTTGGCGTTAATTGCTATCGGTCACTTCACCGGCAATCCGCATGGTGCGGAGTTCGTCACACTGGGGGCTTTCCTGGCGGCTGCCTACAAGATCATTCCGGGCGTTTCGCGGTTGCTCAACCTGACCGGTCAGATGAGAACCTATGAGTTTACGGTCAACGGGCTGCCGGAGCGGCGGGTCGGACCGGCCAGGGATGACTGGGAGGAATTTACGGAGAGCATTCATACGATCAGCGGCGAGGGGATCGGGTTTCGCTATGGTCAGCAAACGGTTCTCGATGGAGTGGGTCTGGAGGTCAGGAGGGGGGATTTCGTGGGGA
>Ga0335072_10017465_pt1 | contig 10146 bp, 9 predicted proteins | sample Lox_Sample_21_FD_206725 | JGI IMG/M metagenome (GOLD analysis project Ga0335072, IMG submission 206725) | Soil microbial communities from Loxahatchee National Wildlife Refuge, Florida, United States - Lox_Sample_2.1 | ecosystem: Environmental > Terrestrial > Soil > Wetlands | place: USA: Florida...
TGCAGGAAGGCATGGGCCCGATCGTCGATCGCTCGAAGGAAATTCTGGGCACGTCCGACAAGGCGATCGTCACGATGCGACGGCTCCTCCTGGAGGCAACACGCGCTGTAGAGCGTGGAGAGCGGCCGAAGGGCGCCGATCCGGCCACACACCGAAATATCCGTCCGCACGATCGTGTCATCACCTCCGACAGCAATTGGCGGGAGACGTTCGGGATGGAGCTGGTGGCAAAGTGGTAGGCGACGGAAGTTGCACAATATCAATCAACTAGAATTGCCGGTGAGAACAGATGCACGACGTACCGGGTGAACCGCATTGGCACGAACCGATGCGCGGACAGCGCGCAGGCTTTGACACGTTCAAGCGCCCGCAAATGCCATATGACCGTTTCATGGAGTTGGAAGATATTCCGGTGTTTCGCGGATTAGGCGTGCGCCGTGTGCAGGACTTGCCAATGGCGCCGTGGGCGAGACTTGGCGGCCGCGGCAGCTACATCCAGTTGCAGGGCACCGAGGGCCTGCTGGGGCAGTACATTGTCGAGATCCCGGCGTCGGGCGCGCTCAATGTCGAGCGGCACATCTACGAAAAAGTCGTGTTGGTCGTTGAAGGCCGCGGCACAACCGAGGTCTGGCAGGACGGACAAGCCGAGCCGTACGCATTCGAATGGCAGCGCAACTCGCTGTTCGCCATTCCGCTCAACGCCGTTCACCGCTTCGTCAACGCATCCAGCAGCCCGGCACTGCTCCTCTGTGGAACGACGGCGCCAAATGCCATGAACCTGTTCGACAACCTCGAATTCATTTTCGATTGTCAGCACAATTTCACCGAGCGATTTTCTGGATCGAGCGATTATTTCGTGCCAGGCGAAGGCATGGAGCCAGACCCGATACGGGGGTTGGCGATGTGGCGGACCAATTTCATTCCCGATGCCGCCAATTGCGAGCTGCCGCTCGACAACCGCCGCTCGCCCGGCTTTCGGCGCATCGAACCATCGATGGGGCGCAACCGCTTTTATCTGTCCATCGCCGAGCATGCTGCCGGCCGCTATTCGATGGCGCACCGCAGCTTTTCGGCGGCTGTTCTCGTCTGTCTCAAGGGTAAAGGCTACAGCTACGCATGGCCTTCATCGCTTGGCGCCACGCCTTGGAAGGACGGCCATGCGGACAAGGTTCTTCGTCAGGATTACGAACCCGTAGGCTTGGTATCCACGGTTCCGGGGAGTGGCGAATGGATTCATCAGGAGTTCGGCCTCGGCAGGAAAAATCTGCGGCTCAGCGCATGGCACGGAGCGAACAATCAGAGAGCGCGAAGACCGGGCAGACCTGGGGAAACTGTCGTGGAATATGGCGCGGCGGAAATCGGAGCGACTCCCGCCATCCCCTATGAGGTGGAAGATGGCCACGTTCGTTCGGCATTTGAGGAAGAGCTGACGCGCAATGGTGTGTTGAGCCGCATGAACCAAGGCTTCATTAGCTCTTATTGATGATCCTTGCGCATCGATCGGCGAGGCGAGGCACTCTGGCGCTATAGCGGAACGCCCGAGGTCAAGAAGAGGAAACAAGCACGATGGCCGACGACAACGACACAAAGCACCCGGAGCACGCGCGACATTCGCACGGCCACGGTCACGCCCATACACATGCGCGTGGCCACCATTACCACGATCACGACCATACCCACGCCCACGATCATTACCACCACGGTCACGACCACGCCCATCCTCACGACCACAGCCACGCACCGCATGACTGGCATTCCCAGGGTTATGTTGATGATTGGATTGCCAACGATGCGACGCGGGATGAGCAGCGCCGACCTCGCATCAGGTGGATGGTGGAAATGGCGGCTTTTCCGCGCGATGCCGCGATTGAGGTGCTGGATGTCGGCGCCGGCTATGGCTTCGTCACCGAGGAGCTATTGCGGGTCTTTCCAAGGGCGCGGGTGACGCTGCAGGATTATTCCGAGCTGATGTTTGCTCACGCACGCAGGCGGCTGGCGAAGGTAGCGGACCAGCTCACCTACGTATTGTGCGATCTCACCGACCCCGAATGGACACAACGCGTCGGCGGGCCGTTCGATCTCATCGTCTCGGCGATCGCCATCCACAATCTTCGCGATATGAAGGCCATTGCCGCCTGCTACCGCGGCATCGCGCGGCTTCTCAAACCCGGTGCGCAGTTCCTGAACTATGACATTTTCCGGCAGTTTGGGGGCATTGAGTCTCACATCGGCTTGATGCAAGAGACCGGCATGACACGCGTATCGCGCGCCTGGGATGAAGACCGGACCGCGATTATCGTGGGCCACGGTAGACGCAAGGGGTGATACAAGGACCAGCGGGATAGCTTTAACAGTAATAATCAAAAACCATCTTATTTGTGCACGCCCGCTCTTTAGCGACTTCCAGATAGTGCAGCACCAGTTCGCATTAGGCTCGGTGTCTCCCGGCTTCGAACCGGAAGACACCGCAACGTAACAGATCAAGCGCGGCTGCTGCTTTGCACCTCGACGGTATCCAGCTTTTTGGCTTTGTAGATGACGTAGGACAGCGCCCAGGCGGCGAGGAAGAGTCCGATGATCACGAAGCCGAGATTGTTGAAATTGTCGTTGAGGGCGCCGATCACGTTCCAGAAGCCGCCCTTGAGGTCGAGTTGATCGCTGGTGAGGCCGAGGGCCTCGATGCCGCCGATGAGGATGGCAACGACAACGGACACCAGCGTGATCGACATGTTGTAATAGAGCTTGCGCATCGGCTTTACGAAGGCCCAGTCATAAGCGCCGAGCATCATCACGCCGTCCGTTGTATCGATCAGTGACATGCCGGCGGCGAACAGCACCGGAAAGACCATGATGGCCTCGAATGGCACGCCTTTAGCGGCTTGCGCGGCCGCGACACCGAACATCGCAACCTCTGTCGCGGTGTCGAAGCCGAGGCCAAATAGGAAACCGAGCGGGAACATGTGCCAGCTCTTGGTCACGAGCTTGAACAGCGGCCGGAAGATGCGCGCGAGAAAGCCTCGATTGTTGAGCAGAAGATCGAGGTCCTCCTCGACATAGGCGCCGCCGGCGCGCACGCGCCGGTAGCTCTTATAGATCGAGAGGAAGATCGCGATGTTCATTGCCGCGATCGCAAGCAGGAAGAGCGATGAGACTGCGGTGCCGATGATGCCGGAGACGCTTTGGAAGGCGCCGAAGCTGCCCAGCAATGTCGCCGCTGTGGCGACGGCGGCGGCAGCGATGATCACCACGGTGGAGTGCCCCATGGCGAAGAAGAAGCCGACTGACACCGGTCGCTGCTTCATCTGCATAAGCTTGCGGGTAACGTTATCGATCGCCGCAATGTGATCGGCGTCGACCGCATGGCGCAGGCCGAGGCCGTAGATGACAAGCGCGACGCCAAGGAGTGTGGGCCTGTCCCAGAACGCCGCGAACGCCCACAGCCAACTCCCGAGATTGAGCACGGCGAGAACCGCATAAATAGTGGTAAGGCGCGCCTTAAGATCAGGCGTGCTTTCGTCGAAAAGTCGCTTGATAGCAGTCAGCATGAGAGCCTCTCTCCACCTCTTGACGCCCCATGTCATCGCAGAGAATTGCCCGACCGCTTCGCGGCTTCAGCACATCGGGACACCCCGCCCGATGATCCTGCTTTGACGTTCCGATGGCAGGTCTCCTGGCTCACAGCTCGTCGCCCTCTCCTCCTTCCCGGCCGGTCAGCCAGTGGCGCCTGGAGAAGGCTCGCTGCTTACAGTTGCGGGGGCAGCCGCGGCCTTGGACGTCGCCGTCCGCACCGCATTCCCTTTTAGTCCCCGAAGGGAACCATCGCTTTCGATAGTGGCCCGGACCGTTGGCTTGGTCAATCTTCAACCAGGTCGAGGTATCTTTGACCTGCTGGGGGCTGGACATAAGCTAGCAGCCGATCGCCCGATCGAGACCGCTCGCGTCAGGGCGATGCAAAAGCGGACAAACGCCGCCTGCGTTAACGATAGAGCTCCGGATACTTGGCGCGCACCTTTGCGGCGAGCTCGCGTGAGGTCTGCGCGACCGGCGGGAAGCTGTCGAGCAGCTCGTAGGGCCGGCAGGCGTCGATGACCATGCGGGAATTGTAGAGCTTCGAATAATCGTTGACTAAGGTGTCGAGCCGCGACGACTGGCAATGGTCGAGCAACGTGGTCCGTGTCTTGGGATCGCAGCGCGTGCCCATAGCCCAAATCACGTCGTGGATGTCGGTCGGATCGATGTCGTCGTCGACTACCACGATCCAGCGGCTGATATAGGCCACCGACGCGACCTGCGAGGCGACGAGCCCGACTTGCGTCGAATGGCCGAAATAGCGTTGCTTGATGGAAACCGCGAGGAAGGTTCGGCCCGAGCCGGCCTGATGCAGCCACGCGCCGGTCACATCTGGGATACCAGCGCGCTCCAGCGTGTCGAGCAGCCCGGCAGAGCGCATGAAGCAGCGCTCGAACAGGTGAGCATGGGGCGGCTTCTGGCTGGCCGCGCACGTCATGATCGGGTCGTTGCGATGATAGACGCGCTTGATGCGCATCACCGGCTCTTTTTGGACGCCGCCGGCGTAATAGCCGTGCCACTCGCCGAAGGGGCCTTCGTCCGCCGTCTCGTTCGGATCGATCTCGCCTTCCAGCACAATTTCGCTTCGCGCCGGGAACGGCAGCTTTGTCACCTCGCCCTCGATCAGGTCCACCGGCCGGTCCATGACGCCGCCTGCCCATTCATATTCGGGGATGGTGTCGGCCATGGTAAAGGCTGCGGCCAGATAGGTGACGGGATCGCAGCCGGCAATGACGAGGATCGGGCAGGGTTTGCCCGCCTTCCGGTACTTATCGAGATGGATGCGTCCCTGCTTGCCGTTGGAGATCATCACCGTGACGGTATTCGGGCCCTTCACCATGACCCGATAGGTGCCGACGTTGATGCGTCCGGTATCAGGATCGCGGGTCACGACACCGCAACCGGTGCCGATATAGCGGCCGCCATCTAACTCGTGATGCAGCGGCGCCGGCAGGCTAAGAATATCGACGGCGTTATCGCGGATGACATTCTCCAGAATCGGCCCGTCGGTCACTGTGTTGGGTTTGATCTGCTTGAAGCCCTTTTTCACATGCTTCCGAAAGTGGTGGAGCTGCGCGAGCCGGTCGTCCGCGAGCTTCTCGTCCATGCCGAGCACAAGCCCAAGCCGGAACGGTGAGCCAAAGATTCCGTATTCGCAGCGGTAGCCTTTCGGATAGCCCAGTATCTCGTCAAAGAGTACCATCGGCGCCTTCTCGACTTTCTGCCGGTACAGTACCTCGGTGACCGCGCCGACCTCTTTGTCCCAATGCGCGCCGTTCACGACCGCGAGCTCGCCACGCTTCTGCACCGCGGCGATGAACTCACGCAGATCGTTCTGCGGAATTGCGTCACTGATGTTGCTCAAATCTTCCTCCGTTCTTGACGAGAATGTTGTCAGGCATCTTTCCAAGGCGCCTTGATCGGCTCAGCATGCTATCTCGACGAGACAAGGCTCGATCAGGCACCGCTGCTCAATATTGCATCAGCTGTTGGAGCCCTCGACCCCCAAATGTTGAGACCAAGCCTTTGGAATAATGCCATCGGCAAGTGCGCGACCCACGTAATAGGCCCATAGTTTGATTGCGTGCTTGGGCCGCTGGAGCGACCGACTGAAGCGGCTCAACTCGTCGGCGTTCAACGGGACTGCCCGGCCGAGAAGTGAGGCGTGGTAAAGGGCTTCCGCGTTCTCGGTGAAATGAACGCAATCCATGAGCAGCGACGGCAGCGTTTCGGCGACAACAACCTCGCCATGGGCGCGGATGATGAGCGCGTGGTTCTGTCCAAGTGTCTTGGCAAGCGCTCGTCCTTGCTCAGCCGTGTTTACATGGTCGGGATCGGGATGGATGGGGATGCCGCTCGCCCACCGCACGGCGTGATTCTTTATTGGCCGAAGCTGCACCCCCTCGACGAAGCTAAACGTAGTCGTCAAGTCGTGATGATAGTGCGCGATGGCGTTTATGTCCGGGCGAGCCTTATAGATTTCGGTATGTATGAAGATTTCCGAGGGGGGCCGTTCCCCCTTCGGCCCGTCGATCATTCGGCCGTCCATATCGCAGGCGAGAAGGTGGTCTGGACGCAATCCGGCACGACTCTGGTGGATCGGCTGAATAAGGATGGCGTTGCGATCCGGCAGCCGTGCGCTGACATGGCCGCTGTAGCCGAGGATTCGTTCGTGAACGAGCAAGAGGGTTACGGCCGCGATCTCATGGCGCAGGCGCTGCTCCACCGCGATTCTCGTCGTCTCGACTTGTCCGTGCATCAGTCTTTCTCCGGCCTTCCAAAAGCGTTGAGGAAGCCAGAATAAGACGCACCTCGAGGCGTATTAGTGTCTGAATTGGAAAAATGGTTTTGCCGAATTGGCGAAAACGTGAACATTGCGTATGCTGTATCCGCTAAAACATCATATCGCGTCGCTCAACCGGCATCTTGTCTGCTTTTGACTCATGCTCGCAATCAAAAGGCGTCTCATGTTTAGGATGACGATTACTATCGACGAGGAACTCAAGGCTGAACTCGACCAGATAATGCAAGCGCGCGGCTACCAGAACCGGTCGGAAGCTATCCGTGACCTCGCCCGCGCCGGCCTGCGACAGGCTGCCGAGGATCTCGGCGAGACGCGGTATTGTGTAGCGGCGCTGGTCTATGCCTTTAATCATGGGACGCGCGCCCTTGCGAAAAAGCTCACTCAAGCCCTTCATAGGCATCACGATTTGTCGCTGGGAACGCTGCATATCCACGTCGACGAGGAAACCTGCATTGAGGTCAACATCCTCAAAGGCCGCACTTCCGCGATACAGGGATTGGCCGATCACGTGATCGCGGAAAGAGGCGTTCGGCACGGCAGAATCGTCACCGTGCCAATCGACAGGCCGGCAACATCCAACGCCAAAAAGGCTGACGATGGCCACGGCCAGCAATCGCACCGGCATTGAACGCCAGCGAGTCTCGCCCGACCGCCGCCGCCTCCCCAGTCTTCCTGTCTTGCTGCGCCTAGTATGATAATTTTTCTATTTTATCATACCAGCCCATGTGCCATGATTCTTCCGCCGGGTTTCTAGCGGAGAGTTTCAATGCATCTCGTACCTCACGAGGTGGACAAGCTTACGCTTGTCGCCGCCGGCCTCCTTGCGCAACGTCGCCTGGCACGGGGACTTCGCCTCAACAACCCCGAAGCAGTCGCCCTGATCTCGACCGTGCTGCTCGAACTGATACGCGACGGCAAGCACACAGTTCCCGAGTTGATGGACATGGGCGCGAAGCTATTGGGCCGCCGCGAGGTGCTGCCTGGCGTGCCGGACGTGATTGGTGAGGTTCATATCGAGGGGACGTTTCCCGACGGCACAAAGCTCGTTGTCGTGCGTAATCCTATCTCGCAGGCGGCCGGAGACTTGAAGCTCGCTTTGCATGGCAGCTTCCTGCCGGTGCCTCACGCCACTCTGTTTGGTGGCGACGGCGAAGCTTCCGCGGGCAAGGTTGTGACCCCTGACAGCTCACTCAAGCTCAATGACGGCCGGCCAACCGTTACAATCACCGTATCCAATACCGATGCGCGGCCGATCCAGGTCGGCAGCCATTTCCATTTCGTGGAAACCAATCCGCGGCTGAAGTTCGATCGCGAAAAGGCCTACGGCAAGCGTCTCGATATCCCGGCGGGCACTGCCATCCGCTTCGAGCCCGGCGAGACCAAAACGGTGACGCTTGTCGAGATCGCCGGCAACAAGGTCATCCGCGGCGGCAACAATCTGGCCGATGGCAGCGTCGGTGCGAGCAACAGATTGGCGACACTGACGCGCGTGAAATCGCGCGACTTCGCCAATCAGGATTGAGGGCTCCCCAATGTCTTTTGAAATCAAGCGCCGCGACTACGCGGCCCTGTTTGGCCCTACGGCAGGCGACAAGGTTCAGCTTGGCGATACCAGCCTGACGCTCGAGGTCGAGAAGGACTTCACGATCTACGGCGATGAATGCGTCTTCGGCGCCGGCAAAGTCATCCGCGACGGCATGGGTCAGATGTCCGGGGTCGATTCCACGATAGCGCTCGACTGCGTGATCACCAATGCGCTCGTCGTTGACTATACCGGCATCGTGAAAGCCGATGTTGGCATCAAAGACGGCCGTATTGCGGGCGTCGGTAAGGCCGGCAATCCGGACGTCATGGCGGGCGTCGATCCGGATCTCATTATCGGCGTCAATACCGAGGTCATCGCCGGCGAAGGCCTGATACTGACCGCCGCGGGGATCGACACACACTTCCACTACATTTGCCCACCGCAGCCCTACAGCGCCATTGCGAGCGGCATCACGACGTTAGTCGGCGGCGGCACCGGGCCGGCCACCGGCTCGCTCGCCACCACCTGCACGCCCAATCCAAATTATCTTCGTCTCATGATGCAGGCCACGGACTCGATCCCGGTCAACTTTGTGTTTACCGGCCGCGGCAACTCGTCGAAGCCGGATGGCTTACGTGAGCAGATACTTGCCGGTGCTGGCGGCCTCAAGCTTCACGAGGACTGGGGAACGACGCCGACTGCGATCGACACCTGTCTGGCGATGGCGGACGATCACGACGTGCAGGTGACGATACACACCGACACTATCAATGAATCCTGTACCGTGGAGGACTCAATTGCGGCGTTTGCCGGACGCACCATTCACACCTATCACAGCGAGGGCGCGGGCGGCGGGCATGCTCCGGATTTGATGCGGGTCTGTTCGGAACCCAATATCTTGCCGAGCTCAACGAGTCCTACCAATCCTTACACGGTGAACACGGTCGCCGAGCATCTCGACATGCTCATGGTGTGCCACCACCTCGATAAGAAAATTCCTGAGGACGTGGCCTTCGCCAAGAGCCGCATCCGCGCCGAAACCATCATGGCAGAAGGCATGCTGCACGATATCGGAGCCATCAGCATGATGACCTCCGACAGTCAGGCCATGGGCCGCGCCGGGGAAGTGATAACGCGCACGTGGCAAATCGCCGACCAGATGAAGCGCCAGCGTGGCAAGCTGCCTGAGGACGCGGCCGGCAATGACAACTTCCGTGTCAAGCGCTACGTGGCGAAATACACCATCAACGCCGCCATCGCGCACGGCATGTCGCATCTGCTCGGATCGGTAACCAAGGGAAAACTCGCCGATCTCGTCCTATGGAAGCCAGCTATGTTCGGGGCTCGCCCCGAGATCGTGTTGAAGAGCGGCTTCATCGCTTTCGCACAGATCGGCGACGCCAATGCTTCCATACCGACGCCGCAGCCGCTGGTGATGCGGCCGATGTTCGCGAGCACAGGGCGGGCCGTCGGTCCGAGCTCGGTCCTGTTCGTCAGTGAGGCTTCGGTGAGCCAGGGAATTGTACAAAACTACGGCCTCACCAAGCGCATCGAGCCAGTCAAGAAGTGCCGCGGCCTGAGTAAGGCAGATATGAAATTCAACGACGCCTTGCCGGCGATCAAGGTCGATCCAAAGACTTATCGCGTCACCGCCGACGGAGCGGATATGATCTGCAAGCCCGCCGAGCGGCTGCCGCTGGCGAAGCTGTACAATCTTTTCTGACCGCAGGCCCTGGACTATTGCGGACGCGTGCCGTTTCCGCTCGATATTTGAGGCCTCTGACCGATCCGCATGCCTTACTTTGCTGCGCGCCATAGGTCGCTATTGGCACTTTGCCGACATCGGCCGGTGTCTGCGCCATGGCCGCTTTCGTAAGGAAAGCGGACATTTCGGGTGCATGCGGTAAGGCCTAATTCCAAGCCGTCTCCGAAGATAGGGCCTACGCAATTATCGGCGGGAGAGGGGGCACTTAAATCAAAGGGCCTTCCCTGTTCGTAACCACAATTTCCCTGTTCTCGGTGACAAAATTCCCTGTTCGACTCCTCAGGGAATTTCACCGAAAAGGCCCGAAGTACCGAGAGATCTCAGGCGACGCGGATGCCCAATGGCGCGGTTTTGGCAAATTTCCCTGTATTTTTCCCTGTTAGCAGTGAATTCGGGGTGGAGACTGGTTCGGGATGGACTGCGTCGTCAGCCAGCCAGTCCGGTCTCTGTAGGCCATCTCCGCCTTCCGGGAAAAGGTCCGAC
>Ga0335072_10017466_pt1 | contig 10146 bp, 10 predicted proteins | sample Lox_Sample_21_FD_206725 | JGI IMG/M metagenome (GOLD analysis project Ga0335072, IMG submission 206725) | Soil microbial communities from Loxahatchee National Wildlife Refuge, Florida, United States - Lox_Sample_2.1 | ecosystem: Environmental > Terrestrial > Soil > Wetlands | place: USA...
TGCCTCACGACGGACGTCTGCGTTCCTATCTCGCGCCTTGCAGACTGCATCGTTGCTACCCGCGCCGATCTCGACCGCGTGAGCTTTGCGGCAACCATCGTCGGCCACGTGGGCGACGGCAATTTTCACGTCCAATGCCTGCTCGCACCCGGGCAGGAGGCAGAAGTGGAAGCGTTTGCCGCCCGCCTGGTTGAGCGCGCGCTCTCAATGGGCGGCACCTGCACCGGTGAGCACGGCGTGGGCTCGGGCAAGATGAAGTACCTCGAAGCCGAGCATGGCGACGCGCTGGAGGTGATGCGGGCGATCAAGCGCACGCTCGACCCGGAGAACAGGATGAATCCGGGCAAGGTCGTGGAGCTAGGACTATAGGAGCTTTCGAAATTCCTCGGTGCTCAAGCCCGCATCGCGCACGATGCCGCCCATTGTGAACGCGTTCACAGGATTATGCCGAGGGATCGTCAAAATCCTTGTTCCATCGGTCATCACGATATGTGAACCCTGTCGGAGTATGCGAAATCCAGCTTTTTCAAGTGCAGCGACTGCCCTGAGGTGGTTCACCCCCGGAATCTTCGGCATTCATCATCCTTGGAACTTTACTGGGTGTGCTGGTCTCGCAATTCCTCGGGCCCATCTATTTCTTCTATCTTGTTGCCACTTCCACGATACGGCTGTCCTCATCGCGAGCCAGTTCCTCCGCTGCTTCGACATACTCACGGATCGCGACCTGAATATTGGCCAGCGCCTCTGCCTCCGTGGCGCCCTGCGACCAGCAACCGGGCAGACCGGGACAAGAAACACTGTAGCCTTCTTCGGATTTGCGAAGAACGACGCGATAGCCAGGCATAAACGCTATGTTACACCCGCGGGCGACGGAACTCCCGAAGCGTGCTCCTATTCGTGCGCGGCCCACGGATCGTAGGTCCCCACACTCCACGAATGGCCTTCGGGATCCCTCACTGAAAACTCGCGGCTGCCGTAGGGCATGTTTTGAATGGGGCGGATGATCGCTGCACCGGCAGCCTGCGCGCGCGCATAGACCTCGTCGGCGTTGTCTACAACGATGTAGGCGCTGCGTGTCTCTTTGCCCCCTGCTTCTCCGGGCGCGATGAAGTTGCGGCCGTATTCATCGTCCTTGCACGAGCCCAGCATGATCATGCCGCCGTTCAGGGTCAACTCGGCGTGGCCGATGCTGCCGTCGGGGTTGGCGTAGACGGCGTGGCGCGCAAAACCGAAAACGCTGCAGAGCCAGTCGATGGCCGCGGGCGCGTTGCGATAGCGCAGCGCGGGCATGATGGTGGATTTGGTTGCAATTTGTGTTGCGGGCATTGGAACCTCCTCGGGCGCTTTGATTCGTACTTCACTACTGTGCCGCAAAAGCCGATTTGCCATCTTGGAAAAATCGGAAGGAGAGAGAATTTCTCCGGTGAGATCCGAAGGAACCTTCCCACCCTTCCGCAAAACGCGCGGAAGGATGGGGCACCAAGACGTGAGGTGTTTTCACACAATGTCGGGAACAGGAACGTGGTTGGCCCAGCGCGTGGGCCGCAGCGCGGAGTAGGTGGTGGCGTCGATTCCGGAAAAGGCGCGGAACTCGTTGGCGAAGTGCGATTGATCGTAGAAGCCGCAATCGAGCGCCAACTGCGACCATGGTACATCTGCTCCCGAGTGCAGCATCGCTACTGTGCGCTGGAAGCGCTGAATGCGGCACCACACCTTGGGCGAGAAGCCGACCTCCTCGCGAAAGACCTGGGAGAACCGGCGCTCGCTCCAGCCAATGCTGCGCGCGACTCCGCGCACCGTGGTCATGCCCGGCGCGCGGTCGAAGCGGTTCAGCGCGAATTCCACCGCGCCGCTACGCATCTTGTTCTGCCGATCGAGACGCGCGACGAATCGCTGCGCCAGGACTTCTTCCATACAACGAAGCCGGGCGCGCGGCCCGGCAATCTCCCGCAAGCGGTCGCGAAGGGCGTGAGCCTCGGCGCCCCAGATGTCGTCAAGAGACCAGTTGCGGTTGCTGAAAAGGTCAACGGCGTCGCCGGCGAAGGGCGCGAACCCTCCCGGCTGAAAGACAATGCCGATCAGTTCGGCCATATCGGCGCAGTCGATCAGCTCGTAGATCGACCGCGCGCCGACGACCAGCGCCGGCGATACCGGATAGCCGGGGCGGCCATCGAGCAGATCGGTCATGGAATCGCGCGCCAGGTTGAGAATGACCTGCACGCGGCCGGTGGGCAGCACGCGCTCCAGCTTGTGTTCGGCTTCAGGCGCGCTGGTATACCAAAGGCTTCGAACGAAGCGGGCCAGCGGCGCGGCGGGTTTGTACTCGATGTAGAGCACGGCTGCCTTCAGCCCTTGTATAGCACGATCCGCCGACGAAGAGAATCAAGCCCGGATCAGTTCAGTGGTGAAGATGGGTCGCGTATTCTTGCGGAGATGGATGCGGAAATGGAGCTGCCCGCGCGGGATTCCCAGCTTGTGCAAATCATGAAGGCGTCGCTGGCCGACGCCACGCGACGCGCCGGCGAGTGGCTGGTGTGCCGGCCGGGTTGCACGCAGTGCTGTTATGGAGCATTTGCCATCAATCAGCTTGACGTGATGCGACTGCAGGCGGGCATGAACGTGCTGCGGAGTACCGAACCCGGGCGTGCCGGCGGAATCGAACGCCGCGCGCAGCGCTGGATCGACGAGCACGGCCGTGACTTTCCCGGCGACCCGGCGACCGGTCTGCTGGGCAGCTCCGATGCGGACCGGGAGCGCTTCGAAGAGTTCGCGAATGACGCGGCCTGCCCAGCGCTCGATCCGGCAACGGGCCTCTGCGATGTTTATCAAGCTCGGCCCATGGCGTGCCGCATCTTCGGGCCGCCGGTCGCAATGGACGCGGGAGACGACGACGGCCCGGCTCTGGCGCACTGCGAACTCTGCTTCGTGGGCGTAAGTGCGGCCGAGGTCGCTGCCTGCGAGATGCGGGTCCCGCAGGAACTCGAACAGGGCCTCCTCGACGATCTCGAACACGAAGGTCTGCGCGGTGAGACGGTGGTTGCGTTCGCGCTGATGGGATCGTGTGGCGGCTCTGAAGATGGTTGAGAATGCGAGGGCTGAAAAACGCAGCTCCCTCGACTCCCTTCCGCGTCGCTTCGCGGCGTGTTCGGTCGCTCCTCATGACAACATCGATAAGCCCAATGGATGCAATGAGCCGCCCGCTTGTCATTTCATCCGGAACTCGCCTTAGGCGAGTCGGGCTGCTCGGGATGACAAGTCGATGTTGAGACCCCTCCGGATACACTGGAGATTGAGCCCTCAAATGCCATCGCGCCCCTGCTGGGTTGAAATCTCAACCCGGGCAATTGAAGACAACTTTCGCTTTCTGCAAACGCTGGCCCCTCCGGACACGGAACTGCTGGCGGTCATCAAGGCCGATGCATACGGCCACTCGCTGGGCCTCTGCGCTCCGGCGGTTGTCCACGCCGGCGCGAGATGGCTGGGTGTCACCAGCGTGGAAGAGGGCGTCGCCGCACGCGCCCTGTGCCCTGAGACCGGCGCGCTGATTATGGGCGGCATCTTCGCCGGCCAGGGCGCTGCTGTCATTGAGAACCGGCTCACTCCGGTGGTCTGGGAGCATTGGCAACTGGATGAGCTCGAGTGTGCCTGCCGCGCGGGCGGAGCAGCGCCGCGTTCACTCCCAATACATCTTGAAGTGGACACCGGCATGAGCCGCCAGGGCGTGACGCTCGACGATCCGGCCGGCGATGCGCTGCGTTCGTCGCTCGCGCGCTTCACCGCCGCGTCGCCGCTGCGGCTCGATGGCGTGATGACGCACCTGTACGCCGCCGACGAGGCCGATGGTGCTGCCACGGAGCAGCAGCTTCGCCGCCTGCGCCAGGCGCTCGAACAGGTCGCCGCGGCAGGCCATCGCGCCGAATGGCTGAATGTGGGCAACTCCGCCGTGCTGCTCTCGGGCCGCGCGAGCGAGATTGCCGGTTTAGCAGCCCGATACGGGATGAAGGCGCTGATTCGCCCCGGTCTCGGGCTTTATGGCGTCGCTCCGCGGTTCGCGCCCGAGGAGCCAGGGGCGGTGGCCGGTGCGCGCCCGCGCCTGAACCCCGTGCTCACCTGGAAATCTCAGGTTACCAGTGTTCGGCGTGTTCCCGCCGGCGCGGCGGTCGGCTACAACGGGACCTTTGTGGCTACCGAACCCATGCGCCTTGCTCTGGTAGCAGTCGGATACGCCGACGGTCTCGATCGCAGCCTCGGCAACCGGTTCAGCCTGCTGGTTCGCGGCCAGCGCGCGCCCATAGCCGGCCGCATCAGCATGGACCAGACCGTAATCGATGTCACAGAGATCCCCGGCGTCGAGGCCGGCGACGAAGTGGTGATTCTTGGGCAACAAGGAGGTGAGATTATTACGGCCTACGACCACGCTGACGCGTCCGGAACCATTCCCTGGGAAGTTTTCACCCGCATCGGGGCGAGGGTGAGGCGGATTTCCTCTTAACCGGTAGTTATCCTGATTCATTTCAGCGGCATCGCGATAGGTTTGACCTCGTGTTTCGCCGATATCTGATAATCTGATTTTATGAAAGAGCGGTCGATTACCGTCACCGAGGCGTCGCGCAACTTCGCCGACTGCATCAATCGCGCTTTCTACCAGGACACGACTTTCATTCTGCTGAAGAGTGGAGTTCCCGTGGCGCGGATCGTTCCTGCGGAGCAGAAATCGACCAAAGGCCGGGAGTTGGCGGCTGCGCTTCATGAATCGCTCAAGGACTTTCATCTCGGCGAAGAGGAAGCCACGGCGTGGCTCCATGAGCTTGAAGAAACTCGCCGCATCCTTCCGCGGCCGGTGGCCAAATGGCAATCCTGATCGATGCGGACACCGTGCTCCAGGCCGAGCGAGGGCTCTTCGACCTCGAAGGGTGGCTGTTGTCGCAGCCGGACGAGGAGTTCAAGATTGCCGCCGTGACCGTCGCCGAACTGTGGCACGGCGCCGAGCGCGCGACCGGCGCGCATCGTGCCAGGCGACGTCTGTTCCTGCAAAACTTCCTGGCCAGGTTCGAGTTTCTTCCCTACACCGAGCAGACCGCCGCCGAGCACGCGCGCCTCTGGGCGGAGCTTGAGTCCACCGGTCAATCGATGGGAGCGCACGACATGATGCTTGCGGCCACGGCCCTGCAGACGGGCAGCTCCCTGGCCACTTTCAGCAAGCGGCACTTTGGGGCTGTTCGCGGTCTCAATATCGTCAGGCCGGGTTAAGCCGGTTTCCAAGCTCATCGGCCCTTTAACTATGCCACCATTTTTTCGGACTCGCGACACGATCGCGATTCACGAGGAGCTGCCCCGAAACCGCTGCCCCGAGTCAACGCGACCATCAGGAAGCGGCGACCTCGCAATCGATCTCAATGGTCTCATCGACTCACGAATTGCTGCAAAGCTTCGAGCGCCGCTTGCGAACCTTGTAGAAGCCGATTGCAACGCAATTGCTGATAAGCACCGTGCCCACGATCTTTGCCGCATAAGCGCGTGCGTCGACGACGCTTACGAATGGGTATGCCGAGATGAGCAGGCTGAATGCCGTTGAGCACAGCCCTGCTATCGAAGTCCACTTAAGCCAGCCGGGCAGCCGCCTGCGCAGCGCCCTCCGCCCCGCCAGCGGAACGGCAAACATGGCCATGTACGCGATCTCATAGTGAGTGGTGCCGGCGTTGGAAAGCAGTTGAAAGGACTCCTGCGCGTGCACGCCCAGGTCGGCAAGCAAGACCAGCGCAAGAACCACTCCAGCCATGCAAAGGATGGAGTTCGACGGCGTGCGCCAGCGCGGATGCAGGCGCGTAAACCAGCGCGGGACGAGTTCATCCCAGCCTGCTGTCATGGGCAGCCGTGTGGCGCCGGTAAAGAGGTAGTGGGACGCTCCAAGCAAGCGCAGCTCCAACAGGACGATCGCACCCATTGCGAGCACGTTGCCGGCCCCGCTCTGGCCCAGGGCCACGCGCAGCGTCTGCGGAATAGGTGCAATGAAGTCGATGGCCTTTTGCGGCACGTAGGCTACCACCGAGCTGGTGCCGAGAATGAACATGGCGCAGATGACCGGCGAGGAGATCCACACCGAGCGGCCAATCAAGGCTGCCGGCTGCCTGCTCTCACCGGCAAGAATGGCAATGTATTCGAGCCCGCAGAGCCCCCCGAACATGATTTGGCCGAACAGAGCGAGCGTGCGCAGGTCGCGCGGCGGCAATGAGAAAGACAATGGCGCCCAATCGAGGCGCCGGTGCTGCGCCAGTCCCCACAATGGAAGCAGGATCAGCGCCACGAAGACAACCAGCATGGCGACGCCGCCGATGTTGTGAATCCACTTGCCGATGTCGAGCCCGCGCAGTGCAGCCAGGGCTATCGCCGCGACGATGAGCGCAACAATAGACAGCGATGCCGCGCGGTTTTCAGGCAGCCATGCCGCCGCCGGGCCGATGAGGTAGGAAATCTCCGTCGGGATCGCGTAGACGATCGCCGCCGTCACCGCGATGCCATAGACTAGAAGGTTCCACGCGGTCAGAAATCCGCCCAGGTCGCCGAATGCCTGGTGCGCCCAGACATAAAGACCGCCCTCCAAGGGCATTTCGCGATTGAGCCCGATCACCGATGCGGCCATGGGCACATAAAACACCGCCATGGCGCCGGTCCAGAAGAGAGCCTGTGCGCGTCCCAGCCCCGCGGCGACTCCGACCCACGAGCTGCCGACCACGCACAGAATCTGCGTCAGGACCAGGTCGCCCAGGCCAAGCTGCCGCCGCAGGCCGTGCTGCGCCGTGGGCGAAGATTCGGTTTCAATCATCGTGCTTGATAGTCGCACGCGAGAAACCTGCCCTGAAAGGGAAATCATTCTGGTCTCTGACGGCTTGATTTTGCACTATCCTGGAGTGCCCCAGAGCCTGTCCTGAGAGAATCGAAGGTCCCGATTTTGGGACCCTGGATACCACGACGCAACAGGAACAAAGTCATGCGGTCAGAGAACTGCGGGTTGGGCAAACCGCTTCTCTTACCCGATATACTCAGCTTTCGGGGCGCGTCGCCGGCAATGCCGTTGCCCGCGCGATGCCGCTATGTGTCAGGAGATCTCATCTTTGCCATTTTCCCGCCGTCGATTCCTGCACTCGCTGTCGAAAACCACCCTGGTTCTATCCCTGGAGGACGTGCTGAGCCTGGGGCGACCGGCATTCGGCCTGGCACAGCAGCCGGCGCCGCAGAAACCTGCCGGTAGCGCCCGCCAAGCCTATGCAGCGCCGGCTCGTCCGGCTCCAAAGGGCGAGGCATCGCCGGTCAGCGGAACGCCGCTGGGCGTGCGGTTTGTCGACGTTGCCAAAGAAGCCGGACTCGACGTGGAGACCATCTTCGGCGGTGAACACCGGAATAAATATCTGCTCGAGACCACCGGCTGCGGCGCGGCCTTCTTCGATTACGACCACGACGATTGGCTGGATATCTTTCTGGTCAACGGCTGGCGGCTTGAGGGATTTCCCAGAGGCCAGGAGCCGGTTTGTCATCTCTTCAAGAACAATCGCGATGGCACGTTTACAGACGTGACCCACAAGTCCGACCTTGCCCGCTCCGGCTGGGGACAGGCGTGCTGCGTGGGCGACTACAACAACGACGGGTGGAACGATCTCTTCGTGAGTTACTACGGGCAGAACGCGCTGTTCCGCAATAACGGCAACGGCACGTTTACCGACGTGACCAAAGAGGCCGGCCTGCTGCAGCCGAAGCTGCGCTGGAACTCGGGCTGCTGTTTTCTCGACTACGACAAGGACGGCCACCTCGATCTGTTCGTCGGCAATTACATCGACTTCGACATCAAGACCGCGCCGACGCCGGAGGAAGCCAACTGCACCTACAAGGGCATCCAGGTCGCGTGCGGGCCGCCGGGGCTCGACGGCGGCAAGAACTTGCTCTACCGCAACAACGGCAACGGCACATTTACCGACGTGAGCGAGAAGGCGGGCATGTGGAGCGCGCTGGGAACCTATGCGCTGGGCGTAGCGGCGGCCGATCTTGACGGCGACGGCTGGCCGGACATTTATGTCGCAGACGACTCGACGGCGGCGACGTTTTATGTCAATCAGAAAGATGGAACGTTCAAGGATCAGGCAATCGAAGCCGGCGTGGCCTATTCGCCCGACGGCAAGCCGCAGGCGGGGATGGGCGTTTCCATCGGCGACTACAATCGCGACGGCCTGCTGGACATTGTGAAAACCAACTTTGCCGGCGACACAGATTCTCTTTACTTGAATCTGGGCGAGGGATCGTTTGACGACCGCACCTACCAGGCGGGCCTGGGGGTCAATACGCGTCTGCTTGGCTGGGGCGTGAGCTTTCTCGATTTCGATAACGACGGCTGGCTCGATATTCTCGTCGCCAACGGCCACGTCTATCCCGAAGTGGACGGCACCGAGGTGGACGCCGCCTATGCCGAACGCAAGTATCTCTATCGCAATTTGCGCAATGGGCAGTTTGAAGACGTGAGCCTGAATGGCGGAAGGGGAATCACTACGCCGGCCAAAGCGCGCGGCTTTGCCGTGGGCGACTACGACAACGACGGCGATCTCGACGCGATCGTCAACTGCGTGAATGCTCCGCCGCAACTGCTGCGCTGCGATTCGACGCTGAAGAGGAGCTGGATCAAGATTCGCGTGGTGGGAACGAAAAGCAACCGCAGCGGCATTGGCGCGCGGATCAAAGTCGTCGCCCAGACCGGCTCGCCGCTGTTGAACGCGAAGCCCGGCGCAGCCCTCACGCAGATCGACGAGGTGCGATCGTCGAACGGCTACTTTTCAGCCGGCGATTTGCGCGTGCACTTCGGGCTGGGCGACGCGAAAAAAGTAGATATGGTTGAGATTCGCTGGCCCTCGGGCGCGGTGGACACGCTCAGGGACCTCGACGTGAACCGGCTTTATGTTGTCCAGGAAGGCGGCAGGATCTTGAAGACCGATGCATTTGCGCAGACGAAAAGCAGACAGCTGATAGCTGATAGCTGATAGCTAAAAGCTAAGAGCTAAAAGCCAAGAGCTAGCTAGCAGTTCACCATCGTCACCGAGCAGCCGGCTCTCGCCGGCCTCCATTGCACCAGGAATTCGGTCACCGACGAGGATTCCATGCGGCGCATGGCCTCGAATTCTCCCTTTTTCTGGCTGAAGAGCAGCTTGCCGTGGTCGCTCAGGACGGCGAGCGCCGGAACACCGCGCTCCAGAGGCACATCGTATTTCCTGGCGATCTCGACGTTTTCATCCATGTGGCCAATGTTGACGTGAACCAGGACGAAGTTGGCATTGAGAATGGGCAGATTCTTCTCATCGTGAAAGTAGAGATCCAGCACCTGGCAGTCTCCGCACCAGTTGCCGCCAAAGTCGAGCAGCACGCGCCTGTGGGTTGCGGCCGCGGTTTTGAGAGCGGCGGCGATCTCGACGCTTGCCTGCGATGGGTCGGGATAAACAATGCGGCTGGCGGATTGGGCAGGTCCGGCGACGAGGACCAGCAGCGCGGCGATGACGAGGAATTTGGCGGTCTTCATGGGGAAATCCTCTTCCAGTTCTCTTCCCAGTCTGACACAGGCGACGGCGGTTCGCCATATGGGCCTGCGGCGGTCGGTACATTGCGGAGAATTGAAAAATACGGGACGGCGCGCCGGGTGCGTGTTTGGGCAATTGCCAAAAACCGGCGGCCGGGAGTTTACTTTGGACTGTGGCCAGCGAACTGCGAAGGCGGCTCGAAGCAACCGAGTTCCCCGACCTGGGAGCGATGATGGAAGGCTACGCGCAGGCGGCAGCGCTGCACGCCTGGGATGAGCTCCGGCGAACGCTGGATTTTTCTTCCGAATCGATCGATGTCCTGGACGAGGTCCTGGTCCTGGTGGGCGAAAGCCCCGAGGTCGACCTCGACTTCGAGGTGCGCTTGTGGGGCAGCTACCTCGGCGAGGTGCTGCGGCGGCGCTACGCCGGGACCTGGGAGATGACGCAGTATCCCGGCGGGGCAATCGCAGTTCCGGCGGTCGAGGTGCGCGGCTCGCGGCTGTTTCCGCTGCTCAAGGTTTACCGGCGGCTGACCACTGGAGAAGAAGACGATCTGCGCACGTTCTTCGCCATGGTGACGGAACGGCTGGGCAAG
>Ga0335072_10017467_pt1 | contig 10146 bp, 10 predicted proteins | sample Lox_Sample_21_FD_206725 | JGI IMG/M metagenome (GOLD analysis project Ga0335072, IMG submission 206725) | Soil microbial communities from Loxahatchee National Wildlife Refuge, Florida, United States - Lox_Sample_2.1 | ecosystem: Environmental > Terrestrial > Soil > Wetlands | place: USA...
GTTTGAGCATGTCGGCCATCTGGTCTTCTTGGTACTTCTGGTTCATCTGCTGGGTGACGCCCTGCATGCTGATCTGGAACGGGATCGAGGTGTGCTCGATCGGCGTGCCCTGAGGTCGCGTGATGGCCTGCACGCGGGCGATTCCCGGCACCCGAAAGATCGTTTTGGCGATTTTGTCGATGACCAGGAAATCCGCGGAGTTACGCAGATCATGATCGCTTTCGATCATCAGCACCTCGGGATTCATCCGCGCCTGCGAGAAGTGCCGATCCGCGGCCGCGTACCCCTCATTCGCGGGCAGGTCGGCGGGCAGATAGTTGCGGTCGTTGAAGTTGGTGCGGTATCCGGGCAGCGTCAGCAACCCGACAAGTGCAATCCCGATCGTCATGACCAGGATGGGCCCGGGCCATCTCACCACCAGGGCGCCGATCTTGCGCCACCCGCGAATTCGTTGCGTCCGGCGGGGTTCGAGGGTCTTGCCGAAACGCGTTACCACCGAGATGACCGCGGGACCGAGCGTCAGTGCGGCTGCCACCACGACCACCATGCCGATGGCCAACGGAATGCCCAGTGTCTGGAAATAGGGCAGGTTGGTGAAATGGAGGCAAAAGGTCGCGCCGGCGATGGTCAAGCCTGAGCCGAGCACCACGTGTGCGGTGCCCTTGTACATGTCGTAATACGCGTCTTCTCGGGACTTACCGACAGACCGGGCTTCCTGATATCGGCCTATCAGGAAGATCGCATAGTCGGTGGCGGCCGCGATCGCCAACGTGACCAGCAAGTTCGTGGCGAACGTCGAGAGTCCGATGATCTTGAAGTAGCCCAGGAAAGCGACCATTCCGCGCGCGGCCGACAGCTCGAGCACCACCATCACCAACGTGAGCAACACCGTGACGACTGACCGATAGACCAGGAGCAGCATTGCGATGATCACGGTGAAGGTGCACGTCGTGATGACTTGGAGGCTGCGGTCGCCGGCCGTGTGCTGATCCGCCGACAGCGCGGCGGGTCCGGTGACGTAGGCCTTCACCCCGTGGGGGGCGGGCACACTTTTGACGATGCCCTGCACTGCCTCGACCGATTCGTTGGCCAGGGCTTCGCCCTGGTTACCGGCCAGGTAGACCTGGACGTAGGCGGCCTTGCCGTCGTTGCTCTGCGCACCCGCCCCGGTTAGTGGATCGCTCCACATATCCTGAACGTGTTCAACGTGTTTGGTGTCGGCGTCGAGCTTTTTGACGATCTGGTCGTAGTAGGCGTGGGCGTCGGCGCCCAGGGGATTTTGGCCCTCCAGGACGATCATCACCGAGCTGTTGGACTTGTACTCGTTGAACACCGCGCCCATGCGCTTTGTCGCGACCACCGATTGCGCATCGTCAGGGGCCATCGACACCGAGCGCATCTTCCCGACCTCGTCCAGCTGGGGGACGACGACGTTGAGCACCGCGATGATCGCGATCCAGCCCAAGATGATCGGTATGGCGAGCTTGCGGATGATATCCGGGATCTTGTGCCGCAGTTCGTTTTTGGCGACCGGGATGGCGTCAGTGCGAGTGTCGTCGAAGGCCGTGCTCATGCGGATTTCACCAGGCAGAAGGTCAGGGCGTGCACGCCGTTGGTAATTTTCTCGTCCTTGACTTCGTCATCGATGGTGATGCGGCAACCGAGGTAGTCACCGTCGCTTTGTGCCGAGAGGTTCGGGAAGACCGAGGGGGCGGTCGTGCTGAGGACCAGCGTCCAGGGCAGCGGCGCACCGTCGACCCGCTTCGGATCGGCGGACAGATCCAAGTAGTTCACGTTGGCGTGGCTCGCCGAGCCAAAGACCTCATATTTGACGACCTTGGGCTTGAACGGCTTGGAATCATCCAGCCGCGGGCTTGTCATTACGCCTGTGTCGTGAGCGCCGAAGAACGACTTGACGCGGACCACGGCGAAGCCGCCGACCACCAGGACCGCCACGATCAACAGCGGCAACCACGCATTTCGCAGAGCCTTCGACGTCTGCACTTCGGTGATTCCCTTCCATACCGCGCAACGGTGATGTGGCCGGCGTTGGCGTGCCCCCCAGACGAGATGCAGGACAGGTGGGCGCACGACTTATATCCCTGCGCACCGAAATTCGGCGGCTTCGGTGACTCGCGCGCCCGACCGTCAAGCGCAGGGGTAGCTGCCCGCGCACCCCGCCCGTCGTGCCTTCTCGAGTACCGCCACCAGTGCATAGTAGTACATGATGTGCATATCTTGCACAGTATGCAACGTTCGGCTGCGGTGTTTCAGATCACTTCGTGAAAATGCTGTTGACCAGCGCGGCGGCCCGCTCCACGTAGGGCATTGGCGTGTCGTCGGGATCCTTAGACTCCCCACTTGCCCACTTTTCGATACCCGAACGCACCGCGGTCAACGCCAGCGCAGAGATCAATGCAGCCATCTCGTCGTCGGGCTGCATCGCCTGGCGGCAGACGATGATGTCGGTCAACTGATGTTGAAACCGCTCCAGATCGGCGAGGAACGCCGCCAACACCGCCGGGGAGGTTTTGGCCAGTTCGAGCATGTCTGCCGCCTGTTCGCGCGGCGGGGGCACATCACGGAGATGGTGGGCCGCCAGGGTGATCAGCTCGGCCAGCACTACCGAGTAGGGGGCGGGCCCGGCCGCGACGAAATCCGCTACCAGCTCGGGGGGTATGTCAGAGGGGCCATAAGCGATCGCGGACTCCTTGTTCGGGAAGTAGTTGAAGAACGTGCGCGTCGAGATTCCGGCCCTGGCGCAGATTTCCTCGATGGTCACCTTGTCGAAGCCGCGTTCCAGTGCCAGGCGCACCGCGGCGTCGCGGATGTCTGCGCTGGTCTGGCGGCGACGACGCTCGCGTAGACCCATCTGATTGGTCATAACCCTATAGTTGCACGTCATGCACACTTTGCAGTCAACTGGCGCTGGGCGGATTCGCATGGCTCGCTGACGGCCGTGCGGTGCAGGTTTGGATCCTCGCCGCCGACGTCACCGAAACCGTCCTTGGACAACGTGATTCGGCGGTCAGGGAGGCTGGGTCATTCGCTGGGCGTGGCGAGGGCGGCCCATAGGTGATCGCGCTGGCTGGCGAAGAAGTTCACCGATATCGACGCTTTGTCCGCAATCTGGTCGAACGCGTGAAACGCGCCGGGAACGATCTCCTCGTGGACGGGCACCCCCGCCTCGCGCAGGTGTCGCCCGTACTCCACGCACTCCTGATAGAACAGGTCCAAGGTCCCGACACCGATCCAGGCCGGAGGCAGGCCGGTCAAATCTTCCCGACGTGCCGGCGCCGCCTCGACCGGGTCCGCTCCGTTGAGGTACCAGTGCCAGGCCAGCTGATTGTCGGTTTCGGTCCACATGATGCGCTTCGGACCATCGCGATTCGCGCCCGTGCGATCGTCGAGCATCGGGTACACCAGCATTTGGTACACGAGTCTGACCTCGCCGCGATCGTGCGCCCGCTGCGCCACCGCTGCCGCGAAATGTCCACCGGCACTGGCTCCGCCGACGGCGACGTGATCAGGGTCCACCCATGGTTGGCGCGCCAGCCACAGCAGTGCCGCATAGCAGTCTTCGACCGGAGTCGGATACGGGTGCTCGGGTGCCAGCCGGTGTTCTACTGCCGCCACCGCGACGCCGGTGAGACTGGACAACTTACGGAGGTACTTGTCGTCATGAGCGGCGTTGCCCATGATCGTGCCGCCGCCGTGAATCCAGAGCAGTGCGGGCGCCCGGTCGGGAAGACCGGTCGGACGGTGCAGGCGAACCTTGACGTGTTCGTTGACCGCGATGACCGGTACGTTGCGGATTCGACCGGCGCTCCCCATCAGCTGTGTGAGTGCCCGCTGGACTCGGTAGCCGCGGTGCAGGGCGTATCCGCGGGGCAGGAAGCGAGCCACGTTGCGCAGGCCGGGATCCAACGCCCGCCGTGAGGTGAAGGCGTTGTCCGACAGTTTGCTTGCCATTCGTGCTTTCTGTTCCCCTGCGGTGCCAGACCAGGTCGACCATACACAACGGGAACAGTGTCGGTATAGGCGTTTAGTACCGGGCCGAATCGTCGATCTGCACCGGATAGCCGGCACGCAATATTTGTACGGTGGACGGCGGCGTAACCACCCTCGCGATGCCGGTTTTGGGGCGAGAAAGTTTGTTCCGATAGATGTTGTCGCGTTGGTCCCAGACCGCGAGGTGGTCACCGACCACGACGGCCGGTCCGGAGTCAGTGGCAACGAAAACTCCGTCAGGCAGACCCTCCCAGGAAGTCCGATGCTCAGCGGGGCCGGTGCGCTCCTGGTGCAGTTGCGCATCCATGTCCTTGGCGTAAGGAATTGCACCCCTGTGGGTTTCGGACCACAGCGTCCGGTACGTGTTGTACGCCTTGCGCCGGCATTCAGCGCACGGGCGGTGCCCAGCGGCGAACGCGACCGCCTCGTCGAGAAAGAACAGGGGCGTATAGCGGTTGGGCTCCCACTGCGGCACCCGCCGCCCTCTGAACGACAAGGCACAGGTGATCCACGTCTTGTGCTGATGGTTGCGCACCACATCACGGCTGCCACGTCCCCGATGCAGGCGACCGCGGTTGCCCATCCATGCGCCGCGGCCCGGGACCGCGATGATCTCGCCCAGCGGTGAGACTCGGTTGCGTGCCGGCCGCTGTGCCGCCATCAAAGCTGCTCGAGGTCGAGCAGAACGCGCTTGGCTGTGGGCCCGCCGCGGTAAGCACCGACAGCTCCATCGGATCGGATCACCCGGTGGCACGGCACGACGATAGGGATCGGGTTGGTCGCGCAGGCGGTGCCGACGGCGCGCACCGCGTTGGGGGAGCCGGACAGACGGGCCAGGCCGGCATAGCTGGTGGTGGTGCCGTAGCCGATATCGGTGTTGAGGCGTTCGAGCACCGTGCGCCGAAACCCGTGCGACAGCGTCCAGTCCAACGCAACGTCGAAGCTGTGGCGGCGGCCGGTGAAGAACTCCTCGAGTTGCCGTGCAACCGGATCCAGCCGAGTGGGCGCCTCAAGAATGCGCGGGCTGATGCGGGCGGCGAGGTTCCGTAGCACGCTGTCGTGGCTTTCGTTGGCAAACGCGACCCGCAGCAAGCCGAGTGGGGTAGCAGCCAAGAGAAGTGGACCGAGGGCGGAATCCACAGTGCGATAGGCGATGTCGAGCAGGTCGCCGGCTTGGGCGTCCCTTTCCAGGCGGGCATGTAGCCGCTTGAGTTGATCCTGATCGACGGGGAAATGCTCCGTGAGGTTATCTGCGGTCATTGGTGTTTCCTTGCGGTGTCATCGGATAGGCGCGTCGGAGTGTGGCGATGCCGTCGGCGGCGGCGCGCCTGGCGGCGGCCACGCTGCTGTCCAGAATCACTGCGATCTCCGAGTAGGGGAGGCCGGCCAGATAGTGATAGGCCACGGCTTGACGCTGTTTGGGTGGTAGCGCGCCCAGTGCGGCGTCCAGGTCGAGATCGTGGGTATCGGCCCGCTCGCGGGTGGGGGAGTCGGGCGGATCGGGCACCGGGACGGCCCGCCGTGACGCGGTGCGGGTGATGTCGACGGCTTTTCGATGAGCGATGGTCACCAGCCATGCCTCGATGTTGGCGTCGAGCGGCAGTTGCGGGTAGGCCTTCAGGGCGGCCAGGAAGGTGTCCGACCACGCGTCATCAGCATCGCTGTGGCCGACCACGGCGCGAACGACGCGCAGCACCGTGGCGCCGTGCTGTGCCACAACAGCTTCAAACGGCGGCTTGACATGCTGATCGGCCGTCACCCTGACGTCACCGACAGGCTCGGGTAAGCATTCGAATTCCTCCGTACGAATTGACAACTTCCACTATGAAGACGCCGGCACTCAATGAAATGTGAGAAACGCTCACTGATTGGATCCGCGTCACATCTCACGCTTCCGGCTCGGTCATCGTCTACCCCTAAGGAGGTAAAACGATGACAACACGACACACGGTGATCGACAGCCCACTGGGCGAGCTGACACTCGTCGCCAACGATGACGCCCTGACCGGTGTGTATTTTCGGCATCACTGGCATCCGCCCGCGGCAGACGTCCTGGGCCACTACGTCGAGGCGACTGCCGACGAGTTGTTCGATCGCGCCCAGAAGCAGCTCGATGAATACTTCGCCGGGGAGCGGACACAGTTCGATCTCCCCGCGGCCCTGGCCGGTGAGCCCAGCCGGCAGCGAATCTGGGATCTGCTGACCGACATCGCGTACGGCCAGACCATCACCTACGGCGAGATGGCCGCCAAACTAGCCGACGGCACCACCGCCTACGAGGTCGGCCAAGCCGTTGGGCGCAATCCGCTCAGCATCGTCGTTCCCTGTCACCGCGTAGTCGGAAAGAACGGCGCCCTAACCGGTTACGCTGGCGGTCTGAAGCGCAAACGGTTCCTGCTGGATCTAGAAGAGCCGGTACCCGCGGCGGCCGGGAGGTTGTTTTGACGCCGTCGACGTGGCGTGGGCGGGTCGATGCCGCTGACTGGGAGGCGATCGCCGCGGACATGAACGATGTCGGCGGCGCACTGCTCCCACAGCTGATTACTCCGACCGAGTGTGGCAAAGTCCGCGATTTCTACCCCGATGACGGGCTGTTTCGCGCCACCATTGACATGAGTCGCCACCGCTACGGGCAAGGCGAATACCGCTACTTCAAACAGCCCTACCCACACCCGATCGAAGCGCTGAAACAAGCTCTCTACCCTCGGCTGCTACCAATCGCCCGCGACTGGTGGACCAAGTTGCGCCGCGAAGCTCCCTGGCCCGACACTCTCGATGAATGGCTGGAGATGTGCCATCGCGCCGGCCAAACCAAATCCACCGCTCTCATGCTCAAGTACGGGGCTGGGGACTGGAATGCTCTGCACCGAGACCTCTACGGAGACCTGGTCTTTCCACTGCAGGTTGTGATCAACCTCAACGAGCCGGGCGTGGCGCACACCGGCGGTGAATTCCTGCTCGTGGAGCAACGGCCCCGGGCCCAGTCCCGCGGCACAGCCACCACGCTGCCGCAAGGACACGGCTACATCTTCACCACCAGAGAACGCCCGGTCCGCTCAACCCGCGGATGGTCGGCCGCCCCGGTGCGTCACGGGGTATCCGCGGTCCACACCGGTGAGCGCTACACCCTCGGCTTGATCTTTCACGACGCTGCGTGAATGGCGTTGCAACCGCTTGGGGCACCATGGTGCTCATGGAGCTTTACGACGTGATGCGATCCACGCCAGCGGTGCGCGAATTCACCGATGACCCGGTTCCCGATGAGGTTCTCGGACGAGTACTCGACAGCGCCCGCTTCGCCCCGAGCGGCGGTAACCGGCAGGGTGTGCGCGTCGTCGTGTTGCGCGATCAGGATTCCCGGTCGGCCCTGGCGGACCTGGGGCTTACCGCGGCCCGCCGTTACGCTGCGCAGCTCGCTCATGGCGAGTCGCCGTGGAATCCGTTGCGGCCCAGCGGGGTCGACCGATCGACGATCGCGGCGACGGAGGTGCCTGCGCAGCTGTCGGCTTCGGTGCGCCAAGCGCCGGTGGTGTTGGTGATCTGCCTGGATCTCGCCGTCGTCGCCGCCACCGATCAGGATCTCGATCGCATCGCGGTGGTACCGGGGGCGTCGGTGTACCCGTTCGTGTGGAACGTGTTGCTGGCCGCGCGCAATGAAGGCTACGGCGGTGTGCTGACGACGATGGCCATCGCCGAGGAGCCACGCGTCAAAGAGCTTCTCGGCGTGCCCGATACGTACGCCATCGCCGCAATTGTGCCGCTGGGCAAACCCGTGCGCCAGGTGACGAAGCTGCGGCGACGGCCGGTCCCTGAGTTCGTCACCCGTGAGCGCTTCGACGGAACGCCCTTCACCGGGTAGCCAGAGAGCATTACTTTGGGAGACCCAGACAGGTTTGCCTCGTGTGCAGGAGACGATGAAATGACACGAATCGCGCCGTCGGCGGCCTTCGCGGAGCTGCCGACAGACAATCTCGGTCAAGGGGATCGGATCAACCTCGGCGTCGCCGCGATCATTAGCCGCCTTCCCGCGGTGGCGCAGGCGCTCGGCTCGTTGAACGCAGCGTTGCGCGCTAACGGAACCTTGCCGCCCCGGCTACTCGAACTGGTCCGGCTGCGCATCGCGTTTTTCAACCAATGCCGAAGCTGCATCGCGGTGCGCTACCAAAGCGCCATCGACGACGGACTAGACGAAGACGCGGTCTGCTCGCTGGAAAGGCCCGCCGACGCGGAAAATCTCTCTGCCGCCGAGCGGTCGGCGCTGCGCTTCGCCGAGCTGTTCGCGACCGATCATCTCGCCATCGATGACCCGGTGTACGACGAGTTGCGCGAGCACTTCAGCGAGGACGAGCTTGTGGAGCTCGGCCTGAACTGTGCGATTGCGCTAGGGGTTGGACGGCTCTCGGCGACCTGGGATGTCAGTGATGATCTTCCCGACGCGAGCGGGTCATCCGGGCGGTTGGCGCCCTGGAACTCCGCATCGGTGATCGCGACTGGCTAGCCGCGCGCGACCCCGTCATCGACCCGGCATCCAAGGCGCCCTGCGCGCGCCGGAATAGCTCTCGGTAGGCTGAAACAGATGTGTGGAGCCACCGGTGAGGTGCGACTCGACGGCCGCGTCCCAGACGTGACGGCGGTGTCGGCGATGGCTGAGGTCATGGCGCCGCGGGGGCCGGACAGCGCCGGCGTCTGGTCGCAGGGTCGGGTTGCCCTCGGGCACCGGCGCCTGAAGATCATTGACCTGACCGAGCACGCTGCCCAGCCGATGGTCGATTCCGACTTGGGCCTGACGATCGTCTGGAATGGCTGCATCTACAACTACCAAGACCTTGCACGCGAGCTCGCCGGGCACGGCTACCGCTTCTTTTCGCACAGCGATACCGAGGTCTTGCTGAAGGCCTACCACCACTGGGGTGACGACTTCGTCAGCCATCTGATGGGGATGTTCGCGTTCGCCATCGTCGAACGAGATAGCGGCCGGGTTTTGCTGGGCCGGGACCGGCTCGGGATCAAACCTCTGTACTTGACCGAGGACAGTCGCCGAATCCGGTTCGCGTCGACTTTGCCCGCATTGCTTGCTGGCGGCGGCGTGGACACCCGGATCGACCACGTCGCCCTGCACCACTACATGACGTTTCACTCCGTGGTGCCCGCGCCGCTGACGATTCTGCGCGGAGTGCGCAAGGTCCCTCCTGCGTCGCTCGTCGCCATCGAGCCCGACGGCAAGCGCACCACCACGACGTACTGGACACCCGACTTCAGCAGGCGCAACGACCGTACGGACTGGACTGAACGCGACTGGGAGGACGCTGTGCTGTCGTCGTTGCGAGTCGCGGTCAAGCGCCGGCTCGTCGCTGACGTCCCGGTCGGCTGCCTGCTGTCGGGCGGTGTCGACTCCAGCTTGATCGTCGGCCTGCTTGCCGAGGCCGGCCAGCACGGCCTATCGACGTTTTCCATCGGCTTCGAGTCGGCCGGCGGCGTCGAGGGCGACGAGTTCCGGTGGTCGGACATCATCGCCGACCGCTTCGGCACAAACCATCATCAGATCCGCATCGGGACGGACCGGATGCTGCCCGCGCTCGACGGGGCGATCGGCGCGATGAGCGAGCCCATGGTCAGCCACGACTGCGTCGCCTTCTACCTGCTCAGCCAGGAAGTGTCGCGTCACGTCAAGGTGGTGCAGTCGGGTCAGGGTGCCGACGAGGTGTTCGCCGGCTACCACTGGTACCCGCCGATGGGCTCGCCGGCCGCGGCCACCCTGGAGGGTTCGGTCGCCGAGTACCGCGGTGCGTTCTTCGATCGCGATGCGGCGGAATTGGCGGGCTTGCTGGGGCAGGGCAAGACCGCGCCGGGTGATCCCAGCGAGCGTTTCGTCACCGAGCACTTCGCCCGCGCCGGCGCCGAAACCGGAATCGACCGTGCCCTGCGGCTGGATACCACCGTGATGCTGGTCGACGACCCGGTGAAGCGTGTGGACAACATGACGATGGCCTGGGGGTTGGAAGGCCGGGTCCCGTTCCTCGACCACGAGTTGGTCGAGCTGGCGGCGACCTGCCCGCCGGAGTTGAAGATAGCCCAGGAGGGCAAAGGCGTCCTGAAAGAAGCTGCGCGACGGGTGATCCCGTCAGAAGTCATCGA
>Ga0335072_10017469_pt1 | contig 10145 bp, 8 predicted proteins | sample Lox_Sample_21_FD_206725 | JGI IMG/M metagenome (GOLD analysis project Ga0335072, IMG submission 206725) | Soil microbial communities from Loxahatchee National Wildlife Refuge, Florida, United States - Lox_Sample_2.1 | ecosystem: Environmental > Terrestrial > Soil > Wetlands | place: USA: Florida...
AACAGCACACCCTGCACATCCGGCGGCGCATCCTCGGTGGTGGACGGCGAGGAACCCGAAGATCCGATATGAAGATTCACCACCGTGCCGGTCTCGGCACACGCTGCCATCATCGGATCCCAATGACCCGAGTGAATGCTCGGCAGTCCGAGCATCGCCGGGTTCTCGCTGAATGTCACCGCATGGAATCCACGCTCGGCGTTCTCGCGGATCATCTTTGCGCCGACAACGGGGTCCAGCAGCCAGGGCAGTTGGCAGGGGATGATCCGGTCGCGATAGGAGCCCGCCCAAACCTCGAAGTGCCAATCGTTCCAGGCGCGCACGGAGGCCATCGCCAGGTCGCGATCCTTGGTGACCTGCTGCAGCCGCTGGCCGGCGAAGCCGGGCAGAAAAGACGGAAAGTTCAGCGATGCGTAGATGCCATTGAGGTCCATGTCCTTGACGCGCTCGTGGATATCCCATGCGCCCCTGCGCATCTCATCGAAGCGAACCGGCTCGAAGCCGTATTCGGACACCGGCCGCCCGACCACCGCGTTGAACCCGACATTGGGTAGTTCCTGTCCGTCGTAGACCCACGTCTGTCCGCCCTGCTCGGTGTCGACGACTTTGGGCGCGCGATCGGCGAACTTTCTCGGAAGACGGCCGGTGAAGGTATCCGGCGGTTCGACGATGTGATCGTCGACCGAGATCACCGTGTAGCGGCGACGGGCCCGGGGCGGGTCGGGCAGCAACGTGACCGAACGTTCCGCGCCGGTCTTGGCGGTCGTGAAATCCAGGTTCGCAGCCAGATCGTCAATCGATTTCATGGTCGGCAGTCTCCTTGTGTTCGAGTAGTGGCGCGAGCAGCCACAAAAGCACCCAATTCGTGCTGGGGTGCTTTTGCGTCTGCTCGGCAACTCAGGTGAGGACATCGGGGTCGGCTTTGATCGTCATCCGTGCGGCGCCGGCCCAGTACACGTCGGCCGCTCGTTCGATCAGCGATCGTTGCATGCCCGCCATATCCGACCAGTTCATCTGCACCGGTTCCTTGGCGGTCAGCAGGACGTCGAAGGCCAGCTTGCAGACTCGCTCTATCGAGGCCGCCCGGTAGACGGCTTCGGCCAGGTTGCGACCGGTCGCGATGACGCCGTGGTTGGCCAGAATCGTGAGGTTGGCACCCCCGATGCGGGCCGCGAGATCCGCTGCGCGGGCAGGGCTGTCGATTTCGCCGTCGTAACTGTCGACCAGGCACAGGTCGTCCAGGAACAGCGAACCCGTTTGATGCACCAGTTCGGGCAACCGCCCCAGCGCGGCGAGCACGCAGACGTAGTAAGGGTGATTGTGAATGACGACGCGCGCGTCATCGCGGACCCGGTGCAGTTCGGTATGGATGTGGATCGCCGGGGTCACGTCCCAGCGACCATGGACCACCCTGGCGTTGCTGTCCACCACGCAGATGTCCGACGCGGTGAGTTCGGCCCACCACAGTCCCCACGGGTTGACGAACATGTCCGTCTGTCCGTCGGGCTGCCAGGTGATGTGCCCGGCCATATTCTCCGCGAAGCCGATCGCGGCGAGATGACGGAACGCCACCGCGAGCGCCTGCTGGTTGGACAGCTCGACGCCGATCGGAGGCACCACCGACGGTGCCCACACCTGCAAGCCACCGCGACGTGCGTCAGGAGCGTTCATGATTGGCCTCCATCCGGGTTCGAATGTCTTCGCGGAGATTGCCTTTGGCGACCTTGCCGCCGGACGATCGGGGCAGTTCGTCGACAACGATCAGACGTTCGGGGAGCAGTTCCTTCGAGACTCCCTGTGCCAGTAGATGCTCGACGAGCCCGGGCAGGTCGATGGTGTGCGAGTCGACGAGTTCGGTATAGACGCAGACCTTTTCGCCGAACACCGGGTCGGGCATCGCGACCGCGGCCGCCACCGCGATCGCGGGATGCGTCGTGACGGCGTCCTCGACCTGCGCCGCGCTGATGTTCTTTCCGCCGCGCAGGATGAAATCGGAGGTTCGGCCCCTGATACTCAGGTAGCCGTCGTCGTCAACCTCACAGATATCGCCCATCCGCATCCACCCGTCGCGGGTGAACAGCTTGTCGTGGTCGGTGCCGCCGAGGTAGCCGAGGCTGGTCGCGGGGCCCCGGCACGCGGGCTGGCCTAGCCCCGTGTCGGTGACGTCGCGATCGCCGTCGAAGAGTCGGACCGCCATTTCCGGCACGATCCGGCCGCCGGTGCGCAGTCGGCGTTGCCGCGAGTCGTCCAGCGTCGTCGCGCTGAGCATCCCGGTCTCGTTCGAGCCGTAGAACTGCAGAATCTTGGCGCCGGTGAGTTCCTCGAACTCGGAGGCCGGCCGGAACGGCAGCGCCTCGCCGCCGGCGAACACGACGCGCAACGAACTCAGGTCGCAGTGCCGGGCCGCGCCGTCGGCCATGATCATCGTCAATTGTGTACTGACACAGCATAATACGGTGGCCCGATGCCGGGCTATGGCCTCGCAGGCCGCTCTTGGTGTGAACCGTTGCAGGATCAGCGCGGTGGCGCCGAGGTAGATCGGGGTGGTGTGGCTGGTCCAGACGCCGAAGCCGAACGGCATGGGTATGACGGGCAGGAATACGTCGTCGGACGTCAGCACGCCGTTGGCGACTGCCTTCTGGTGGAAGTAGAACCACCGGTTCTGGGTGTGCACGACGCATTTGGGCAGACCCGTGGTGCCGGACGTCGAATTGATCAGGAAGACCTCGTCGGGGCCGAGTCGGGACTCGAGCGCCGGTTCCCCGGCCTCGACGTGGGTGTTCAGGCGCAGGGCTTCGTGACTCATGACCAGCAACGGCAGTCCGAAATCGGCGGTTACACCGGTCGCGGCTGCGCTGCGCTGCTTGTCGCTGATCAGCAACTTGGGCTGCGAACTCTGCAGTATGGCGGCGACCTCACGGGTCCCGGCGCGCGCGCCGATCCCGACGACGGCAGCGCCGCAGCGTTCCACCGCGACGAACAGCGCGTGGATGGCGGCCGAGTCACCGTGCCACACCCCGACCCGGTCACCGCGCGTCACTCCGATGCCGGTCAGCTGGCGCGCCAGAGCGCTTGCCGCACTGTCGAATTCACCCCAGGTGAGTTGCGCGCCGGGTTCGTCGACATAGGCGGCGCGGTCGGGTGAGTGAACGGCGTTGGCACGTACTGCGTCGGACAGCGTCAGATCGGACCACCAGCCCTGTGCGCGGTACCGGGCGGCGTCCTCGGCTGTGAATGCCGGCGATCCCAGGGCCGCCAGCCCACCGACGCTCATCACCCGATCATAGGAAAACCCGGTACAGCCCGGCTCAGGCCCGGCTACCCGAACGGCAGGCCTGCCCTGAGTTGCGCAAGATTTTGTCGAAGTCGTCGGCCGCGCAGAACAGAAAAAGGCAGCGCTATCGCCACGATCAATGCCAGCGCCAGGAAGTACACAGTGGCGTACGTGCTGGATTGCCCGACCGCCACGGCGATCATCACCGCGACGAGGATCGCCGAAACTATCCAGCCCGATCTCTCGCGACGCTTCAGTTCGTCATCCGTCTTGTTACCCAGGTAAGCCACGGCCAACCGGGCCGCCGCGTATCGCTGCGCCGGATCGGAGGGCACCGCGCCGCTGGTGAAAGCGGCGAAGGCCGGTGCGCGTTCGGCTGCAGGCACCGCTTCGACCACTCGCTTGCGCATGGCCTCACCTTGGTACGCCAGGACACCACCCAGAGTCACGCCGAAGATAAGAGCAGGGATGACGATCGCCCCCGGGCTTTCGGTCGAGGTACGCGGCTCGAAATAGGACAGCGCACCGAACAACACGGCGTACAGCGTTGTCAACACCAGGAATCGCACCCAGAAGGGCTGCATCGCCAGTCGGAAGTTCACAAACACGAGTATGCGCCTGCGCCGACAGCGCTCCGGTCCGCCGCAGCATATTGTCGTCGTGTGCTGATCGGTTTCCTGCTGGCTCTGGGTTGTTCGGTGTGTTACGGCTCGGCTTCGGTGCTGCAGGCCATGGCGACGCGGTCGGTGGAGGGCAGCAGCAACTCGGGTGTCGACGCTGCGTTGCTGTTGCGCGCCGTCCGGCAATGGCGCTACCTCGCCGGCATCGGCCTCGACGGCCTCGGGTTCGTGCTTCAGGTGATAGCGCTGCGCCTGGTGCCGATCTATGTCGTCGCCGCCGCGCTTGCCGCCTCGATCGCGGTGACCGGCATCGTGTCCGCGTGGGCGCTGTCGGCGCGACTGTCACGGGCCGAGTGGACGGCCGTGGGGATCGTCTGCGTGAGCCTCGCCGTGCTCGCGTGCGCCGCGGGGCCTGGGCACTTTCGGCGCGCCCCGGCCGGCCTGGGCTGGGCCCTGGTGGTTGTGGTGGCCGCGATATTCGTTGCCGGTGCCGCCGCAGGCCGGTTGAGCGATCGCGAGCGTGCCCTTGCCCTGGGCTTCGGCGCCGGAAGCGGTTTCGGTGTGGTGGAGGTTGGCGTGCGCCTGCTCGACGTGGTTTCCCCGACCAAGAGCGCCTTCTACACCAACCCGGCGCTGTACGCGGCTCTCGGGGGCGGCGCCGCCGGGTTTCTCTTGCTCACATCTGCGTTGCAACGCGGGTCTGTGACCACCACCGTGGCCGCCATGGTGGTCGGTGAAACGATCGCGCCTGCGCTCGTCGGAGCGGTTTGGCTCGGTGACCGGGCCCGCGAGGGCCTCGGCTGGCTGGTTGTCCTGGGATTCGCTGTCGCCGTCGCGGCCACGCTGGCGCTGGCCAGATTCGGCGAGGCACCAACTCCCGCCGAATCCGGCTGAGGCACCACGCCGAACGTGCTCTCAGGGCGGAAAAATCGCCAAAATCTCGCCCTGAGAGCACGTTGGGCGCAGGAATCCGCGGGGCCGCGGCTCAGCCCTGGACGGTGGGGCGGATGGTGATGTCGCTGATCTCCACGTCGTGCGGCTGCCCGATGGCGAACGCGATGGCTCGCGCGACCGCCTCCGGGGGGAGACCAAAGTCGTTCATCGTGCACCGGATCTGCTCACGCATCGCCACGTCGTTGATAGAGCTGTCGAGCTCGGTATCGACGAATCCCGGCGAGATCGAGGTGGTTCGCACCACCCCGTCGGTGCATTCCTGGCGCAGCCCCTCCATCAGGGTGCGCACGGCGTTCTTGGTGGCCGCGTACACCGCCATCGTCGGGACGATCTTCAGCCCGGCCGTGGACACCGTCGTCACGAAGTGGCCGCTGCCCTGGCGACGGAACACCGGCAGCGCCGCGGCGAGGCCATGCAGCACCCCGCGCAGGTTGACGTCGACCATTGCCGACCAGCCATCAACGTCCAGATCCGATAGCGGCCCGATCTTGCTGATGCCCGCGTTGCTCACCAGGACATCGAGCTGACCGAACTCGTCGAGCGCGGCGCCGGCCAGCCGCTCCAAGTCCTCTCGGCGGGCGACGTCGGTGCGACAGGCGACCGCCGCTGCGCCGCCGTCGCGCAGCTGGCGCGTGATGTCGTCGAGCCGCTCGGTGCGGCGGGCACCCAGCACCACTTTGGCACCGCCCTCGGCGAGTAAACGCGCGGTCGCCTCGCCGATCCCGCTGCTCGCACCGGTGATCGCGACGACCTTGCCTTCGATACCGCTCATCCGGTCCCTTCAACCAGGCTGTAGGTGCTGCCGCGAGCCGGGCGGGTCCACAACACGCCGCCCTCGGCGGTCAGTCCGGCTTCGATCAGCCGGCGTTTGAGGATCTTGTTGGTGGCCGTCGCAAGCAGGTCGTCGTTGATCCGCACGTAGCGTGGCCACGCTTTGGGCGACAAGTCCGGTTGAGCGGCAAGGAAATTCGCGAAATCGGCGGGTTCCAGTCGGGTACCGTCGCGCAGCACCAGCGCCGCCATCACCTGATCCCCGACAAGTTCGTCGGGCACGGCATAGACCGCGACCTGGCTGACCTGCGGCAGTCGCTCCAAGATCCGCTCGATCGGCGCCGCCGCCAGGTTCTCCCCGTCCACCCGCATCCAGTCGGCGGTGCGGCCAGCGAGATAGATCCAGCCGTCGGCGTCGCGGTAGGCCAAATCCCCCGCCCAGTACATGCCGTGCCGCATCCGTTCGGCGGTGGCCGCCGGGTCGTTGTAGTAGCCGGTGAACGGCCCCGAACCCCGGGTATTGACGAGTTCGCCGACGGCTTCGTCGAAATTGATCAGCGCGCCGTGCTGGTCGAACTCGGCGACCGCGCACTCGGTAAGGGTCGTCGGGTGGTAGATGCTCACGCCGGGGTACGGCTTGCCGATCGACCCCGGCGGCGTCGAGTCGTCCCGGACCACGATCACCGCGAACTCGCTGGAGCCGAAAGCGTCCGTCACACGGCACCCGAAACGCCTTGCGAATTCCGCGATATCGCGATCGGTGGCCTCGTTACCGTACGCCACCCGCAGCGTCGTGTCGGCATCGTCGGGACGTTCGGGAGTATCGAGGATCAGCGCGAGCGGCTTGCCCACGTAGTTCAGGTACGTCACGTGGTAACGGCGCACGTCGTCGAGGAAACGCGACGGCGAGAACTTGGCCGGGACCATCGTGGCACCGCTGGCGATGGCCGCCGCCCACCCGGCGGCAACGCCGTTGGAGTGAAACAGCGGCATCGACAGGTAGCAGACGTCGTCGGCGGTGAGGTCGTTCTGATACGCCAGGCTGGCGCCGCACATGATCGCCATCCCGTGGGCGAACCGGACGGCCTTGGGATCACCGCTGGTGCCGGAGGTGAAGATCATCATCAGGGTGTCGGTGGACGCGACCTCGCGGTGGGCGACCAGAGGTGGCGCGGCGGCGACCGCGTCGGCGTAGCGTGTCCCGGTCACGTCGAGCAGCTGAATGCCGTTGAGGTCCAAGCCATCCAGCAGGGGCAGGTGTTCGGTGTCGACCAGCAGGAGTTGGCAGTCGGAACGCCGGATGTCGCCGAGCAAGCCGGCGCCGCGCCGAGTGGTGTTGATCCCGCACAGCACATAGCCGCCCAGTGCGGCGGCGGCCATGGCGCGCAGCATGGCCGGCGAATTGCCAAGCAGCGCACCGACATGCAGCGGACGGGTCGGGTCGGCCAGTGCGATCAGCGCGGCCGCCTCGGCCTCGGCCTCCGCCAGGTGCTCGCGCCACGTCCAGGTCCGATCGCCGTAGGCGACCGCGGGTGTGTCGTCGTACCTGCGCTGCCGCAGTAGCTGCTGCACTGTCTCCGGCACCGTTACACGTCCTCGCTAACGAGTGGTCAGCGCCAGGCCGGCATAGTGGCGGCGGGCGACGTCATCGCAGTAGCGGCGGTAGATGCCGAATCCCCCCGCGTAGGGCATGAAGACCCGTTTCTTGCCTTCGATATTGGCGCCCAGGTACCACGACGACGCGGCTTTGGTGAACAGCGTCTGCTCGGCGGCCGCGGCGACGTGGTCGGTCCATTCGCGGGCGGCATCCAAGCGTGGCTCGACCTCGGTCACCCCGAGCCGACGGGCGGTCAGCACCAGATTCATGGCCCACTCGACCTGAACCTCGGCATGCAGCACCATGTTCGCCAACACCGAGGGAGCGCCGGGCCCGCTGATGGCGAACAGGTTCGGCAGGCCCGGCACCATCAGACCGAGAAAGGTCAGCGGGCCGTCGGCCCAGATGTCGCGCAACCGCTCTCCCCCGGGCCCGATCGGGTCGATCCGGGTCAGAGCGCCGGTCATCGCGTCGAATCCGGTGGCGAAGACCAGCACATCGCACGGATAGGTGGCGGCGCTGGTCTGTATTCCATCGGCGGTGATCGCATCGATAGGTTCGCGGCGCAGGTTCACCAGCCGGACGTTGTCACGGTTGAAGGTGGCGTAGTAGCCCGCGTCGGTGCAAATCCGTTTGGCCCCGATCGGGTGGTCGACCGGGATGAGATCGGTTGCGACGACGGGATCTACGACGATGTCACGGATCCGCTGTTCGGCGAACTGGCGGGCGATGTCGTTGGCCGCCAGGCTGGTGCTTTGGTCGGGGAAGGTCTTGGCGAAAAGTACGCCACCCTCGCGCCAGCGTTGCCACAGGGCGCGGTCACGCTCCTGCGGCTCGGTGTCGACGGCCTTCTTGTGGTAGGTGCCGTGCGGTGTCCCCGCCGATGCGTACGCGGAGGCGCGCCGGCGCTCGGGATATTCCACCTGGATCTGCTGTTGCTCGTCGGCCGTCCACGGGCGGTTGGGCATCGGGATGCTGTAGTTCGCCGACCGCTGGAACACCACCAGGGTCTCGGCTTCCGACGCGATGATCGGAACCGCTTGAATGCCAGAGGAACCCGTGCCGATCACCCCGACACGCTTGCCGCCCAAAGCGGGATCCTCGCGCGGCCACGCGGCGGTGAAGTACACCTCGCCCGCGAAATCGTCGACGCCGGGGATGTCGGGGCGATTCAGCGCCGACAGGCAGCCGGTGGCGCAGAACAGGAACTGCGCGGTGTACGTATCGCCGCCGGCGGTGCTTACCCGCCAGCTGCCGTGGTCCTGGTCGAAAGTGGCGGCGACGACGTCGCAACCGAACCGGTAGTGGCGGCGCAGGTCGAAGCGGTCGGCGACGTGACCCAGATAGGCCAGGATCTCCGGTTGCGCGGCGAACCGTTCGCTCCACGTCCAGCTCTGCTGCAGCGCTTCGTCGAATGAGTATGAGTAGTCGACACTTTCGACGTCGCAGCGGGCGCCGGGATAACAGTTCCAGTACCAGGTGCCGCCCACGTCGGGCGCCGCCTCCAGGGCGGTCACCGAAAGACCCGCCGACACCGCTCGATGCACGGCGTAGAGCCCGGCGAACCCGGCGCCAACAACGATTACGTCGCTCATATTCGCTCCGAGGTAACCGGGTCGAGCAGCTGTCGCAGGTCGCGGCAGACCAGCCGCAGCGCAGAGGTTGCCGCAGGTAGGGATTGGATCGTCAGGAAGCCGTGGAACAATCCGGGGAAGTCGCGATGGACGACACGCACCCCCGCGCTGCGCAACTGGGCGGCGTAACTGCAACCCTCGCTGTGCAAGGGGTCCACGCCGGCGGTGACGAGCACCGCGGGCGGCAGGCCCGCATGAGAATCCGCGCGGGCCGGCGCCACCAGATAGGGCGGGTCGAAAAGCTCTTCGCCACCGAGGTATTGACGCCAGTACCACCTCATCGCGGCACGGGTGTTGAGGTATCCGATCGCGTAGCGCCGATAGCTGTCGGTCTCGAACGAGGGGTCGACCGCGGGGTAGATGAGCAGTTGCGCGGCCGGCGCGATGACTTCTCGTTCACGGCAAAGCAGCGCGGTGACCGCGGCCAGATTCCCGCCGGCGCTGTCGCCGGCGATGGCGGTCCGCATCGGGTCGATGCCCAGCTCGCCGGCATGTTCTACCACCCAGCAGAACGCCGCGAAGGCGTCGAGCGCGGCCGCGGGCGCGGGATGTTCGGGGGCGAGCCGGTAGTCGATCGACACGACGACGGTGTCGGTGCCCCGAGCCAGGGCTCTGCAGTGTCCGTCGTGGGATTCGATGTCGCAGAAGACGAATCCGCCGCCGTGGCAGTAGACGATCCCGGCGCGGATTTCCGAGGGGTCACCGTGCGGGTAGTAGATGCGCACCGGGATGGCGCCGGCCGGACCCGGGATGGAGCGGTCGACGGTGTCGCGGACGTCGTCCAGGTTGGTGGCGGGGAACCGACGTTCGAGCATCGCGGCGCGGGCCTGCGGGCCGGTCATGTTCTCGACGCGAGGGAATCCGGCATCCAGCTCACGCAACATCGTCTGTACCACGTCGTCCATCTGGGCCTCCGCGTCGGTTACCCGGGACGGTACTTCAGTAGGGTCATCCCGGGTTCGGGCAGATCGTAGAACACGGGCTGCACCCGCATTCCGATCCGGATGTCGCCAGGGTCCACGTCGACCAATTCGGTGCTGATCCTGGGCCCGGCGTCCCACTGCACCACCGCGAGCAGCTGTGGCACCGCGTCGGTCCACGGCGGACCGGTCGGGCGGCGAGCGATAGTGAAGGTGTATAGTGTTCCAGCACCGTCGATTTCGCGCCATTCCAGGTCGTCGGCCAGCGTGCCGGGGGCCAGGGTGCGCGGATAGAACACGTAGCGCTGCAGCGAGGGTGAGTACTGGATGAGGATTCGTCGCTGCGCCAGGCCGTCCCAAAAAGGCCGCGACACC
>Ga0335072_10017470_pt1 | contig 10145 bp, 11 predicted proteins | sample Lox_Sample_21_FD_206725 | JGI IMG/M metagenome (GOLD analysis project Ga0335072, IMG submission 206725) | Soil microbial communities from Loxahatchee National Wildlife Refuge, Florida, United States - Lox_Sample_2.1 | ecosystem: Environmental > Terrestrial > Soil > Wetlands | place: USA...
GTAAATGCAAGGAGCCCTGCCCTCAATGGAACATATCTTCTGCTCTCTGCCTTCGACCACCCCTTCCCTCCAACTTTTCAGAAAACAACTCTTTACCAGCGTTCAGCCCGGCCTTATGAGGGAAAAGCTCCTTAACAGACGGTTCAGACACTAAGGCCATCCCCTTGATGGAAATTCCCGCGGGCTGCTGCTGTCCTGCATGGCCGCGTATACTGAAACCGTTCTGATCACTGACACGTCCCAAAAACCCGTAATCTTCTGAAGTTGGCTTCGTAATCCTTGACATGAGGTCCCGTTTCCTAGGTGGAACGTCACTACTTCCATCGACGAATGGAACAGGCATTCTGTCCGCAAAGAGATCAGCAGCGGCGTCAGTTGCATCGAAAGCGTCTGAGCGGCGATGGTTGATAGTAGATTTGTGAGGAAACAGTTCCTTTGGCTCCATGCTTGCCTCCTTGAGTCTCGCTTTGATCATCTGAGCCTGTAGCCGATTGCTAGCACTGAAGTCTGCGTTCCGCAGCCGAGACTTAGGCTGATCTGACACCGAAGCTGCCGCATTACTACCGTCACTCTCGCGAGATGGAGATGCACTCCGGTCTCGAAGCCTGCCTCCATCCCGGCGACGACGAGCCATTCGATCTGGGAATAATTCTTTCACACTCCTCTCACTAGACCGGGCTTTGCGAAGCCCATGGCCCTGATATTCTCCCGAAGATACGCTGGATCTTGAGTCTCTGCTACCACGCGATTTTGAAGCTCGGACATCTCGAGTGATTTCGTCATCATCATACAAACTTGCGTCAAATGGCTCTCCACCATCACGACCTCTGTTACTGCCTTCATCCCGGTCTCGATATCTCCTCTCGCCTCGACGGCCATATCCGCCCCTCTTTCTGCGCTCTGCTGGATCGTGGTCAGGATTGAAGAGGTAAAATCGACTCCGTTCCCTGGCGCCAGCTTGTTTCCTATCCCCTGCCACTGCAAGCCGAACATATAGTCGCGTTTCTGGATGCGAAGGAACGGGTTTTGCTGCGATCATTTGCAAAGGTGGGATTTGCGACGTGTCACTAATCTCCGTATCTGCAAATGCCGTGAGAGCCTCCAGAGCAAGTATAGGAGTTCCATAAACCAGGTTGGCTGAAGTATCGTCAATCCATTCGATCTTATCGAACTTTGCGATGCCGAAGTGTTCGGAGGCGAAGGCCTCGATATCAGAGGAGGTCAGGTTGTCCAGCCCTCGAAGGTGGACCTTTTGAGGGGTAATTTGCATCGCATCTGGGTCTGATGGAGGAACCGAGATCGAGCTGATCATCGTCATCGGTTGGGGTTCTGCATTGATTGACAACTATGGCACACTAATTAGCAAGGTTATCATGATGTAACGGATTATTAAAAGCAGTTACGGTCCAAACACATAGGGAGGTCTACCGGAGGAGTTTCAAACATTGCATCGTCTTCGATAGGACCTAGGTCCAAATCCATATCGATGTCCATATCAGTTGCCATTGCTGATGTTCACCAGCGCAGATCCAGAATCGCAGCTTGAGGTTGTGAGGTTGCAGAAGATGCTTGTCGTTTAAAGATGTGTTACGGATGTGGTCATGCCAAAGGATCGTTTCTTGGGGCTAGAGGAGTTGAAGATAGTTTATAATCGAGGCGGGCCGATTAGTTCAATTCACTAATTTATTTATATTCAACCATGGTCATTGATCATTTGCGTTTCGTGATTGAGCCTAATCACCTAAAGTAAAGTACAAACAAGGCTGTGAAAGCTCAAGTGAATGTTTTCGTAGAACGTGAGACTGAGCGGTAAGTGAGGGCAGAAAGAAAAGTACAGAGAAGACCGTAGCCGAGTCGCGACTTCAAGACCGATGCCACTTCCGCGTGAAAAGGAAGTCTACTGTATCCACATCATAAATTTTTCCTACGTGGCTCATTGTAGACTGGTGGCCATTTGCTTAGGATTTGGGTCCTTCCTGTTGTCAATGCCTGAAAGCTGCAACCAAAATAATCATAGCTTGGGTCTCTGTGTTACTCCAGGATTTTAGTCTGCGGCTTGCAACTGCTGCCTGAGTAGGCTTTGCTGCCGTAGCAGTATTCAAGGTGGTAGATGGCGCTACTGCTACCCGGATAGGGTTTGCCGCTGCAGAAGTGGTCAAGGCGGGAGCTAGAATGGTAGCACTCGAGAAGGTGGCCTGGGATTAACAGAAGTAGAGACATCTGATTGATCGTCCATGAAACTGCTCATGAAATTGTTGGGAGCACTGCCCGAACCGAACAGACCAAGAGCGTTTCTGGAATTAGATGTAAGGGAACTGAGTCCAAAACCGTCTAGGAAGCTAGCCTGAGAGTTATTGGTACGTCTACCGGTCTTTGCGATAGTTTGATTGGCTCTTGGAGTAAATGAGGTACGACCAGTATTGTGAGAAAGGTCAGATCGGTAGCCCTGAGGACCTGGGTTGAAGGATTCGTCGTCTGAATCATCTGAACCCTCCTGATGCTTTTCCTTGGCCAATTTCTTAGTTCCACGGCTGTTTGTGCCCGTCTTTCGGCCACCCTTTTGACTTTCGACAGCTCTGGCGGAAGTTAGCAGAGCAGATCGATGGCGCTTAAAAGGAGGTTATTCATCTGAGTCCTCATCTTCACCATACGTCTTACGCTGACGCTTCTTCGCCGTCTTCTCTAGATCTTCCGTCGTCTTAGCATATCCACTCCTTCCACCTGTGGATCCTCCAAATTTTCCTACGGGCTTTGCTCCAGACTTTGCTGCACCTCTTGGTCGAGTTTCCCTTCCACGTCCATGCTGAGAATGATCCGTATCGTTCCGAGAATGATCTGAGGCACCACCCACCGAGGGATTGGCACGCGTCGAGTTGGTCATCTGAATCATAGCAGAGCTTGAATGGTTGCGCTGATTTCTTGCTCTGTTGCGTAGATGTTTGTTCTCGTGATTTAGTCGCGCAATCTCCACGAGAAGTGGGGCATTTTCAAGTTCGGCCGTTGCAGCGCGGTGAAGCGCATACTCAAGCGCTGTTGCGTCTTCTTCGTCTCTATCTTCCCCACTTCTTTCAGCGCAGTTTTCTTTATGGTCATCTTCTTCGGTTTCGTCCTCCTTACGGTCTTGGCGTAACAACTTCCCGTATAGAGCTTGATACCTGTTATCCTGTCGTATAAGTTTGCCCTTAGTTCGGCAAATTTTGCATTTCCGTTTTGCTCCTTGCAGAGTTTATATTCTGCAGTCATCACTCTCTTTTGGAGGCGACAAGTTTTGCAACAAGAACCATTCTGGCAGAGGCATGTTTGGGTCCTGGACATGGTAATATCAGCGAGCGTCACATTTGAGATCCCACTTCTCTACTTACAAGTCATCTTGCTCTGTTGGCTGTGCCGCATATAGGTATGAATCGCGCATAAACAGTACACGCCATACACCCTTGTCCCAGTTCCCACGAGGGCTGCGTTCAGCTAGTAGAAGTATACAAGATAGTTGTGCAACGTGGTCTTACATTCTTCTGAAGGCTTCGCAATTCTTAACTCCTAGTCCAGGCCGGTACAGCTGGTAACCGCCTAAGCCATTAAAGCCAAGAATCTTCGCTTCTTGGTCGTAAAGCCCACGCTGCTTTGCGGTATCGATCAGTTCGGCAAGATCACGGCCATCCTGCTCCGTCACGGAACGAAGTTCGAGACCAGCTCGAAGTTCTCCATTCTCCATTCGGAGCGTTACAGCTATAGACATGATTGTAGCCATTAGCGCAAACTTTGGTGATAAGGACTTCAGCAACGGTTTACTTTCAATGGGAAATTGCTGAAATTGGAGATCTCGAATATAAAGAATATGAATTTGGTGTACTGGGCACAATGTAGAAGAAGCTTTGGGGCGATGAAGGGGGAAAAGAGAGAATAAAGTTCAAGAGGACCGTAGAGATGAAGATTTAAGACTGCGTTACTGAAAAATAGATTAATTGGAATGCCATACGTGGATAATACGCAATTGAGTGCCGATATTGTTGGCCGTTGTTGCATTGTATATTCAATAGGATTGTTCATGAGGACAATAGTATTTGCGTAGAACGGAGTAAGAAAATAGGGTAACACAATCAAAGATTCTTGTTAGCGGCGATCATTGAGAAGTATCGGAGCCGCATAAAAAGTCAATGGGTTCTGGGTATTGTTTATGTTGCTACAATAGCTTAAAAATCTCAATCTTGCATTGCCCCCTCAATCCTTTGCTGTGTAACGATTCCCGTTAATTTATGACCCAGCAGTATTATTTCCCGAAAAGTCGCATGAATCTGGATCGTGGTTTCTCTGGCCTTTTCCAAGGCGCAAGTGGAAAGAAAGTGCTTGTAAAATTCTCCTGATTACCAGGGTTGACCGTTGCCCCTTTGCGCTCAGGTATTTCACCTAACTTCGTACTGTCCGAGGCGAAAGACATAATGGACATCCTGTTTTCTGGTCCAGGAAGTGGTAGCGGTGAGGGTTCATGCTTCTTGACAATTGGAGGCGTTAGCGGCTCAGGTGGCAGCGGCTCTTGGCCCCCATGAGGGACTGATTTCTGCCGTGATGAGCTTGGATCAATCGCTCTCTTTCGCCCCGATTTCTGCGCTTTCGGGCGCACCCACCCATGGGCAGTAGCAGGCCCTAGGGCAGTCTGCCTAAGGGACAACTCGGGAGCACTTCTTGAGCGAACATGCCCGGGATGGCCGGAGTGACTGCTCCCAGACGATTGAGAGGATCCTGCCTTTTTGTCCTTTGAGCCGCTATGAGTCTTGCGTTTGGGCTTGCTAGTCGGCATTGCCACGGAGGACCGTGAGATTCGAGCAGATAACTGGTCAAATGTCTTGATTGCTTCGACCCTGGAGGCATTTGAAAGGTTTACAAGCGTCTGATAGTCGGTCTTGGTGCTTTCACCCCGAGTGAACCGGTCGATGATGCTGACGAAACCGGCATTCAAGCGGAACAGAATAGCAGTAAGTGATGAATGAGCCTTAGCTACATATCACGTATTAGTGAAATGGAAGTGCAGCATTGAAAGATGTCAACAGGCCCTCCACGATCCATTTCAGGCGGCTTACCGTCACCATCTGCAAATTGACGACCAAGTCGTTCCAATTTGGTTTTGTATACGCTTCGCACATCTACTCTATTCTTCTTTAAAGATTTGCTCAGACGTGATTCTTCTGCCTTCACAGCAGAGTCAATTTCTGCCTTGCTCTCTTTTCGGCGACGGCGAAGGCTCCTGATGATGGCGATGCCACTGCTAAAGGCTTCCAGAAGTGTAGATACGGCAGTGTTGAACTCCCCCATATTGGATATCTGAAGTTATGTTGATACCCCTAGTGGTGCTCTCAGATCGAAGTCATCGGACGTCTGGTATATTCTATTATTATAAAGCACGTGAAAAGCTGGCTAGACTTAAAAACGATATAACCTTGTATGTCATAATTAGCCTTAACCGTCTCAGCAGATCACTCTTAGAGGGTCAAGCGATAAAATGGAGTCCGCATATCTGTTCCATGAGGTGAGGTGACAGGAATGCGGCTGCTTCGCAGCTCAGGCTAAGAACAAGCGCAGCTGCAAGACAGAGAAACATATTGATTGGTAGCGGTGCGTGGAGGAGTCGCGGAGTCGCGGAGTCGCAGAGGTGTGGGATTGGACAATTTTGTCATACGCATGCATCCGCCTGCTGACTACTAAGCAAAGGACGCAGGGCTGGAGCGGCCGATAAGCCGGTCGCAGCACCACTGCATAGGAGTGCCTGCACGTGTAGCTACTGGCTCGCAATACCTTGGGCTGAAGACCTTCGTTGCCCCAAGTGTATGCATGCAGGTTCAAAGATAGGTACTTGATCAGTTAGAGACGTTTTACTTGACACCGTATGACACCGCCACGACGGCGTTACAGCTAACAAAGCGACTTGGCTTGATATAGATATGATAAGACTTTGAGAAAGCAAGCATCTTGATAAGAAAAGCAGAGCACCCTGTCAAATACGAAGTACGTATTCGCAGCATGCCTAAGAAGACAGACAGATGGACTGATAGCTACTTACATACACACATACACCAACAGCCAACTGCCGTTCTTCTCTAATGGTAAATGGAAAAGCGGTACCAAGGCTTCCGCAGTTTCTTTCTCGAGCTCGTTCGCGAAGTGGGCTGTCACGGCAACATCCCCGACATTCGGTCCGTATCGTATCGCGTTGATGCCACCTGCCGTAGAATAGGGCGTGGGGGCGACAAGGTTTTTGCCTGACGTGTGTGTTTTCCCATGCTTCCTGTATTTCAGGGACTTTCGTGCTGATCAACCCAGCCTGAAAAGGAACACCTGCTGGACGGGGGGTTGATCGACACAGTACGTAGTGAAAAATGCTTGTCAATTCCATGATACCATGATGTACATATATATGTCCATCCTACTCTATTTCGGTTCGTACATGGCACAATCATGCCCTGCTCTACTAGGGTTCCGGGTTTACTATCCGCATCCCAGCAGGGAAGTCCCTCCGGCTGTTGGACGAGGCTTCCACGTGCCAGATTGGCCTCCCCCTGCTAGCGCCAGAAGTGTGCAAAAAGGAGCTTTGCACTGTACGGGATTCACCTCACGAAATATTTTCGTCATTGCTGCTACAACTTCGTTGCATCTACCTGTTGTTCTTGCAAAGAGCAATGCCCAACACTTTCAGGCGACCCGTGCGGTCTTGGGTATCATCTAATGCCCGAGCAAATAGGAGTTTGTGTTTCATGGCTGACCGTGGACAAATTGTTTCAATCAGTGTGATCCCGCGGGATTTCGAGGAAGAGGTGCCCGGTATGCGAGGGTATCCTCGGTATACCGTTGGAGATCACCCGTATGAGAGGTGTAGAGAGAAGGGGGGAGATACCTTACAAGAACATACATTGACACGATGGTTCGGATTCCACAGTAGTACATAAGCAGACCACGGCATGTGTACCTATCATTTACTTACTTAGGATTGGTGTTGGAACGCGGCACATACTTCGCCAACATTGCCGTGGGAAATAGTGAGGTAAGTGCCTTAAAAGCAAGGGACTAGGTGACCCTTATCTTTGCTCCATGCCCGCGTCTTATCACATGCTGGACGATTCCTTGTCAGCTATGCGCGCATTGAGACACAAAGAGTAAAGTGAAGCCGGGGAAGAAACGCCGCAACAGTCTGTGTACTTTGCTTGAACTTACCACTGAATGATTACGATTGCATCGCAACTGGAAAAGTTGAAGCCGGACGTCGGTTGGTATCGTAGATTAACGCCTTCCATTCTAGTGTATTACTCTGGCAATGGGGGAGGCTCAGCGCAAACCATTAAAGGACCGCAGATATGTATATACCTTACGAGATACTACAAGTATCCAACAGATATCATTTCGTTCATGACAGGTGTGAGATAAAGGCACAAAGAAGCAAATGGACCAGCGGGTCGTCCCGCAAAGTCCTCTGCTCAAGCAACTAGTTAGTTGCCGCTCCGCATTAAGGTATTCCTTCTAACACAGCCTTGTCTGACGAAGGTCTCGCTTGATTGCTGGTCTAATCCCTGCTTATCTTTGCGATCCACAGGGAACCCTTGACGCTTTGCTTTTGTTTGATAAAGTCGCATACATTTAAACCTGGATGACTGCCCACTGGCTGAACGGAGAGACTTCCACCCAATCCCTACATTACGAAAGATGTGACAGTCTTCTTCAGTACATACTTCCGATATCAAAGTTCGATTCCGAATAAACCCCGTTTTTATATCTGCTCTTAGCTCGCCTCGGCACGCAATCGACTTGTAGTTATAAGACGTCTCGGGAAGATAAGCAAGCAAGCCAACAACGTGCGGAGATTAGAAATTCCACCTCCATGCCTTTACTTCCACTTTGGAGTGATCGATTCGGTATTAAAGCCGACTCTTGTCATGTATCGAAATGGTCAATCGCCCGGTCGCCGTCAATCTCTGGGCCGAGATGAGACGCATCTTCCGCAGGGCGAATGTCGATATTTGCTCCTGCATCCGGAGGTGAGGGGCCAACGCTGTGCCTGTGTCGGATTCACATTGAATAGGACAACACCGGGGAGTTCATGTGATTGCGGTCACCAAGCATGCTATCATGTTGCTGTGAAAGAAGAAAGACCTACTGAGAGGGAAGAAATTGAGGGGTTGAAGCTCCAAGTCCAAAGATTAGAAGAACTGCTCAAGCAGGAAAGAGATGGTACCAAGCACAAGCTTACCACCCGGCTCGGGGAACTGGAGGAACATGTCGACAAGTGCAAAACTGAAATGGAGTCAGAGGTCAAGACTGCATATCGAGGTATTGAAGGGCTTTGGCACAATGTTGCTACACTTCAGAGACAAGCCAGACAGCAAGATGATCGGATTGACGCTCTAGCCGACGCTCATCAAGCCACCCAAGATGATGTGCAGGCCTTGCAAAAGAGGGTCATCGAAGTTGACGACGCGTCTATGTTGCTGGAGGAGCGCTTAGACAGTTTAACACCACCGTTGAACCCAACAAAAGTTCGCTCAAAGCGAAAAGGCTCGCCGCCATCCACCGGCAACGAAAAGAGAGAGGACACAATGAATGAGACTCAACCAATTGACAATGACGTCGTATCCAAGTCTTGGACGGCCCACGTATCATTGCTTCCTCAAGCTTCTCAGCCTTTTCCATTTGAGAAGGACACTCTGGCGTACAAACGTGCCTTGTCACGCGGACTTCATCGAATCATCGTGATTCCTGGTCCCGACAGCCAGTCCTTCACCCAAAAAATCTCATCTGAATTTGCTCCGCTCCTTAAAGGCCGACGTTGGATGCCTCTTGTTGCTAAGATCTGTGACGCCGAAAATCTTCGTGGTCTTCCAATGCTTCGGCAGCTCCCATCTGCTCAGCTAGACGAAAGCTTGTACGACCTCGAATTTCTGAAAAACAACTGCGCAACCTTGGATGTGAATGGAAATATCCTTGATCTTTATATCGCAATGTGCGAAGATGCCTTCTCCTGGGCCGAGCTCCTTCGTTCGCCGCCAGTCGTAGAGGGTCTTGAAGCTTGCTGGAAATTCGACATGATCCTCGATGGTACTCCTCGCCTTGACGACGAGACACAAACTGCAAAAGACCTGTCAGATGAATCCCTAAACACAGATGAAAAGCCATCTGCTGGCGATCTTATTCGAACTTGGTCGCCTCCAGCAACAAAACTAAAGCGGAATGCGTCGGCAATATCTACAAACCTATCTAGATCGCCAAGCTTTGGAGCTGCCGAGGGAGAAACCAAGAGGTCCAAGCCTACACGTCAACGTGGAGGCATCACTACCCCTGCAGTTGAGAGTCTCAGCCGTCGGGCAGAAGCTGTATGAATAAGAGTGTACTCAGTTCGTTGTTGTTAGACAGAATCCCCTGCTATGGTGTGAAGGAGTTGGAAGAAAGGCGCAAAGATGGTAAGACAGGTTTGGGGGCGGTGGCGTTAATTGACGGTATGCGGTTCTGAAGACCGTATTACTTTATCAAGGCATATACCGTGGGAACAACTATAGAAGAGAAGATAGCACTCAACTAGAATGGTACCAACTAGATTTTTACCTCTGAACCTTGTATCGCATGCAATGCTACCTCCCTAATTAGTTTGGGCTATTTATGGACCTTCAGTGTTGGATGGGAACTGCCCACAACTCGTAATTGCTCAAGAAAAGGGGAATAGTTGAGGCTCGTCTTATTTGTACGTCAGCCAAAATGCCTGTTTGATTCCCTTGCGTCTTTGATACAAAGTTCACGAGTTATAATAGCGTTTTCGCCTGGTAGTTGGGATGAGGCTGAAAGAAAAGAGTTAGGGGTGCCTGTACTGTACTACAGTCTTTCATTCGCACGTGTGATGCAGCCCCGCCTTCGCTTCGACAACAGCGGAACAAAGCGGCAGACGAATTTCATGTAAACACGAGGAAACTGCTTGTGAGAAGAGCATCTTGGACCAGCTTCTCTATTTGAGTACCCAAATGCCTCGGGATCACTCTTACCCGCGTTTTTTTCACCCAGAATTGAAGAAGACACACATCGAACGTGCACCGCGACAACATTCAAGTGGCGTTCAATCGACACGGCGAACTCATATGCTGAGCAGCAACTACTTCGAGGAGCGGATGGAGAATTAG
>Ga0335072_10017473_pt1 | contig 10142 bp, 12 predicted proteins | sample Lox_Sample_21_FD_206725 | JGI IMG/M metagenome (GOLD analysis project Ga0335072, IMG submission 206725) | Soil microbial communities from Loxahatchee National Wildlife Refuge, Florida, United States - Lox_Sample_2.1 | ecosystem: Environmental > Terrestrial > Soil > Wetlands | place: USA...
CCGCTCCCCCGCTGCGGAGGTGACAGGCCTTATGAGTACTGACCCGCTGAGCACTGGCACTGACTCGCTGGCCTTCTCGGTCTCGCGAGAACCCGGCTATGCGGTGCTTTCCGTGGCCGGGCAGATCGACGCGGGCACCGAGCAGCAGTTCCGCGATGCCCTGACATCGGTGCTTGCGCACGGGGTCCTGAGGATCGTGGTGGATCTGTCCCGGGTGGCGTTCATGTCATCGGCGGGGATCAGCGTGCTGATGGGAGTGCGCCGGGTGCTGACGGACGCGGGCGGGTCGCTGGTGCTGGCAGCCCCGCACGGAGAGGTCGCCCAGGTGCTATCGATAAGCGGCGTGGCCGAGGTAATCCCGGTGACCGCCACCGTGGCGGACGCGGTAGCCGCGCTGGGTTCGACCTCATAGCGCGCCTTTCCTCCACGCTCGCTGGGTGCTTGTCTTACACTGGTCGTATGACGGCCATAACCATTAGCTTCCGCGCTGACGAGCAGACGATGGCTGAACTTCGCCAGCTGGCCGGTGACAGCAGCCTGTCTGACGCGATTCGAGAGCTTATCCACGCGCAATATGCCGCCCGGCTGTACGCACAAGCCGCGCGCGACGCCGAACGACTCCGCAAGGATCCGGATGACCGGGCCGAGGTCAGGGCCGTGAACGAGGAGCTGGACGAGATCAGTGCGTGGTGACCTGTACCGGCTACGCTCCGATAAAGACGTCACCGGGCATGAGCAGCGTGGCCCCAGGTATGCAGTCGCTATCCAGAGCGATGGGATCCTGCTCTCGACGCTGGTCGTCGCTCCAACTTCCACCAGCGCGCAACCTGCGATCTTCCGGCCGGAAATCGAGATGGAAGGAGTCCGTACCCGCGTGCTCATCGATCAAATGCGCGCTGTCGACGCCAGCCGACTGGGTGAATTCGCGGGACGCCTGGATGCTGCGGAGACTGGGGAACTGGACCGTGCCATCCGTTTGCTGCTAGGCGTCCTCTGAATCAGGCTGATCCAGGCTGGCAGCTTCAGCGGGGGTGGGGCAAGGCGGGCGCGAGCCGCTCCAGCTGCCCGACACCCGTCATGAGATCAGCGCCAGCGCCGCCGGCTGGCGGCAGCAGTATCACGTGATCCGCGCCGGCGGCCAGGTGCGCGGCCACCGTGGCCGCGATCGAGTCCGGATCCCCGTGAGCGACGATCGCGCCGACGAGCTCGTCGCTGACCGCGGCGATCTCCTGATCCGGGTAGCCCAGCCGCGCGATGGTCGCCGCATACCATGACCTGCTGAGCGAGGCAGCCACCGCGTCCCGCGCCCTGGCCCGCGCCGCTTCGCGGTCAGCGGTATCCGTGATCACCGACAGTCCGACGGCGAGCAGTTTGTCCGGGCCGAGCGCGTCCCGCGCCTGCGCGGTGAACGCCGGCGGCAGGCCGGCGGGCAGCGCGCCGTCTGCCATGTCGCGGGCCAGCGCGATCATCTTCGGGCCGTTCGCGGCGACGAGCCGGGGATAGGACGCCTCCGGGGCGGGCGTCATCGTCGGGGCGGCCATCCGCTCCAGGTAGTCGCGCATCGCGGCCAGCGGGCTGGTCCACTCCCTGCCGACCGCGGCCGCCTGCTGCGGATAGCCGACGCCCAGGCCGAGCACCAGCCGGCCGGGATAGGCCTCAGCCAGCATCGCGGCGGCGCCATGCGCGGTCTGCGGCGCCCGGGCCCAGATATTGGCCACGCCGGTGCCGAACGTCATCCGCTCGGCGGCCGGCAGCAGCAGGGCCAGCTGCACGAGAGGATCCTTGCCGCCGACCGTCTCATTGACCCATGCGGCACGGTAGCCAGCGCGCTCCAGCCGGGCCACTGCCTCCCGCTGCAGGCTGGCCGGCGGGGTGCTCGTGAACGGTATCGGCAGGTAAACGCCGACCGGCCCGAGGGACGGGCGGGCTGCGTCGACCACGCTGGCGGATCCCATGGATGCCACCGTATTGGCCCGGCCGCCGCGTAGCTACGCTGGGGTCGTCGAGCTAAGGAGCAACTGATGACTCAAGCCTGGCCAGCGGTTTCTTACGATCGGTGGGGCGCGACGTGTGACACGCTGCACGCCCATGTTCAGGTGCTCGGCAAGCTGGCCATCGCGTTGTCCCCGCACGAGCCGGAGCTGCAGCACGGGGCGCTGCGGCTGACCGCGCGCGGCTGGGAGACCATGCCGCTGCCCGCGCCCGACGGTTCTGGCTCGCTCGTCGTCGCGCTCGACCTGCGCTCGCACGAGGCGGTGGCGGAGCACAGCGACGGGCACGCCGAGCGGGTGCCGCTGACCCCTGACCGGCCGGTCGCGGACGTGACCAGGGAGGTGCTCGCCGCGGTGGCCCGGCTCGGCGGCGCGGTGCGGATCAACCCGGCGCCGCAGGAGGTCTCGTGGAGCGTGCCGCTGGACGAGGACTACGAGCACGCGCGGTATGACCCCGGCCAGGTCCGCGACTACTTCGCCGCGGCTACCCAGGCCGCGCTGGTGCTCGCCGCCTTCCGCGCGCCCTTCCGGGGCCGCTCGACACCGGTTAACGCCTGGTGGGGCTCGTTCGACCTCGCGGTAGCGCTGTTTTCCGGAGTCCCGGCCGACCCGCCAGGGACCGACTTCATCATGCGGAACGCCGGGGACGCCGAGCAGTTCATGGCCGGCTGGTGGCCTGGCGATGCCCGGCACCCGGGCGCGGCCTTCTTCGCCTACGCCTACCCGAAGCCACCCGGATACGAGGACGCCGCCTTGTCCCCCGCTGCCGCGCACTGGGACCAGAACATCGGCGAGTTCATCCTGGACTGGGCCGACGTCCGTGACGCCGAGAACCCGCGCGCCGCGGCGCTGGAGTTTGCCCGCTCGGCGTTCCGGCACTCGTGCGAGGTGTGCGAATGGCGCCCGGGCCTGCTCGCCAGCACCGAGGGGAACCCGCCCCCCGTCAGGTAAGCGCCGTGCCATGATCCCGGATATGGCCGAATCGCCAGGAATCAACATCAAGGTTCCGCATCCGGCGCGCGTCTACGACTACTGGCTGGGCGGCAAGGACAACTTCGCCGCCGACCGCCGCGCCGCCGAGGAAGCCATCGAGATCTTCCCCAAGGCGGTGGAGTCGGCCAGGTCGTGCCGTGCCTTCCTGTCCCGGGTGGTCCGCTACCTCACCGCGGAGGCAGGGATAAGGCAATTCCTCGACCTCGGCTCCGGCCTGCCCTCCGTGCAGAACGTGCACGAGGTCGCGCAGTCGATCGCGCCCGAATGCCGCGTGGTCTACGTGGACAACGATCCTGTCGTGCTGCTGCACGCCAAGGCACTGCTCGACAGTTCCGCCGAAGGAGCGACCGGCTACATCCTGGCGGACATCAGGGACCCGGACATCATCCTCGGCGAGGCCGCGGAAACACTCGATTTCGGCCAGCCGGTCGCGGTCATGATGCTGGCGGTGCTTCACTTCATCACCGATGACCAGGACCCGGCAGGAATCATCCGGACGCTGATGGCCGCCGTCTCGCCCGCGAGCTACCTCGCCATCGGCCATCACACCGCGGACCTTTACCCGGAGCTGCGCGAGTTCGCCAGGCGGATGTCCGAACTGAACCCCGACTTCCCCGCCACGCTTCGCGACAGGCAGCAGGTGGCGGACTTGTTCACCGGGCTCGACCTGGTGCCGCCCGGCGTCGCGCAGATCTCGAAGTGGCGGCCGGAGTCCGGCGCCGACGCGCAGGCCGCCGCGGCGCTGTGGGGCGGGGTCGCCAGGAAGCCGTGATTCGATGACTCTCCGGTGGCGCCCATGCGGCGCACGATGATATAGCGGGATAACTTCCCGTGACGCACAGCTCCCGCAGAGACGGGGGGTTGGCCAGCCCATTCCTGGCAGGTTAAGCTCCGCGAGTGAATTCGCACCGGGGCCGCGGCCGGGCGACGGAGATGATGGACCGGATCGCCGAGCGCGACGTGCTCGACCGGCTGACCGAGGCGGTCCGGGCCGGGCAGAGCCGGGCGCTGGTGGTGCGCGGGGACCCGGGCGTGGGCAAGACCGCGCTGATGCGCCACCTGGACCGGCAGGCGTCGGCCGCGGGGTGCCGGGTGGCGCACGCGATGGGCATGCAGTCGGAGATGGAGCTGGCGTTCTCCGGGCTGCATCAGCTGTGCGCGCCGATGCTGAGCCGGGCGGACCGCCTCCCCGGGCCGCAGCAGGACGCGCTGCGCACCGCGCTCGGCCTCGCCGCGGGGGCGCCGCCGGACCGGTTCCTTGTCGGGCTGGCCGTGCTGAGCCTGCTGTCGGCGGAAGCCGGGGAACGCCCGCTGATCTGCCTGATCGATGACGAGCAGTGGCTGGACCGTGCCTCGGCGCAGGCACTGGGGTTCGCGGCCAGGCGGCTGGCGGCGGACCCCGTGGGGCTGGTGTTCGCGGCCCGCGAGCCGAGCGCGGAGCTGGCCGGGCTGCCGGAGCTGGAGGTCACGGGGCTGCGGGACGAGGACGCGCGGGCGCTGCTGAGCACCGTGCTGGCCGGGCCGCTGGACGAGCGGGTCCGGGACCTCATCGTCGCCGAGACCCGCGGTAATCCGCTGGCGCTGCTCGAGCTGCCGCGGGGGCTGAGCCCCGCGGAGCTCGCGGGCGGTTTCGGCCTGCCCGCCGCCACGCCGCTGGCGGGACGGATCGAGGACAGCTTCACCCGCCAGCTGGACGCGCTGCCGACCCAGACCCGGCGGCTGCTGCTGCTGGCGGCGGCTGATCCGTCCGGGGACCAGTCGCTGGTGTGGCGCGCGGCCGCCCGGCTGGGCATTTCGGTCCAGGCGTCGGCGCCGGCGGTGGAGGCGGGGCTCGCGGAGTTCGGCGGCCGGATCAGGTTCCGGCACCCGCTGACCAGGTCGGCGGCCTACCGGTCGGCGTCGCTGCGGCAGCGACAGCAGACGCACGCGGCGCTGGCCGAGGTGACCGACCCGATCACCGATCCTGACCGGCGGGCCTGGCACCGGGCGCAGGCCGCGCCGGGTCCTGATGAGGACGTCGCCGCGGAGCTTGAGCGGTCGGCCAGCCGGGCGCAGGCCAGGGGCGGGCTCGCCGCCGCGGCCGCCTTCCTGCAGCGCTCGGTCACGCTGTCCGCCGATCCGGTGCAGCGGACCGGGCGGGCGCTGGCCGCGGCGGAGGCCGGCCTGAGCGCGGGGGCGTACGAACCCGCGCTGGCCATGCTCGCGGTGGCGGAGTCCAGCCCGCTGGATGAGCTGCAACGCGGCCGCATGGAACTGCTGCACGGCATGGCGGCCTACGCGCAGCGCCGGGGCAGCGACGCACCGCCCTTGCTGCTCAAGGCCGCCAAGACCCTGGAGGCGCTCGATCCCAGGTTCGCCCGCGACACCTACCTGGACGCCTGGAGCGCGGCGCTCTTCGCCGGGAAACTGGCCACCGCCGGCAGCATGTACCACGTCTCGGCGGAGGTGCTCCAGGCGCCGCCTGCCGCCGAGCCGGCTCGTCCGGCCGACCTGCTGCTCGATGGGCTCGCGCTGATCATGACCGAGGGGCGCCGCGCGGCGACGCCGTTCCTGCGGCAAGCCTCGGCCGCCTTCGCCGATCCTGACGCGCCGGTCGATCAAGTGCTGCGCTGGGGATGGCTGGCCACGGTGGGCGCCGTGCTCGTGTGGGACTACGAAAGCTGCCTGGCCATCTCGAGCCGCACCGTGCAGCTCGCACGCGACCTTGGCGCCCTCACCGTGCTCGCGGTCGCCCTGAACATCCTGACCGAGGCGGTCACGATGAGCGGGGAATTCGGCTGGGCCGAGCGGCTGATCGCGGAAGCCGACGCGGTCACGGAGGCGACGGGAACCCAGGTCCTGCAGTACGGTGCGCTTTACCTCAGGGCGTTCCAGGGCCGCGAAGAGGACGTGTCGCGGATCAGCGACGTCACGGTCGGGGAAGCGACCGCTGGCGGCCAGGGCACCGCCATCGAGTTCACCGACCATGCCAAGGCGGTCGTCCGCAACGGCCTCTGCCGCTACAGCGAGGCGCTGCGGCCGGCGCAGGATGCCGCCGACGCCACGCCGGAACTGGCAGTCGCCGGATGGGGGCTCTTCGAGCTGGTCGAGGCGGCGGCGAAATGCGGTGAAACGGACCTGGCCCGCCGCGCCCTCGAGCGGATCGAGGAACGCAACAGCGTCATCGAGACCGACTGGGGCTACGGGATCATGGCCCGCTCGCGCGCGCTGCTAGCCGCCGGGGAGCAGGCCGAGAGCCTCTATCGCGAGGCGATCGACCGGCTGAACCGCACGCCGCTGCGTCCCGATATCGCCCGCGCGCACCTGCTGTACGGCGAGTGGCTGCGCCGCGAGGGGCGCCGCGCCGACGCGCGCGAGCAGCTCCGCACGGCCCACGACATGCTGGCCGAGATCGGCATGGACGCGTTCGCCGAGCGCGCGCAGCGGGAGCTGGTCGCCACCGGCGAGCGGGTGCGGAAACGCAGCGTCGAGACCATCACCACGCTCACCGCGCAGGAGACCTACATCGCCCAGCTCGCGCGGGACGGGCTGACCAACCCGGAGATCGGCACCCGGCTGTTCCTGTCCGCGCGGACGGTCGAATGGCACCTGCGCAAGATCTTTACCAAGCTCGGCATCAGTTCCCGGCGGGAGCTGCGCGCCGCGCTGGCCCAGTCCGGCGAGGACCGCCAGCCGGCCTAGCCGGGCTACAGGGCGGCGATGTGCAGCTCGTCTTGCATGTAGCGTCCCGCGGCCTGCGCCGCGTCGTCCGGCGTCTGCCCCTTCTCGCGCCCGTCCATGTAGGCGGCGTACCAGTCCCACCAGTTGTGCGGGGCATGCGACTTCTCGTAAGGATCGTGGTGCTCGGACGTCTCCTTCAGCAGGGCGGCCCGGGAGGCGATGGTCGCCGTCAGGTCCTCCCACTCCCGGCCGGGCAGCCGGGTCTTGATCTCCTGGAGCAGCCACCCGTTGCCGTCGGGGTCGCTGAACGAGGCGTACGTCTGGTAGGAGCGGCCCTGCGGGTCAGGACCCGGCACCGGGCCGCCGGCCAGGTGGAACAGCCCGCTGACCGCGGCGCCGTGCCGGACGAGGGCCGCGCGCGCCTCGCCGATGTCGTAGACGGCGAGCAGCAGGCGCTTGACGGAGCCGGGCTCGACCGTGGTGACGCCAATGCCGAACTGGACAGAGCACCCCGACTGCGGCGGCGTCAGCTGGACTATCCGGAAGGAGTCGCCCACGGCGATGTCGGCGTCCAGCCGCCAGCCGAGGCTCTGGTAGAACCGCTTCGACCGGTCGACGTCGGAGACGCCTATGGCCACTGACTCCAGCTTCATGTCGACGGTCCCGACGTCGGGCGCCTGCGTCGAGGTGGTGGCGTCTGTGCTGGTCATGCTGTCCTCCGCGCGGGATCGGTTCGTGTTAGCGCAAGCCTGCCGCCTGCGCTGCCCCGTCGCGCCCGTGGATTCCCTGGTCAGTACCCTGGCAGTCCTGCGTCAGGAAAAGTCGCTCACCCGCGCGAAAATCACCCTGATCGCCTGAGGCGGGCTCACCCGCCCCGGGGTCATGCTGCCGTCATGCAGCAACATGACCTCGCTCTTCTGCTAATAGAGCTTTCCGGGGGCGGGCAGTGGAAGCCGCTAGCGGCGTGCGGGTCCGCCGACCCCGACCTGTTCTTCCCAGTGTCGGCCGCTGGCTGCAACACCCAGGCCCAGGTAGCCGAGGCCAAGGCGGTGTGCGCCCGCTGCCTGGTCCGCCCTCAGTGCCTTGACTTCGCGATACAGACCAGGCAGATGCACGGGATCTGGGGCGGCACAACCGAAGAGGAACGGTACGCCACCATCAGGCCCGGCCTGCGCGGCGTCGTCCTCACCGGTTAGAACCCGGCCGGCTCGCGGACCAGGACGACGGGATAAGCGGACTTTACCCCGCTTATATTCCCGGCCGTAGAGTGGGGCCATGAGCCAGCCCGTCGACTGGGGACCGCCGCCCGCCGAGCGCGCCGACGCCGCTCGCAACAGGCGCCTCCTGCTGGCCACGGCCCGCGAGATGCTCGCCGCCCACGGCGCCGACAAGCTGACCATGGACGGGCTCGCCGAGCGCGCGGGCCTCGGCAAGGGCACGGTGTTCCGCCGGTTCCGCACACGGGCCGGGATCTTCCAGGCGCTGCTCGACGACGATGAGCGGGCCTTCCAGCAGCAGGTGCTGTCCGGTCCCCCGCCGCTCGGCCCTGGCAGTCCTCCCCTGGACCGGCTGATCGCCTACGGCCGGGCCAGGATCGGCTTCCTGATCACCAACCGCGAGATCGCACGGGGCGCGCTTGACGGCAGGGACCGGGTGCCCGCCGGCCCGCGGGGACCCATGTCGCGGGAGCACATCCGGCTGCTGCTCGGCCAGCTGCGGCTCGGGCCGGCCGACCTCGACGTGCTGGCTACCCAGCTCACCGCCGCGCTGGACGGGCCGCTGCTGCTGTACCTGTCATCCGACGCCCTGGCGGGCGACGCCAGCGACGTCGCCGAGCGGCTGGCCCGCGGCTGGGAGGACCTGGTCCGGCGCGTCAGCCGCGCCTGAAGCGCGGTACGCCCGGGGCCGCGGCGTCACGCTCGCACCCGGCTCCCCGGGCCCGGCTCCACCCGCAGCCGCGGCCGCTCCCCGAGCTCATGTCCCTCTTCGCAGGACAGCGAGATCTGGATCCTGCCGCCGCAGCCGGCGTGCCGCACCACGGCCGGCGGCCCCTCGGGGCCGGCCAGGTTACGGTCGCCCCACGCCATGAACGCGACCAGGATCGGCATCAGCTCGCGGCCCGGCCCGCTGAGCCGGTACTCGTGCCGCTCCCGCGCGCCGGGCTCGCGGTAGGCGGTGCGCTCGACGAGACCCGCCTCGGTCAGCCGGGCCAGCCGGCTGGCCAGGATGTTGCGCGCGATCCCGAGATGACCGGCCAGCTCATCGAAGCGGCGGACGCCGTTGGCCACGTCGCGCAGCACGAGCAGCGTCCACCGGTCGCCGATCAGCGCGAGCGTCCTGGCGATCGAGCAGGTGTCGCTGTCGTACGCGCTATACGGCCTCATATATACGGCCTCATGTCCCGCATCGTACGCGTGCTAGGTTGCTTTTAGAAACTCAGACGTGCGAGCGAGGTGGCCATGACGACAGCGCCCGATACCGAACAGCCCGATACCGAACAGCCCGGCACTCAGCCCCGGCAGCGCACCTTCACCTGGGACGACCCAGTCGAGGCCGCCGCTACCGGGGCAGGCATGAGCGGGGCCGAGTTCTTCGCCGGGATCGCCGCGGGCACGATCCCGCCGCCGCCGATCCTGCGGACGCTGGACTTCGACGGCGTTTCGTTCGGCGACGGGCGCGCCGTGTTCCGGCTGACGCCGCGGGAATACCACTACAACACGCTCGGCGGCGTGCACGGCGGCGTGTTCGCGACGCTGCTGGACTCCGCCTGCGGCTGCGCCGTGCACACGAAGCTCCCGGTGGGCGTCGGCTACACGAGCCTGGACCTGTCGGTGAAGTTCCTGCGGCCGGTCACGGTTGCCAGTGGCCCGATCACCGCCGAGGGCAACGTCGTGCACTTCGGCCGGCGCACGGCGCTCGCCGAGGCCAGGATCACCGACGACGCGGGCAAGGTGTACGCCACCGCGACCAGCAGCTGCCTGGTGCTGCGCCCGGAGTTACAGACGGCTGAGGCGCGGAGTCGGTAGCGTACGTTCTGAATAAAAGACTTTCTATTTCCGAACGTAAGGTGAACACTCTCCCGGCACCACCGCATCTGAAATTCCGGAGTGCACGATCATCTGCACTATCATTTGATTGAATGTGACAGACGATGCACGTGCATCACATGCGCTGGGAGTGGAGATGGCTAACGTGTCTGAGCGACAGGCCTACAACGGCATGCCAGCCTCCGGGCTGGCTGGAGTCAGCTGGCGCAAGAGCGCCCACAGCAACCCGAACGGAAGCTGCGTCGAGGTAGCGGAACTCCCGGGCGGCGCCGTTGCCGTTCGCAACTCGCGCTACACGGCCGGCCCCGCGCTGGTCTACACGCCCGCGGAGATCACCGCGTTTATTCGCGGTGTTAAAGACGGCGAATTCGACTACCTTTGCGGCTGATCCACCGTGGCGGGAGAGGTGCACTACTTTGCGCATGCGTGCCTTTTGCGTGTGCAAAGCTAT
>Ga0335072_10017474_pt1 | contig 10142 bp, 9 predicted proteins | sample Lox_Sample_21_FD_206725 | JGI IMG/M metagenome (GOLD analysis project Ga0335072, IMG submission 206725) | Soil microbial communities from Loxahatchee National Wildlife Refuge, Florida, United States - Lox_Sample_2.1 | ecosystem: Environmental > Terrestrial > Soil > Wetlands | place: USA: Florida...
ATACTCAACATCAAAATAGAGCAGTCAGTGGACCTTCCAATACCCCTATCTATCACCACAACGATAAAACAGGTCATTGAGTCACCTGACCGACCATGATCATCTGCCCAAACTTTACTTTCAAAAGCCCCAACCACCACACCATGCACTTGCTGAGTAAACTGAGAGAGTTGGAAGCCTTCCTTCTATATCAGATATCTGCTGCACTTCACAAGTGTTACTACGCACTTTCTCTTATAGCCGTCGAAGAGAGACTGGTGATTTTGGGTAGCAATGCCGGAAAGGGGAAAGGGGAGTCTGGTATTCCTGATAGGGATAAGGCGCAGCGTGGGGACTCGTCTATCGTCAATGACTCGTTGGAAGTCAACTACCTCATCTCGAGTAAAATACAGTATTAATTCCATAGTATTATTACATACTTCAAAAACGCCGCCAGCCCTGTCAATTGTACGCTCTTAGAGGGAGAAGAGTGTGGTGAAAAATATTACATCCCCTAGCTCCACAGAAGACATAAGGCGCCGCGCCATTTTATTCCCAAGAAAGGCATGCCATACCCTCGACTGCTTCACATAACTAGAGGCTGCCTACTTCTAAAGGAATGATCGCATTCTGAAACTGTGGCGGGGGGAGTTGAGGTCCTGCTTAAGAAACTGCTGACTGCCAAATGACCGATCACACTTGTCGCATTCGAAGACATAAGACCGGCGAGTTGAGATGGTGGTTCAAAGCATGCTAGCTACCAAAGGACCTATCGCATATCATCGCACTCATATACTGAGGCGTGAGCTGGGGACTTGTAGTACTGCTGGAGAGCTTGAGGACTGCCGAACCACCAGTCGCACTCAATCACACTTGTACAATGGGGCATGAGCCGCGGAGTTGAGGTGCTGGTCAAGAGACTGCTGGCTGCCCAAAGGTCCAGTCGCAATCGTTGCATTTGTATATCATCATAATGTCAAGATGAACATCTTTTGACGAGAATCCCAACTTAGACTCGCCTTTCTTGCCCTTGGTTGCATATTCCTGCAAAGCCCTTAGAGGCGAATTGCCCGTGCAACAAGCAAGTCACAATGATGCTTAGGTACTTGTTGTTATCAGTCGAATGGCTAATATCAAGTATAAGTATTATAACTCAATCATCCTCTATCACGAGTGGTCATATGAACTAGGATACCCTGACGTTTTGCCATGGACCTTGTCTTTGTGTTCGAGTTGGCTTAGCCGGTTGAGATAGCTCAGTGTCCATCAGGAGTGCGCAGTAGATTTTAATCTGACAGCAAGGTTCGATGACAAGGTTTCCACCGCCTTATGTTTCGAAAAACCGTTGAAAACCTCGTCCACGACCATTTTCGCATTCGAGGTCGTCTCTTTGAACATTCGCTTTCCATCTTCATTCAACACAGGTGCCCCATTGTCATCAAACAGTGCCTTTCGCTGGCCGACGCAGTCTGCCCCAACATTTGCGCGGTATTGCATTAAAGCCATCAAGACACCGGCCCATCGAATGAGGAGATCTTCTTTGTCTTTATTACCGAGGATATTGTACGGCTTGCTGATCAGATATGTCAGTGCATTCTGCCACGGACTTTGTAAGATTCCCTTTGAATTTTTCCATGCCTTGTTGGGATTGGCACCATGCTCGAGGAGAACCATAACGGTCTGCCTCGAAACTGACGCAAGGAGCCTGGGCGTGAATGGCTGGAATGCTTCTGCAGGGTTCACGGCGTAGTCTAGTAATGGTCGACCGTGGAGCTCATCAAGATCCTCTATACCCCGGGTTTCAGCCTGAAGCTTAGCCTGAAGCAACTGGTGCATGCCGCATTGAATTGCTAAGCTGATGATGGTTTGCCCTGGTGGGAGAAAATGTTTGCCTTCAGCACTCTGCCACCATTTATTTGCAGATCTGAGAAGTTCATCCATGAGATCAACGTTAGATACGCATAAATCTCCCTCGGCACGGCGGGCGAAGGTAACTATGTTATCTACTAGAACCTGAGCAGCAACCGCATTTTTGGGCACTGATTCTAGAGCTTTTAACTCTAATATATAAGCCTTCTGGAGAGCGATATGGGGGTTGAACGAGTCCGCGGATAGGCCACCGGTTCTGTGAAGTAGCACATTTCTGATTCCTGTTTCCGGATCGTCAAGGTAATCTTTCACAGTTCGATGAATGTATGATACCTTCATTGTTGGAGTGACAACTCGAAGACTCGATTTTCCAAATTGCGTCTCTAGTAGACCACCACAGCATTTTCTGAGTCTCACGTCTAACTCTTCGATCCGGCTCTGAATATTATATGCGGATAGAAACTCCGAGTCTGCCTTGAAGACAAAATCAGGGTCATCATCTTCGGCCAAGGCTAATGTCTGGATAGTAAGGGGCTGCACTGTCCTCCAGTCATCCTTTCGATCTAACGCCGCCGCTATTAGCTGAAAGAATCGAGAAGCTTCGACTTTGTAGATCTCATCCACGCGGATGACCATATGCTCATAAAGCTCCTTCAGATCGGTTGGTAGCATTTTAAGCCTCTGTTGTAACTGGGATATGCGATCATGATTTTCGAGGCCTCGCTTTAGGTCCATCACAATCAATTTGACCCACAAGAACACACCGGCGGCACTGTTGACGATTTCGCTAATTAACTGATCCAACTGTTTCTGATCGTCGATTGAGTGGTTCTGTATCCATTGATCTTTTTCGATCATATCAAGAACATATTGTTGGATATCACCTTGGGTGAGATCTTCGAGTCTCAATTGCGGCTGTTTTGCAAATCTTTCTTTGAAAACTACGTAAGGTCGACTGCTAACACAAGCTTTGACATTGGTAGCATGAGTGGTCGTTTCGAAGAGCTTGGCCAAATCTCCAGGCAATCCCGAATACTCATCAAGGCCATCGATGAACAGGCAAAGTTTCATGGGTATCATATCTTGTTCCACTAAAGTCTTAAAAGCTTGTAAGAGGGTCGATAAACTCCACGATATACTCTTAATGGTGTAAGCGCAAAACATCCTTATTTATAGGATACACGGGTATACGCACAGGACTTCCGATTGGAAGATTCAGCTTAAGCATGTATAGTCGTGCCCATTGATCAGGGAAGAGTATCGGGATCAACTTAGGCACTTTCCACAAAATGTCACAGAGCAAAGATCGCAATGAGCCTTCTTGGGACTTTTGGAGAGGTGTTCCGCTATTCCAGAAGAAAAAGTTCGCGATGTGAAGATCATTATCACCTCGCCAAACTGCCAAGTGTTCCATAGTCTTAGGATGATTGTACACATATTTCAACAATGTGGATTTGCCTGATCCGGCTTTCCCGTTCATCCAGTAGACGCCATTGCCTTCCTCAAGCCATGTGACAAAATCGTCCCAGTTCTTGTGAGACGAATTTTCTTCGGGATGGTCGAAGATCCATGCGAAAGTCTTGTGATGTGCTTCTTTCACTTCATCGAAACGTTCAGTGATCGTTTGGAAGCTGAGGCTTTCTAAAATATCCACTGCGATAGCCCTACGTAGTTCTGTCTCCGCGGCCCGCCGTTCTTCTACAACATCCAGATCTATTCCATCGATATCGCCAGCGATGGGCACATCATCAGAGGCATTGACGACTACTCTGGCAGCCATTTCTGTGTGCGCTTTGATGACTATTTTTTGACGATTCAGAACCTGCGCGATCGCCATTGTCTGTGCTTTGAATGTCTGTGTTTTCATTGTCTGCGCCATTGATCCTTTGAGATCAATCAGACTAAGTATAATTTGCTGAGTCTCTTCATCGAGTGTCCGGAACCTTTGTGCCTGTTGCACAGCTAGGAGATTGATGGATGCTCTTGATAATTGTCAGCGGAATTATCGAGTTTATGGCAGTTTACGAGTTTATTACCCCATCAGACCAATCATACGTGTATCAATGGCACGCCTGTATTCATTCAGCCGTTCTTTTGTTTCTTCAATCTCCTTCCGCGACCAAACACTTGCTAGGGCCGTTTCTAAATTCCTCCACACCCGTTTCTTATCCTGAACAGCAAGCGTATTCAACTTTTCTACCAACTCATCCGCTAGCTTCTTGCATTTGCCGCATAAAGTCTTCAAGGCAAGCTCATCTTCCGTAAGGCAGCCCCTGTCCTGGTTTTCATGGAGGGAGTGCTCGAATTTTGCGCTGAAATCCTGAAGATCATTTGTTGCTTCCATAGCCTGCTTTCTGATAGAGGATTCGCCACTTTTGTATATGGACTTGCATTCCACTATTATCTTCGTGCCAAAGTCTACAAATTGTACAACGGCACCTGCGATCGCGAGACAAGATAGAGGGTCCATGAGAATAGAATAAGCTCCTTGGCGGCGCTGTCGCGACAGATGAGGGGACGTTGAAGAATAGAAATAGATAAGACGGATAAGGGGCCTTTAGTTGTTTTCACCTGTTGCAATGTGGCACGTGCTCTGGACCAAAACCATTGAATTGCCCGTCGTTCGTGAACTTAAAGGCTGAAGTTTGGTTGCCTCAAGAGAGCAAGTGTTGGAGTTTTCTCTAACCGTATTACAGTACCTGGTATATTAATGTCCCTCAATTGGTTTATGGAAAAGCGCTGAATAGATAGCGCTAGCGAGTTCAGTTATCGCTAGCAAGTCGAGGGGCATCCCTCATGCAAGACATCGCGCCATCTTACGAACCATCTCAGTGCTGGGCTTTGTGTAATTCTCCGTTCTCGATGCGAGCTCCGATCTTAACTTTCAACGGTGAAGGTGCATGATCGAGACGATTGGACAGCAATGCTATGAACTCTATAAGATAAAAGGAAAGATTTTTAAATTCGAGGTTTTGGATGTTGTTCCTCGATCGCAAACAAGGGTCCAGGGATCAAGGGTCGCGAAGCCAGAACATATATCCTGGAAATGTTGGATCTCGGCACGGAAAAACGGCCAATGACGACGTCATGTGCCAAGGTCCAGCATCTTCAATAATCAATACTCAGCTTCTACACATCTCGAAGCGGGCAAGAACCACATCTTTCTTAAGAGATGGCGCTTCATACTGCTGGCTCGCATCGCAAACGACGGCCACGCTCTTAGATTCTTGGAAAGTGTAGAGCGGAAGCTTCGTATCTTTTCTTCGACTGCTGTTTTTGCCGGAATTGGACAGTTCGAGCCAGGCCCGCCATAGCCGCGAAGATGAACGACCCGGGACTTGACGGTCCTATCTCTGATGAGGCTGAGATCTTGGAGAATCAGAAAGAGTCAGACGAGCACGATGAGGAGGATGAAGATGAGGAGGCATATCTGGATCCTAGGTGCGTACTTTTCTGAGGCTTGGTGTGCCTCCAAAAGCTTCCCTCTTCTCCACAATGTCTTCTTACGACATCGAGCTTATGTCTGACTTTTGAATGCTATAGTCGGTGGTGGTTCGTGTCCACTGCCTTCCCTCTCATCGCCGGCACGTTCGGTCCCATGGCGTCCGCGTTTAGCATCTGTGCATTGGCAATACACTGGCGAGTTTATGTTCCACCAGGGACCATCGAAGCTTTTGGGACATATGTGGATGATCCTCCCTGGTAAGTATGCAGGGGCACACAAAATAATATAGTGCTTGTACTGCTCGAATAGAGCCTATCGAGGGATTGCTACTGATTCGAGTCAGGCTAACCGGAATCAATGCGGCACAATTAGCTATAGCTCTCGTATCAAATCTCTTCTTATTGCTCAATATGGCACAGGCTGTCAGGTTCTCTATTGCCCAGCCTATCACAATTATAGGATGGTATGCCAACATAGAGATTCCAACCACATCTTATCTGTTGCTGATAAAATGATAGGTATATTTCCTCCTTCGTGATGATAGGCCTGTTAGGAGCCGTAGCTGGGCCTCTCCAGAATCAATCGGGTCCATATATCGTATTTAGTCAAGCCTTCTACTACGCTGTCTTCTCCGCCGGTTTATACTTCATCTGTGCGTCGTTGATGCTGACGACGGTCATTAGCGCCTACTTAGGCCACTGTTGTATGGAATTCAAATTGACCATGAGCCAGCGGACTTTGATGTTACAGACCATTACTTTCTTGGTGTATTTACTTGTTGGATCAGCTATCTATGCACATATCGAAGGCTGGCACTTCCTCGACGCCGTCTATTGGGCGGATTTCACCCTCTTGACAGTGGGCATTGGCAATATCGCGCCAGTCTCGAATCTAGGGCGGGGCCTTCTCTTTCCATACGCTATCGGCGGTATTATTGCTCTTGGTTTGGTCGTCGGGTCAATTCGGAGTTTGGTACTGGAACGGGGGAAGGCCAAATTGGGGAAGCGTATGTTGGAGAAAGAGCGTGAGCGTGTAATTAGCAAGATTCAGAAGAAGAAGGCAGGACTTCTCATTCCTATCGTGCGGGAGAAGTCGAAGGAATCAGAAAACACCGAGTTAAGTGGCTGCACCGAACGAGAGCGTCGCGAACGCGAATTCAACCTGATGAGAAAGGTCCAAGAGAACGCTGCAGTTCGGAGGAGATGGACCGCCTTGGCGATATCCGGGACGACTTGGTTCTTTCTTTGGTTTGCTGGTGCTGCTGTCTTCCAGGTATGTATACCTTTCTATTGAACTCACCACAACCTGTATCAACAAAATTTTAAATGGCAATCAGGCAACGGAGACCGAGACACAGAAATGGGACTATTATCAAGGTCTCTACTTCTCTTACACCTCTCTTCTTACCATCGGCTACGGCGATATCTACCCCGTATCTAATGCTGGAAAGCCATTCTTCGTCTTTTGGTCTTTATTGGCCATTCCTTCTCTTACAATACTTATCAGCAATATGGGTGACACTATTGTAAAAGGCATACGAGACTTCACGCTCTGGATCGGGACTTTGACCGTCCTTCCAAGCGAGCACGGAATTCGAGCAAGCACTAAGCTCACTGTACAGAGAGTATGTTTTCAAGACCTGCATTCAGCATCCTTGCGTATACATCACATCTCCGCCGTCACAGGAACTGACTATCCACCCTCCAGATAACAAACAACAAAATCCTCCGCAGCTACATCAAAGAAAACCCTCCCGGCATTCTCGGCGAACTCGACAACAAAGGCGACAATAACGGCAGCGAAGACTGTGGCGCAGAAACACACCACCGCAAAAACGACCCCGAAGGCACTGCCCAGCGCGCAGCCAGCAACCAAGCCAACATCGAAATGAAGAAAGCGCAGGAACAAGGCAAGTCAGACGACGAGCGCGCAATGCCGAAATCAAAACGGCATTACCATGCCATGCTCATCAAGGAAATCAGCAGCGTGATGCAGCACTTAAACAGCAGCCCGCCGCGAAAATACAGCTTCGACGAATGGGCCTGGTACCTTAAACTCATCGGCGAAGACGAATCCTCGCCCGAGACGCATCGAAAAGCGGTCCGCAAGCCCAAGCGCACGTCTGACGAACTAGGCACAGCCGTGGGCCAAAGATTAGATGAGGACAAGAAGGTCAAGTGGAGTTGGGTGGGGAATCGGAGTCCGCTGATGGGGAACAAGGAGGAGGCGGAGTGGGTGCTGGAGAGGTTGACGAAGACACTGGAGAGGGAGTTGGAGGCTATGAGGAGGGAGGAGGAGGAGGGGAGGGGAGATTGGGCGCCTGGGGGGAGGATGGAGGGCAGGGATTCGATGTTTAGGGATGGAGATGGTGAGGAACAGACTGGTGAGGAGGGCCCGAGTATGGAGAGTAGTCATGCTGTGACGCAGGAACGGGAAGATGGCGAAGAAGCCTGAGGGTGAGAATGTCTAATTTATGCTATGCGATGGAATGGTGTACCTATGTGTATATAATATGTCTTCTTGCATTGCGGTAAGGTAGCACGGCTCATGTAAAAAAAAGATTATCTCAATTACTATACCGAAAGAAAGTCACTGACACATGCACAATAACGAGTGCATTGCCAAATTTATCCCGGAACAAGCACCCATCTACACAGCATCCAACTGCTCACTCCTCAAAATCCGAATCCTCAATCAGCAACGGCGGCGCCGGCACGCTGTCGTTCATCAAGCTCTCAGGCAGCATCTGGCTGCGCGTCAGTAGCTGCGATGACGCCAAGGAGAAGGGCACTAGTGGGATATCTGCTTCTGCTTCCGTCTGTGTCTGTGTCTGTGGTTGTGTTTCACTGATGGCGGTGCACATTTCCTCCTCTGGTTGTGTCTTGATTGGGCGCGGGAGACGCGGCAATGTTGGCGAGGAGAGCGAGAGGTCTGAGGCCAATTGGAGGGATGGCGAGTCGGGGATTGTGACGAGGGGGTCGTTATCTTCTATGTATGTGGAGTTGGTTTGTGTGTGGTGGCTTGGGCGTCTTGATAGGATGGGAGAGGAGGTTGGGGGCTGGGTAAGGGAGACGGTTGTTGCTTGCGAGGGTCGGATGGGGGCTTGGTCTGGTTCTTGAGCTGTGGAGGGGATTTGTTGGGTGAATTGGAGGATGGTGCTTTGCAGTTGTTCTTCGGTTTCTTGTGTGTCGTTTGACAGGGGGTTTGAGGTGTTGTTGTGAATTTGCGACTCTTGCTCTGGATCGTTGTAATATGTGTCTAGATCTTCCTCGTCCTCCTCATCGGAATCTTGAATCTCTACCTTAAAGTATTTTTGAGTGCCCATATCAAGCCGTGACTCAGCAGTAGGTTTCGGAGTCTTTGTTGGACTTAAATTGTACTTTGGAGTTTGCGGCACCCTGCTTTGCTGACTCTCGTTCTCGTACTCGAATGTGTCTTGAATCTCCATTTTGACCTTTGGTGACCTCCTCATATCTTGCCTTTGTGTAGATGAGAACGATGGCATTTGCAAGTTGTCGTCTAATGCTTTCAAAGGGGAGCGCGTGGGGAGAGACCTTTGACTTCGAACTGAGGCTGGTGTTAATGGAGACTGCGAGGATGGCACTTCGAAGACTCGCCGTCGACTCGGCGTCTTTGGAGGACCCATATTGCGAACAGGGCTGTCGATTGTTTCTTGCTTGAGATGGGGGGAGGCATCGCGAAAGTCGTTCTCTACATCGTCGAGGTCTTCGAGCCTCGAAGCTGGGGTCGAAACAAATTCGAGCTGTGTGAGAGTCTGAGTGTGGAATTTCGAGGTTGATGATGGCATATCGCCCTCAGTGCGTCGCCGCTTGCGTTTTCTGCTATACTCTTCCCCATCATATATGGCGTTTTCATCGTCATCATAGTCCATTGCTTGTTGGACGTTCACAAAATCAATCTGTGTCAAGGTTTGTTGATGAGATCGGTGCAGCGCGTCTAGGCTGTGACGAGATATAACATGCTGTCTTCGCGGTTTGAATTTTACTTGCTGCTGAGCCGCTGGAGAGCTGTAGACGCGGTTTGCGGGGGCTTTCGCCCTGGTTTGGACGGGCATGGAAGGAAGAGTTTTTGAAGACAATGGCGGTTTTACTGGTCTGTGTGGGATTGATACAATCAGGGCAGTGGAACGAACGACTCTCTCACTGATCCCATGAACCTGTCGTTTGAAGAGATGCAAGATGTTCTAGGCTCCGGATTGAAGTGTAAATCTCTTCGTCTGTCGAGATCGCGTCAACTTGCTCGGAGACGCGTGAATGACTAAGCGAGTAGGACCCGAAATACGTCATTGGAGGTTGTTGACAAACGGGAAGAAAGTCGAATTAGATATCCGTGCACCACCCCGCTAAACTGCTTTTGAACGCGACACGAAAACATCTTCGTAGGCCGAACGGCTTCGGAAACTCTATGTCTTCATGCGAAAAACTGTCTGGTAAAAAAAAACAACAACTAAGTATCCTGTATAAATCGCAAACATATATATAAATAGATTTGTGATGGTTTGGGAATATTGTGTAGAAAATAGGAGCAACAGCCTAGAAATTTAGCGAACTTCACTCTAAAAAGTCAGCTTAGATTTAGTCCGTGCGGGGCAATACTCGCTAAAACTTTAGTGAGAAATTGCTAGATTTCAACGAAATGTTCGCTAAATCTCATTGTGGGTTCGTTGGCTCTAAGGACCACGCCGCCATCCTTAAGAGGAGCAGCTTGCTTGAGATAGGAAAGAAGAAATATTACAACTTGCAGCAAAAATGGAGGAGAAGGAAAATTTACAAGGTAGGAGGACCTTGAGCTAATGCTTAAGATGCTCAAGGAAGAGGGTGTTCATGTA
>Ga0335072_10017475_pt1 | contig 10142 bp, 13 predicted proteins | sample Lox_Sample_21_FD_206725 | JGI IMG/M metagenome (GOLD analysis project Ga0335072, IMG submission 206725) | Soil microbial communities from Loxahatchee National Wildlife Refuge, Florida, United States - Lox_Sample_2.1 | ecosystem: Environmental > Terrestrial > Soil > Wetlands | place: USA...
GTAGATCACGTGCCTCAAGGTGGTGTTGGTTTTCGGCGTGTACATTCAACGCAGTACCGGTTTAGCGTTCCTCTTTTCAGAGCCTCTCTCAAAGATAATGAAGACCAATAGCAAAATAGCATGGATTATTTTTGAACCGAAGTCATCCAAAAAGGTTGGCCTTTCACATCCGACGAACAATGCACATGTCAACGCAGGGGCGTAAAAAGGGTAGAGAACTGCTAGGCAAGAAACTGTAGGCCATGGTTTTAGGGGATCTCCGCCCATGCAGCTGTTGTCCCGTGGGCGGATTTTCTCGCCGCAGATGCCTGTTAGGTTTGTCAGCTGCATAAAATAGCATGCCCCAGGCCTGCAGCCACGACAGACGCAACAGGCCCAGTCGCACCTATCACATTCCCATCAGCCAGTTGGATTTCTCGTCAAGAAACTCCGTCTCTCTAAAATCCGATCTCCGCGTTTTGTGAGTCATCGGCGAAATTGGAGCCTTTACTGCGTGGGGAAAGGATATGGAGATGTGGTGGCTTGATGTGATGATGAATGTAGCTATACGCGGAGAGATTATTGGGAGGAGCGGGATGGGATAGAGATTGCGGCGTTTTGCCTAGACGCCTCTCTTATTCGATGCTGAAGCCGAGAAAAACGGAGTTAGCATTTTGATACTCCATTGGGAAAATAGCTTGGCTCCTCTTCAAGTTAGCTAGGTTTTCTATTTTACGTGTGTTCGTATTCATTGATTAAGGCGGTTGGAGTCCAATTGCTGTAAAACCCAACATAATTCGGGTTTTGGTTTAATTTGTTGGCTACGGAATTGTCCATTTGGATATTTGCACTGCCCTGTTCGCCTACGGTTGTTGGACCGATTCGACCAAAAGTACAGCAATTCGGCAGTGGATACTTTTTGGGTCGAATTGCTGTGCTCCTATGCCCGTTGCTCGTGCATCAGTAGCGCGATGGCTCAGTGCAAGGCGCAATCCAGATGCCACATTTCAGGAACGTCCAGGTCGATCAATTTGGGGCCGTTTGCTTTGCTTCGAGTTTACAAGTAAATGCAAATTTTGATTCTTGAAGGACAGAAGGAAATTGAGATGTGAAGCCTTTGGGGAGATATCATGCTTGCTGCGCACAAAACATATGTATATTCTGAAAAGGGAAATTCCAGTAGACGTAGGATGATTGGCGTGTTTCGCGACACAATCCCTGCAGCACCCACATTTCGTGGTTTGTGAGTCATAGGCCCGCTGGGCCAAAAGAGGTGGCCGCCTGGAGCAAACCCAAACCCGCGCTTACGCGAAGACAAGCGAGTCGTCCCAGGCAGTTATAATGGCAGCCTTTTCCACCCTCAGGTTCTGTCTCTCTCTTCTTCTTCTTCTTCTTCCTCTTCATCATCCCTCCACAAATACATTACAAAGATACAACCACAGCATCGACAACACCGGAAATGGCTTAAGCCACCCCTCAGTCTTCTAGACCAACTTGTCCCCAACCGGCAAGATACCTTCACCACTTAACTCACTTTTCAACTCCACTCTTCAAACCCCTTCAGACCTCCTAACGGAAGATCTGAACCTCGGCCCTGCTCTAAGCAACAGCTCAAGCTTCCCACCAACCGCAACAATTTACCCCAGTCCATTCTACACGACGGCTTCCCAGTCAACAACATGGCTCCCTCCTACCCCCAATTCAAGCCAAACGGCACCATTGCAATCACCGCAGAACCCGGCCCAGCCTTCTCAGAACGACTTTGTGCTCTTCCCCCAAGCTCGTCGTTCGTTCGAGGCGTCTCCCAGCGCTCACAGTGCCCCTAGTCTGTCTAATAGCCAAGCCTTAAGTGGCTCATATCGTCGTCACTCTTCTCATCTTTCATCTGCCACGACCTTGCAGAACCAGAGAGTAGCCGCGATTATCCAAGGCACCGGACATTCTACAACATCTACAGCGTTCACTAATCGGCTCACCTCTGCGCAGAACGCGTTCTACGCTTCTTCTGCTCCATCTTCGTCAGTAGCTCTGCAGGCACAGCAATCTCGGCCTCGGCCAAAGGTTCCCCTCTTCTCGCAGAGCACCGGCAGCATTCCACACAATCAGTCTTTCCAACCCGCTCCAATGGCTCAAGGTATATCCGCATATTCCCAGTCGCAATTCAATAGCTCACGCGTATCCTCAGACATGGATCTCTTTGATGACTTCCCAGCGTTCGACGTCGAAGCCCCTGCGAACAACGCGTTCCAGGGAGCTTACAACTCTCCAGCCGTGCCAACGACATACGACCTTAACATGGTCCGTTCGGCATCGAGCTCCACCAACGTTGGGACTGTCTCTCCACAGGATCTGATCGTCCGTGACCCATCCTTCTCAGCTCCAAACTCCACTGCATTCACGAACTTGACATCTCCCTCGATGTACAACGAGTCTCCTGACTATGATCCATATGAGACCTCGCCAATGTTCCATGACACTGATCTTGATCCTGCCATCAGTGACCCATGGTTCCCACTCTTCCCCGACAGCAATGTCGTTGAGCCCTCTCCTGTTGAACAATCTCCTCTTCAGCCAAATGAGGAGCTTGAGGTTTCTGAACACCTACGAAACAATCAACACCGACGGTCTGGAAGTTCGCCTGGTTCTACGAAAGCTTCGTCTACTGCTGGAGTATCTGCGCGCAAGCGAAATCAACCTCTTCCTCCTATTCTTGTTGAGGATCCCACTGATACTGTCGCTATCAAGCGAGCTCGTAATACTCTTGCTGCTCGTAAATCCCGACAGAAGAAAATGGAGAGGTTCGAAGAGCTCGAGAGCGAAATCGCTAAACTCAAGGAGGAGCGTGACCACTGGAAATCGCTTGCTTTGGCGAGGACTGCTGCCCAGGAATGACTGACGCAAGGTCATATTTGCGCTGGCACAATAATTGGGGCGTGGGAGGCAATGGCTCCACGTCTGGGAGGCCGTAGTTGCACCCATCAGGTTTATTGCGAAGGCACTATCGGTCGTGGATAATTACGGTTCTTATGTACTTTCTTTCTGCTTTCCTGGCTTTACAATATTGTCGTGTGTGTAGGAATTGGGGCGAGTTCTTTGGTTTCTCACACTATTCTGTCACCGCGATGATTTTACTGCGTTGCTTTCTAGCTTTTAGCGATTCCGACAGCCTTTGGTGTCCGACTTCTTCGGAAGGAACGGTGTACCCGCTGTCTTTTTAGTTCAATATGAAAAGGATGATGACCTTATGCTTATATTCCCAATGATGTGACTCGTTCCTGTCTATTATCATATTGTGTAATATGGGACGCAGCCCTTTACTTAATAATCTAGAACCACGGTCATGCTTTGTGATTAAACATTCATGACGGAACACCGCCTAACATACACGTCTTCATGTACAATCTAACCTTTTACTCCACCGCTATGTACGAAGCTCTGCTTATGAGTCCCCGCTCAGTCATTAAGTAGCCATTTTCTCCCTAACGATGCAACACGCATTTGACCATGCCTTCACATTAACATTAGTCCAAACGACTTTCTCATTTGATGCTCTCCTATCGTTGCCGTTGCCAGCTTGAATCACCATTGCTCTAATGACCTGGGAACGCCTCGCTCGTAAAGGACAATGCAGCCAATTCTTTCCGAAGTATTAATATCTCCAATCTTTCAAAAACGGTTGCGTCCATCACTCCATCCTGTCGATCCAAGACCGGCCGTCGAGTACAACCCGAGAGGGGTCGATGTGGAAGAAAGGTCAATACGGTAGAGGAAAGATGCAGCTTGAGGTATGCATCCGCTGATCATCTCCTCCAAACCCACGTGCCGTCTTCTGTCTCGTGGTCACTGTTTCCGTTGCCATATCTCGCTGCTCCAACACCTGCTCGTGAGAAGAGATGCGGCTGTCGCTGAAGCCATGATCATTCAAGCCAACGTGGTCCGCTCCGGCTCCAGCTCCAGCCTCTAACCGTCACATCCACTCTTCCCCAGTCCCTTGCAGCATCCCGTACCGCTCCTCCCTCTCCCTCTCCCGGCGCCGCTGCGCCTGGTGCCACTCCTGCAGCGCCAGCATCTGCCTTGTGAACAACGGCTGCGCACGGGGGAAGGCCTCCTCCAGCTGGACCACAGGCTCCTCCCCCTCGAGCCGCACCACATCCGCGACGTAGCCCGCGAAGTCTTCCACGTCCGCGATCATCGGGTTCGCAAAGACCCGCGTGTGCGGGCTCGTCCAGATCTTCAGCATCGCCGACAGGATGTGCGGGCCGAGGATGTCGGTTATGCCGTCGAGATGCTCCTGCGTGGGCCGCACGCCCATGTCCCTCTCCCTCCCCAGCTCCGTCGACCAGTACGGGTAGAGATCGGGCCCCAGCAGCTCGCGCACCTGCGAGCTGGAAAGCAGCCATTCCGCGCCTGTGCCCCGCCTCGTGTTGACGCTTTCAAGCCAGCCGCCCAGCCAAGCACGAAGCTGCGCTTCGCCGCCCCCTGCGTCCGCGGAGGCGTTTCCGTTCTCGCCATGTATGTGTAGATCTGTGGCGCGCCGCACCATGCGCGGATCGATGCCCAGCTCTGAGAATTGGCTCTTGAAGCTCAGCACGAGCGTTTTCAGCGCCGGGTAATTGTCTATCAGGGGATTTTGGGCGAGCGCGAAGACTTCGACGCCGATGGACATGCCGAAAGGTTTGGCGCGTTGGATGAGGTCTGGGTACTGGGATAGGAGGGAGTCGAGCGCGGCGGAGACGTGCATGAGGGTGCGGATAAAGGCGCCGAGGATGAGTTGGTCTGGGACCGGGCGGTAGGTGGAGGTGGAGGATGCCAAGTAGTTGGGGGTGAGGAGGGGATCAACGCGGGCGAAATCTAGGAGGGACAGTTGGCGGGCTATGGACAGTAATGACTTCTGTGCACTAGTGTCAGAGATGTGGTCTATTATATAATTTGAGATCTACGGAGCGGCTGCCACCTCTATTGCATCTCTGCCCTTGCCCTTACCGCTGTCCTCGGATTGTACGCCTACAATCTTGTCCCCTTCAACCATAACCTCCCGGTCCCTCAGCTGCCGCATGAGTTCTAGAAATTGACTCTTTTGGAATTTGTCTGATTGGTTGTTCTTCACGCTGTCTAGGAGCTGCCCTGCTGTCCGCGCTAGTGCATCTGGATCATCCTGCTGCTGCTGTGCGCCTTCTCCTTCTCGTGGATCATGTATCAGGTCTGCCCCTATTCTTGCTGGCTCCAGCACTTGATCCGAGCTCATCAATCGTTCCGCTGACTCGTCTACCAATACATCTTGATCAATTCCAAGCGATTGCTCCCGCGCTGCTTGCTCCAGTGCAAGTTCTAATTGAGCTGCTTGGTCAAATGCACGTGCGAATGCCTCTTCATCAAACGCTTCCACACTTTGAGTTTGTAGTTGATCCAATTGCATTTGACTGGCGGTTATGGAGTAACTCGGTGCCTGTATCGGTGCCATTGGGGCTATGGTAGATAGCCGCTGGAAAGGAATACTATTGTAGCCCGTATAATTCGAAGCGGCCGAGCCAACTGGTTGACTTTGCTGCTTCGCGAACTCACTTTGCCAGCCACTCCCTAATTGCCGCGGCTGTGATTGTTGCGCATAGTTACGCTGCGGTACAGGACTCACGATACTCAGTTGCTGGAAGTCACTAGCCCATGCCACCGATGCGGGCTGGCTCAGCTGCTGAGGCGCATATGAACCCGAAAAGTCAGCAGACTGGAATTGTTGTGCTTCTGGCGGCGGTAATGGGATCCGCCCGGCTTGGAAGGCTTCGAACTCCGGATCTAGAAGACCAGCACTAGAGCCAGGAGATGATCTGAAACCCTAGGAAGAAAAAGTTAGAATCAAATCTATACAAAGGGTCGACGTCACGTACTTGAGAAGGCGAATGTCTGCTGGTGAGGCGATCTTGCTGTAAGGTCCTATCTACAGTGCTATGCTTCTGGAAGTTTTGCAGAGCATTTGACGGCCCGCAGAGAGCGTCTCCCATGATTACCGGTTATTCGAGAGAGAAAGAAGAAGTAAAGGAGGTAGAAGGGTTCCAAAGTAATTCAGGACCTCTTAAGCCGAGGTTGACATTTGATGTCCGAGACTGCTTATGTGATGCAGCCCAAGTATCCAAGAAAGACTCGAGTTGAAAGTCAAAGGACTGGTAACCTGACCAGACGTCTATATATCTATATATAAGACGTGTGAGAGAGTGGAGAGTAAATGGAACCGCAGAACAATGAGGCAACTCACCTAAACTTATTGATCACGAGCCGACTTCGCTATTCATCGGCTCCAAGGTTTCCCCGGATCTTTGATTTCGTATAGCGGCGATCAAGCTTCGTAGGGCGGCGAGAAAACTTTCCTTCCTGGACCTTATCCTTATCTGGCATGGCGCCATATCTGTCGGCAACTGCTCTGGACAAGTAAACGTAGGTCGAAATACTACGAGAGCCTCTCCAGCTTTCCCCTTCCTTCACAATTTGCTAGGTGTCAAAATGGTATGTCTTCTAAATTTTATGTTATGCTTTTCTAATAAATATTTGCGGCATTGCTAGCAATAAATACTGAACAGTCTTTGCTAATTATACTGCTAGGCACAAGTTATCTCGAATTCAGGACATGATGATATGATTGTGAGTACAATTGATTTAGGGGTTGCTGTGGACCAGCTTAGATGGCTACTCCAATTTCCCTTCCATTCGCACGCCGCAGATGGCTGACGGAGAGACCAGCATGATGCAGTCCTCGACTATTACGGCCGTCGACTAGCAACATGTTCCTCAGACCGAACCGTGAAGATCTTCGAAGTCGAAGGAGAGAGTCATCGTCTCACCGAAACTCTAAAAGGGTAGGTCAAGAGCTCTCGAACTTCGGACCCGTAACTAAGGGCAAAATCCAGTCACGAAGGCGCAGTCTGGTGCGTCTCCTGGGCCCACCCTAAATACGGCAACATCCTCGCCTCAGCCGGCTACGACGGGAAAGTCTTCATCTGGCGCGAACAAGGCTCGCAATGGCAACGCGTCTTCGACTTTGCGCTGCACACCGCCTCCGTAAATATCATCTCCTGGTCACCGCATGAATCTGGATGCTTGTTAGCATGCGCCTCATCCGATGGGAACGTCAGCGTTCTGGAGTTCAAGGACAACAGCATGGAGCATCAGATTTTCCAAGCGCATGGCATAGGCGTTAATTCCGTCTCGTGGGCACCGTCGACGACGCCGGGGAGCTTGGTTAGTAGTAACCCGGGCCCGGCAGGGGGCGTAAGGAGGTTTGTCACCGGGGGGAGCGATAATGTCCTTAGGTTGTGGGCGTTTGATCAAGCGAGCCAAACCTATAAGCAGGAGCGGGAGCCGCTGACGGGACATACGGATTGGGTAAGGGATGTGGCTTGGTCGCCTACTGTGCTGCAGAAGTCCTACATTGCCTCTGCTTCACAGGACAAAACTGTTCGGATTTGGACATCAGATCCGGCACATCCTGGGCAATGGAATAGCAAGCCCTTGAACTTCGATGTTGTGCTATGGAGGGTCAGCTGGAGCTTGAGTGGGAATGTCTTGGCTGTTAGTGGCGGGGATAATAAAGTCAGTTTATGGAAGGAAAACCTGAGGGGTGATTGGGAGTGTGTGAAGACTATTGAAGAGTAAGGATTCGGGTCTGAGGATGTTTATATGTTTGTCTTGACATCGCCATTGGCGTTCAGTGGGAAAAGAGTAGGCATTTTGGGACTACAGAAGGCTGAGTATAGATAAACGATTCTCCTTCACTCAAATATCTCTGCTCTGTCTGGATTTTGACCGAGTAAAGAGAATATGCCTCAATGAGTTTGTTCACTCGACTCACTATGCCAAAAACATGTCTAATATGGTCTATCATTTTTAACTTCTATGTACCGGTCTCTCTTCAAGATCTGCATGAATCCAGTCCTGCGGTCCACTCACAACATCGCAAAGCACTGAACAAAGGAGAGGAAGATTAGTGGAAATCAGAAACCATAAGCTAGGCTCAATAACTAATGTTGTCATGGAGGTCTTGCCGCCTCTCGCATCATTTGGTAGTGTAGATCGCAATAGACTATGGAAATTTGCAATAGAGGGTAGATGAGGGAAATGAAAACCATTATCCGAGGTGGAGAGATATCTGTAAGTAGGCCCTTTCCTTCTTATATTCGGGTCTGAAGAGCATTGGTGGTGCTGATGAGAAAATATCAATCATTTGCATCCAGCTTGAACATGCGCATGGAACAAATAATGGCTATATCACCACGTCATGGTTTCGCCGATAGTGTCCATGAACTTTAGAGCGATGGTGGCGTCCTTAGCTTTGTCCTCGGCAGTACCCTCAACTCTCCAGAAGATGAAGGGTCCAGAATAAGCAGGCTCTTGATCAGCTGGATCCGGCTCGACTCGCCACCAGCGACCAAGCATGATTTCGTTTCCGGGGAGTACGCAACCTTCGTAGGCCCATCCTGATGTCTGGCCGAAGCCGTAGTTCCCATCCTCATCTGGTAGAAATTTCATCATGGTGACACGTTGGAAGCCTGGAATACCTTGTTGAGGCGGCATTGCATGGATGCGGCCATTGAAGTGATATTGTTTGCCATCGTATCCTAAGCCGAAGAAGTCCTTTGTCTCTGGAGTCGACGTCTCTCCGGTGAGGTGATCACAGAGGGGTCCAAAGGGCTTCCCGTGCAGTACTTCTTCCAGCCTATCCGTGAAGTGCAGCTGAGGGTGATCTTTAATATCAAAGAACATTGTAAGATCCTAGACCACCAAAGTTAGCACTGAGGACTAATAGGCTTTCCAAAGTTAGATTTGCCTGAAACCCATTGTTTCCCTCACTTGTTTCGTCAACCAAAAGATCACGGCCATCGTTATTCCTATCACGGATTGCTGCGAGGTCATCTGCGTCTAAGTAGGCTATTGACATATTCATAAGTCATTGTCTATTATGCGTCATTTGGTTACTCACCAAATGCCCCTTTCCATCGTTTCCCAAGCTCTTGTGTTCCTACTTTAAGTCTTCCACACCATTGTTTCGGACGCTCACTTTGATCCAGGCCTCCATATATGTGAGAAAGCATACCTTCTCCGCCAGGTTGTTTGAAGTGAAACTTGAAGAAGTTTGCCACATGGAGAAGCCAAGAAAGGTTGATATCCTCGTTGTTTTTACCTTTAAAAATGGGCTCCTGGCTGTAGCACTTGTACACACGCTGCTGGGAATCATAGAACCGTGGAGCCCTAACGCAGCAAGTGTACGGATCCAGGGAAAATTGCAGGAGGCAGAGCTGTATGATGAGCACCAGCGAGCTCGAGAATCGGCTTAACTTCTGTCTGTTGGAATTGAATAGAGCATCAGTCTTACAAATTGCATCAACGATATTCGTACCCTCAGTCATGCAGGGCTTCGAAGCTGTTGCACCGACTATGAGCCGACGAATGAACTCATGATTCCGTCCGTATATTTCAGTGTCTCCATTATCATATATGATGTGCTCGTGGGCATCCGACTCTTTTAAATGATTGTTACCTCTTCTGTCTTCTCTTGACTATTTGTGCGGGTTACTTACGGATTATTAGATCTCTGAGCATGAACAAATATCTTGAGTGCAGAGGGTGAGGTCCACGGTGAAACTCAACATAGCGTTGTGAAAAGCAGCGGCGCTCAATATACTGGCGGTGAAGTTCTTCTGGTGTGGCGTTCTCAATCGGATCGAAATTGCATAAAAAGCGTTTGCGCCATACGCTGGAAGTTACACAATCATTCATCTTGATACAGACCTGAGCATAGTTCACGACGTCTCGATCGGCGGGAAGGTAACTGCAGATATGCTGGTGAACCTAGAAGAAGCAGTCAGCAAAAAGCAAGCACAATCAAGTGTTTGCATCAAGTATAACGCAAGATCAAATCAAAAGCACGGTGGAATGTGGTTTGGCCGGATGAAAGTCTGTGTTGTGACGTTATGAAAATGCGACGTTGACTTCCAGGACCCTGGTCTGCTTGCTCGATTATTGAAGGGCTATCAACGTACCTCAACGGGCAAATCAAGGAAAATCATGGAGCTCTGAGTCGAAATGGAGTCGCAGTGACCGTTAAAGGAGGACTGAGGCGAGGGTGCAGGCATTAGAAACCCAAAGTCTCGAGCGTACTTGCCGTGGGCATTCCCCTT
>Ga0335072_10017476_pt1 | contig 10141 bp, 9 predicted proteins | sample Lox_Sample_21_FD_206725 | JGI IMG/M metagenome (GOLD analysis project Ga0335072, IMG submission 206725) | Soil microbial communities from Loxahatchee National Wildlife Refuge, Florida, United States - Lox_Sample_2.1 | ecosystem: Environmental > Terrestrial > Soil > Wetlands | place: USA: Florida...
TTCTCGATGGGGACGGTGTTGCTTCACCTCAAGGTTTCGGTGGTTCAGCCGCCGCCGTTTTTGTTTCAGTCCCCTTCTCGATGGGGACGGTGTTGCTTCAATGCCGATAGGGTCTCGATATGGGCTCGGTCAATCGTTTCAGTCCCCTTCTCGATGGGGACGGTGTTGCTTCGTGGTGCGATCGCTGCTGAAGCTTCCGGACCGTTCGGTTTCAGTCCCCTTCTCGATGGGGACGGTGTTGCTTCGTTAGACATCGGATCTTCGACGGTGCCACTCATTCGTTTCAGTCCCCTTCTCGATGGGGACGGTGTTGCTTCCGCTCCTGAACTCTCACATTCTACACTACTTATGGGCCAGTGGAGAAGGCTATTCTTCGCGGATCTGGTTTCTGCGTCCAACCGCCCGCAATCTGCGAATACTCTCGCTACCATACGTCCCCGCAATAGTTTGCATACTCGCATTCCTCACACCTCTTCCGGACGTCCGTCGGCTCTGGCAGACAGCCGTTTGAGACCATCTCCCGCATCTCGACCATAGCTTGCCGGACCTCCCGTCTCAAACCCTCGTCAATGGGGACCGGAAATACGCGCCCATCCGGGATCCGGTAGACGAACCCGCACCTGACCTGTTTTGCCAACTCCGTTTCTACCAGTAGCGAGTAGCCTACGATCTGGAGCCGGTGATTACGTCCAACCTCCCCAGAGGTTAACTTGAATTCCACGATCGCTGCCTCAGTATCCGTCTCCAGCAGCAGGTCCAATTTGCCCGCTAACCCCAGATCCTCGTTCTCCAGCCAAACACCGAATTTACGGACGGCGCCCTCGAATCCGTACTCTCGCATCGTCCGCCGCATTTCGAGCTGTTCGACCATATCTTGCGCCGCCTTGCCCTCACCCATCTTGTAGGTCTGCTTGCCCACTCCGGGCATTCGGTGCTGATAATAGACGATGCGCCGACAATATGCCCATTGCTTCAAGTCGGTGACGCGCAGTATCACTGGTCGTCCTCCGCCCCCAGTACTTTCAAGCGCGGTTTCTCGCGATCCCGCGCTTCCGCTTCGGCCTTTAGCTGATCGGCGTCGCGGCGGTACTGATCCAGCACCCACATGTCTTTAAGGTCCTGTTCGCAAACTGGAATTATACGGACCCGCCCAGACTCGTTGCCCAGTTCGTTCCTCAATCTCAAGGCGAGTTCTTGGCGTCGATTCCGATTCATCTTACCGAAGAACGCGCTGAACTGGATCCTCTCCAGTCCGTAGTCCATGCAAGCATCCGCGATGCGCGTGCGTAGCCGGTCATTCTCAATGTCATAGATGAGCACGACCGACACTTCTGGGGCTCCCTTGCCTTGTTGCAGAGGCTTGAGCACCCCGGTATATCGATTCTTTCGCGCCACGGCTTACCACTTGAACGAATATGATCGGTAGGGCCGGAGTCCTCGCACGGCACTGGCTGCAAGCCGGGCCTGCATTTGGATGATGGAGCGTACCTGGTGCTCCTTGCCCCGGTGCTGTTCCCCTGCGACCAGGCGCAGCAAAACACGAGAAGCGACGCTTTCCTTTGACGCCGCATCGAGCATGCCCTTCTGTAAGACTAGGTGGCCTCCCTTGTTGAGCCACGATAGGATGGGGCGGTCCACGACTGGCTGTCGAAACTCCTCCATTAGATCCAAAACCAGCGACGGCTTGCCACTTCGCTCCACATGAAGAAAGCCCGCGAACGGTTCGAGGCCGGCGTTCATCACGGCTCCCCAAACGTGTGAGGTCAGGATGCCGTAACCGTAGTTAAGTGCAGCATTGACGGCATCAGTGGCCCCCTGATGGGACCGGCCTGCAAAACCGAGAGCATCTGGGAGCATGTTGCCGATCTGCTTCCAGTAAAGCCGCCCGCCAGTCCCTTCCAAACCCATGAGTCCGGGGCGAACTTCGTCGGGTGTGACGCCCTGAGTCGCAAGCGCGGAGCGCCGCAGCCGACGGAGAGCGACGGCGGTGCTTTCTAGGAGACCTTTCTTTTCTCCGTCTCGACTTTTTGCGAAATAACGAAGGAGCTTTTCCTGATTGTGCAACTTGCCAGCGACGATCCACCGGCATAGGTCGGCGCCGCGATCACTCTGGCAAGCGGTGAGTTGTGCGCGGCGTGTCTCGACGGTCGCGGTCAGCATTGGCGACGTTATCAACGCCAGAGGCTTTCCACTGGAATTCAGAAACGCGATCCGAATTCCGCGTTCGCACAGTTCCTCAATGAGGTCCGACGAAAAGCTGATCCCTCGCGAAGCGATGATGATCTCTTGCAGCCGCATGAGTGGAACCTGCGCACAGACCGACTTCCCTTGCTTGACGACCACCCGTTCGCTCTTCTTTCCAACGAACAACCCGAATCCGGAGACGAACAACTGCGATCCGTTCTCCGTGGCGAGCAGGATTACACTGCCGTCGTCTGGGAGCACCGCGTCGTCAACTGGTGGCAGGGGGAGCTCCAACTGCTCCGGTACGACATCAACCCCTCCGGTGATCAAGTTGTATTGGCCTTCCGAAGCCGGCGGCTTGCGGGGCGGGCTAAGAATTGAAAGTGGAAATGCAGCCATCCGTGATCCCTCTCGTTAATATCGAATCGTTCCCCTGCTCTTACTCACTTCTACGCGTCGCTCCTGGAATGCAAATCCAATCCCCCAGCCCCATAGGGCCGGCAAATGGTATAGCACGAGAGTTCTTCGTTCCAATCGATCTGATTCATGAATTGACGGTACTGACGACCGGCGATGGGCACCAAATAGCGGGCCGCGCCCAGCCAGCTTCCCTGTGCCGTCGCATCCGGGATAAGAACTTCCGGCAAAACTTCGTTTCCATCGAATAGACTCGCCCATTGTTCTTCCAGAGCCTCCCGCTCTTTACTCGACTCAAGCCCAAACGGTTTCCAATCATCGACAAAAAGCTTATGAAGGCGCTCCGTTTTCTCCAATATCTGGCGTTCCAGCTCCACTTTCAGATCGGCAGGATACGAACTGTTCAGGAGTACGTCCACTGCGCTGTCGGTAAGGTCTGTTTCATCTCGTTCACAGAATTTCTTCAGGACATCGGCTACCGCATTTACGTGTTCTTCGATGTATGGAAGATACGGCCTAACGCCTTGCGGAAATTTCAAAAACACAAATACTGGCGAGGGTGCATGAAGACCCCGCCGGTTACATCGCCCAAAACGCTGCACTATAGATTCGATCGGTGCCATTTCGCTAAAGCAGACATCGAAATCCAGATCGAGCGAGACTTCGACAGCTTGCGTGGCGACCAGAACGACTCCGGACTGCGGCTGTATGCGAGATTCAATCGCCGCCCGGTCGGCAAAATGATACCTCGAGTGCAAGAGATGAGACTGAACATCCTGGCGTAGCCGATCCCAGAGTTGGATTGCACGGCGAACTTGATTCACGACAACCAAGACGGAGCCGCGCCGAGATGCTTCGATGATCAGACGGATTGCCTTCTCACTTTGAGAGTCGAAGGGCAGCAGGGTCAGGCTATGCCGAGCCTTCAGTGCCCATGGCGGCTGTTCGGGTACCGGCCCGATATCCATCGTGCGGGTCAAAACCTTCTTGAGATGATCCGGAACCGTCGCGCTCATGAAGAGAACTCGCGCACCCAGGCGGCGCTCCAGAAAGATCAAAGCTGCCAGAGTCAATGCCGTGACTTCCGGTGCATAAGCGTGAATTTCATCCACTACAATCCGCGCGCCGCTGAATGCGACCATAAGCCGCTCGGGTCCGCGAGTCGCGAACAATAGTCGAATCACTGAGAAGACGGTGCTCACCGTAACTGGGGCAGCGAACAGTCTTGCCAGTTCATTTTGGTCCTTTGCGCTTTTCTGAGCGTCCGATGGAGCATACATCAGCTTCAGGAACGACTCATACAAGTGCCTGGCCGAGCGGCCGTGAAGGAGGCTTACTGTTTGATTCCAGCGCTCCGGGTGTGCGGACGCGGTTGAGTCCAGCCGCTCAATCAAGCGCTTCTGCATGGCGTTCAACGATGTCTGATACGGCAGAAGAATGCAAAGCCGGCCGTGTGCTCCGGATTCCGCTTGGCGCGCCGCCCAACGTAGCGCGGCTTCAGTTTTCCCGCTGCCGGTCGGTGCGATCAGGAGTGCTGAACCTTGGTATTCGCCGACGGCCAGTTGATGCGGCTTCCAGGTGAAATCCGGATACATGTTGTTTACTTCACTTCTGGCTCGGACAGCCGTCCGGACCTCATTCACCTGAAAGCTCGCCAGATGATCTGAGGTCAACAGCCAGCCGCGAGCGTGAATGGCAGCAAGAACTGGTCGCCAGTCACGGAACTGCGGGGCGCCAGGTCTGCGCCGTTCGCCCCCTGCGGTCATAGCTTGCATGAGACAGTCGACCTGGGATAAAGCCCGAGCGATGCTCTCCCCGTAATCAAGCTCCATGAAATTAAGGAGGGGATATGGTTCAAAAGAGGGCCAGCCGAGGTAGGCAAAGATTTCAGGGGCACGCCGCAGGATCTCGTGGAGCAACGCCGCATCGACGCTGGGAATTCCGATACTCAGCTTCCCGAGATCAGTATGCTCAGAAGTCGTGCCTCCCATGAATCGGTCGCGCAATTCATGCCACCCGCGATGATGGGTGGCAATTGAGGCAGCGATCCAACGAAACTCCACTTCGGGCACGTCCAACCATGCCAGGAAAGCCAAACTGAGCACTTCATGGCGGTTTCTGAACCGCGGCCCATGCGGTTGCAGCGCCGCTTGAAAACGCGGGTGAACTTTGCCGAAATCGTGCATCAGACTCGCATAAGCAAGAACTCGATGGAGACTTGCTTCAGGCCCGGCAGTCCACTCCGGTCTATATGCCGCTAGAAACTGACTTGCTTGCCCACAAACGTCGCAGAGGTGATTGAGCAGCGGAGATTTGTCTCCAGACTTGGCTTGGAGGTGGAACATTCGAGCGGCCAGATTTCCAAGGCTAGGCGGAAGCACGAGGTCCTCGCACTGGCCAGAAATGCAGGCCTCGTTTGAGTGTGCGTCCCGAAAACTCTCGCCGCTCACTCGGGTCAATCGAAAACTCCGCGGGCAGTTTATCGCGCGCGATAAGATCGTCCGTTCCGCCGAAGATCCGCAACGGCGGCCGTGTGACCTGCAAATAGCGATCCTGAACCGCGAGCCGCCGCCTCTCATAGTCAATTAGAGACGGGAGCAACACCGTGGTTCCCGGCGAAATCCATGGCCGCCACTCGAAAGGCAATAGAGTGTCGGCAAAGAATGCGTCAGGCGAACTTTCGAGTTCGATAAATTGAGCCCGGTGGCATGTCGCAAGATCCTGCGACCGGCCGAGAATGTACGAGAAATAGGGACTCGCGAAGGAATCTCGAAATCTTTCGAGAACGCCCACGTCTGCCGACCTCAGATAGAGCGCGAGCTTGGGCTTTAATAAGAACTCGCGGCGCTGAACGTTGGTTTCGCATTGAACATTGATGGGATGCGGCCAGCCGCGCTTAGCGAGTGTAGATTTCCCGGAACCGCGCTCGATTGGGTGAATCGTTTCCAGGTCCAACGCCTTGCCCGAATGTTCGAAGGCGTATGCGAATTCTAATCCGTCCGCATCGAACCACTCTCCGACGACACCAGCAAGATGTCCATAGATAGTCGCGGGAGGCGGCATATCGAAGGTCGGCAACCGTCCCACCTGAACGCGTGGATAGCGGAATGACGTTGTCGGCGACGACGATTCGACTTTGAGTACGGTTATGCGAGCCATATCGGAGCGCTCGTATCAAGATCGACGATCAGCTTACGAATCACCTCCACCGGGTGGGCCAAGAATGATCCCTGAAGCTCGTTTGTGACCTTCTCGAGATTCCCGCGCTGTTCATCCAGATATCCTTTGCTCAGTCCGGCGTAGAATCCAGACAGAAGATCGCTTCTAAAGACCGAGACCGTTTCGCTCAGAGCATGATCTTGAATCTTGGGTGTGCCGTCTTTCTTGTCGGCGCCGATCGCCGTGCCAAACAAATGGTTCCCGCCTTTCGCGACAGCAAGGAAAAGTAGCTTCGGAGCGACGTCCGTGTAGTGAAGGGCTTGTTTCGCGCCTCCGCTAATGCGGCTTAACCCCTCCAGCAGTTGCTTCAGACGCGATTTGCGGGTATCGAGGTCGAGTTCGAACGCCTTATTGTTATCGTAAGCCGCCAGGCCCCGGTCCTCCGCTATTCGTTTGCGGACCTCGTCCAGGTGCCTGAAGCCGGTGCGATCCACGTGGTAGAACCTGCCAAGCATCCGAAGATCAAGAGAAAAAAGTCCCACAAGGGTTGTGCGGTAGAACTCGTGGACGTGTGGGACTGCGTCGCCTTCTCCCCGCGACATGCTCCCATAATCGAAACCGAGTTCCTTGAGGGGGCTAACAGAAATCAGTGTACTTACCTTGAAGGGCGATACCCGCGTGAGGGTGACAAAGCTCTTCCCGTCTTTCTCCTGGCCTGTGAGTCCCTTTGCAGCCCATTCCTTGTCGATTTCCTTGGAGCTTCCGGGAGCGCGCATGTAGCCGAAGAGATCGTCTTCGGCGTACTCGATAGGGTTGGCGTCAGTGTAAGCGATCTTCTCCTCGCGAAAGATCGGGGCGGGAGTCCAGCCGGGCACATCCTTGAGCGTGTCACGCAACCAATACCGAAACGCCTGCGCTGAAACGTATGGCAAGATTCCTTCGCGAGTGCGAACATACTTGACGGTGCTCCAGTTGTCATATCGGCGTTCGGGCTTCGACATCTCCACTTGCGAGCCGAAGTTGTTCAAGGCCGATGCCGGGCAATCAATCAAAAACGCTCCGGATAAATGCGCCATGTTATCGTTGCTCCTGAATCTCTTCCGATTCCAATTGTGGTAGCTCTTTCAGCTGCTCTTGCGGTAATACCTCAATCAAGCGAATGAGTATCAACTCGCGAACAAGACCTTCGTCGCGTGGCGAGGCATCATCCTCATTAGTCAAATCGAAGGCTTGGAGAATCGTCTCAGTTGCTAATGGCGCCTCATTAGCGCGCTTCATTCGGTCACTAATTTCGGTAAGCGTCCGAATATAATTCGTGAAGCCCCTTCTCTGAAAAAGCCGATCAAGGTAGCTTTCGGCTTGCCGCGAAGCCGCAATCTGGTCGGCAAGCTCCTTAATCGCATTGACTTGTTCCTGGGTCATCTCCAGCACCTTTCTGGCAAAGTGACATGCGAGTTCAAAAACGCCGGCTTCACGGCCGGCATGCGGAGTGAAATGTCGATGGAGGATCGCACTTCGCCCAACCGTTGCTCGGCGCAACATATTACCAATGTCCTCAAAAAAGAGATTGCGTCTATACCCCGATGGGCTGCGCTTCGGAGACGCGGTCGCCGCCTTGCGTGGTTTTGCCGAAACCGTTTCCCAAGCACTGTCGCGGATTGCCCGATAAGCAGAATATTGCTTCGCAGTGCGGAGAAAGTCCAGAATGCCGCGCTTTAATCTGATCTCTTCAAAATCCGGTCCGCTGCCGTAATTTGTCATGTGGCAGCCGAGCAGATCGACGAGCGGCAACTCCGCCGCAGCCGGCGTTTGGAGAACTTCCTCGGCTGTTTCGAGCAAGCGTGTGGATGGCCAGTTCAGACTGGGTACCTGTTCTGGACTTGCCTCGATTATTTGTGAAACCCGCTTCGCGAAATTCGAAGTAAGACAAAACATCCAGTCGTGGTGCGGAGTCCACCAGAACAGAGGACGTCCGTTCACTTTGAGCGTCGCTAGCGGGTAGAACTGAACGGCGAATAGGCAAGCCGAACAGACTGGCAGTCCCGGCTCGCCGCCCGGTCCAGCGGTCATCGTTGCGGCGCCGGTCAGTAGCGGGATTGTGCTTCGATCAGCAATCTGCTGCGCCGATCGTCGGCAATACGCACATTCCCGTCCTGGGTGGGCTGGCCAATCGAATGCACGAAGGAGAGCATTTTGTTGCTGCTTCTTTTTCGCTGCCCCCATTGTTGCGTTGCACCAGCAACTGTTCGGAAAATGAACCGTCAGGTATCCAATCCATGCCGTCTGGGAATACAAAGTCGCTAATTCATCGGCTTGCCTCGAAACGTCCGCGGCAGTGAAACTGGAACACGGTTTGTCAATGCGGAATTCGAGAACTGCGGCTCCTGCGTCCACAAACGGGTCTCCGACGAATTGGATACCTGGCGACATTGGAACTCAGCCCCCTTCTCAATGGGGACATTTAATACGCTAACGCTCAATGTTTCAGTCCCCTTCTCAACGGGGCTTCAATCTCGGCGCTTTCCTATGCATTCGGAGTTGGAATCTGGGTCGACCGGAGAAGCGCCGAGCGTTAGGTAGATCCTAGCACGCTATACGATAACGGTCAATAGGAAATGTTAAAAACATCCCCTTTCCCCAGACACATTGCCGACCCGCGCCAATCCATTGCCCCAAATACAAGTAAGGCATGAACTCGGCAAGTTTTCCCTCGTACTCGACTTCGCCTACGAACCCGCCCAAAGAGTGTCGTTGACCCGTGTGTGACGAGAGTCGATCGACGGTCGCCCGCTGCAATTTGCTTCGTATAGTTCTGACCGCCGCCGCGCGCTCTCCAATACCCCGGAAATCGATATCGAGGGGGCCAGCGCCATAAAGCATCCGGAGGGTGCTGATGCGGTCACGCAAACGACCGAACAGGATACCGAATTCTGGATGTTCCGCCACATGATGCCCGCTCTTGAGTTCCGTGGGCGTTACGAACTGTACTCGCACCTGTTCCACGCTCCCAGCGATGTCGCTCATGCCCATTTCCATTGCGATGGGTGCTGTCAATTCGCCCACACGGACGCGCTCGCCATCAAAGACCCGGGCTACGGTCACACCTCTCAGGTCCAGTTGATCGACAGCCGTCATGTCGGCGCGCCCCCTGCCGGGTCCCAGTCCTTCCCGTGCGAGTCGAGCAAAGGCCAGCACAAAATACGCGAGCGCCGGGTCTCTCACGTCGAAGATGTGCACATCGAAGTAGAAAGCCTCACCTTGTCGAACCGTCCTCCCGTCCAGGTGCGAGGCTCGGAACACGAACGGCCGTGGCCAGTCTGCTAAGCCGCTTGGCCCCTCGCCGCGAGCGGCTCGCGGTTCAAAGACGCGCGCGTACGGGCAGGTGGCGCGCACATCGCAGATGTTCGCGTCTTGGCAAGTCGGGATGCAAACCAGTTTGCGAAAGATGTTGCCGAAGGCGCCACGCACGATATTGCCCGATTTGTACGGCGGGAAATATAGCGTGCCCGCGGAGTGAAACTGAAACCGAAACCGATAGAATTCGAACGTCAACGCGCCAGCATAGCATCGTTCTCTGCCTCGAAGCGGGCACCGCTTTGTGTCTTGGTGCGCAGGAAAGGCCCAAGGAACAAAGGTCCTTACGCCGTCAAACGCCCAACGCCGATCCCACCCGACTCGACCGCGCAAAACCAATCCGATGATCGCCCCGATGGCGTCCCATCACCAGACTGATAGGCGAGACATCGGCCTTATATTTCAGGAGATGAACATGGAGGTTCCAGAAGACACGCTTGGTTCCGTCATCGAGGAGATCGCTACCATTCTCGCCACCGGCTACCTTCGCCTACTCAAAGAGCGAACGCGGAGCGAATCCATCCCTCCTCCAAGGCGCCAAGAAACCGGAGAACCGGGTGAGACGGCACCGGGCGTGTGTGCTAATGCGCTACGAGTTTAACGCCGCCTGGAGAAAGGAGGCTGATCTTGAACCACACGCTCCAGACGGATACGGCCCCGCTCTTGCGAACAGCCGCCGGCCAACTCCGTTGCGCTATTTACACCCGCAAATCCACCGACGAAGGCCTCGATCAGGAATTCAACTCGCTCGACGCGCAGCGCGAAGCTGCCGAAGCCTTCATCTTCAGCCAACGTAGCGGCGGGCTCGTCGCCTTGCCTGAGCGGTACGACGATGGCGGCTTCACGGGCGGGAACCTGGACCGGCCCGCGCTGGACCGGCTCTTGGCCGACATCCGAACCGGGTTGATCGATTGCGTGGTCGTATACAAAGTGGATCGGCTTAGCCGATCGCTGGTTGACTTCGCCCGCATTATCGAGATCTTCGAGAAGCACCACGTCAGTTTTGTTTCGGTTACGCAGCAATTCA
>Ga0335072_10017477_pt1 | contig 10141 bp, 7 predicted proteins | sample Lox_Sample_21_FD_206725 | JGI IMG/M metagenome (GOLD analysis project Ga0335072, IMG submission 206725) | Soil microbial communities from Loxahatchee National Wildlife Refuge, Florida, United States - Lox_Sample_2.1 | ecosystem: Environmental > Terrestrial > Soil > Wetlands | place: USA: Florida...
GCGTCAAGGTAGTCGGTCACTCCCTCGGGAGTGCTGGTGAGCAGAGCCCGCGCGTGCGCGAGCACCACCGGGTCGTTGTCCACGTAGACGATGCGGCTCTGCGGGGCCAGCGACTGCGCGACCTCATGGGTGTTGTCAGAAGTCGGAATGCCCGTGCCCACATCGAGGAACTGCCGGACACCTGCCCCGGTCACCAGGAAGCGAACCGCACGGCGCAGGAATGCGCGGTTGGCTCGCGCCGACGCCACGATGCCGGGAAATTCCGCCATCGTCCGATCTCCCGCGGCGCGGTCCGCGGCGTAATTGTCCTTGCCTCCCAGCCAGTAGTTGTACACACGGGCGATGTGCGCGACGCTCGTGTCGAACGTCGGAGCTTCCGCCTTCTCCAGCGCTGTGGCTATTTGCCACGGTGTATCGCCGGCCATTTCCCGCCCTTCGTGATGACCTTCTCGGCTTGGTTAGCTGTGAGCCACTTAGTGTAGGCGTTTGCCGAATTGCCGGGCGACCCTGCCGCGCCCGCCGGACCTGTCATGATCCTAAAACCGTGCAGAGCTACTCGCTGACCGGCTTTCAAGCTCGTCGTTGCCCCCGCCGTACAAGACACGGGTAAGCGCGCGGCTCGACCATTCAGCGCGCCGCATGCCGATGATCGGCAGAACGTACCAGTGCGCACATCGCCGGAAGTGCATGCCCAGTACGACGCCCTGCACCTCGGCGTTGGCACGCGATGGCCGACCGGCTGCCTGAGTGTTCATGCCGAAGTGCTACCAGCAACGCCCGCACATGCCGGCCGACGGCGTGCGCCGCGGGTGGTCGCCGCAGCTTCGAGCGCCGATGACGGGCCTGAGGTGAGGCGGCGGCTTGTCGCAATCCGACTATCCGGTCATGTTTCGGTGATCCGAGGCGGCTGCCAGGCCCGCATGGGCACGGACAATCAGCGATTCGTCTTCTGTTCGAGTTCCGTGGGGTACCGGTCGCCCACAATCGAGACCTCGGCCGCGGCGCGGCCGATGCCGGCAAGGTCGCCGCTGGTGAGCTCGACGGAGGCTGAGCGAAGGTTCTCCTGCAGCCGGCGCACCTTCGTGGTCCCGGGGATCGGCACGATCCACGTGGCCTGCGCGAGGAGCCAGGCAAGCGCGAGCTGCGCTGGGGTTGCGCCCTTCGGCGCACCGATATTCCGCAGACGCTCGACAAGGGCCTGGTTCGCCTTGCGCGCTTCGACCGTGAAGCGCGGCAGCGCGTTGCGGTTGTCTGCACTGTCGAAGGTGGTGTGCTCGTCGATGGCGCCGGTGAGGAAGCCGCGCCCCAGCGGGCTGTAGGGCACGAAGCCGATGCCCAGCTCGGCGCAGACCGGGAGCACCTCGTTCTCCGGGCGCCTCCACCACAGCGAGTACTCGCTCTGCACCGCGGTAACAGGCTGGACGGCGTGTGCATGGCGGATCGTCTGTGCGCCGGCTTCGGACAGGCCGAAGTGCCTGACCTTGCCTTGCGCGATCAGGTCCCCGACCGTGCCGGCGACCTCTTCTATCGGGACGTCGGGATCGACTCGGTGCTGATAGAGCAGGTCGATCGTCTCGACTCCCAGGCGAGCGAGGGAGGCGTCGGTGGTCTGCTTGATCAGCTCGGGTCGGCTTGAAAGAGCAGGCCGGCCGGCCGCGTCGACCTCCCCGAACTTCGTGGCGATGACGACCTGATCACGAACCGGAGCGAGCGCGTCGCCCACAAGCTGCTCGTTCGTGAACGGGCCATAGACCTGCGCCGTGTCGAAGAGCGTCACCCCAAGGTCCACCGCCGCCCGGATCAGCGCAATCGCCTCGCTCCGGTCCAGAGTGGCGCTGCGGTGGTAGCTCAAACCCATACAGCCAAGCCCGAGCGCCGATACTTCCAGCCCACTCGTCCCCAGCGTCCGTTTCTCCAACGCATGTTCCATGCGTTCAATCGAACCACGACTGACACACGTGGAAGGGGACGCCGCGTTGACAGGGACCGGCAAACAGGCGGCCACGGGTTCGATCAAGCATAGGTCCGCTACTGATCGCGAGCGGGTGTCCGAAGGCGTCGGCGACACAGGGTTGCGGCTGCCGCCCAGTCGGCAGTTAGATGCGCACGCTGCCGTCCTCGCCGAGTGTCCAGCCGGGATTGTGCGCGACCTCCCACACATAGCCGTCGGGGTCGGCGAAGGCGCCGGACGTACCGCCCCACTCTGCACGGGCGGCCGAACGCAGGACGGTACCGCCTGCCCGTTGGGCCTCGGCCAGTACACCGCCGACCTCCTCGGGTGAGCGGACGTTGTGGGCGAGCTCGACCCCGGGAGCACCGTGACCGCCGAGCGCTGTCCACAGGCCGAAGACCATCCCCCCGGCCTGAAAGAAGCAGACCTCGTCGTCGGGCTGCTGTGCGTCGTGCCAGCCGAGCGCCTCATAGAACGAACGGGCTCGGGCAAGATCGGTGACGCCAAGCGTCACAACGCTAATGCGCTGGTCCACCCAGACATCATCGCAGACGCAGCCGGATGCACACTCATGTTTGACATGGAGGTGGTCATGAGGCTCCAGGACACGAGCATCTGCGCCTCGATCGCCGGCGTGATGCCGCCCTGAGCATTACCGCGATCGGCGCGCTACCGCCGTGACTGGCGAGCCGCTCACCCTGCCCGCACGAGACGCCCACCGCGCGAGAACAGAAACCAGGGGTTATCGTCGATCACGCTGGCGTTCGTCCATACCCTGAATCGGCAGCTCACCGGCCAGTTTTGCTGGCTCTCGCCAGCGCCATCCTCTGACCGGGCCTTCAGCGTGGGCAGCAGCCGGCACCACTGCTCTACTTAGAACGCTTGAACGCGCCACGTACCGGCCTTGCGGACTGCGAGCAAACGCGCTCATGCCGCCCACGGGATGAGCCAGCCAGAGTGGCCCTGCATAGCCCTCGTCAGAGGAAGCCAGCGAGCCCGACCGCCTCATCGGCGAGCTCGATGCCGACGACCTTCGATCCTACGGCGCGCTGGGCAGCCAGCCAGCTCACGACATTGCGGCCCGTTTAGTGCACTCAGGCGGGCCGCCGCGGTGTGTTCCTGCGGGCCAGCGCTCAGATTCCCGCGGCAGCCGTGGCACTGCCAGGCATGGGCCCACTGCGTGCCCAACAGCGCAGATGCGCGAAGTCGGCCGCCGGAACAAGCGCGCGAAGCCGGCGCGCAGATGGCGCGTCGGCCTGACGGTCCGCGAAAGATAAGTTCCCGGACACCAGAGCAAGGGTCGTTATTTGGTTTGTCTTGCTGTGATTTGACCTGACTGAAGCAACGGGCCCTGGAGGCATCAATGCCGACATCAGGTAAGGCGCTGGCAGCGTCGTGCGCGGCCGGCGCACTGGCGCTCGGGTTGCTGTCAGGGGGAACGGCGTCGGCGGCAGCGCGGCGCGCGGCGGCGAGGCAGCACTCCGCCCCGCATGGCCGCAGCTGGGTGCGGCGCAACCGCCAGCTTGTCGGAGTCGACCTGCCAGATCGCGCAGGCCGGCGATACCGGGTCGATGGACGTGCACTACACAATCCCGAAGGCCAGCGGCGTGTCGCAGGTGGTCTTCGCTCCGGCGGGGAACCACAGTGTCACGCTCGGGGAGAACTCCGCCGGCCAGGAGCCGACCGCGGTCGGCGTGTGGATCAAGGGCATCGGCGGCACGCCAGGCACGCCGCTAGCGAACAATGAGCTCACGTTTGCCGAGGCGTGGGCGCAGGTCAACGGCCAGGACGACGTGTTCTATCCCACCACTGTCACCTACAACGGGTGGCAGCTGATCACGGCGGCGCTGCCCGCCGGGACGGCGTTCCCGCTGACGCTGAATTTCCTGGACTTCCTGGTGATCAATCCGTCGTCGACGACGACCGGCGACGTGTACGTGGCCGACCTGGAAGGCCTGTACTCGCCGCGCCTGGCCACGCCGTACGTGTACACGGCCGTGCCGCAGAATCCCTCCTGGCTGCAGTTTGACGAGAACCCGGCGCAGTTCGCCAAGGGCGGAGTGACGGTGTGCGACCGGGACCATGCCGACCGGAGACAACCTGGCTCCGCTCCAGGTGCCGGTCGCCAACCCGGCCTCGCACGAGTGGAACAGCAGCAACTCCCAGGTGGCCACCGTCAACCCGCAGAGCGGCGAGGTGCATGCCGTGTCGCCGGGCACCACGACGATCACCGTCGAGTCCGGCGGTGTCACCGGCACGGTGACGATCACGGTGACCAAGTAGCCCGGCGCTTCCGCCCCTACGGCCGCCTGCCGTCCCGGCCGGGGCTGGCAGGCGGCCACGTTCCCCTATGTTTGCCTCCTCCGATCACATCCGGCCAGAGAAGCTTCGCCCCGGGACCACCGAGGTTCCCGGTTTGGGATAGACCGCGTCAGTCACTGCCGGCTGATCCTCGCGAAGGCAGTGACGCCGCTGAAGGCGGTCCGCGATGAGTGCTACGAGGCTGGATGGCTGTGCGGTAGATACCGCGGTGGTCACGGCCGGCCGAACCGCGGAGCACGACCCTTCTGCGCCTCTACGCTCAAAGCTCGCCGATGAGCAAGCATGCGCTGATCGGCGCGAGGAGGCGCTGGATCGTCTGTTTGCCTACTACCTGCAGCTGGGTCGTGATCCCCAACGGCGGCGCGGCGCCCGCTGGATGAGCACCGCCGTGATCATTCATGCCGCCGTGACGGTCGTTTTCTTCCTTGTGGACCGGCCCGTCGGGCCGGCGGGAAGAATCCTGGCAGCCTGCCAGCCCATTAAGCGCGGCCTGACAAGTCCGTCTGAGTCAGCACCACACTCAGACCGCCTAGGTCAGCGAAACCTACTCGCCGGTCACGCACATTAGCGTCCCACACCGCCGAGCGCACGATCGGCCGCGCACTGTCAGCGCCGCCAGGTACGGTTCTGTTAGCCCTCAGGCGCGGGTCGGCGACGAGGGCGATCAACAATCCCGATAAGGACCCGAGGAGAGCGGCGGTGGAGTCAGATACCAGCTTCGAGGCTGCGCTGAGCCTGACGCAGGACAAGGCAGAGGCAGCGCTCAAGTCCGCCGGCACCGTGATGCGGGAGCTGCGCAAGGCCAGGGCAGCCGCGGCGAGTGGCCAGGTGCGCGACCTGCGCCGCGCCCTCGAGGCGGCCGTCGGTCTCACCGGCGAACTCAGTGCGTCGGCGCAGCGAGCACGCGACAGCTTCGACATCGACGAGACCGCGTATCTAGCGTCGGGCGAGTACGCCAAGGAACTGCTGGCGATGGCGGCCGACCGGGGCGTCGGGCTGTACGAAGAAGACGAGCGACTGCTGTGTTACCCATCCGTCGTGCGCGTCATCCCCGGCGACGCCGTCGTGGAGATCGACCGTAAGAGGGAACGCCGGCTGCGTCCGTCGGTCTTGCTTAGCCTGCTGGCGTCAGTCCAGCAGCGGCCGGCGAAGTTCCGTGCCGAGCAGTTGCTGGAGAGTCTCGCCGAGGCCTACGACCTCGTGGTTGCCCGCGCCGGCAAGAAGCCGGACGCCGTCATCCGGCTGGTCGACATCTGGGACGTGCTGACGCTGCTTCCCGGGCAGGCGAGGGAGTACACCCGGCAGGAGTTCGCTCGCGACCTGTACTTGCTCGACCAGAGCGGGGTGTCGAGGACGAAGAACGGTCGCGTGCTGCGCTGGCACGCCAGCAGCGGGACGCGTTCGTCGGGCGTGCTGGCCACCGTCGCTCGGAGCGGCCAGCAGCAACGCTACTGGGGCGTCTCGTTTGCGGCCGGACCCGAGAGGTGAGGTGCGAGCTATGACCAGCGGTGGCCAGACCCTTACCGCAGTGCTCGGCGGCGGGGTGCTCAAGGCTGACGAGTACGCCGACTTCCTGGTTCGCGAGTACCTGGCCAGCTACCTGCCCGCCGGCGGGGCGGCCGTTAAGGTCGCGGTCGTCGGCGACGGCGGAGCAGCCGATCGGCTCGAGGCGGCGCTGACATCCGCTGCTGGCCAGGCCAGAGCGTTGTACGTGCCGATCTCCGCGGAGTCCACTCGGGTGCACATGATCGACCAGATATTCCTGGCGATCGCTCGAGCTGTGGACTGGGAAGCCGTCGCGGCTGCCCACGTGCGCGCGGCCTACGAGGAAACGGCGTTCCCAGTGCCCGAGGACGCCGACCTGACCGTGACGGCTGTCGCTCGCCGGCACGACATCGACAGCAGGGAGCTGTACCGCAGTGTGCGTCGGCTGCTGGAGCGCAGCCTGCTCGGCAATCCGGCCATCGCGCCGGAGATGGGCCGGGCGATGCTGAGGCTGGCCCAGGCCCAACTCGGCGGCAGCGACATCGACGTCGCCGAGCGCCATGCGGTGATGGACTGGCTGCGCGGCGAGCTGAAGTCGATTACCGAACTGCGCGCCGCGCTCATATATACCCGCATCGGGAGGCACAACGCCAGGACCATGCTCGCGTCGGCGGCCGTGCTCCTGCTTGCGGCTGGCTACCGCGGCCTCGTCGTGCAGCTGGATCTTGGTCGGCTGGCCGAGGGACGTCGGCCCCCTGCCGAACTCCGATCCGGTTTCTACTACTCCAAGGCTGCCGTGCTGGACGCTTACGAAGTGCTTCGGCAGTTCATCGATGCGACGGATGAGCTGCGTGGCGTGCTCGTGGTCGCCGTGGTGTCTCCCGAGCTGATGACCGACGAAACCCGCGGACTGCCGGCCTACTCGGCGCTGCATCTCCGCGTAGCGGACGAGGTCCGTGACCGGCGCCGGGCGAATCCGTTCGCTGCACTCGTCCGGCTCGAGGTGCGGCTGGAGGCCGTGGCATGACGTCCCTCGGGCCGGCGGTTGCGCTCACTGAGGAGCAAGTCGCCAGGCGCCGCGCCGTCGAGGCGCTGCGGTCGGGCGTGCCGAGCTGGGACGCCGTGGCGATGCTGGGCTCCGGGCAACCCGAAGCCGAAGATCGCTTCCTCGGCCTGCTGGAGCAGGTCGCGTCGCGCTCCGGAGACGGCGTGGTTGCAGAGTGGGTTACTGCGCCCAGGCGCCGCGGCAGTTCCGCCGACCGGCGCGGCCAGGTCGGCGAGTCGCGAGGGTTGCTGCTGGGCGGCGGATTCGGTGGCGGCAAAAGCCATCTGCTCACCCACTTCGGCCACCTTGCGATGTCAGCAGGCTTCGTCGTGAGCAGCGTTGTGATCAGCAAAGAGACGCCGCTGCATGACCCGGCCAAAACCTTCCGGGCCGCGATCGACGCTGCTGTGGACCCGGGCCGCGCCCACGGCGCGCTGGCCAGCGCTGCCGCGCTGCTCGACCCGGACACGGCGCGGTACGCAGATCTGACCCGCTGGGTCAACTCTCCCGCGAGCGGCCTGGACGAGAGGTTCGCCGCGTCATTGTTGTGTCACGAGCGGCTGCGTGGTGGCGACGTCCCGGGCAGCGACGCGACTGCGGACACGCTCGTCCGGTTCTGGACTGGTGAGCCGCTACGCATCAGCGATTTGCGTCGCGCGCTGCGCTCCGTCGGCGCCCAAGGGCTCTTCACCTTCTCGCCGATCAGCGCGCGGGATCTGGCCCGGCAGCGGTTCCGGTTCGCGGCCGGCCTGCTGCGAGCCGCCGGACATGAGGGCTGGGTCATTCTGTTCGACGAGGTCGAGCTGATTGGCCGGTACTCCTTGCTGCAGCGCGCTCGCTCCTATGCCGAGCTCGGCCGCTGGCTCGGCGGGCACGACGGTGACCAGAGGCTGCCGCTGGCCGCCGTCTTCGCGATGACCGACGACTTTGAAGCCGCCGTACTATCCGGGAAGAAGGACGGCGAGGAGATCGCTGGCAAGCTGAGGGCCAAGCAGACTCCGGAGTGGGACGAGACTGCCACGCTTGCCGAGGTCGGTATGCGCCGCATCGAGAACGAAATGATCCTGCTCGAGCCGCCCGACGATGCTGAGCTGGACCGTACCTATGCGGCGCTTAAAAAGCTGCACAGCGAAGCGTTCAATTGGTCTCCGCCCGACGTCGCAGGGCTGGAACGGCTCGGGGCGACGCGCATGCGGCAGTATGTGCGCGCCTGGATAAACGAATGGGACCTGCTGCGGCTGGACCCGGGCTTCCGGCCGCAGACGGTGGCTGTCACCATCGCTAGCGACTATCGCGAGGACACCGCACTGGAGGAAGCCGGCGACGCGGACGTCGGCGAAGCCAAGCCAGACTAGGTCGCGGCGGTCTCCCAGCGAGTGTCCGTGCGCTCTGGGCATCACTCTCTGGCCGAGGATGTGGCCACGAATGGCAACCGAGACCTCCCGTTGCGAGCACGCCATCGTGCGCCGCAGCCAGCCAGTGAAGATCGGAGCCGTGCGACGAGCACCACCTGGCCGCGCAAGGCTATCCGTCCGGCGACACCTCCACGGGAGGGAACGAGGCCGCTCCCACCTCAGCCGACGAGCGCCGCACCGGGATGGGCGCTGCCTTGCGCAGAGTCGGCAAGACGCAAGGGATGTGGTTACCTGGTCGTGCGGTCGTCTAGCCCAGGGCGGCTGGGTCTAGCTGGCGGTGCGGGCGGTAGGGCAGGGGGCTCCTTGCCGGGGTAGAAGATGAGCGCCAGCGCCGCGAGCTGGATCTGGATCATGACGGCGCCGGCGATCGCGCCGCCTACGCCGTACACCGCTATACCTGCGTAAGTCACCGCGACAGTCGCCGTCGGCGGCGGGAGTAGAAGTGCCCGAACAGCGCTTCGGCGCCGGACTTAATGATCTCGTCCGCATCGGCGACGACGACGGCGTGATCCGTCACGACATCTGTCCTGCACCGCCGCAGAACACAGTGCGCACTGTCCGTATCTGCCGTTGAGCACATAGCGCACTCGTCTGCGGATGCGACCTGGTCTAAGCCGCTAAGAGCCGGGCAGGTCGAAGTTCTTTAATCCTTGTCAGGCGGCGTGGCCGGGCTGACATACGGAATCGGTGGCGTGGCCAGCGGCAGTGCGGCCAGTTGCAGCAAGAGCAGTACGTTGTCATCTGCCGCTGCCCGGTTCATCCGCAGCCTGCCGCAGCGGGTGCACCGATGAATGAGCATCCACCGGCGTTCGCCGCGGACGGTGACTGCTATCGGCTCCATGCCGCCCGGACACTCAGATTTGCGGTCGCCGGGGACGTTGCGATCTAGGTGCCGGGACCACAGGCAGCTAGGACAGTGGTTGCGGTGCGACGTGCCAGGGGCGTCCAGCGAGACATCTACGCCGCAATGTCCGCACCGAAAAGAACGGGGAAACGACAAGTCTGTCGACCTTTCAGAGATGGACCTCGAAGCTGGGCAGGCATTTCGCCTCCTCTCGTCTTTCACTCGGCTGTTCAATGGGCCTAGTTCGGCTGACGGCAACTATCGTTGGTGCCGACAAGCAATCCGTCAACCACATTTCCTGGCGTCCAGGCGGCTCAGCGGACTAGGCGTCTGACTAGCGCGACCATCGAACATGCCGCGAGCCCGCCGTGATGACCCTGCCGACCGCGACGCCGGCCGCCGCCACCGCGTGGCCGCAACGGACCGGTGAGGTGGGCAACGTGGTGGGCAACGCCGCTCGAGCACAGCGAGATCTCTGGTATCGACGTGGTGCGTGCGTATGGCTCCGCGCTCAGCTGGAAGTATCGATGTGGTCGCCACGCTGGGCGACCGTAGCTAGATCCATCGGCGGTGGCCGGCCGTGCTTTCAGAGCGTGATCAGCCTAAGAGCATTGTCGAGCGGACGCAGGTCACCGGGATCAGAGGTAACGACGGGCTGGTTTGCGCGACGGGCGCAGACCACCATCGTCGGAGAGCGCGCCGCCGGTCTCGCCCAGTGCCTCAGCAAGCATCGCGCCCCAGCCAGCCACGTCGTCTAGGGCGACTGAGACCGCGTGCTGCACGAAACCGGACACGCTGGGCGCGGCTCGGGCTTGTACCAGCCTTGCCACATCGAACGACGGTGCCTGCCCCGTCCGTATCTTGAGCGCGTGCGCCTGCGCCGCAGCAACGGTGCCGACCGTGGCCTACCGGTCCTAGCCGACGGCCGCCAGCACTGGCTCCTGCTGGTATGCGGGAACGCCGAGGAGTTCGTCGACGGTGACGAAGCGGTATCCGTCCCAGCTGAGCCGGTCGACGACGATTCTGGCGGCCTCGACGGTGCTGGTCCGGTTCCCGGCATGCCCGTCGTAACCATCGTG